>OGEP01000619.1_pt1 | contig 50170 bp, 34 predicted proteins | sample 1570721 | NCBI WGS metagenome assembly OGEP01 (sample SAMEA2582131, study PRJEB24529) | metagenome | biome: Human gut stool | place: China | collected 2011 | reverse complement strand
TACAGGAACGCTTCCGCCCCGCCGGCCGCGACCGCCGCGTTCCGGCGTCGCTGCGTGCCTATGCCCGGCTGGTCAGCTCGGCCGACAAAGGCGCCGTACGTATCGTCGACGATAACGAAGAATAAAAAAACGGACCCGCAATGAATACCTCTCAAACACTCCGTCCCGAAGAGCGACGCGCGGCCTCCGACCCCTCGATGACGGGATCGAAGGCCCTGATCGAATCGTTTCTCCAAGAGGGCGTCGAAACCGTTTTCGGCTATCCCGGAGGCGCGATCATCCCCGTCTACGACGCGCTTTACGACTACTGCGACCGCCTGCGCCACATCCTCGTGCGTCACGAGCAGGGCGCCGTGCACGCCGCACAGGGCTATGCCCGCGTCAGCGGCCGCGTGGGGGTCTGTCTGGTGACCTCGGGTCCCGGCGCCACGAACACCGTGACGGGGCTGGCCGACGCGCTGATGGACTCCACGCCGCTGGTGCTCGTCACCGGACAGGTCGGCTCCGCGCTGCTGGGCACCGACGCCTTTCAGGAGACCAATTTCGTCGGCATCACGCAGGCCGTCACCAAATGGAACTGCCAGGTCAAGCGCACCGAGGACATTCCCGCGGCCATCGCCAAGGCCTTCTACATCGCCCGCTCGGGCCGTCCGGGTCCCGTCGTGATCGACATCACCAAGGACGCACAATGCGGAACAGCTCCGTTCCGCTACGAAAAAATCACCTCGATCCGCAGTTACCTCCCCGCGCCCGCACCCGACGCGGAACGCATCGCCGAAGCCGCACGGCTGATCGACCAGGCCCGCCGTCCGCTGGTCATGGTGGGCCAGGGCGTCATCCTGGGCAACGCCGAAACCGAGCTGCGGGCGCTGCTCGACAAGAGCGGCATGCCCGCCGCCTCGACCCTGCTGGGTCTCTCGGCCCTGCCGACCGACCATCCGCAAAACGTGGGCATGCTGGGCATGCACGGCAACTACGGTCCCAACATCAAGAATCAGGAGTGCGACCTGCTCGTGGCCGTGGGCATGCGTTTCGACGACCGCGTGACGGGGAATCCCGCGCATTTCGGCGCCAACGCCAAGGTGATCCACCTGGAGATCGACCCCGCGGAGATCGGCAAGATCATCCCGGCCGACGTGGCGGTCGTGGGCGATGTGAAACGCTCCCTGCCGCTCATCACCGAGCGTATCCGCAAACGCGACCACAGCCAATGGATCGCCGGATTCCGCGCCTGCGACCAGATCGAATACGAAGCCGTCATCCGCAAGGCCGTGCATCCCGCCGAGGGGCGTATCCGCATGGGCGAGGCGGTCGCCGCCGTGGCCCGGGCCTACCGCAACGACGCGGTGCTGGTGACCGACGTGGGCCAGCAGCAGATGAACGCCGCGCGCTATTTCGGATTCCGCCGCACGCGCAGCGTGGTCACCTCGGGCGGTCTCGGCACGATGGGATTCGGACTTCCGGCGGCCATCGGGGCCAAGCTGGGCGCCCCCGACCGCGAAGTCGTCCTTTTCGCCGGCGACGGCGGCCTGCAAATGACCATTCAGGAGCTGGGCACGATCTTCCAGTCGAAGATCCCCGTGAAAATCGTCCTGCTGAACAACTCGTTCCTCGGCATGGTGCGCCAATGGCAGGAGCTGTTCTACGACCGCCGCTACTCCTTTACGGAGATGGTCAACCCCGATTTCGGGCTGATCGCCCGCGGCAACGGCCTTTCATACCGCTGCGTCGAACGGCGCGAGGAACTCGACGAGGCCATCGCCGCCATGAAGGCCTCCGAAGGCGCCTTCCTGCTGGAGGTGCGCGTCGAGGGCGAAGAGAACATTTTCCCGATGGTCCCGGCGGGCGCCCCGGTATCGGAAATCCGGTTCGAATAAAACGAAACAGCGTATGGAACAGGAATACATCATCACCGTGTTTTCGGAGAACAAGGTGGGCCTGCTGAGCCAGATCACCACCGTCTTCACCTGCCGCGACGTGAACATCGAGAGCCTCACGACCTCGGAATCGGCGTTGCAGGGCATCCACAAATTCACCATCGTGGTCCGCACCACACCCGATCAGGTCGACAAACTCGTGCGGCAGGTCGAGAAGAAGATCGACGTGCTGAAGACCTTCGTCTACACCCCCGACGAGGTCGTGCAGCAGGAGATCGCCCTCTACAAGGTGACTCGCAGCCGGGGCGTCGAACAACTCGTCAGGGAACACAACGTCCGCATTCTGGAGATCGACGAGGACTACATCGTCGTCGAGAAGACCGGCCACAAAGCCGACACGCAGGCGTTGTTCCGCCTGCTGCAACCCTACGGCGTACAGCAGTTCGTGCGCAGCGGCACGGTGGCCATCATCAAGTCGCGGCGCGAGCTGCTGAACGAGTACCTTGAAGAAATCGACCGTTTAAGGGCCGAATCCGATGAAGAAGGGAGCAAAAGCGAAAAATAACTTTCAGAACATATAACAAACTCAAAATCACGAAAATCATGGCAAAGATCAATTTCGGCGGCGTCGAAGAGAACGTCGTAACCCGCGAGGAATTTCCTCTGGAAAAAGCGCTCGAAACACTCAAGGACGAGACCATCGCCGTCATCGGCTACGGCGTGCAAGGCCCCGGACAGTCGCTCAACCTGCGCGACAACGGATTCAGGGTCATCGTGGGCCAGCGCGAAGGCTCCGCGAGCTGGGACAAGGCCGTAGCCGACGGCTGGGTTCCGGGCCAGACGCTTTTTGGCATCGAGGAGGCCGCCGAGCGCGCCACGATCATCCAGTACCTGCTCTCCGACGCCGGGCAGATCGCCGTATGGCCTTCAATCAAAAAGCACCTCACGCCGGGCAAGGCCCTCTATTTCTCCCACGGCTTCGGCATCACCTACAAGGAGCGCACGGGCATCGTGCCCCCGGCCGACGTGGACGTGATCCTGATCGCCCCGAAAGGCTCGGGAACCTCGCTGCGGCGCATGTTCCTCCAGGGCCGCGGACTCAATTCGAGCTATGCGGTGTTCCAGGACGCCACGGGCCGCGCCTTCGAACGCGTCGTGGCGCTGGGCATCGGCGTGGGTTCGGGCTACCTGTTCGAAACCGACTTCAAGCGCGAGGTCTACTCCGACCTCACGGGCGAGCGCGGCACGCTGATGGGCGCCATCCAGGGCATCTTCGCCGCCCAGTACGACACGCTGCGCGCCAACGGCCACACCCCCTCGGAGGCCTTCAACGAAACGGTCGAGGAGCTGACCCAGTCGCTCATGCCGCTGGTCTCGGAGAACGGCATGGACTGGATGTACGCCAACTGTTCGACCACGGCCCAGCGCGGCGCGCTGGACTGGTGGAAGAAGTTCCGCGACGCCACGAAACCCGTCTTCGAAGAGCTGTACAGGGAGGTGGCCGCCGGCAACGAGGCCCAGCGTTCGATCGACCTGAACAGCAAACCCGACTACCGCGAGAAGCTCAACGAGGAGCTGCGCGAGATGCGCGAAAGCGAGATGTGGCAGACCGGCGCCGTCGTGCGCAAGCTGCGTCCCGAAAACAACTGACACAAGGCAAGGCCCTGAAAAAGGCCGGCGGCAGCAGTCGCCGGCCTTTTTCGCGCAATTCGGTTTTGCACCCGTTCAATTTTTATGTATCTTTGCCTGCCGGAACACCGACAATCCAAACAAAACTACTCAATATGTACAGCCATGACAACCGGGTGGTCATCACCCTCGACGCCGGCGGCACGAACCTCGTTTTCGGCGCCATGCAGGCCAACAAATTCATTGTGGAGCCGATCACCCTCCCGTCGCATGCCGAGAACCTCGACAAATGCCTCGCGACGATGGTCGAAGGGTTCCAGGCCGTCATCGACCGTCTGTCCGAAAAACCCGTAGCCATCAGTTTCGCATTCCCCGGCCCGGCCGACTATCCGAACGGCATCATCGGCGGTTATCTGCCCAACTTCCCGTCGTTCCGCGAAGGCGTGGCGCTGGGTCCGTTCCTCGAAGCGAAATTCGGCATCCCGGTATACATCAACAACGACGGCGACCTGTTCGCCTACGGCGAGGCGCTGGGAGGCGCCCTGCCCGAGGTCAACGCCCGGCTCGAAGCGCTGGGAAGCCCGAAGAAATACAAAAACCTCGTCGGCTACACCTTCGGCACGGGACTCGGCGTGGGCCTTGTGATCGACAACCGGCTGAACCGCGGCGACAACTCATGCGTCGAGACGTTCTGCCTGCGTCACAAGAAAATGCCCGAAATCATCGTCGAGGACGGGGCGTCGATCCGTGCCGTGAAACGCGTCTACGGCGAAGCTTCGGGCGACGTGAACCACACCTTCGAACCGAAAGATATCTGCGAAATCGCCGAGGGTAAACGCCCGGGAGATGTCGAGGCCGCGAAGAAGGCTTTTGCCGAAATGGGCGAGATCGCCGGCGACGCCATGGCTACGGCCGTGACGCTGGTGGACGGCCTGATCGTCATCGGCGGCGGCATCACGGCGGCCCGCAAATGGATCATGCCCAGCCTGCTGAACGAGCTGCGTTCGAAGATGCACCAGCTCAACGGCAACGAGTTGAACCGCGTGCAGATGAAGGTTTACGATCTGGACGACGAGACTGAATTCCGCGAATTCGCCAAGGGCGCGCAGCGGCCCCTGAAAGTCTACGGCACGGACCGCTACGTGGCCTACGACCCGCAAAAACGCATCGGCGTGACCATTTCGAAACTCGGCGCGAGCCAGGCCATTTCGGTCGGAGCATACGCTTTCGCCTTGAGCCAGCTCGACACGGAAAACGCATAAAATAGATCGACCATGTATAAATTTCAACCGATTCTGAAATCCCTGATCTGGGGCGGCGAGAAGATCGCCCCTTACAAGGGAATCGCCACCGACCAGCGCAACATCGGCGAAAGCTGGGAGCTTTCGGGCGTCAAGGACAACGAGTCCGTCGTCGCCGAAGGCCCCGAAGCCGGGACATCGCTCCCGGAACTGATCGCCCGCCACGGCGCGGCGCTGTTGGGCAAAGCCAACTACGGGCGTTTCGGCGAGGAGTTCCCGCTGCTGATCAAGTTCATCGACGCCCGGCAGGATCTCTCGATCCAGGTGCACCCGAACGATGAGCTGGCATGGGAACGCCACAAATCCAAGGGCAAGACCGAAATGTGGTACGTGGTGTCGGCGGATAAGGACGCGCACCTGCGTTCGGGCTTCTCGAAGCAGGTAACGCCGGCCGAGTACGAGGCCAGCGTCGGAGACAACACCATCACGGACATCCTGGCCGACTACAAGATCGCACCGGGCGACGTGTTTTTCCTGCCCGCGGGACGTGTGCACTCGATCGGCGCGGGGTCGTTCATCGCCGAAATCCAGCAGACCTCGAACATCACCTACCGCATCTACGATTTCAACCGCCGCGATGCCAACGGCAACACCCGCGAACTGCACACCGAACTGGCGAAGGGCGCCATCGACTACACCGTGCTGCCCGATTACCGGACGCATTACGAGCCGGCGCAGGACACGCGCGTGGAGCTGGTGTCGTGCCCTTATTTCACCACGTCGCTCTACGATCTGACCCGCCCCGAGACGCTCGACCTCGCGTCGCTCGACTCGTTCGTCGTGGCGATCTGCATCGAGGGCCGCGGTACGCTCACCGACGACAGCGGCGCAGCGGTTCCGGTGCACCAGGGCGAAACGGTCCTGATTCCGGCTTCGGCCCGTTCGCTCGCCTTCACGCCCGACGGCGGCATGAAGATTCTGACAAGCTGGATCGGCTGATCCGCCTCTTCGGCTCAACGAAAAAACTCCGGCCTGCGAAAATGCAGGCCGGAGTTTTTCGTTACGGCAAGCCGGAATTACTCCGCCTTGAACCACGCCTTCGTGTCGTAGGTCGCTCCCGCACCCGTCTTCACCACCGAAGCGTCGACCGGGAAATACCCCTTCGCCGCATCCATCGAAGAGAACGGAGCTTCCACGCCGTCGCCCATCTGGTTGTTTGCAGGCGTGTAGCTTCCGGTATGCTTCGCCGACCAGAAATTCGTATCGCTGACCGGCGCGGTGTAGAGGTAATTATAGGTTACCTCCGCCTTGTCAGCCGTAAATCCGGCCGTGTCATACACACCCGTCAGATAATTTTTCGCGGTAACACCGGTATAATACCCGACATTCTTGGTCACGGTCAGCCCTGCGAGGACATAAGCCCGGATCATAATGTTCGGCTGGTAAATGTTATAAATCGTATTGTTCGTCACCTCGACCTGAAGCCGGGTCGTCAGGAATGCCTGCGACCTGTCCCCGCAGTTGATCAGGTAGTTCTGCAAAGGCGTTTCGGCATAAAATACGTTGTTATCCAGACGAATCAACTGCTGCGTATGCGCGTCCTTCGCCTTGGTCGAATAGAACGGCTTGTTGGCGACGGTCATCTTCACGATCGAATTCCCGAAATAGATCTTCTGGAAATTCTGCGTATTGTGCGAATCGTAAACCACATTGTAGGCGGCATCCACGGTACAATCCTCGACATGCAGCGTCGGATCATAGGTGGCATTGGTCGTCGTAAAGAGGTTGTAATTGCCCGAAGCCGCGATATGCAGGTTCTTGAAAGCCGCATTGTACTTGCAACGCAGTTCCGGCCCGGAGATCGTCGCCTGCGCACGTTCGGGATAACGGCCGATCAGCACGATGTCGCCCATATTGATCGACGCGCCCGAAATCGTGAACGACAGATCGGCAGCATCGGAGTTGTCGACGAAAATCAAACCTCCGGCCGTAATGATCGCAGCGGTCAGTTCGGAGGGCTTGAGCAACTGCGCTTCCGGATAGACCGTCTTATTGATCGTCAGGTCGCCCAGCGCGATGTCTTTCCCGTCCTGATAATCCCGATAGTAGTCCGCCTCGGCGGTAACGGGAGCCTCCGCCGTCGTGTTCCCGACGCTTGCCACCTCGCTCGTCAGATCGCCGGCATAGGCGACCACGTAGATCGTATAGGCCGTATTGGCTTCGAGGTTCCCGACCGTCACGCCCGTACCCGTACCGGCCGTGCCTTCGGCAAGAACCCTGGCGGCGTCGGGAGCCGTTTCCGTCGATTTGAGGCAGAGGTATTTCCAGCCGTCGGCATTGGCCGAGGGCGCAACGTCGAAGGTCAGCGCCGACTGCGTGGGTTCGACCGTCGCGGAGTTGGTCACCGCAACCGTCGGAGCGGCGGGAGCCGTTCCGGTGCTCTCGACCTGGATTTTGGCCACCGTCGAAAGCCCGCCGGCCGCAAAGGCCTCGATCGCCACGTCCTTCGACGTGTCGGCCGTGGCGCGGGTCACGGCTGCGGGGGCCGTCACGATCAGTTCGGCCCTCTCATCCACGGCATCGGTCAGGCGTGCCGACCAGCCCTCGGGAGCCGACAGTTTCACCTGCTCGACACCTCGGATCTCCACCACGAAACGCTTGGTGGCCCCGGCGTCGAACGTCTGCACGCCCTCGGTCGGCGTGACGATCCGGCAGAAGAAATCGCTCACGATCGGAATGCGCAGTTCCTCGCCGCCGAGCAGCCTGATATAGAGGTCGCCGCCGTCGACCTTCACCTCCTCGAAGAACTTGTCGGTCACCGTACCCGAGCCGATGGCCTTGACGGGCTGACCCTTGGTGTCCTTCACATTTTCGAAGGAGGTGCCGCCGTCGTAGCTCACCTGCCAGTAGCCGGTGGCCTCGTCGATGCGGAACCGGGGCGTCGTGCCGTCCTCGGCCACGGCCTTCACGCCGAGCGAGGTGAACGTGGCTCCGTTGTCGGTCGACACCTGCCACTCGCCCTTGTCGTTGATCGAGACGATCGGAATCACGGCCACGGCCTCGCTGCCCTGCACCAGTTCGATGGTCTCGCCGTTGGTCAGCGTGATGAGATATTTGCCATCGGAGGTCTCGACCTTGGAGATCGTGGCGCCGCCGTAGAGTTTCTGCAACGCCTCGATGTTGCCGTTCAGCGCGTCGACCTGCGTTTCGAGCGCCTGCACGCGGCTCTTCAGGTCGTCGATCGCATCCCACAGGTCGTCGTTGTTGTCGCACGACTGGAAAACCGCAGCCAGCGCGACGAAGATCAGGATCAGATACTTTTTCATAATATGTTTGGTTTTTTATTCTATTTCAATGAATTGAGCCATGCGGGGACATACCCTAACCGCTGGCGCAGCTGCGCTTCGTAGAGCGACAGCGGCTCGACGGCCGCGCCGTTGCTTTCGAGGTATTTCACCTGTTCGGCGCTCTCGTCGAAGGTGACCGCCGCGCCGTGGAATCCGACGATGATCGGCGGCATGGTCTTCCACCACTTGTCCGAGGAGAGCCACCACTTGAACGGTTCGGCCCCGAAATCGTGCGCCGCACGCGTGGCGTTCAGATTCCAGATCGTCAGGTCGCCCAGGTGGTTGGGCACGTTGGTTTCGTCGCCGCCGAAACGCCATTGCACGAATCCGCCCGTGCAGCGGTCGACGAGCGTGGCGCGCGGCTGCCTGGAATGCGACTCGAAGAAGGCGTCGTCACCCCACGTGTTGTTCCACAGCACGGCCCCCAGCGAGGTGTTCGACACACCCGAGGCGTGGTACTGTCCGGCGTTTTCGAAATACCCCGTGCTCGTATAGGGCGGCGAGACAGCCTGCCCGCGGCTGCGGTCGCAGACCTTGCCGATGAAGATGCGCGACGAGGACTGCGAGCGCACGCCCGAGTGGCCGCGGTTGCCGCTGATCTCGATGTCGTAGGCCGAGCAGTTGGCGCTCGACACGATCGACAACGCCTCGCTGACGCCCCTGAAATCGACGCGGCGAATCCACGAATCGGTCAGACGCATCATGTTGAGCGGCTTGTAGGCCCCGTCGTCCTCCCACGAAGCGTGGTGGCCGAAGTTCTCCTTCGAGCGGCCCTCGAACGTGAGGTCCTCGACACCGACATGTTCATAATGGGGGTATTTGCGGATTTTCCAGCCCCATTTGGCCTCCACGGCGTACATGATCGGTTCGGCGAAGGTCACGCGGTTGCCGCTTACGGAAGCCACCTGGTGATAGTCCTCGACCGTAATGGTCTGAATATCGGTCATGTTTCCCTCGACCCGGTGCGGCGCCAACTCCTGCGCCACCAGCGTCGGGTCGTTGTTCGAAAGCGAAAGGCACACCCAGTCGCCCTTCCCGATGCCGGCCGCCGAAGCCACCTCCACCGAGAACGTGCCGCGTGCGGCGTCGCCCGTCACCGTCGTGAGGTCCGAAAGTCCCGAATTGTGCTTGATATTGATCATCATGGGCGACGACCACATCTGCTCCGAGTTGTTCGGCAGGTTGGGCGTGTCCATGACGAGCGTCGTCTTGCCGCGGCCCGCGCCCTTGAGCACGAAATAACCCCCGCGGATGAAAATCTCCTCGCTGCGGTTGTTCCCCTTCGAGTCGGTGTATTTCTGGTTGGCGGAGGTTGGGTCCACCACGTTGTCGTCGTCGTTGTGGAGGACGAAACGCCCCTCGGGGAAGTAGATCACCGCCCGGGCATTGGCATTCGCGAGGTTCGCCCCCGCATCGCTCCGTCCGGAAAGTTTCAGCTCCTTGAGCAGCGCAGCCAACGCCCCGCGCGAGGACCTGACGCCCGTGGGATCGGCGCCGTAGTCGACGACGTTGTAAACCTTGTAGCCCAGTCCCCAGACATCGGCCGGAGCCTCCTCGCCGTGCTTGTAACCGGCATACGAATAATCGAGCAGGACGTTATCCGCAGTTCCGGCCTTAAAATTCCGCCATGCCAGAGCGGCGTTGGCATCCACCTGCTCGTCGAGCAGCGTCACGTTCAGCGTGACGAGTTTCCGGTATTTCCTGTCCGAATAGACCGTCACCGAGACCGCCGCCTGCTGCGAAGCGGCGTCGAACGTCGCGGGAGCCTTGACCGTCAGCGTCGTCTCGCCAAGCACGGCCGTCCAGCCCGCAGGCGCGTCGATCACCGCCTCGGCGACGTTGTTCTGCACGACCTCGAAGGCCCGGGTCTCCCCGAGGCGGAAAGTCTCGTTGTCGGAAGCCGTCACCGTCAGTCCGAAATCGTCGAAGACGGGAAGCGTGAGTTTTTCGCCGTCGAGCAGTTCGACCGCCAGAAGTCCGGTCGTCGCGTCGTAAGTCACCGACTTGAAAGCCGAACTGTAACTGACGACGACTTTATCCCCCAAGGCATTGACCGGCTGTCCGTTTTGCAAAAGCGGCGCGTAGGTCGCCCCGCCGTCGAGGCTCACGAGCCACTCCCCGTCGGCCGAAACCTTCAGCTGCGGGGTGACGCCCTCGGCGCCGGGCTTATGGTCGCCGCCCGAAACGGGCCATGCCGAAACGTACTCTCCGCCGACCTTCAGCCGCTCGGAAGTGGCTCCGCCGTCGAGGCTCACGGTCCAGTAGCCCTCGGCGTCGATGCCCATGACGGGAACCAGCGCCTCGATCTTCTCACCGAGGATGACGGGCAGCCGGGTTCCGTCGCTCAACTCGATCTCGTACCCCTTTGCGTTGGGTTCGATCCCGACGATGATCGTCGACTCGTCCATCAACTTGTGGAGCGCCACGATGGAGGTGTTCACGCTGCCGATCTTCGCCTCCAGCGCAATCACCCGGTCGCGCAGGCTCCCGATCTCGTCGCGGATGCCGTCGGTGTTCTCACACGATTGCAGCACAAAGGCCGAGGCCGCTGCAATCCACAAAAACAATTTATTCATATCCGATTGATTGTTAGTTATTCGTATCATAGGGAACCACGTCGGACAAGACGCCCTCGCGGAACCACACGTCGTCGTTGTCGCGCAGCAACACAGCCAGTTCGCGGCACAGCGCGGCGAACAGCGCGGGATGCTCCTCCGGCGCGAGGTTGTGCAGCTGGTAGGGATCGGCCGTATCGTCGAACATCAGCACGCGTTCGAGCGTCCCGTCGCGGCCGATGCGCAGCTCCATCGTATGCGTTGCGGTCTTCACGCCGCGCGCCTGGGCGAAGAAGCCGCGGACCAGGCCGTCGGCATCGCGCCCGCCGTCGAGGTTGCGCATGTAAAGGGCAGCGCGCGGGCGTTCGGGCTGCACGGTGTCCTGCCGCAGCACGGCCGAGTAGTCGCGCCCCTCGACACTCGCGGGAACCCGCTCCCCGAGGCCCGCCAGCCCCAGCAGCGTCGGCATGATGTCGGGCGTCGAGAGCAGCAGATCGTCCACACGGTGCGGCACCCGCCCCGGATAGCGCACCAGAAAGGGAATGTTCAGCGACTCGCGCCAGATCGAGTTCTTGGGGTCGTCGGTCGAATGGCTGGTCATCGTCTCGCCGTGGTCCGAAGCGAAGACCACGATCGTGTTCTCCGTAAGCCCCGCCCTGTCCAGCGCAGCGAGCAGGCGGCCGAACTCGCGGTCGATACCGCTCACGTTGGCGAAATAGTAACGCACGGCGGCGGCCTTGGCCATCGTCGTGTCGGCGTTGTCGCGCACGAGCAGTTCGGTCAGCGACTTGTCCTTGTAACGTTCATATCCCTCCAGGTCGCAGTCGTCGGTCGAAGCGTAGGGCGAATGCGGCGGATTCATGCCGATCATCATCAGGAACGGTTTTTCGGGATCGCGCACGCCGCCCTTGTTTTCGATATATTCGATGGCTTTCGAAACTTCGTGCCGCGGCGACCACTCGTCGACATCGTGACGGTTGCCGTCGGTATCCCAGTAATGGGGATGCTTGTGCACGTCGTAGGTGCCGTAGGAGTACCAGTAGTTGAACCCGTGGCGGCGTTCGGGCGGCGTGTAGGCGTCCCACTCGGGAACGGCGTCGCTGACGTAGGTTCCCGGACGCTGGGGGTTGTTCTTCGTCGGGAAGTCGGCGTGCAGCTTGCCGATGTAGGCGCAGTCGTAGCCCGCCGCCGAGAAGACGTCGCCGATACACTCGGCGTCCTCGCGCAGCGAACTTTCGGGACGCTCCGACATGCAGTTCAGCACCACGCCGTTCCGCTCGGGATACATGCCCGAAAGCAACATGCCCCGGTGGGGGCTGCTCACGGGGAAATTGCTCACCGCCTCGGTCAGCACCGTGGCTTCGCGGGCGAAGCGGTCGAGGTTGGGCGTTGCGACCGGATCGCCCTTCCACCCCACCTCGGCGGCGAACTCCGGATCGCTCCAGAACCCCAGCGAGGAGTTGCGATACTGGTCCGGAAATACGTAGATCACGTTGGGGCGCCCGGCCTCCGACTGCCCGCAGGCCGTCAGGGCGAGGCCCGCAAACGGAATTGCAATTCTAATTTTCAACATCGTATCTTATTTCATTTCAATCAGGTTCACTTCGCGCGTCGCACCTTCGCGGCACGTGAAGATCAAAGCGGTGTTTTCGCCCGCGGGTTCGATCCGGCACTCCGGCCTATCGTCTGCGGACTGCCAGCGGCCGCGGATCACGACCTCCAGCTGCGACTCTCCCGAGGGATTGTCGATCCACTTGCGGGAGTAGACGCTCCGCTCGGCGCGCCTGCCGTCGGCATCGAACACCTCGTCGCTCGGCCCCTCGTAGAAACGCAGGTCGGGGTCCGCAGCGCTCACCGTCAGCCCTTCGCCATCCCCGCCGATCATCACCAGCGAAGGCAGCGAAACGCTTTCCAGCAACCCCTCGCCCACCTTACCGGCCGCAAAAAGGGCATAGCCCGTAATGCCCGACGGCCTGTCGCGCAGGATATGCGCCGAGGCGTCGCGGCGCAGCACCTCGTAGGGAAGTTCCCGCGCGTAGCGGGCCGCCTCTTCGTCCGAAGCGTGCACGGCCAGCATGTATTCGTACCCGCCGCCGCTGACGGACCCGCTGCCGTGATCTATCCACGCCGTTGCGAAATTGTTCTGCGTCGGGGCGTCGGTCTCCTCGTCGAGCGAACGCTGAAGTGATTTCGAAACGACTACCCTACCTTTCGGCACGAAGTAAGCGTTGCGCAGGTTGTCGCGCAGGACGGCGCCGCCCGCAAGTTCGGCCCGGTAGGGGAACTGCGTCACCGCCTCGCCGTTCACGACGAGCGGATCGGCCGCGTCCGCCAGAAAATTCTGGAACAGCGTCGTATGCACACCGCCCTCGGCCTTGTTTTCGATGTCGGAACCCATACAGACGATGCGGTTGTCGAAGAAAAACCACGACTTGCGCGCCCGCAGCGAACCGTTGTATTTGTCGTGCTCGTGGAGTTCCATCGCGAACACCCCGTCGCGGCCCCTGTGGCTGACGCCTCCGGCGAAGGCCTCGTCGGAGAGGAGCATCTCCTCGTAGCCCGACGCGGTGTCGACGTTCCGGATATCGGCCTTCATCCGCTCCATCGGGATTTTGAGCGCCGTCGTCCCGGGAATGTGCCGCCAGTCCCAGCCCTCCTGCCGGAACCCGCTGCCGAAGGCGCTCACGGGATCGCCGTCTGCAAGCAGCTGCATGCTGCCGTGCGTCAGGTAGCGGCCGTAGTGGTTGGCTCCCTGGTAAATCTCTGCCGACCAGAGATAGCGGCTGTGGCCCGCGACGGTCACCAGCCAGTCGGCGCGCCGGTGCGACACCGAGGCATTGTAGCCGTAGACGCGGTTCCCCGCAGGCGAAGGTTCGGGAGCGAAGCCCTTTTCGGCGAACAGCCGCGTATAAGCGTCTTTTCCTTGGGCCACACGCAAGTAGGCGGCGGCCAGCTCCGGGTCGATCTCCCCGCGGCCGTCGGGCGTACCCGCGACGGCCAGCCGGGCATAATGCCACGGGACCAGTTCTCCGCGGCCGTCGGGATGACGGCCCGAAAGGGCCAGCGGAAACGACCGCAGGTTGCAGTAGAAGCGCATTTCGAGCAGCGCGCGTTTCAGAACGGCATGGCTTTCGGCGCTCACCGCGAACTGCGTCTTCGACAACAGCCACACGGCATTCACGGCCCCGCCGCTGAACCCGTCCACGGCATAGGCCGGGTAGTGACGCCGGTGGTGGAAGACCGTGCCGTCGCTCTTGAAGCAGGGCCCGGTCCCCTCGGTGACCTTATATCCGTTGTCGACCCAGCGGGAGAACGCCTCCAGCCAGGCCGCTTTCACCGGGGTGTCCGGGAGCATCACGATGCTCGCCAGACGGCCGACGAGCGAGGTGTTGAACGCGTCGATGTCCATTCCCGGCTCCGCCGGCGGAAGTTTCCCCTCGCCCACGCCCGAAAACCACTCCATAGCCTGCTGCACGTCGTGTTCCAGCCCGGCGCGACGCAGCACGTCGCGCATGATGACGGGAGCCGTGTAAAAATTGCGCATGCTGTACCCCAGGTGGTGCAGGGTTCCCTGCGCACTTCCCGCGGCGAAGCCCTGATCCAGAAGATGCCGCGTCAGCAGCACATACATCCGTTCCAGCTCCGCCCGCTCGGCGGCGTCCGCAGCGGCATCGTGGGCCACGGCGACCTGGAACAGGAAGTCGTTGTATTTGCGCAGCGTCTGGCCGTTGTCGTTGAACAGTTTGCCGACATCGGGATGGCCCAGATTGATATAGGTCTCGGCATAGCGCACGAACCAGATCGGCTTGCCCCGAAGCGTCCCGTCGGGATTTTCCGCAATGCCGTATGCGTCGAAGCGTTTGCGCAGGGTCTTCATCGCCATCGGCTTCCGGCCTTCGAGCAGCAGTTCGCGCAGACGCCGTTCGACGGTCGCCATATCGCGCCGCTCCCCCTCACCGACCGCGGCGGGGAGTGCGGGCATCGGATTGCGCCACGATTGCAGCAGCGTGAGCCAGTGGCTCGTGGTCGCGGCGTTGATGAACGGCGCCTGGAAATCGGCCGTATGGTGCCGCACGTCCTGAAACGAGGAGAGAATCAGGTGGTCGAAATACAACTCGCCCCGTTCGACGCCCTCCGCCGTGACGACCAGTTCGTCCATCCCCTCCTCGGGCCGGCCCTGCATGTCGCGGTCGAAAGCCACCCATGCCCCGCGCCAGCCGGTGAACTCCAGTCCGTAGTCGAACCACGCGCAGGTGCGCCCCTCCTTGCGGAACTCGAAACGCAGTTTCCCGTCGAGCGCCTTCGGGGCGTAGACCCAGAACACGAAGGTCGAAACGGAGGTCTCCCTGGGATTGGGATTTTCCGACAGATAACCCACCGGGGATTCGATGCGCACCCGGGCGCCCGCCCGCGACCATTGCCAGCGGAGCGCGTGCGCGCCGTGCTTGTAATGGTCGCCCGAGACGGACAGCGACGAGCCTTCCGACGCCGTGAAAGGCGCCGCAGACTCCTCGAACGAAAGAATCCGCGCATCGGCGACCTCCCGCACCGACTGCGCCGGTGCGGCCCACGACCACACCGACGCAGCGGCGAGAAACAACAGTTTATACATGGGCATCCGGTTTAAAACAAAGGTTCGCCCGCCTCCACGCGGCCCTTGCGGATCAGTGCCTCAAGGAAATAGTAATCTGCGTAGTTCAGCGGCACGTCGATATTGCTGCCGTGCGGGATGCTGCCCACGGAGTGCATCAGCAGGAACCCGCCGTTGCCGCCCACCGGAGCGCGGTAGGCCGGCGACGAGAGCGACTCGACGATCCGGTCGGCCTTCTGCTTATACAGCCCGTCCCCCGTATAGGTGTACATTTCGTAGAACGCCGAAGCGATGATGGCCGCCGTCGAGACGTCGCGCGGTTCATTGGGAATGTTCGGCGCATCGTAGTCCCAGTAGGGGACCAGATCGGCGGGCATGTTCTTGTCGCCCAGCATGAAACCGGCCACCTTCCGCGCATGGTCGAGGTAGCGTTTGTCGCCCGTGTAACGGTAGCAGGCCGTATAGCCGTAGACGGCCCATGCCTGTCCGCGCGCCCACGCCGAATCGTCGGCATAGCCCTGCGCCGTGCAGCGTCCGCGCACGTCGCCCGTCGTCAGGTCGTAGTCCACGACGTGATAGCAGCTGTAATCGTCGCGGAAGTGCTCCTTCATCGTTCGGTCGGCATGCTTCACCGCGATATTATAATAGGTGCTGTCGCCCGAAAACTCCGTGGCCTTGAACATCAGTTCGAGATTCATCATGTTGTCGATGATCACCGGGCACTGCCAGCCGCGCTCGCCCTGCCAGCCGCGGTCGGCGTCCCACGACTGGATGACGCCCGGCACCGGCCGGAAACGCGTCGCGAGCGACTTGGCCGTCTGGACGATCACATCCTCGTAGCCGGGTATGTTTTTCAGCCGCAGTCCGTTGCCATAGCTGTCGTAGACCATGAAGCCCACGTCGTGATGCCATTGCAGATACTGCACCGAATCGAGGATCTCGGTATGCTTCCGTGCGCGCGCGGCCCATGCCTCGTCGCCCGTCAGTTCGTACATGTACCACAGCGTCCCGGCGAAGAAACCGCTCACCCAGTCGTCGACGGGCACGTAGTCGATCCGCCCGTTCTTCCAGGTCGAGGGGATGCGGATCACACCGCCCGTCTCGCTCGAATCGGCCAGCATGCCGATCTGCTTTTCGGCGACGGCGATGTTTTCGTCAATGATCGAAGCGCGCTTCGAAGGCTGCGAGCAGGCGGAAGCCCCTGCCAGGAGGAGCGCGACGGTCGCATATTTAAATAAGATCTTCATAAATTAGGTGATTAACATGATTATTTTGGTAAACCAAATCAGCTTTTCGGACAAAGGTAAAGTTTTTTTCGGACTTGCAACATATTTTAATAATCTTTTCTGATGAATGTAAAATTTTTATTATTTTCTCTTTGAAAAATTTTGGCGAACCAATTTCTTTATTTATTTTTGACCAAATATGAATCTATGAAAAATATATTAAAACACGCTGTACCAGCGATTTGGATACTATTCGGCACGCTTTGGGGCCAGCATGCCGCTGCGGCAATCGAAGCCAAAATCAGTTTCGAAACGGAAATTCCCAAGGCTTTCGTATGCGGCGAAAACAGCACGGCCGAATTGAGCGGCCTCCACTACAAGGACGGGAGCCGTTCGCTGCGCTGGTCGTGGAGCGCGCCGTCGACGCTCCGCTTCAACGACTTCGGACAGCTGATGCGCTCGCTGCGGGTCAAGGGCGCGGGCGTCATGCTCTGGATCTACAACCCCAGGGCCGTCGACGCCGACATGCGGTTCTCGTTCGAGACGCCCACCGGCGAAGTCCCCTACCGGTTCGATTTCCACATGGATTTCACGGGCTGGCGCGCCTGCTGGATCAAGTACAACGACATGCCGGGCGACCACGCCTCGCAGCAGGTATCCCGGCTGACGATCTCGACGCCCGCCGGGGTCGAAAGCGGCGAGCTGTTCCTCGACCGCCTGACCTTCTCCGAGGTCAAGCTCCACGACCAGATCACCCCCGACAAGCAGATTCCCGGCAACAACTGCAATCTCTCTCGCGAATTGTGGCACTGGGCGCGCCTCTGGGAGTGGGAGCAGTACGAATACGAAGAGCCGCTGCGCGACGTCACGCCCGCGGAAAAGGCCCAGCTCGACGCCGTGAAATCGCGCATCGAAAGCATCGCCGCGACCAACATGTCGAGCGCCAACTACATCAACGGCACGATCATCCCGCGCGCCCGGGCGACCTTCGAAAAGGCCGCGATCCGCCGCACCGACGACGGCGGGATCATCGGCGCCCCGCTGCTCTCGAACGACGAGTGCAACCGCCCGAAAGGCGAACTGCGCCTGGACGACATCGAGAACATGCTCAACGCCTTCGCGCTGAACAGCCATATCAACAACGATCCGAAATACGACGACGATTTCTTTCTGGTGATGGACCACGCCATCGACCAGGGCTTCGCCTTCGGCCACGGCAACGGAACCAACCACCACTACGGCTACAACATACGCAAGATCTACGACGCCATGTGGCTCATGCGCGACAAGATCGCCGCACGCGGCAAGACCGACGAATACGTCAAGGTGCTGGCCTACTGGAGCGGCCTGGCGGAGACCCGCAAACCCTACGTCTACGGCCGCGACGAGCTGCTCGACTCGTGGCACACGCTGCTCATCCCCAAGATCGTCAGCGCGCTGATGCTGCCCGACGAGGCCGAACAGTACCGCGCCATGAAGAGCCTCGGCGTATGGCTCTCGGGGAGCCTCGGCTTCACGCCGGGCACCATCGGCGGCATCAAGCCCGACGGCACGACCTTCCACCACGGCGGCTTCTACCCCGCCTACTCGACCGGCGCATTCGCCATGATCGGCTACTTCTGCAAAGCAACCCGGGGAACGGATTTCACCCTCTCGGAGCAGGCGCGCCGCAACTTCAAGCTGGCGCTGATGACCATGGCCAGCTACACCGATCTGCGCGACTGGGGACTCGGCCTGGCCGGCCGCCATCCCTTCGGCAAGAACGGCCGCATCCCCGACGCCGACGTCAACGCATTCGGTTATCTGGCCGCGCTGGGCGACCTGACAGGCAGCGGCAAGGGCGCAGACCCCGAACTGGCGGGCGCCTACCTGCGCCTGAAAGGCACGGACAAGGAGTTGAACAGCCTCTTCAGGAAAGAGGGGATTTCGGCGGGTCCCACGCCCTCGGGATTCTTCGTCTATAACTACGGGGCCGCGGGCATCCACCGCCGCGGCGACTGGATGGTGACGCTCAAAGCATTCAACACCGATGTCTGGGGATCGGAGATTTATACCAAAGACAACCGCTACGGACGCTACCAGAGCTACGGTTCGGCGCCGATCATCGGTTCGGGCAATCCCGTCTCGGCCGCGGCGAGCGGATTCGTGCAGGAGGGCTGGGACTGGAACCGCGTGCCGGGCGCCACGACCATCCACCTGCCCTACCCCGAACTGGAAAGCCCGCTGCCGGGGACGCTCATGGAGCGCAACCCCGAGCGCTTCTCGGGCGCCTCGTCGCTCGAAGGCCGCAACGGCATACTGGCCCTGCACTTCGTCGAAAAGGACCGCAAGAACTTCACCCCCGGGGCCACGGCGTACAAATCCGTCTTCTGCTTCGACAACCGGATGGTCTTCCTCGGCAGCGGCATCGACAACGACAACCAGGCATACCCCACCGAAACGACGCTTTTCCAGCTGCGGATGGACAGCCCGGCCGAACAGATAGAAGTCGACGGCGAGCTTTACGACGCTTTCCCGCTCAACCTCTCCAGAGGCGGCGAGCGGCTGGCGCTCTCCGACACGAAGGGCAATTTCTACGTGGTGAAGAACGCCGCAGCGGTGAACATCACCAAAAAGGAGCAGACCTCGCCCAACGACAAGACCCGCGCACCCCAGACGGGCAGCTTCGCCACGGCCTGGATCGACCACGGCCGCGCCCCCAAGCAGGCCGGATATGAATATGCGGTCTACATCCAGCCCACGAACAAGGAGATCACGCGCCTGATCAAGAAAGACGGCTACGAAGTGCTGCGCCGGGACAACACGGCCCACGTCGTGAAGGACCTCGCCACGGGCATCACGGGCTACGTCTGCTTCGGGGAATACACGGGCCAGGGGCTTGTGCGCAAAGCGACCGGAGAGTCGATCGTCATGGAGCGCACCGACACGGACGGACAGGTCGTGATGAGCGTCTGCACGCCCGACCTCGGCCTCACGGAGAAGACCTACACCACGCGTCAGGAGAGCCGCCCCATCGAAAAAGAGGTGCTTTTGGACGGCGCATGGGAGCTTGCCGCACAATATCCCGGCGTGGAGGCCGTTTCCCACGACACCGGAACGCTGCTGAAGATAACCTGCCGCCACGGACAGCCCGTGGAGTTCCGGCTCAAGAAGAAATAACCATTTTCACCCACAACCTGATTTATTTATGAAAAAAGCACTTAAACGCATGGCCGCGGCAGCGCTGGTGACCCTATCGGTACTCCGGGGGGGGGACGCCTTTGCGCAGAACGCCGTGGACGGACGCGTGGTTGACGCCAACGGTGCACCGCTGGTGGGCGTAACCGTCCTGATCAAGGGGACGCAGTCGGGAACGGCCACGGGCGCCAACGGCAGCTACTCGATCAAGGCCCGGGAGGACCAGACGCTGGTCTTCTCCTATCTGGGCTACACGACCGTCGAGGAGTATGTCGGCAAACGCACGGCGATCAACGTCAAGATGACCGAAGAGGCGTCGCAGATCGGCGCCGTCGAGATCGTCAACATCGGCTACGGAACCACCACGCGGCGCGACCTCACCGGCTCGGTGGCCAAGGCCGACCTGGGAACGATGATGAAGGCCAACGTCACCAACTTCGACCAGGCGCTGGGCGGACGCATCGCCGGCGTGGTCGTCACCACGGGCGACGGCTCGCTGGGCGCCGAAGCCAATATCACCATCCGCGGAAACAACTCGCTCACGCAGAGCAACGCCCCGCTCTACATCATCGACGGATTCCCGTCCGAAGGGTCGTTCGCCGCGTCGATCAACCCCGCCGACATCGAGTCGATCGACGTGCTGAAAGACGCTTCGGCGACCGCCATCTACGGAGCGCGCGGAGCCAACGGCGTCATCGTGATCAACACCAAACGCGGCAACGAGGGCAAGCCCACGGTGAACTTCAGCGCCTCGTTCTCCCTGAACAAGATCGCCAACAAGGCCGACCTGATGGACTCCTACGAATTCGTCCGGCTTCAGAGCGAACTGATCAGCGAGGAGACGATGAACAAGAGCTATTTCAGCGAGGGACTGACGCTCGACGACTACCGCCACATCCCGGGCATCGACTGGCAGGACCAGCTCTATCGCACGGCTTTCCAGCAGAACTACAACGTCTCGCTCTCGGGCGGCAACAAGGAGGGGCTGCGCTACAACGTGGGCTTCTCGGCGCTCGACCAGGACGGCATCATCATCCGTTCGAACTTCCAGCGCTACCAGGGCAAGGCCAACTTCACGCTGCCCATCTCGAAAAAACTCACGCTGAACGCCAACGCCAACTATTCGCGCACGGCGACCAACGGCGTGACCCCCACCACGGCGCAGACCACCTCGTCGTCGTCGGGCTGGCTGATGTACTCGGTCTGGGGCTACCGCCCCGTAACGCCTCCCGGGCAGGACATACTCGATTCGATGCTCGACGAAGCCGTAGACGGATCGAACGACTACCGCTTCAACCCGGTGAAGACCGCCAAGAACGAATACCGCAAGACGCTGGTGGACTACCTCAACGCCAACCTGGCGCTGACGTGGAAGATCACCCCCGACCTGACGTTCAAGACCACGGGCGGCTACGTCCTGAACAAACGCCGCCGCGAGGAGTTCAACGGCAGCGAGACCTACACGGGCTACGCCGGCTCGCCCAGCGGCAAGGGCGTCAACGGCGCCATCTATTGGACCGACCAGACGAGCTGGTCGAACGAAAACACGCTCAACTACAAGAAGCGCCTGGGGCGCAGCCACAACCTCGACCTGATGGCGGGACTCTCGCTCCAGGGGCAGAAGAACACCTACGACGGCGTTGCGTCGACGCAGATCACCTCCGAGGAGCTGGGCATCGCGGGCATCCACACGGGCAACTACCAGAAGGTCCAGAGCAACTACTACGACTGGCGGATGATGTCGGCCTTCCTGCGCGCCAACTACAATTTCCGCTACAAATACTACCTGACCTTCTCATTCCGCGCCGACGGCTCGTCGAAATTCCCCTCCGACAACCGCTGGGGCTACTTCCCCTCGGCCGGCCTTTCGTGGAACTTCAACCGCGAGAATCTGCTGAAGAAGAGCGAGAGGATGAGCAACGGCAAGCTGCGCCTCTCGTGGGGCCTGACGGGTAACAACCGCACGCAGACCCCCTACGACTTCTATTCGCAGATCACCGTCAACCCGGGTTCGGGCAACTCGCTCGACTATGTGTTCGGCGGCGAGCGCGTGCCGGGCTACTACGTCTCGAACATGGCCAACGAGCGGCTCAAGTGGGAGACCACCGAGCAGTGGAACGCGGGTCTCGACCTCGGGTTCTTCGAGGACCGCATCAAGGTGACGGCCGACTGGTACGACAAGGTGACGCGCGACCTGCTGCTCTACGCCCTGCTGCCCGCCTCGTCGGGCTTCGAACAGGGGATGCTCAACATCGGCAAGATCCGCAACCGCGGCTTCGAGCTGACGCTCGAAACGGTGAACGTCAAGACCCGTCAGTTCCAGTGGTCCACGTCGTTCAACATCGCCTTCAACCGCAACCGGATTCTCGGGCTGGTCGACGGACAGAACACGCTCCAGAGTTCCGTATCGTGGGAGACGCGCTTCAACTCGCAGTTCCCCTACATCTCGCAGGTGGGTAAGCCCACGGGCATGATGTACGGCTTCATCTACGACGGGACCTACAAGGCCGAGGATTTCGATGACAAGGGCAACCTCGTCAGCGGCGTTCCCTCGTTCAAGGGCAACGCGATGCAGCCGGGCGACATGAAATACCGCGACATGAACGGCGACGGGGTCATCGACGACTACGACCGCACGATCATCGGCTGCGGACAGCCCCTCAACACGGGCGGCTTCGGCAACAACTTCAACTGGAAGAATTTCGACCTGAACATCTTCTTCGCGTGGAGCTACGGCAACGACGTGCTGAACGCCAACCGGCTGGTCTTCGAATCGGGATGGAGGAGCCAGACCAACCAGCTGGCCTCCTACGCCGACCGCTGGTCGCCGGAGAATCCCGCGTCGAACATTCCGCGCGTGAACGCCGTCGGCCGCGAGGAGTACTCGTCGCGCGTGATCGAGGACGGTTCGTTCCTGCGGCTGAAGAACGTCTCGCTGGGCTACACGCTGCCGAGCCGTTCGCTGCGCAAGGCGGGCATCAGCCAGATGCGCGTCTACGTCTCGGCCGACAACATCTGGACCCTGACGGGTTACAGCGGTCCCGACCCCGAGGTATCGACCCGCAACTCGGTGCTGACGCCCGGATTCGACTGGTCGGCATATCCCCGCGCATTCGGCTTCACGGCCGGCGTAAACCTCACATTCTAACGGTTTAAACGCAACATTACGCCATGAAAATCAAAAGCATATTGAAACTGGGAACGCTGGCGCTGCTCACCGCCGCCCTTCCGGCGTGCAGCTTCCTCGACACCGATCCGCAGATCATCCCCGACGACGGCTACTACAACAGCGAACAAAAGCTGATCTACGGTCTGGCGGGCGTCTACGGCGTGCTGAACAGCGAAGCGATCTACGGCAACTACTACTCGCTGCAAATCGCCAACGCCGACGACCTCTGCTACTTCAACAACTACAACAACAGCGAATCGCGTCCCGACCGCTACAACCACAGCGCCGGCACGGCGGCGATCTACGACACCTGGTCGAAGCTCTACGAAGGCATCAAGAACGCCAACCGCTACATCGAGGCCGTCGAAAAGACGGAGATCGACCCCGGGAAACTTTCGGTGGACATCGGGCTTTACATCGCCGAAGCGCGGTTCCTGCGCGCCTACTACCACTTCCTGCTGGCGCAGGCGTGGGGCGATGTGCCCCTGCGCGTCAAGGCGACCACCTCGCCCAACCCCAACGACGTGCAGATGGCCGCAACGCCGCAGGAGCAGGTGCTCAAATGGTGCGCCGACGAGATCGAAGCCACGATTCCCGACCTCTACGAGCCCATCGACAACACCCCCTCGCGCGTCAGCCAGACCGTCGCCCAGGGCATTCTGGCCCGCGTCTATCTCTTCATGGCCGGCGAGAGCGTCAAGCAGATCGACGGACTGGATAAAAAGGAGATGTACCGCCGCGCCGCCTACTGGGCCAACGAGGTGATCGCCTCGCACAAGCACGACCTGAACGAGAGCTACGAGGAGATCTTCATCAACATGATCCGCGACCAGTACGACACACAGTTCCACGAATCAATGTGGGAGGCCGAATTCCTCGGCGACCGCACCAGCGCGACCGACTGGACGAACGGCCGCATCGGCGACCTGATCGGCCTGCGTTCGCAGTCGGGAACGACCAACTACTCGGAGTGGGCCTGCAACTACTCCTACGGCTACTACAACGGCTCCTACACCCTCTGGCAGCTCTACTGGGAGAACGACCGCACGGCAGACGAAACGGCCAGCGCCACGGTCATCGACAAGCGGCTGACGTGGAACCTGCCGGGCTACAACTACCGCGGAATGAACAACCAGAAAATCTCGTACAAGAACAAGGCGGGCGAGACCGTGACGCGCTACTTGCAACAGACGCAGAGCATGTTCAAGACGCCGTGGGTCTACAACAACAATTTCGCCATGCCCGACATCGAGGGGCTGGACCAGACGATCGAGAACGCGTTCGACCCCGCCGATCTGGTTTACGACCCGACGGTGATGTGCGCCGTCCGCAACGCCGGCAAATGGCGCCGCGAGACGGTCTACGAGAAACAGATGTCGGCCAAGAGCCTCTACACGACGATCAACTTCCCGATCCTTCGCTACGCCGACGTGCTGCTGATGTACGCCGAGGCGATCAACGAATACGCCGGGGCGCCGGACGACCAGGCCAAGGAGGCCATCCGGGAAATCCGCAAACGCGCGGGCGTCAAGACCAACGAGAGCCTGCTGGGCGACTATCGTTCGTTCCGCGACCTGGTGCGCAACGAGCGCGGACGCGAACTGGCTTTCGAGGGGCTTCGCAAGTGGGACCTGATCCGCTGGGGCACGTTCGTCGAGAAGATGCACAACGCCGGGACCAACCAGCCGACGGAGAACAAGTACCGCAACGTCAGCTATACGAACTATGCGTCGGCGAACTACGCCAACGTGACGGCACGCCACATCTACCTCCCGATTCCGACCAAGGAGCTGGCGGTGAACCACGCGCTCCGACAGAACCCCTTATGGTAAAACGCTTAATTGCAGAGCATACGATGAATACGAAACGAATCACATACCTCGCGGCGACGCTGGCCCTCGCAACCGCGGCAGCCTCGTGCGAACACGAAGAGATCTACGAGCCGCTGGAGTTCTCGGTGCGGCTGGCGCCGACGAACACCTACCGCACGGGCGACCCGGTGGTCTTCAACTTCAGCGGCAACGCCGACTTCATCACCGTCTGGACGGGCGACACGGGACACGAGTACAAGCACCGCAACCGCACGAAGGTCGACATCGCCGACATCGAGTCGTGCGAACTGGAGATCGAGATCAGCCAGCAGTACGGCACGCTGAACAACCTCGTCCTGTTTGCGGGCAACAAATTCGCGGGGCTGAACGGCAGCGACGCCGCCACCGACCGCCCCGTGGTCGAAGCCATCGCGGCGAACGACTGCGCCGACTGGACCAAACTGGAGTTCACGCCGAACAACGCGAACAAGTTCAAAACCTACACCTACGACATCACCCGGTTCGCCGACCGTTTTTCGTGGGGCATGCACCTTTTCTATCCGGACCCCAAGACCACGATGCGCACCTATCGGATCAATCCGAAGATCACGGTCAAGTTCAAGGGCCACGACACGCAGGTCTACAACTATCCGGACATGGAATTCGTTCCCTTCTCGCTGGCTTCGCAGCACGCCGACGACCCCTATATTCATAATGTATCGGGCAACGGCAACCTGAAATTCCAGGGCCGGCCGGGAGCGAACAACACCGCCAATATCGTCTTCCAGGGCTTCAGCGCCGGGGCTTTCCCCGAGATCGACCAGTGGGCCTTCATGCAGCCCGTCGCGCTCAACACGATCTCGCCCGACACGGGCCTGAACATCAAGGGCGTGACCGACGATCTGCCGAGCTACTCGTACACCTACACCGAGCCGGGGACCTACACGGTGACCTTCATCGTCGCCGGCGGCAACTACCAGGGACAGTCGGCACCCGCTCCCTACGAGGTGACGTTCACGGTGATCGACCCGATCGAATAACCCGTCCGAAAGTTTTCGCAAGCCCGCCCTTCAGCAAGAAAGGCGGGCTTTTTCACAATATCCGGTTGCATTTCTGCGTTTTTTCCAGTAACTTTGGAGGTGAAACTTAACCTTTAACAACCAAAACCGAAACAACCTCATCGTATGAAGGCTGAATTACAGGAAATAGCGTCGCAGTTCGCGCTGGAAGGCGCTATCACGGCAATCGACTCGCTGGGCGAGGGATTCATCAACGACACGTTCATCGTCCGCACGGCGGGCGATGCGCCGGATTACATCCTCCAGCGCAAAAACAAGAGCATCTTTCCCGACGTTCCGGCCATGATGGAGAACATCCGCAAAGTGACGGACCATATCCGCCGCCGCGTCGCAGCCGCCGGGGGCGACCCCAGACGCGAGGCGATGACCGTGGTTGCGACCCGCGACGGAAAGCTCTATCACGTGGACGCACAGGGCGAATATTGGGCCGTTTCGGTTTTCATCAGCGACACGATCGCCTACAACAAGGCCGACTCCCCGGAACTGGCCCGCAAGGGCGGCGAGGGCATCGGCAAGTTCCAGGCCCAGCTGGCGGACTTCACCGAGCCGCTGGCCGAGACGATCAAGGGCTTCCACAACATCCGTCACCGCTTCGTGCAGTGGGACGAGGCGCTGCGCCGCGACGCCGCAGGCCGCGTGAAAGACCTTGCGGAGGAGATCGGCTGGATCGAATCGCGCCGCGACGAGATGCTCTCGTTCTGGTCGAAGGTCGAGGACGGCACGATCCCCACGCACGTGACCCACAACGACACGAAAATCAACAACATCCTCTTCGACAAGCAGGGCGAGGTGCTGTGCGCCATCGACCTCGACACGGTGATGAACTCCACGTCGCTCAACGATTTCGGCGACGCCATCCGCTCCTACGCCAACACGGGCGACGAGGACGACCGCGACCTTTCGCGCGTGGGCATGTCCCTCGAAATGTTCCGCGCCTATACCGAAGGCTATCTGTCGCAGCGGGCCGGACAGCTCAACCAGGCCGAAATCGACCACCTGGCATTCTCGGCCCGTTACATCACCTTCGAGCAGGTGCTGCGTTTTTTGATGGACTACATCGACGGCGACACCTATTACAAAACGAAATACCCCGAGCACAACCTCGTGCGCACCCGCGCCCAGTACAAACTGCTGCAAAGCATGGAAGAGCAGTACGGCACGATGTGTGAAATCGTACGGGAAACCGTCGCCAAATACAAATAAGGAATGGAAATTCGCAAGATAGCAGGCATCGCGCCCGACGACCGGGCCGCCGTGGACGAGGCATTCGCCGGAATCGAGCCGCTGCCGGTGGCGTGCTGCAACTGGCCCGCGGAATTCCCCTACGCCCCGGAAGTCAGCTTCCGGATGTTCCATACGGGCGACTGGCTGATGCTGCGCTTCGACGTCGCCGAACGCTACACGGCGGCGCTCGTCACGGAGGACAACGGCGAGGTGTGGACCGACTCGTGCGCGGAGTTCTTCATCGCGCCCGACACAGGGATGTACTACAATTTCGAAACCACCTGCATCGGACGGATGCTGCTCGGAGCACACAAATCCCGGACCGAGGCCGAGCACGCCTCGCCCGAGGTGCTGGCGGGCGTGAAACGCTACACGACGCTGCCCTGCGGCGAGCCTTTCGCCGAGCGCGAGGGCGACAACCGCTGGTCGCTCACGCTGGCCATCCCCCCGCAGGCGCTTTTCCGCCATGCGCTGACCGACTGGAGCGGTCTCAAGGCCCGCATGAACCTCTACAAATGCGGCGACAACCTCTCGCACCCCCATTTCCTCTCGTGGCGGCCGATCCGGACGGAGAAACCCGATTTCCACCGTCCCGAGTTTTTCGGGGAGGTGACGTTCGAGAAGTGAAAAAGTTAAAAGTGAAAAGTTGAAAGCCAAGAGACAATCCGGTCGCGATGCGACAGCTGCGGGCAACAGGCGAGCGCAATCGCTTGCGAATTGCCGAGCCGCCACAGCAGTCAAGGCGCGTGTTTTTGCGCCTTAAGTCCCCTCCCGAGGGAGGGATTTGGGGTGGGGTCAGACTTGTAAACGACGCCAACGGCGGCGACAACACGATCGGCAGCAAACCGACAGAGAGAAAGATTAACAAATTACATAAACGTATGAACAACAAGTATTCACTTCCCAAAGACGGCGGCCTGATTTCCGAATCGGCTCCGCGCGACATCATCCATCGTTACGAGAAGATCCACACCAAGGTCTACGAAAACGAGTACGAAGGCGTGCAGTACGTCGCCGACAACATCGTCAAGGCGATCCGCATGTACAACGAAATCCACTGCTCGAACGAGGTCTACGAGGAGTCGCAGCCCTTCGTGCTGGGCCTCACGACGGGCCGCACGCCGCTGGGTCTCTACCGGGAACTGGTGAAACGCCACCACGAAGGGCAGATCAGCTTCCGGAACGTCGCCGTTTACAGCCTCGACGAGTTCTACCCGATCCGGTCGACCGAACAGCAGAGCCGCAACTACCGCATCCACGAGGAGTTCCTCAACCACATCGACATCCTGCCCGAGAACGTGCACATCCCCGACGGTACGGTTCCCGAGGACCGCATTTCGGAATACTGCGCTTCGTACGACCACTCGGTGCGGCGCATCGACCTGATGATCATCGGCGTCGGCGAGGACGGGCAGATCGGCTTCAACGAGCCGGGGTCCTACTCCCGTTCGCGCACGCGGCTGGTGCAGCTGACCTACAACACCCGCAAAATCCAGTCGGGCGCTTTCTTCGGGCTGGAGAACACGCCCAAGATGGCGGTCACGATGGGCATCGACACGATCATGCGCGCCAACCGCATCATCCTGATGGCCTGGGGCGAGGAGAAGGCCCACATCGTGCAGCGGGTCGTCGAGGGCGAGATCACGGATCAGGTTCCCGCCTCGTACCTCCAGGCGCACCAGAATATCGAGGTGGTGATCGACGAGAATGCCGCGCAGCTGCTCACCCGCGAGCAGACGCCGTGGATGGTGGGTCCCTGCGAATGGACGCCGAAATTCGTCCGCAAGGCCGTGGTATGGCTCTGCGGCGTGGTGAAGAAGCCCATCCTGAAACTCACCTATAAGGATTACATCGAAAACTCGCTGGGCGAACTGCTCGAACAGGGCCGCGCCTACGACCAGATCAACATCGACGTCTTCAACGACCTCCAGCACACCATCACGGGCTGGCCGGGCGGCAAGCCCAACGCCGACGACTCGACGCGCCCCGTGCCTTCGTCGCCCTTCCCCAAACGGGTGATCGTCTTCTCGCCGCATCCCGACGACGACGTGATCTCGATGGGCGGCACGTTCATCCGCCTCGTGCAGCAAGGTCACGATGTGCACGTGGCTTACGAAACCTCGGGCAACGTGGCCGTGCACGACGACGTGGTGCTGCAAAACATCGACACGGCCCGCGAACTGGGCTACGGCAACCACTACGCCGAAGTCGAAAAGATCATCGCCGGCAAGAGGAAGGGCGAACCCGAGCCGCGCCCGCTGCTCGACCTGAAAGGCGCCATCCGCCGCGCCGAGGCGCGTGCCGCCGTGCGCTCGTTCGGACTGAACCCCGACACCAACGCCCACTTCCTCAACCTGCCGTTCTACGAAACGGGCGGCATCAAGAAGGGCCAGCTCACGGAGAAGGACATCGAAATCATCGTCAAGCTGCTGCGCGAGATCAAGCCCCATCAGATCTACGCCGCCGGCGACCTTGCCGACCCCCACGGCACGCACCGCACCTGCATGGAGGCCGTGCTCGGCGCCCTCGAAGTCGTGAAGGACGACGAGTGGCTGAAGGAGTGCCACCTGTGGCTCTACCGCGGCGCCTGGATGGAGTGGGACCTCGGCATGGTGGACATGGCCGTGCCCCTGTCGCCCGACGAGCTGATTATGAAACGCCACGCCATCTACCGCCACCTCTCGCAGAAGGACATCATGCCTTTCCCGGGCAGCGATCCCCGCGAGTTCTGGCAGCGGGCCGAGGAGCGCACGCAGAACACCGCGAAGCTCTACGACCAGCTCGGCATGGCCGAATACCAGGCTATCGAGGTGTTTGTGAAGATGTTTTAGCGCATCTTCACAAAAACTTCGATTAAAAAATGAAGCATTGAACATTAAAAAATCACCCCATGCGCTTAATCATTGAAAATACCCCCCAGCAGGTAGCCCAGTGGGCCGCCAATTACATCATCGCCCAGATCAAGAACAAGGAGCAGCACACCTCGTCGCCCTTCGTGCTGGGGCTGCCGACCGGCTCGACCCCGCTGGAGACCTACAAGGAACTGATCCGCCGCCACAAGACGGGCGAAGTGTCGTTCAAGAACGTCATCACGTTCAACATGGACGAGTATGTGGGTCTCCCCGAGGAGCATCCCGAAAGCTACCACTCGTTCATGTGGAACAATTTCTTCAAGCACGTCGACATCAGGCCGGAGAACGTCAACATTCTCGACGGCAACGCCGACGACCTGGCCAAGGAGTGCGCCGACTACGAGGCGCGCATCGTCGAGGCCGGGGGCATCGACCTCTTCATGGGCGGCGTGGGCGAAGACGGACACATCGCCTTCAACGAGCCGTTCTCGTCGCTCAACTCCCGCACGCGCCTCAAGACCCTGACGCAGGACACGATCCAGGTCAACGCCCGGTTCTTCGGCGGCGACATCTCGCTCGTGCCGAAAACCGCGCTGACGGTCGGCGTGGGCACGGTGCTCTCGGCCAAGAAGGTGCTGATCCTCGCCACGGGCCACAAGAAAGCCCGCGCGGTGCGCCACGGCGTCGAAGGCTCCTACAACCACCAGTGGACCATCTCGGCCCTCCAGGTGCACCCCAACGGCATTCTGGTCTGCGACGACCCGGCCGCCGAGGAGCTGCGCGTAGCCACCTACCGCTATTTCAAGGACATCGAGCGCGAAAACCTGATCTCGAAATAAGCGCATTCCCGATACGAAGTCTCCCGCAGGGCCTGCCCTGCGGGAGACTTTCGCTTCCACGCCCCGGATACAGAACTCCCGGCGTCATTTTACGGCCGGATTATTTGCCGAATGCCGGAAAAATTTTATCTTTGTAGAGCATTGCTTATACGGATAAATCGTGGGAGCGTCACTCAAGGACATAGCCTGCAAGCTCAACCTCTCGAAAACGACCGTTTCGTGGGTCCTCTCGGGGCAGGGCGACAAAAAAGGGATCAGCGCGGAGACACAGAGCCGCGTGCTCGCCTGCGCCCGCTCCCTGGCATACGAACCGAACCTGCTGGCCCGAAGCCTCAACACGGGCGTATCGAAAACCATCGGACTGATCCTCCCCTCGATTTCGGACACCTTCTTCGCCCACATCGCCGACCGGATCGAGTCGGAAGCCGAGCGGGAAGGCTACTCGCTGATGATCGCCGGTTCGAACTCCGAAACCGAACGGGAAAACGCCCTGATACGGCTTTTCCGGTCGAAAAAGGTCGACGGCATCATCATCGCCCCGGCCGACGCTTCGGGACGCGAGGTCGGCCGCCTTGCGGAGAGCGGCTGCCCGGTCGTGCTGTTCGACCGCTGCCTCGCGAAAACGGACGCCGGCTGCGTGGTGATCGACAACGAGGCGGGCAGCCATGCGCTGGTCCGTCATCTTGCCGCCCGGGGATTCCGCAAAATCGCCATCATCACGACCTTCCCCCACCTCCCGACGATGGAACTGCGGCACAGGGGCTACCTCCGCGCGCTGGCGGAAGCGGGACTGCACGCCGATCCCCGCCTCTACGGAGAGGTCGCCTATGCCGGCTACCGGCAGCACGTCTGCGATACGCTCGACCGCATTCTCGCCACGGTTCCCGACACCGACGGCTTTTTCTTCACCACGCATATCCTCGCCACCGAGGCCCTGCGCTATTTCCACGACCGGGGCATCGACATCAGCGACGGCCGTCGGGGGCTTGCCTGCATGCACGAAGACCCGCTTTTCCGCCTGGCCGCCCCCCGGATGAGCGTCGCCCGCTTCCCCGTCGAAGAGATCAGCGCCCACGCCGTGCGCCTCCTGCTGCGGCAAATCCGCGAAAGCCAATCGCCCGGCTCCGTCCGCCCGGCACCCGAATCGGTGGTGCTGCCCTGCCGCATGGAGTTCCGGGACGAATAAGCCCGTTCCGTCCGGACATCCCTCCCCCCCCCGATACGAAAGACCCGCAAAACGATGAAGTCCTGCAGGTCTTTCTCCGGAAACTAATCTCTAAATTACTTCTCGGCAATCAGTCCGATTTCGTCGATGGCAAAATAAGCGGGAACGAGCAATCCGTAGGCATTCGCCTCATTCGAAGCAGGCGAGAAAGTCAGACAGTCGACCTTGCCCAAAGCGGAAAGATCGACCTTTTTCCAGTCCGACAACTTTTCCGAACCGTTGATCAGGAAGCACTCCGCACTACCGGTCTCCTTGCCCTCAAGCGAGCCGGTAATTTTCACTTTATAATAATACGAAGCCTCGTCAACCTGCGTCGGCTTATAAGGGTAGGTAATCGCGCTGTTGGCCATATACAGATAGCTGACCTGACGCGGCTCCTCAAATTCGATCATCGGAGTTGCATAACCGCTCGTATATCCGTCGAAATAACCGATCATGCAGTTCGACGAACCGTTTGCTCCCTTATCGGCCCATACCATAAACTGGTTCGCATAATTGACGCTCGTAGCCGTTCTCCCGTAATTGGCAGACAAGACGAAACCGCCCCAATAGTCTCCGTAGCCGATGTCGGCTGAAAAATAGGTTCCGAACCAAATCTTCTCATCCGAGGTCGAACAAAGATACCCGTTGTAAACGCCACCTACGGCCAGATCGTCGTAGCTGCCGCCCTTCGCCCAAAAGACATTATGGTGATTTCCCGCCGCAGAACCGCCGCTAACGGTAATGTCGCCGAGCTGTACAGCCTTGCCGTCGATAGCAAGCATCCCCTCGCTCGTTTCGAAAGAAATCAAATTAGACGGTTCCGGCTCCGGATCGGGATTGGGGTCCGGATCGGGTTCGCTCACATGCACGGTACAGGTTGCCGACACCGAACCGTATGTCGCCGAGATTTTGGCGGTTCCGGCAGCCACGGCCGTCACAAGACCCGATTCGGAGACCGTCGCGAACTCCTCGGCATCCGAAGACCACACCACGTCGTCGGTGGTATTCGCCGGCGCCGGCGTTGCGGTGAGTTGCAGGGTTTCGCCGACTGCAAGTTCTTTTTCCGTACAATCGAGCACAACCGCAGTCGCAGGGACGCGGGAATCGCCGTCATCGTCCGAGCAGGCGGCCAAAGCGCAGGCCGCAAATGCGAAAAGCAAGAGTTTTTTCATCGTTCGTCTGATTTTAAGTATGTTCGTAAAATAAAAAATCCGGTCCCGGAACCTCCCGGAATCGAACCTTTTTCACGTCCATACCCGTATTTCAGCCACGAAATACCAAGACTTGCGATGCTCCGTTCTCCGCAGACACACCCCGAAAAAAGATTCTTCCTCGTCGGGAAGCTGCAAGGCAGGTCTTCTGGCTCGTTCCTGCCGCAACGCCTTCCCGGCCCTCTCGGACCAGTGGCTTTCAGCGTGTCGCGGCAACTATCGGAACTTACAGCAGCGGGAACTGCTGCCGATTTTCACGGCATTCCCATTTAATCACACGGGGCCTTGCCCGGCCCTTTGTGAACCATTGCGGTGCAAATTTAGGAAATAAATTCGTATCTTTGCCTCCGCAAACATAAAATTCGCAAAAAATTATGAAGCACGCATACGTATTCCCGGGCCAGGGCGCCCAGGCCGTCGGAATGGGCAAAGACCTCTACGACAACGTTCCGACTGCGAAGGAACTCTTCGAGAAAGCCAACGAGATCCTCGGTTTCCGCATCACCGACATCATGTTCGCCGGTACGGACGAAGAACTGAAGCAGACCCGCGTCACCCAGCCCGCCGTATTCCTCCACTCGGTGATCATGGCCAAGGCGCTGGGCGTGAAGCCCGATGCCGCCGCCGGACACTCTTTAGGCGAATTCTCGGCCCTCGTGGTCGCCGGAGCGCTCTCGTTCGAGGACGGTCTGAAGCTCGTTTCGAAGCGCGCCATGGCCATGCAGGCCGCCTGCGAGGCGCAGCCCGGAACGATGGCCGCCATTCTCGGTCTGGAAGACAAGGTCGTGGAGGAGATCTGCGCGTCGGTCGACGGCGTGGTCGTCGCCGCCAACTACAACTGCCCGGGCCAGCTGGTGATCTCGGGAGCCGTGGAGGCCGTAGACGCCGCCTGCGAGAAAGCCAAGGCCGCCGGAGCGCGCCGTGCGCTGCGCCTGCCGGTGGGCGGAGCGTTCCACTCGCCGCTGATGGAGCCTGCCAAGCAGGAACTCGAGAAAGCCATCGCCGAAGCGCCGTTCCAAACGCCCGTATGCCCCGTTTACCAGAACGTCGACGCCAAGCCCTATACCGATCCCGCCGCCATCAAGGCCAACCTGATCGCCCAGCTGACGGCCCCCGTGCGCTGGACCTACATCGTGCGCAACATGCTCTCCGACGGCGTGACGGAATTCACCGAACTCGGCCCCGGCAGCGTGTTACAGGGACTCATCCGCAAGGTGGACCCCAACGCAGTCGTGGAATCGAAATCGACGCTGTAAAACAAAAAGTTTCGCTTAAAAATTAACGCCCTGATTTTCAGGGCGTTAATTTTTTACCCCTCATTTTGAAACAAAATTTATTAAATTTTATTAAAAACTTATTGCATTTATTAAAGATAGTGTATATATTTGCAGAGTTAGTTAAAAATGAGCCTGGAAGGATGACATCACTTACCGAATTTTTCAACAAACACGAAGACGACGCCCTGAAGGGCATTACGCACAAAAACAGCATCATCAAGCGCAACATCATCGCGCACATGGCTGTCAACGGAGAATGCACGCTTTCGGAGCTTACCAAAGAGCTTCACATCAGTGTCCCCACGATCACCAAACTGGTTCAGGAACTGGTCGACGAGAACATCGTGACGGACCTGGGCAAGGTGGAAACCCCGGGCGGACGGCGCCCCAACATCTTCGGCCTGGCCAACTCGGCAATCTATTTCGCCGGGGTGAACGTCGGTCGTGACAACATGCGCTTCCTGATCACCGATCTGCAAAACAACATCATCAAAGAGGAGAACGACTTCACGTTCGAGCTGCTCGACCGTCCGCAGTGCATCGAGCGCATCTGCTCGGGCATCGAGAACTTCATCGCCACATGCGGCATCGACCGGGGCAAGATTCTCGGGCTGGGCGTCTGCATGACGGGACGCGTGAACCCCGACACGGGCCGCAGTTACAAATACTTCACGTCGAGCGAACAGTCGCTGCGCGACTTGCTCGAAGAGCGCGTCGGCATCCGCGTACTGCTGGAGAACGACACCCGCGCCCGCTGCTATGCCGAATACACCTGCGGCAAATCGAAGGACGAGAGCAACGTGCTGTACCTCCACATGGGCCGCGGCGTGGCCATCGGCATCGTGGTCGACGGACAGCTCTACTACGGCAAGAGCGGCTTCGCCGGCGAGTTCGGCCACATTCCCTTCTTCGACAACGAGATCATCTGCTCATGCGGCAAGAAGGGCTGCCTCGAAACCGAGGTTTCGGGCATCGCCATCGAGGACAAGATGTGCCACCTGATCCAAAAGGGCGTGAACACCATCCTCAAGGAGAAATACGACCAGCAGAAGACCATCCACATCGACGACATCATCACTGCGGCGAAGAACGACGACAACCTTTCGATCGAACTGATCGAGGAGGCGGGCGAGAAGGTCGGCAAGGCCGTGGCTTTCCTGATCAACACGTTCAACCCCGAGACGGTCATCGTCGGCGGCAACCTCGCGGCGGCGGGCGACTACATCATGCTGCCGCTCAAATCGGCGACGAACAAATATTCGCTCAACCTGGTCTACAAGGACACCAAGTTCCGCGTGTCGAAGATGACCGAGAACGCCAACGCCTGGGGCGTGGCCATGCTGATCCGCAACAAGATCATCGGATTGTAATGAACATCGAGGGCCGCACCATCCGCCTGCGGGCCGTGGAGCCGGGCGATGTCGACCTGATGTACGAGTGGGAGAACGACTGCGACATCTGGCCGGTCAGCGGGACGACGGAGCCGTTCTCGCGTCATCAGCTGGAGCGCTTCGTCGAACGGCATCAGGACATCGTCGGGGTGCTCTGCGACGGACAACTGCGGCTGATCATCGAGACGCTGTTGAGTTCCAAGCCGGTCGGGGCGATCGACCTGTTCGAATACGACCCGATCCACCGCCGGGCAGGCATCGGCATCCTCATCTACGAACAGAGCGACCGGGGACGCGGCTACGCCTCCGACGCCGTGGAAACCCTCTGCCGCTACGCACACGATACGCTGCGCGCGCATCAGCTGTGGTGCAACGTCGGTGCCGACAACGAAGCGAGCCTGCGCCTGTTCCGCAGCGCGGGATTCACCGAGATCGGCGTCAAACGCGACTGGCTATGGCGGCCCGACGGCTATCACGACGAGGTGATGCTGCAAAAAATGCTGTAACGACCAACCTAAACCCACATACTATGAAAAAACTTATCCTGCTGCTTGCCGCCGCTGTCATGGCCGTATCCTGCGAGAAAACGGAATACCTCCCGACAAATACCGACGGCGATTTTCTCTTTGTTATCAAAACCAAAAACGGGATAAGCCGCTGGGGAACATGCTACAACGGTTCCGACAAGTCGGTTCTAATTCCTTGCGAATACGATTTGCTCCAAGTAGGTTACAATTCCGGAGACCGTTTCGCAGATGTATTTATCGGAATTAAAGACGATAAACGCTATGCACTGGACTACAATGGAAAGTTATTGTTGGACGGCAAGGATTTCGACTATTTTGTCAGCAAGGAACGTGCAAAAAACAGCGGGCAGATTTCAAGCCAAAAAAAATATTTGCACGAAGCCGTAACCAAAAACGGACGCCATTTTTTCTCTCACCGCCTACCCGACGGTTGGGATTGTTACGGACCATATGACTTCTTGTTCATGGGCGAAACCGGATACGCCTATAAAAAAGACGGCAAATGGGGCATCCAACGTATGGTTAAAGTTTATGAATATACACCGCTGACTGCTAATATTTACGACGCTGCCATCGAAGTCTACGGCGACGAAATAGACGATTATTGGATGGTGAAAAAGGATGGAAAATGGAGCGCTATTTCAGCCTACACGGGCAAACCGATCCGCAAATCGCAGGCGATCATCTCCCGTTATCTCCGGCTTCCGATTCAGGATTATATCGGTCTAAATAATATCTATTCATACAGTAAAAACAAGCCCTACCAGCGTGTCGGAAACAACGAGTGCGGCTTTATCCACGTAGCCTGGGCGGAAGACTGGTAATCCCGCCCGAACGAAAAAATCCCCGTCTATAAAGACGGGGATTTTCAATGCAGGCAGTGCGGATTACTCCAGCCGGCGCGAACCGTCGGAGATCACCACCTCGTAAACCTTCGGTTCGTGGCCGTATTTGGCGTTGAACTTCTCCTTGGCTGTGGCGATGAAGTTGTCGTAAAGTTCGTCCTTCACCAGGTTGATCGTGCAGCCGCCGAAGCCGCCGCCCATGATGCGCGAACCCGTCACGCCGCACTCCTCGGCGACCTCCGCCAGGAAGTCCAGCTCCTCGCACGACACTTCGTAGTCCTTCGACATGCCCCAGTGGGTCTCGTACATGCGCTTGCCGACCGTCTCGTAGTCGCCCTTTTCGAGCGCTTCGCATACGTCCAGAACGCGCGTCTCCTCGCCGATCACATAGCGGGCGCGCTTGTAGTCCTCCTCCGAAATCCGATCCTTGACGGCTTCGAGCTGCTCCATCGTGGCGCCGCGCAGGAACTCCTGCCCCAGCACTTTCGCAACGCGCTCGCAGGAAGCGCGGCGGTCGTTGTACGGAGAGCCTACCAGTTCGTGCTTCACGCGCGAATCCAGCAGAACCAACTTATAGCCCTTCGGGTCGAACGGGAAGTAGGCGTATTCCAGCGAACGGCAGTCCAGACGGATCAGGTTGCCCTTCTTGCCGAACACCGAGGCGAACTGGTCCATGATGCCGCAGTTCACGCCGCAGTAGTTGTGCTCGGTCGACTGACCGATCTTCGCCAGTTCGAACTTGTCGATACCGCAGTTATAGAGGTCGTTCAGCGCAAAGGCGTAGGTTGATTCCAGCGCTGCCGACGACGACATGCCGGCGCCCAGGGGCACGTCTCCGGCAAACACCGTGTCGAAACCGCCGATCTTGCCGCCGCGCTTCTGAATCTCGCGGCAGACGCCGAAGATGTAGCACGCCCAGCTCTCGGCCGGTTTATCCGCCTCGTTCAGACCGAACTCCGAGCTTTCGCCCAGGTCGAGCGCATAAGCGCGCACCTTGTCCGTGCCGTTGAGCCGGATCGCCGCGACAATACCCTTATCGACCGCCCCCGGGAAGACGAAGCCCCCGTTGTAGTCCGTATGCTCACCGATCAGGTTGATGCGGCCCGGAGAGGCGAACAGGATGGCTCCTTCGCCGTAAAGTTCATTGAATTTCTTGCTGACTTTTTCTTTCATGGCTCTTATTTTGTGGTTTTAAGTTTGAGTATCCGGATTCGGATTGCACGAAGATAGGAAAAAAATCCGTGACGCCCGGCATAATTTTGCTTCAATTAACAATAAAAATCGACCATTTCATGCCCGGAATCCCCGAAAACGGCTGCGGCGACATCCTTATGCAAACGAAAGTTTTGCCTCCCTTTCGACTTGTAAATCCGGAAATGTTTGCTACCTTTGTAATGGTTTCGTTTCAGAAGTCACCAACTAACATTTCAAACGATATGACAAAAAACCTCATTTTGGCCGCCGCCATGCTGTTAGCAGGAGGCGCCGTCGCAGCCCAACCCAAGGTAATCGCACACCGCGGTTACTGGACAGCCCCCGAATCGGCGCAGAACTCGATCGCTTCGTTCTCGAAAGCCGACGCCATCGGTGTCTTCGGCTCGGAAATCGACGTATGGCTCACCGCCGACGACAAACTGATCGTCAACCACGACCGCATTTACAAAGGCACGGACGTCAACATGGAGAAAGCCACCGCCAAGGAGATCACGGCCATCGTGCTGCCCAACGGCGAGAACATCCCCACGTTCGACGCCTACCTGAAACTCGTCGCCTCGAAACCCGACACGCGCCTGATTCTCGAAATGAAGTCGCTTTCGGATTACAACCGCGAAGACCTCGCCGCCAAAAAGATCGTCAAGCAGCTCAAGAAATACGGCGTGCTGGACCAGACGGAGATCATCGCCTTCTCGATCAACGCCTGCATGGCATTCAAGAAGCTCATTCCCGACACCAAAATCTACTACCTCAACGGCGACCTGGCTCCCAAGAGCATCAAGAAACTGGGGCTGGCCGGCATCGACTACTCGATGAAGGTGCTCCGCAAAAACCCCGAATGGGTGAAGCAGGCCCACGACCTGGGACTCGAAGTCAACGTCTGGACCGTGGACGAGGAAGCGGACATGAAATACTTCATCGACCTGGGCGTGGATTACATCACCACCGACTATCCCGAGCGTTTGCAGGCCCTGCTGAAGAAATAGGGTTTCTGGACCACAAAAAAACGAGAGCGGCAAAATCGGTTGCCGCTCCCGTTTTATATAATAAGGTATCTGTCAGACATCCACCACCGTCACCTCGATGCCGCGTTCACGCAGACGCTCCAGATAGAGGGGCTGCACGCCGCTGTCGGTGATGATTCGGTCGACGGCCTCCAGATCGCAGATCTTGCTGAACCCGCGGCGGCCGAATTTCGACGAGTCGGCCAGCACCACGACCTTCTGCGCGGCATTGATCATCGCATCGTTCAGCGAGGCTTCGAGCACGTTGGTCGTCGTCAGTCCGAACTCCGTGTCGATACCGTCCACGCCTACGAACAGTTTGCTGCAATTGAAATTGCGGAGCATCGCCTCGGCAAAGGGCCCCACGACCGACACCGAACTGCTGCGGGTGATGCCGCCCAGCTGGAGGACATCCACATCGGCGTGCTGCGAGAGGATCTGGGTCACGGGAACCGCAGCCGTGATGACCGTCAGGTGGCCGACGGGCTTGATCTCCCGGGCCAGGAAAGCCATCGTCGTTCCCGAAGCGATGATGATCGAATCGTCCTGCGAGATCAGCTCCGCAGCGGCCGCGCCGATGGCCCGCTTCTCGGCCACATTCTTCTTCTCCTTTTCGTTGACGTGACGGTCGCTGATATAGGGACTTATGAGGATGGCGCTGCCATGGGTGCGGTAGAGCTTCTTCTGCTGTTCGAGGTAGGACAGGTCCTTGCGGATGGTCACTTCCGAAACCTTGAAAAGCTCGGAGAGCTGTGTCACCGAAATCGAGCCGTTCTGCTGCAACAGCGACAGAATACGGCTGTGCCGTTCCGGAAGGCTCAAAAGTGGTTCTTCACCTGGTTTGTTCATGCGCAATTAAAATTTTAAAGTTTTGAGAGACTAATATACGAAAAATATTCGAAACACGAACATTCCGCCGCGATTATTTTCCCTCCCGCAAAAAATTGCATGCCCGATCAGAATATTTCAAATTAAAAGGTTTTTTATTTTGAAATCGCCGAAATGATTTGTACTTTTGTTCCGAAACGAAATCAATCATCAAACCGATATTTATGGAAAGAGCATCACAAATCAAAAAGTTGTCCGACAAGGGCAAAATCTGGGACATGGTAGTCGTAGGCGGCGGTGCGACCGGACTCGGCGTCGCGGTGGATGCAGCCACACGCGGCATGAGCGTAGCCTGCCTGGAGAAGACCGACTTTGCGAAATGTACGTCGAGCCGTTCGACCAAACTCGTGCACGGCGGCGTGCGCTACCTGCAAAAGGGCGACGTGATGCTGGTGCTTGAAGCGTTGCGCGAGCGCGGCCGCATGAAGGCCAACGCCCCGCATCTGGTGAAAGACCAGGCGTTCGTCATTTCGAACTACCGCTACTGGGACAATTTCCTTTACTTCTGCGGCCTGACCTTCTACGATCTGCTCTCGTTCGGCTTCGGCTACGGACGTTCGAAGTACATCTCCGCCAAGAAAGTGATGAAATACATCCCCACCTCGGTCGAAAAGGGGCTGAAGGGCGGCGTGGTCTACCACGACGGACAGTTCGACGACTCACGCATGGCCATCAACCTCGCCCAGACCTGCGTCGAGAACGGCGGCACGGTCGTCAACGAAGCCACTGTGACGGGCATCCTGCACAATGAGGCGGGTAAGGTCGCCGGCGTGAAGTTCGTCGACAACACCACCGGCGAGGAGTATTCGATCAAGGCGCGCAGCGTCGTGAACGCCGCCGGCTGCTTCGTCGACGACATCATGCACATGGACAGCCCCGAACACCGCAAGATGGTCACCCCGAGCCAGGGCGTGCACCTCGTGCTGGACATGAAATTCCTGCAGAGCGACTATGCGATCATGGTTCCCAAGACCTCGGACGGCCGCGTGCTGTTCGCCGTGCCCTGGCACGACAAGGTCGTGGTCGGAACGACCGACATCGTGCGCCCCACCCCGGAGGAGGAGCCGCGTCCGCTGAAGGAGGAGATCGACTTCATCCTCGGCACCGCGGGACTCTACATGAACCCGGCGCCCACCTACAAGGACATCCTCTCGGTATTCGCGGGTCAGCGTCCGCTGGCGGCGCCCAAGAAGGAGGGCAAGAACACGAAGGAGATTTCGCGCAGCCACAAGGTCATCACCTCGGACAACGGTCTGGTGACGATCACCGGCGGCAAGTGGACCTCCTACCGCCTGATGGCCGAGGACACGGTGGACAAGGCCATCGAAGTAGCGGGACTTCCCCGGCGCAAGTGCGTGACCAAGAAATTCCACATCCACGGCTACCGCAAGAATCCCAACCTCGCCGACCATATGTACGTTTACGGTTCGGACGAGCCGAAGATCCTGAATCTGATCAAGGAAAACCCGGCGCTGGGCGAAAAGCTCTCTCCGAAGTTCGGCTACACGCTTGCCGAGGTGGTTTGGGCCGTGCGCGAGGAGATGGCCCTCACGGTCGAGGACGTGCTGGCGCGCCGCGTGCGGCTGCTGTTCGTCGACGCCCGCGAGGCGATGGCCGCCGCCCCGAAGGTCGCCGAAACGATGGCCCGCGAACTGGGCCGCGACCAGGCATGGATCGATGCGCAGGTCGAAAGTTTCACGAAGATGGCGAAAAATTATATCTTTGAAGCTTAAACGGACTTTAACCCAAGCTTAAAATGTTCAATTTTTTTAATCCTCCGGCTCCCAAACCGAGGCTCTCCCAGGACAAAATCCCGGCCAAATACGCGCAGATGCGTCTGCGCGTATTTTTGGGTGCATTTCTGGGATACGCAGCCTACTATCTGGTGCGCAAGAATCTTTCGCTCGCAGCGCCAGGCATGATCGAGTCGGGACTCCTCGACAAGGCCAGCGTAGGACTCGCGGGTTCGGCGATCTCGATCGCCTATGCCTTCAGCAAGTTCATCATGGGCAGCCTTTCCGACCGTTCCGACGCACGCAAGTTCCTTGTCGTAGGACTTATTCTCTCATCGTTGCTGATGATTTGCACGGGACTGATCCCTTACAGCCACACAAATCCCGGCATCAACGTAGGCATTATCTTCGGTCTGATGCTGCTGGTGGGCTGGCTCTCGGGCATGGGATGGCCTCCCTGCGGGCGTATCATGGCCCACTGGTTCTCCCAGAACGAACGCAGTTTCAAAATGTCGGTATGGAATACGTCGCACACGATCGGCAGCGGCTCGCTGGGACTGCTCGTAACCGCCGGAATCGCCATCTTCGCCATGCTGGGATGGGGCGACACGTGGCGTGCAGCCTTCATCTTCCCGAGTTGCGTGGCGCTTCTTCTGGCCGTTTTCTGCTGGTGGGCGCTGCGCGACACGCCCCAGGCCTGCGGGCTGCCTCCCATCGACGAATACCGCAACGATTACTCGGCGGTAAAGGCCGCCAAGGGAGAAGAACAGAAAATCCCCTTCAAAAAACTCTTCGTCGACTACATTTTCAAGAACAAGATTCTCTGGCTCATCGCCCTGGCCAACGCTTTCGTCTATCTGGTGCGTTACGGCATCAGCGACTGGGCGCCGGTCTACCTGCAGGAGATGAATATCATGGATGCCTCGCAGAGCAACCTGGCCTTCTCGCTGCACAACTACGCGGGCGTCCCCGGAACGATCATCTGCGGATGGATCTCGGCCAAATTCTTCAAGGGACGCTGCGCCCCGGCCAACGTGATCTACATGGTGTTGGTGCTGATCGGCATTCTGGTCTATTGGAAAGCCGCTCCCATTGCCCAGTCGCTGGCTGAAATCTTCGGCGGCGACCCTGCCGCCATCGGCCGCACGGTCGTCTACACGGCGCTCTGCGAAATCGGGTTCTGCATCTACGGTCCCGTGGCGCTGATCGGCATTCAGGCGCTGAACCTCGTGCCGAAGAATGCAGCCGGAACGGCCGCAGGATTCGTCGGGTTGTTCGGCTACCTGTTCGGCGATGCCGTGCTGGCGAAAATCGTCATGGGTTCGGTCGCCAACGACAACTCGCTGGGATGGAACGCCACCTTCTGGATGTTCATTGTCGCCAGCCTGCTTGCCACGGCATTCTGCGCCACAACCTGGAAACGCGAGAAACAGGCTCTCTCCCGATAGAAAATTCCCGCTAACGAATCGTGAAAGCCCTTAACTCCCGGTTAAGGGCTTTTTCACGCCCTCCGACCAGACGGTCGACCAAGGCATGGAAACGGGGCGAATGGTCGTGGTGAACCGTGTGGCAGAGTTCGTGGACGATCACATAGTCGCGCAGGTGCTCCGGAAGAGTCATCAGAAAGAGGCTCAACGAGATGTGGTTGCTCCCCGAGCAACTCCCCCACTTCGTGCGCGAGGCGCGGATCGAAAGTTTTTCGCACTTCAGGCCCGTCGCCTCCGACAGCCGCCCGATGCGGCCCGGCAGGTCGGCTTTCGCCGCACGGCGCAGCTCCTCGATGCGGGCTTTCCGCTCCTCGGGCGGCAACTGCGGAGGCAGGGATGCCCGCTTGCGGGCGAGCCGTTCGCGCGCCGCCCCGATCCATTCCGCTTTTTGCTCCAGAAAATCCAAAGCCCGTTTTTGCGGCACCCCGCAGGGGAACGAAAGCCGCACGGCGCCCGTGGCGCGCACCGAAATGGAAATGCGGCGGGCGCGCACGGTCTGCGAGAGGGTCACCTCGCCCAGCCGGGGATGCACATAGAGGGAGGTCATCGCATCAGCACAGCATTGATCGCCATTCCCTGTATTACAACGGCAGAATCCGTACGTTCCAACTTAATATTTTCGAACAGAATCCGGCAACGGTCATCGCGGTAATCCAACAGCCGCAGCAACTGCTCCGGCGCAGGCTCGCACGCTTCGGCCGGATCGAATCCACTCCTTTCCAGCTGGCGTTCCAGCAAATCCCGACAGGAAATCCGGTACACGGCACACTCCTCCCCCAAAAACAGACGAAGCGTATCGTTGCTGACATCATAACTATGATCGTTGTACCAGTTCCGGAGATTCGTATAATAATGCGGATATTCCGCATTTACCTCGAACCGGACATTAACGGGCGCCTCCAGTTCAATAATATTGGTATCGACACATGTATCGACACAGCTCCGATCATAGCCCCACCTCACGTAATCGCGCATCGCTTCGGGGAAAATTGCGGCCAGATCGTCGAGGTCCTTCACGCCGAAATGGGCGAAAGCCGCGCTGTCGCAGCGGATATAGTCGAGCGACTCGTAGAGTTTCCGGTACTCCTTCTTATAAACGGTATCGGCCAGCGGCATCGGCGTCAGCAGCAGCCGTCCGTCCCCGCCGAGGCGTCCGAGCCGCTCCGCCACCCGCTCCGCGCGCTGCGTCTGCGACTGCACGGCGATACGCTCCGGCTCGAGGAAGGGAACGTAAGCCAGCGCGGCGAAGCTCACCCATGCCGCAAGACACACCCACAGGTAACGGCCCGTACGCTGCGAAAGGAACAACAGCACGCAGAGGGTCATCAGACCGCCGCACACCACGAGGTAGACGCGCGGTTCGGTCAGGCCGTATTCGTTCGTGCGGCGCACCACGCCGATCCAGAACAGCGTCAGCACGGGCAGCGACACAAGGCTGAAACGGTCGAAAAACCAGTCGTAAATCCGTTTTTCAAGCAGCTGCCCCAGCGCCTTCACGGCCAGTGCCGTCATCGTGAACCCGAAGACCAGATAGGCCACGCCGCCCTCGGGCAGCGTCCACGTGACGAGGATTTTGGCCATGTAGAGGTAGAGGATCGCGGCGTAGATCAGCAGTGCGGGGGTCACGATGTAGTTCAGCAGCATTTCGAGGATGCGGCTGCCGCGCAGTTCGGCGTCCCGCCAGCGGTCGGCCATCATCAGGAACAGCAGCGGCACGGCCAGCGTCTCGCAGATCGTCACGGACCACACCGCGACGTGTTCGATCCACGCTCCGCCGAGGCCGAAGATATAGGTCGCCGAATAGAGTATCGCATAGAACAGCCCCAGCGCGACATTGGCGAACAGCAGGGCCAGCGCACCCGAGCGCAGCCAGACGAGCGCGCCGTTGACGAACCGGTCGTTGCGCACGGCCCGCAGGCTCAACAGCAACAGCAGCGGCGCCAGTATGCCGAGCGAAATGCGGAAAGACGCGCTTTCGATCCAGTCGCCGAGACCGCTCCAAAGCGTCAGCGGCACGATCGGCGCCCACACGACCCAATAGACTTTCCGCCACGGTCCGCGCCCCGCCAGGTTGTTGACGGCAAGCGCCAGAGCGAAGAACAGCGGCACGAGGCCGAGTCTATTAAACAATTCCTCCTCGCTCCAGTCGAGTTCGTAGGTGAGCAGGCACCGGATGCAGGCGTAGAGCGCCAGGAGCGTTTCGACCGGGTACGACCGCACGACCCGCACGGCCCCTTCGCGGAGCCAGCGCAGGCAGTATTCGAGTTTGGCTTTCACAGAATTATGATTTTGATTATCGGCTTTGCATATTCGTTCGTCATGGCGAGGCATCGTCAGATGCCGCGGCCATCTGCGGAGAGTGTCGTAACGCCGCAAGGATTGCCGCGTCGCTGCGCTTCTCGCAATGGCGGGACTCCGTCTCCTCCTTTCAGTTCTCCGGCCCGATGCGCTGGCGCACGACCTCGAACAGCATCACGGCCGCCGCGGCCGAGACGTTGAGCGACTCGATGTGGCCGATCAGCGGAATGGCCAGCTGCTCGTCGCAGAGTTTGAGCACCTCTTTCGAGATGCCCGTATCCTCGGCGCCCATCACGATCACCGTAGGACGGCGGAAATCGGCATCGTAGAGCAGTTTGCGGCTCTTCTCCGTGGCGGCCACGACCTGAAAGCCCTCCGCCTGCAATGCCTTGAGCGTATTGCGGACCGAGCCGACGCGGCACACGGGAATCGTCGTCAGCGCACCGGCCGACGAACGGATCGCCTCGGCGTTCACGGGCGCCGAGTTCTTCAGCGGCGTGATCAGCCCGTGCGCCCCGGCACACTCGGCCGAGCGGGCGATGGCCCCGAAATTCCGCACGTCGGTCACCCCGTCGAACAACACCACGAGCGGCGTCTCGTCTTCGGGCACGCGTTCCAGAATGTCGGTCAGCTGCACATACTCGATGGCCGCGGTCTGCGCCACGACGCCCTGGTGGTTGCCGCGCGTCAGGCGGTTGAGCTTCTCGACCGGAACCTCCTGATAATGCAGACGGTGGCGCATGCAAAGATCTTTCAGTTCCTGCATCAGCTGCCCTTCGGCTCCCTTGCGGATGTAGAGTTTCTCGATCTGCTTTCCGGCCTCGATCGCTTCGGCCACGGGACGAATCCCGAAAATAAGGTTGCTATCCATAGTTAGGTATATTTGCTTTGTTCGTTCTTCGCCATTCCCGATTTCCGATTATCGCGGAGCATATTTTGAGTTTCGCGAGTCAGGCAAGGCAGGAGCATACTCCACGTATGTGACTGTCTCGACCGGCGAGGGAAGTTCGAAAGGTGCCCGAGAGAATTGGGAATCACTCGTTTTCGATGATTTCCAGTTCATACGACGCCTTCTCCCACTCGTGCATCTGGTGGTCGTAACGGGTTTTCAGTTCGTTGTAAGCCTTGTAGTCGGCCTCGTTGTATTCGGTCGCGGCGGCGAACCGCGCATCGTACTCCGCGATCCGCTTCTCGATGTCGGCCAGCTCCGCCTCGATCGTCTCCACGACCTTTTTCGCTTTGCGCAGCTGCTTCTCCTGCTCCTTCCTCTGCTCGTAGGAGAGCTTTCCGGATACGGCCGGCTTCGGTTCGTCGCCTTTCGCAGGCGTTTTGGCCGGAGCGTCGCGCCGCTCGACCTCCTGCAACGACTCCAGCTTGCGCTTTTCGAGGAAATAGTAGATGCCGCCCAGATACTCCTTCACCCCGCCGTCGCGGAACTCGTAGACCTTCTCGACCATACCGTCGAGGAATTCGCGGTCGTGCGACACCACGACCACCGTGCCGTCGTACTTCATAATGGCGTTCTTGAGGATGTCCTTCGAGCGCATGTCCATGTGGTTCGTCGGCTCGTCCAGCACCAGCAGGTTGCGCGGTTCGAGCATCATGCGGGCCATCGCCAGACGCGCCCGCTCGCCGCCCGAGAGGACCTTGACCTTCTTGTCGATGTCCTCGCCGCGGAACAGGAACGCCCCCAGAATGTCGCGCAGGCGGGTCCGGATGTCGCCCACGGCCACACGGTCCAGCGTGTCGTAGACCGTGAAATCGCCGTCCATCAGATCGTCCTGATTCTGGGCGTAATAGCCGATATTGACGTTCGCCCCGAGGCGCACCGACCCTTCGGTGGGCGTCAGCTGGCCGATCAGCATGCGTGCGAGGGTCGTCTTGCCCTCGCCGTTGCGGCCCACCAACGCGATCCTGTCGCCCTTCTCGATGACGAAATTCGCGCCGCTGAAGACATGTTTCTCGCCGAACGACATGCCGGCCTCGCTGATCTCCGCGACGATCTGCCCCGAGCGGGGCGCGGGCGGGAACTTGATGTTGAGCGTGGCGAGGTCCTCTTCCTCGATCTCGAGACGGTCCAGCCGCTCCAGCTGCTTGATGCGCGACTGCACCTGGTTCGACTTGGTGGGTTTGTAGCGGAATTTCTCGATGAACTCCTCGGTCTTCTCGATCATCCGCTGCTGGTTCTCGTAGGCCGCCATCTGCTGCGCCCGCCGCTCGGCGCGCAGGACGACGTATTTCGAATAGGAGACCTTGTAATCGGTGATCTTGCCCAGCGACAGTTCGACCGTGCGGTTGGTGACGTTGTCCAGAAAGGCGCGGTCGTGCGAAATGAGCAACACCGCGCCGTTGTAATTCCGGAGATACTCTTCGAGCCACTGAATCGACTCGATGTCGAGGTGGTTCGTCGGTTCGTCCAGCAGGAAGATCGAGGGCCGCCTGAGCAGCAGCTTCGCCAGCTCGATACGCATGCGCCAGCCGCCCGAGAACTCGCTCGTGGCGCGCCCGAAATCCGACCGTTTGAACCCGAGGCCCAGCAGCGTCTTCTCGATGTCCGCGTCGCGGGTCTCGCCGCCGAGGATATGATAGTGATCCTGCGCGTCGTTCAGACGGTGCAGGAGCTGTTCGTATTCGGGGCTTTCGTAGTCGGTGCGCTCGGCGATCTCGCGCGTCAGGGCCTCGATCTCGGCCTCGAGCCGCAACACCTCCTCGAAGGCCTTGGCGGTCTCCTCCGCGAGCGTCGTGGTGTCCGCCACGCGCATCGTCTGCGGCAGGTATCCGATCGTGCAGTCGCCGTTGAGCGTCACGGCGCCCGACGTGGGCTGCTGTTCGCCCGTGATGATGCGCAGGAGCGTGGTTTTGCCCGCTCCGTTCTTGCCCACCAGTCCGATGCGGTCCTTCGGGTTGATCAGCAGCGAAATATTGTCGAAAAGGGTCCAGCCCCCATAACTGACGGTAAGGTTGTCTAATGAAATCATGGCGAATCTAAAAACACCGCAAAGTTAGCGATTTAATCCGACATATCGTATCTTTACGGTCCCGAAACAGAATCCCGGAGATGGAAAAACTGGAACGATACCTGCAATTCATGCGCGAAGCCGAACGGCTGAAAAACGTCCTGCGCTCGGCCCGCACCTCGACCGGACGGCACGAAAGCACCGCCGAACACACGTGGCGGCTGGCCCTGCTGGCCCTCGTCCTTGCGGACGAAAAACCGGAACTCGACCTGCCTCGGGTCCTTGCGATGTGGCTGGTCCACGACCTCGGGGAGGCTTACGAAGGCGACATCCCGGCCGTTGCGCAGTGCGACCCCGCCTCCAAGGCCGCGGCGGAACTTGCGGCCATGGAGCGGCTCACGCCCCTGCTGCCCGCAGAAGCCGCAGCACGCATCCGGACGCTCTGGGAGGAGTACGAAGCCTGCGCCACGCCCGAAGCCCGCTGGGTCAAGGCGCTCGACAAGGCCGAGACCATCCTCCAGCACAATCAGGGAGCCAATCCCGCCGATTTCGATTACGAATTCAACCTGGCCTACGGCGCGGAGTGGTTCCGCGACGATGCGCTCCTGCGCCGACTGCGCCGCCTGCTCGACGCCGAGACGGCCCGGCACGCCGGACGCTGACGGAGTGTTTTTTCCGAAATGAAATCCCCTGCGCTCTTCCGGACGGACCCTCCGGTCAGGCGTTGAGCATCTTCACGACCTCGGCCTGCGGATCTTCGGCTCCGAAAACGCTGCTGCCGGCCACCAGCACGTCGGCGCCCGCCCCGTAAACCGCTCCGGCGTTGCGGGCCGAGATGCCTCCGTCGACCTCGATGATCGTTTCGAGACCCATCTCCCGGGCCATCGCCCGCAGCTGCGCGATCTTCTCCAGCGACCCCGGGATGAACGACTGTCCGCCGAATCCCGGCTCGACGCTCATCACCAGCACCAGGTCCACCAGCGGCAGCACCTCGCGCAGCGCCTCCACCGGCGTCGCCGGCTTGATCGACACGCCCGCTTTGGCTCCGGCCCGGCGGATCAGCGCGACGCACCCCGCGGGGTCGTCCGTCGCTTCGAGGTGGAAGGTCACCAGATCGGCCCCCGCCTCGGCGAAGCGCGCGACGTATTTTTCCGGGCTGACGATCATCAGGTGCACGTCGAGAAATTTCGCCGTCGCCTTGCGGATGGCTTTCAGCACGGGAAACCCGAATGAAATGTTGGGGACGAAAACGCCGTCCATCACGTCGATATGGACCCATTCGGCCGCACTGGCGTCGACCATCCGGGTATCGCGCTCCAGATGGCCGAAGTCGGCCGAGAGCATCGAAGGGGCTACTATACGTTGCATGAATCAAAGAGTTTGTCGGTCAAAGATACGAAAAATTCCACGGAAAATTCTACCTTTGTCAGTATGAACACCGCATTCATTCTTGCAATCATCGTGCTCGGCGCCCTCTCGGCGGCGCTCGGGGCCATGCTCGCCGCCGAGAGGG
>OGEP01000598.1_pt1 | contig 51359 bp, 46 predicted proteins | sample 1570721 | NCBI WGS metagenome assembly OGEP01 (sample SAMEA2582131, study PRJEB24529) | metagenome | biome: Human gut stool | place: China | collected 2011 | reverse complement strand
GCGGCTGTTAACCGCAGTGTCAATGGTTCGAGTCCATTAGGAAGCGCCATTTTTTTTATTTTTTGTAAAAATTTTATAAATTTACAAGAGGTGAAATATGAAAAAAACAAATGCTATGAGAGAATTAGATAAAAATAAAATAAAATATGAATTTAAAGAGTATGAAGTTGATGAAAATGATTTAAGTGCGATAGCAGTATCTTTAAAAACTGGAGAAGATATTACTAAAATATTTAAGACTCTAGTTCTTTTAAATGAAAAAAAAGAGATGATAGTTGCTTGTATTCCAGGAGCTGATACTATTGATCTAAAAAAATTAGCTAAGATTGCAGGGGCAAAAAAGGTAGAGATGCTAGAGTTAAAAGAACTTTTTAATATGACTGGTTATATAAGAGGAGGATGTTCTCCTATTGGAATAAAAAAGAGACATCAAAGCTTCATCCATCAGAGTGCTTTAACTAAAGATTATATAATGATAAGTGCTGGTGTTCGTGGTCTACAAATAATAATCGAACCACAAAATTTAATAAATTATTTAAAGATGGAAGTAGGAGATATAACTATATAATATTTTAGAAAATAAAAAAATTACATAATTTATTAAAAATGATAATTAATTGACTATAATTTGAGTATAACTAGATTATTATAAAATAATTTTAGTTATACTCTTTTTTTATAGAAAAAATATGATACAATAGTAGTATGTTAATTTATATTTAAAATATTATATAGAAAAAGTGAACAAATACTTTCTTTGGAGGTTATTATGGAAAGAGTGAAAAAAATTATAAAAGTGATATTTTTAACAATATTGAGTATTTTAATATTAGCTTGTGGAAAAGATACAGAAAATAATTTAAAAGAAATAAAGACTACTATGAGTATGGATATAGATAGCCTTAATCCTTATAAGATGGTATCAAGTGGGACAGAGGAGATAATGTTAAATGTCTTTGAGGGATTGCTTATGCCAAATTCTAAAGGGGAATTAACTCCGGCAATAGCAGAATCATACAAAATTTCAGAAGATGGAAGAATATACACATTTAAAATAAGAAAAGGAATAAAATTTCACAATGGAAATCCATTAGATGTAAAAGATGTAGAATTTTCTTTAAATAGAATGGCTGGTAAAGATGGCTTCCCACCAGCTAGTGCTCTTTTTAATGAGATAGAGAAGATAAAAGTAGTTTCAGAAGATGAAATAGAAATAAAGTTAAAAAAAGCAGATTCAGCTTTTATATATGCTTTAATAAAGGGTATTGTTCCTGATGAAAATGCTAATGATTTGGATAAAAATCCTATTGGAACAGGGCCATTTAAAGTTGCTCAATATGATAGGGAACAACAAATAGTATTGGATAGATTTAATGAATATTGGGGAGAAAAAACAAAACTAGATAGAGTAACTGTTTTAATTGTGCCAAATAGTGAAACAGCATTTTTAAAACTTCTTTCTGGAGAGATAAATATGCTTTCAAGAGTAGATTCTAAAAGAGTAAATGAATTAAAAAACTTTAATAATATATCTGCTCCACAAAACACTGTACAAATATTTGCTTTAAATAATAATGTTGAACTATTTAACGATATAAGAGTAAGAAAAGCTATTAATATGGCTCTAGATAAAGATGAGATTATTAATAGTGTTATGGCAGGAAATGGAATAAAGCTTGAAACTAATATGAGTCCAGTAATGAAAAAATACTGTATAGAAAATCTTGGAGAAAAACAAAATATAGATGAAGCTAAGAAGATTTTAGAAGAAGTAGGAAAAAATAATTTTACATTTACCATAAAAGTTCCTAGCAATTACCCTATGCATGTAAATACAGCTCAAATAATAGCTGAGCAATTAAAAGCTATAGGGCTAAAAGCAGAAATTGAAACAATAGAGTGGACAACCTGGTTATCAGATGTTTATTCTGGAAGAAAATATGAGGCAACAATAGTAGGGCTTTCAGGGAAGTTAGACCCTTATTCAATTTTAAGAAGATATACTAATGATTATAAAAATAACTTCTTTAATTTTAGTGATGAAGAGTATGATATGTTAATTGAGAAAGCTAAGGAGTCTACTAATGATGAGATTATAGTAGCAAATTATAAAAGAGCACAAGAGATTTTAAGAGAGAAACAGGCAGCAATTTATATAATGGACCCTGAACTTATAACATCTTTAGATAAAAAGATAAAAGGATTTGAGTATTATCCTTTACCATATATTAATTTTTCTAAAATGAGTATTGGAGAATAAAATGTATTATTTAAAAAAAATATTTAAGATGGTTTTTTCTATATATTTAATAGGAACAATTTCTTTTCTATTATTGGAATTAATACCAGGTGATCCTGCTCTTGCAATATTAGGATTGGAAAGTTCTCCAGAAGATATAGCGATTTTAAGAGAGAATTTAGGATTAAATAAAAGTTTAGGAGAGAGATATTTTCAGTGGGGAAAAGGAGTTATTTTGGGAGATTTTGGTAATTCATTTAAATATGGAGAGTCAGTTTCTAATTTAATTTTAGAAAGATTACCATTGACTTTAGAAATAGCTATATTGACAATTATTATAGTTTTAGGCGTATCAATTCCTCTATCTTTTATTATACATAAATTAAGAAATAAAAGAATAAAAAAAGTAATTGATTTTATAATAGGATTATGTATCTCAATACCCTCTTTTTGGTTAGGAATAATATCTATGTTTATTTTTAGTGTTATATTGAGATGGTTTTCAGTGGGATATAACAATACTTTATATTCGTTATTATTACCTTGTATAGTGATAGCAATTCCAAACATAGGAGTTTTTACTAGTTATATAAAAAATAATTTAGAGATAGAGTTAAGAGAAGAATATATAAAATATCTTTTTGTAAATGGAGTAAAAAAATTTTGGTTGAATATCTATATTTTAAAAAATTCAATTATTCCAGTTATTCCTTTAATTGGAATAATGTTGATTGATTTAATAACTGGAGTAGTAATTATAGAGCAGATATTTTCAATACCTGGAATAGGAAGATTGATGATAACAGCAGTAATAAACAGAGATTTACCTTTAGTTCAAGGATTGATTTTTTATACTTCAGTAGTTTTAGTTGTAATCAATTTTATGATAGATATATTGTACTCCATAGTAGACCCAAGGATAAGGAGTGAGAGATAGTGAAAAAAATAAGATACTTGTTACTAATCATAGTTATAATGATTTGTATATTTTTTTATCAAGACCCTTATGCTATGGAAGAAAGTAAAATATTAATGGCTCCAACATTTGAAAATATTTTAGGTTGTGATAATTTAGGAAGAGATATTTTCAGTAGACTTTTATTAGGAAGTTTCTATACATTAGCAATAGCTTTTCTATCAATATCTTTATCAGTGATAACTGGAACAATAATAGGAAGTTTAGCAGGATATTTTGGAAAAGGAATAGATGTAATAATAATGTCAATAGTAGAGGTTATCATGTCTATTCCTGGAATTTTGATTGCACTTGGAATAATAATAATTTTAGGCACAGGATTTCACTCTTTAATTGTAGCCATTTTTGTAATATATATTCCAAGATGTGTAAATGTAGTGAGAGGACTAGTAAAGAAAGAAAAAAATATGGAGTATGTAATAGCAGTAAAAACTTATGGAGTATCTGATTTAAGAATTATTTATAGACACATTTTACCAAATATTTTAAAGTCTGTATCAGTATCTTTTACAACTGGGTTTGCAGGAGCTATATTAACAGAAGCAGGGTTAGGATATTTAGGACTTGGAATTCAGCCTCCTTATCCCACTTGGGGAAATATGTTAAATCAATCTCAATCATATTTTTTATCTGCTCCTTGGTTTACTATAGCTCCAGGATTAGCAATAATTTTTACTATATATCAGATTAAAAAATTAGAGAAAAGAGGTAGAAAATATTGAAGCTAATTGAAATAGAAAAATTAAATTTAGAAATTGACGATAAGATACTTCTAAAAAATGTAGATTTTTCTATAAATTCTGGTGAAATAGTAGCATTAGCTGGAGAATCAGGTAGTGGGAAGACATTGACAACCAAATTTATATTAGGAATCTTACCAGAAAGAAGTAAAATTAATTACCAAAGATTTGAAAAAAATTGTAAAATAGGTGCTGTATTTCAAAATGCTTTTACTTCATTGAATCCAACCATAAAAATAGGGCATCAATTAAAAAAAATATACGAAGGACATTATAGAAAAGGAAAAGAGTGGGAAGCTGAAGTAATTCAACTATTAAGTAAATTAGGAATAAAAGAGCCTGATAAAATATTAAAAAAATATCCTCATGAAACAAGTGGAGGAGAGAGACAAAGAGTAGTTATAGCAGGAGCTTTGATAGGACGTCCAGAATTGCTTATAGCAGATGAAGTAACAACTGCACTAGATCTTAAGACTAAAAAAGAAGTTATAAAACTTTTTAAAGAGATACAGAGGGCTACTGGAGTATCTATTTTGTTTATATCTCATGATTTAGAATCAATACATGATTTTGCGGAAAAAGTATATGTCATGTATAAGGGAGAAATAGTTGAAAAAAATAGCTGTGAGAAGATATTTCAAGAGCAGTCACATCCTTATGTAAAGAAATTAATAAATCTTTCTAAAAGTCTTTGGACAAGAGGTGAAGAATGATTTTAAAAGTTGAAAATTTATCAAAAGAATATGTAAAAGGATGTTTTTTTTCTAAAGAGAAAAAAGAGGTTTTAAAAAATATATCTTTTGAAGTTAAAGAGGGAGAAATATTCTCTATAATAGGACAATCTGGTGTAGGAAAATCAACTATTGGGAAAATTATTTTAGGTATTGAAAAAGAAAGTTCTGGAAAGATATTATTTTTAGGAAAAAAACTAGTTGAGAGAGAAAAAAGAGATATTCAAATGGTTTTTCAAGATCCATATAGTTCTCTAAATGCAGCCATGAAAGTAAAGGATATATTAGCAGAACCATTAAAGGCTAATGGAGAAAAAAATAGAAATGAAATTTCTAAAAAGGTAAAAGATATTTTAGAAAAAGTAGGATTAGGAGAGGAATTTGAAAATAAATATCCCAATGAGTTAAGTGGTGGACAAAGGCAAAGAATAGTTATAGGATGTGCTATGATATTAAAACCTAAACTTGTTGTTTGTGATGAACCAGTAGCTTCGTTGGATTTAGGAGTTCAAAAGCAAATATTAGATTTAATAAAAAAATTTAATAAGGAATATGGAACAACGTTTATTTTTATATCTCATGATTTAGGAGTGGTATACAATATTTCAGATAGAGTGATGGTATTGTATAAAGGAGAGATTCAAGAGATAAGAGAAACAGAAGAATTCTTTTCTAGTCCACAAAGTGAATATGGGAAATATTTGTTAGAAGGAATAAGATAATAAAAAAGATGGGAATGTTATAAAACACTCTCATCTTTTTTATTTATACTATAAGCTCTTAAAAAGATGTAAGGCTAATATAGTTTTCATATCCTGTGATATATTTTCTACTTCTTCTAAGTTGAACCAAGTTCCACTTAAATCTTCTCCTTCATCTAATTTCAAATTTTTAGGTATAATAGAATCATTTTTTAATTGTACTACATATAGATAAAGTTTTTCTTGAGTATACCCTGGTGAAACAGTAAGAGGATATTTAGGAGTATAAAGTATATTATAATCTTCAGGAAGATATCCTGTTTCTTCTTCAAGCTCCCTATAAAGAGTAGAGATAGCTGACTCTCCCTCTTCAATAAGTCCAGCTGGAATCTCATACATCTCTCCAGCTATTCCAGGTCTATATTGCTTTACTAATAAAGTTTTAGTTCCATTAGCATTTACAACTAAAGCTCCAATTGCATTTTGTTTAATAAGGTACTCTAGAGTTGTTTGTGTAGTTGGATGTTTTTCTACTGCAATTTTTAAAAATTTTAAATCTTCTAGTTTCATAAAAATTCTCCTTTATAAATCGTTTTCCATTTCTTCCATTTTTTTTCTTTGTTCAGTAATAGCATTATAAAGTTGTTTTTTTCTTTTTAAATATTTTATTCTTTCCTTATCTTTATGGTCTTTTATCATATCCATGATAGGAAGAAGAATGCTTGCTACAATACCTGCAGAAAATCCATTATTATATAAATTTAATCCACCATGAACAGTTCCAATACTTTGAACAACAGCAAGATGTAGCCAACCAGCAATTACTCCCCAAATAATTCCATATACACCAGTTATAGGAGCTAATGAGGTACCAAATAGAGCGGATAATGCTACTGTAAATCCATTGGTAGAGCTTCCTAAGCCTGCAATATATATTCCTATTAAAATTGGAATAGTATTTTTAAAATGTTTTCCATAGGCAGAAAAACCAACTACAGTAAGTATACCAGCAAGAAGAGGTCCATTTAAAGTTTCACCAATTAAAATTACAAATCCTGTAGCAACAAACCCCATGATTCCCATATTTATAAAAGTAAGTCCAAATCCATATTTTTTTACAAAATCAGACTTTAAACCGCTATCTTTTAAAATTTCCATATAACCTTTAAAAGAGCTATTATTTATAAAAAAACCAATTATGATAAGAGCTAAAAAAACTGAAGAGCAGATTACCTTTAAAGCCAAATCAAATTCAGTAGATATAATTCTTTGAGGTGTAATCTGGAAATTATATAATTTTAAAATAGAAGTTATAACTGCTCCTAATATTCCGCCAGTAAAACCTAAATTATAAAGATTAAACCCCTCATGAAATCCAGCCATTTTTTTAGATAGAGGAGTAGCAATAAATCCTATTATTATACCTAAAGCAATAGCATTAATATATGAAGTATCCGTAGTATCAACTCTAAAAGCAACTTCACTTACAAAAGGGGCCATTGCACTTGAAAAAGATATAGTAACAAAGATTTCTTTGAAATCAATATGCTCAAAAACACTATATAAAATTCCACCTAAATAGAAAGGAAGAATATTAAGAATATTTTTTCCAAAAAAGGAAAAACCAAATACAGTAAAGAATGAAGCAATAACTAAACCAGTTATTTCAATTTTTAATAATCTAGTTAGAGTAAAATTAAATATAAATATTAAAAAAGCATTTAAAAAAACAGCACCAATTCCACCAATAACTAAGAAATCAGTAATTAAAACAGCAGGAGAAGTTATTATTTTTAAAATTCCAGTTAAAACATTTTCTCTTTCGTAGATAACATAGCCAATAAATCCTAAAATGATAAGAATTATTAAAGAAAAAGATATAAATTTAATTTTATTAATATGATTGCTATTGAAATTATCCATTAAATCCTCCAAATGAAATTTCTTAATTAAATATTATTATTTTTTATTAGAAAAGTCAAATGATGATTTTAGAAAAAACTATGAAAAATAGTGAAAATATAGTAAGATAAATATATGGAAAATAAAAAATATTATTATATTTATATATTAAGATGCAATGATGAAAGTTTATATACTGGAATAACAACAGATATAGTAAGAAGATATGAAGAACATGAGAAAGGAAAAGGAGCTAAATACACTAGAGCTAAAGGAGTAAAAAGAATAGAAATTTTTTTTCAATGTTTAGGGAGAAAAGATGCAAGCAGAATAGAAAGTTATATAAAGAAGCTATCAAAAGCTAAAAAGGAATTTTATCTTCTTAATAGGGAGATATTTTCTTTTAAAATAAAAGAAGAATTAGGCATAGAAATAAAAATAAAAAATAAAATAAAAAAAGTGTTGACATAAAATGAAACTTATGATAATATAATATATGTTCTGAAACACAAAAGTGTTTGAGCAAAATGCCTGGATGGCGGAACAGGTAGACGCACAGGACTTAAAATCCTGTGGTATTTAGTTACCGTGCCGGTTCGATTCCGGCTCTAGGCACCACTTTTGAGACTAAGCACATCTGAAAGGGTGTGCTTTTTTTTATTAAAAAATCAAGGAGGTAATATGAAAGAGTTTATAAAAAAATTAAAAGATAAGGTTTTGAATAGAGAGAAAATTGAATATGATGATGCAATAAAGCTATCTTCAATATCAATAGATGATAATGAAGTATTAGAGGAGTTATGTAATTCAGCTAATGAGATAAGAGAAAAATTTTGTGGAAATATTTTTGACTTATGTACAATAACTAATGCTAAGTCTGGAAAGTGTAGTGAAGATTGTAAATATTGTGCTCAGTCAGCTCATTTTAAAACAGGAGCAGAGGTATATCCACTAATATCTAAAGAAAAAGCTTTAGATGAAGCTAAAAAAGTAGAAGTTGAGGGGGCTAATAGATACTCTTTAGTAACAAGTGGAAGAGGTCTTAATGGAGAGAGTGAAGAGAGTGACAGATTAGCAGAAATCTATAGTTATTTACAAAAAAATACAAATCTTTCTCTTTGTGCTTCTCATGGAATATCAGATAAGAAAGCTTTAGAAAAACTTTTTAAAGCTGGAGTAAAGACTTATCATCATAATTTAGAAAGTTCAAGAGAGTTTTATGGCACTATATGTACTACTCATACTTATGATGAGAGAATAAAAACTATAAAACTAGCTCAAGAAGTAGGATTACAAGTATGTAGTGGTGGAATATGGGGGCTTGGAGAAAGTGAAGAGGATAGAATAAAAATGGCTTTTGAGCTACAAAAGTTAGGAGTATTCTCTATACCTATTAATATTTTAATGCCAATACCTGGGACACCTTTAGAAAATAATAAACCATTAGAGCCAAGAGAGATTCTAAAAATGATAGCTATATATAGATTTATTTTACCAGAGGCATATTTAAGATACGCTGGTGGAAGAATAAAGCTTGGAGAATTACAAGAAAAAGGAATAAAGTCTGGAATTAATTCTGCTCTTACAGGAAACTTTTTAACAACTACTGGAACTACTATAGAGAGCGATAAGGCTATGGTAAGGAGAAATGGATATGAAATTAAATAAGGGATTTTTTGTAATAGGAACAGATACAGGAATAGGAAAAACTTATGTGAGCTCACTACTATACAAAGGAATAAAAGATAGAGATGGGGGATACTATAAGCCAGTACAGAGTGGTTGTACAAGAAAAAATGGAAAATTAGTAGCACCAGATGTAGATTTTGTATGTTCTATGGCAGAAGTAGAGTATGATGACAAGATGGTAACTTATACTTTAGAAGCAGAAGTATCTCCACATTTAGCTAGTGAATTAGAGAACACAGAGATAGATATAGAAAATATAATGAAAGATTGGGAAAATTTAAAAGAAAGATATAAATATATGGTAGTAGAGGGAGCTGGAGGACTATATGTTCCTCTTATTAGAGATAAATTCTATATCTTTGATTTGATAAAAAAAATGGAATTACCTGTAATATTAGTATGTAGTAGTAGAGTAGGAGCTATTAATCACTCTATGCTTACAATAGAGATGTTGAAAAAGCTAGAAATAGAGATACAAGGATTGGTTTTTAATAAGGTAACTAATGACTTTGAAAGAGATTATTTTGAAAAGGATAATATAGATATAGTTTTAAAACTAAGTGGAATAAAAAATAGTCTAATTATAAGAGAGGGAGAAAGAACTATACCAGAGAAAGAGTTAGAAAAATTTTTAGGAATAGAGGTAAAATAGATGAGTAAATTAAGTAGCTTACAAGAAAAAGATTTAAAATATATCTTTCACCCATGTTCACAGATGAAAGATTATGAGAAATTACCACCAATGATTATAAAAAAAGCTGAAGGATTATATTTAGAAGATGAGTTTGGAAATAGATATATGGATTGTGTAGGAAGCTGGTGGGTAAATCTTTTTGGGCACTGTAATCCTAGAATCAATAGAGTAATAAAGGAGCAAATAGATAAATTAGAGCATGTACTATTTGTTAATTTTTCCCATGAAGCAGCGATAGAGTTAGCTGAAGAGTTAATAAAGGTAGTACCAAAAGGGATAGAAAAATTTCTTTTTGCTGATAATGGTTCATCTAGTATAGAGATGGCTTTGAAACTTAGTTTTCAATATCATCAACAAAGTGGAAATCCTAAAAGAACAAAATTTATATCTCTAAGTAATGCTTACCATGGAGAAACAGTAGGAGCACTAGGAGTAGGAGATGTAGATATATTTACTAAAACATATAGACCTCTTATAAAAGAGGGATTAAAAGCTGATAAACCAGAGTGCTTTAGATGTCCATATGGAAAGAATTATTCTACTTGTGAAGCTCAGTGCTTTGAAAGAATGGAAAAATTAATAGAGGAAAATAGAGATGAGATAGCTGCTGTAATAATAGAGCCAGTAGTACAAGGAGCAGCAGGAATGAAAATCTATTCTCCCATATATATAAAAAAATTGAGAGAGATTACTAAAAAATATGGTATCCATTTAATAGCAGATGAGATAGCTGTTGGATTTGGTAGAACAGGAAAGATGTTTGCTATGGAGCACGCTGGAGTGATTCCAGATATTATGTGTATGTCTAAGGGACTTACAGCTGGCTATTATCCAATGGCAATAATAGGAATCACTCAAGAGATATATGATAGCTTTTATGCTGACTATCTTGAAGGAAAATCTTTTCTACACTCTCACACATATTCTGGAAACCCAATAGGATGTAGAATAGCTCTAGAGGTATTGAGAATATTTAGAGAGGAAAATATCTTAGAGATGATAGAAGAAAAGGGAGAGTATCTTAGAAAAAAAGCTCAAGAGGTATTTGAAGGACATCCATACATAGGAGAGTATAGACAGATAGGAATGATAGGAGCTCTTGAGTTTGTAAAAGATAGAGATAGTAAAGAGCTCTTTCCAAGTGAAGAGAGAGCAGGTTATGAAATCTACAAGATAGCTTTAAAAAAAGGAGCACTACTTAGACCATTAGGAAATGTAATCTATTTTATGCCACCATATATAATTACAAAAGAAGAGATAGATAAGATGTTAGAGATTTGTAAAGAGTCTATAGATGAGTATATAGGCAGAAGAAATAAAGATAAATAAAAAATTTTCAGGGGAGACTTATGAAAAAAGAGAAAATATTAGAGGAATTAGAAAGATTACAGGAGATAAAAAATTATAGAGTATTGAGAGAGCAGGATGAAAAACTTTTAAATCTATCATCTAATGATTATTTAGGAATAGCCAATGATGTAACTCTTAAAGAGGAGTTTTATAAAGAGTATAGACCTAAACTTTCTTCAAGCTCATCAAGACTTATAGATGGTTCATATAGTGAGATAATGGAGCTTGAAAAAAGAGCAGAGGAGATATATGGTAAACCTTGTATAATGTTTAATTCTGGTTTTGATGCTAATTCATCTCTTATAGAAACTTTTTGTGATAAAAATACTTTAATACTTACAGATAGATTGAATCACGCCAGTATCTATGATGGAATAGTCAATAGTGGAGCTGAATTTTTAAGGTATAAGCATTTGGATATGTTGGGATTAGAGAAACTTTTACAAAAATATTCAGATAGATATGAAGATATTTTAGTTATCTCTGAAAGCGTTTATAGTATGGATGGAGATGTAGCTGATATTGAAAAATTAGTGGAATTAAAAAGAAAATATAATTTTTCTTTAATGTTAGATGAGGCTCATTCCTATGGAGTTTATGGTTATGGTATAGCTTACAATTTAAATCTTGTCAGTGAGATAGATTTTTTGGTAATTCCCCTTGGAAAAGGTGGAGGTTCTGTGGGAGCTATGGTAATTTGTGAGGGATATCTTAAAAACTATATAATAAACAAAAGCAGAAAGTTTATATTTTCAACTGCACTACCTCCAGTAAATAGTTCTTGGAATCTTTTTATTCTAGGTAAAATGGAAGAGTTTGATGAGAGAAGAGTGAAACTAGAACTTTTAAAAAATCATACTTTAAAATTATTAAAAGAAAGAGGAATAGAGACTACATCTACTACTCATATAATAAGTATAATTATAGGAGATAACGAAAGAATTGGAAAGATAGGCCAAAATATGAAAGAGAGAGGTTATCTTCTATATCCGGTGAAGGAGCCAACAGTACCTAAGGGAACAGCAAGGTTTAGAATAGGATTAAATCCATATATTACTTATGAAGAGATAGAAAAATTTGTAGAGGAGTTAAAGTATGAGATTGATACTATTTTTTAATGGTTGGGGAATGGATAGCAGTGTAGTAGAGAAAGTGGAGTTGCCAAAAGATACAGAGATAAAAGTCATAAATTTTCCATATAAATTAGATAATTTAGAGGAGTACTTTACTAAATATGAGGATGTATTTTTAGTAGGTTGGTCCTTTGGAAGTTATTATCTAACTAAATGGGTGCTAGTAAATAGAGGAATTAAAAATTTTTCAAAGGTTAAAAAGATAGTTGCTATCAATGGGAATGGAGAGATAATAGGTAAATTTGGAATAACACCAAAGATTTTTGAGTTTACTCTTTCCACATTAACTCCAGAGTCTTTAATCAAATTTTATAAAAATATGGAGATAAGTGAAGAGTTTCAAAATCCTAAAAAAGAGTTTAAAGAGATATTAGAGGAATTGGAATACTTTAAAAATGGTTATACAGCTCTTGAAAATATTTTTACTGAGATAATAATAGGAATAAGAGATAAAATTGTTCCTGCCTCAAGGCAAAAAAAATATTGTGAAGAGAGTGGAATAAAATACAGAGAATTAGATATGGGGCACTATCCCTTTGAGTTTATAAAAGCTTGGAGTGAAGTAATATGAATTTTGAAAAAAAGTTTGATACATATGATGAGAATGCTCATATTCAAAAATCAGTAGCAGATACTCTAGTGGAGTTTTTAGATGAGATGGGAGTATCTAAAGAGAGAGAAGTTTTTGAGATAGGATGTGGAACAGGGCTTTTTAGTAAGAGGTTTATAAAAAAGTTTTCTCCTAAGAAAATTATATTAAATGATATATATGATGTTGAAAAATATTTAAAAAATGTAAGATATGATGAGTTTATATTGGGAGATATAGAGGAGATAGATATACCTAAGATAGATACAACAGTTTCTAGCTCTGTTTTCCAATGGTTGAAAAATTTTTCAAAGAGTATAGAAAAAATAGCACACTCTACAAATGAGTTGGGATTTTCAATGTATATAGATGGAAATTTAGAAGAGATAAAGGAGCATTTTGGAATATCTTTAAAGTACCTTACACTGGATAATGTTATTGAAATATTAACTAGCCTTTTTTCTAAAGTAAAATGGAAAGAGGAAACTATAGAGTTGGAGTTTTCTTCATCAATAGAAGCTCTAAGACATCTAAAAAATACAGGAGTTACAGGATTTGAAAAGAGCTCTATAAGTAAGGTTAGAAATTATGAGAGCAAGAGCTTAACATATAGAGTTGGATATTTTTATTGTAAAAAATAAAAGTTGCAGGTTATTAAAAATTCAAGAATGACTTTTACCTTTGATGAAAGACATTCTTGAATTTTTTTATTTATTTATAAAAAAATTAATCTCAGACTCAGAATCTTTGTTATATTGAACTTTGATAGTAAGATTTTTATCTGTCAATAGTAAAGTACCTTGATCTTTTAAGGTATATAACTTTACTAAAAACATATAGGTAGATAATTGAGAAAGATTATTTTTATGAAGGTAATGTAAAATTTCTGAGTGTAATTCAAATAAATTTTTAAAAGATTTCTTTAATGTATAATCTGGTTTTCTTTCAATAGATTTTTCAGTAAGTAGTTTTTTTAAATTTTCTTCAATGTTATCATTGAAATTTTTTAAAACATAATCAACTTTACTTTTAATAAACTCCTCTCCATATTCAGCAAGATTTTTTCTTAAAAGAGAGTAGATTTCAGAGAAGTTTTTTATATTGTTTCCAAGTTTTAGCATTAAATTATCAATAATTAAAGAGGTATCATTATTTTTTTTAAAATCAGGATATCCTTTTTTAATAATATTGATACCTAAAATCTTTGCACTTTTATGTTCACCATTTTTTATCTTTTGGTATTCAAGATCAAGTCCACCATTTTTTTTAATATCTTCTAAAATAGGTAGTAATAAATTTTTTTCAATATCATAAAATCTTTGGTAAGTTTCTCCTATTTCAAGAATCTCTCTCAATTTTTCTAATGGAATATATATAATCTCCTCTTTAGAGTTATAAATAAACTGATACAATCTATAGGAGAATTTTTCTTCTAAAAATAGTATGTTTCTAAGCCCTAATTTATCAAAAAAAGAACCATTCTTAAAAGAGCTTGTAATTTCATCTGAAAAAACTAGATATATGATATTATTATTGATATAGTAAGATTGAATAATACTTATACAAGTAAAATAATTAGTTTCCTTTGATGAAATTATAATATTTTTATTTATTAAATTGTTGAGAAATTTTATAACCTCTTCCTTATCATTTAAAGAGTAGATTTGAAAAAATTTTAATAGAGGAATATGGTTATATTTTTGTAAATTAATGTGGCGAAATAGTTCTTTATCTTTTTTCGTTAAATGTTTTGTAAAATCTATCTTAATATCTCTTCCTAATAATTCAAAATTGAATAGCGAAATTTTATCATTTGTTTCAGCCATAATTGTCCTCCAAAAAATTTTTTAGAATTTTTGAATATTTTTTAAAAAAAAATAAAACGAAAATATAGTTATTTTTTTTCGTTATATATGGTAAGTTTACCATTTATTTAGTAAAAAATCAAGAATTTAAAAAATACAAATAAAGTTTTTAACGAAAAAAGTTCAAAAAATGTTGAATTTGACTTTTTATAATATATAATATATGATAAAAATGTAAAAATAAATTTTCTGGAGGTAATGATGAGTTTAACAATTGAAGAAATAGCTATGACAATAGTAGGAAATGCTGGAGAAGCAAGAAGTTTAGCTTTTGAAGCTCTAAAGGAAGCTAAAGAGGGAAATTATGAAAAAGCTAAAAAGTATTTAGAACAATCTAAAGAGAGAAGCTTGGCAGCTCATGAAATGCAAACAGAATTAATATGTAATGAGGCAGATGGAAACGGAATAGAGATGAATTTATTAATGGTACACGCTCAAGACCATCTAATGACTTCTATACTAGCAAGAGAATTAATAGAAGAGATGATTACTCTATACAAAAAATTAGATAAATAACTTCTAGGAGGAATGATAAATGAAAAGAGAATGGGGTATGATAGCTACTTGGAGGATGGCAGGAGATGCTATAAAACTAGGGGCTGAAATATTAAATGAAAAAGGAAAATGTCAAGATGCTGTAGAAAAAGCAATTATGCAAGTAGAGGATTATCCATTTTATAAATCAGTAGGTTATGGAGGACTTCCAAATGAAGATTGTGAAGTTGAGTTAGATGCAGCTTTTATGGATGGAAAAACTCTTTCTATTGGTGCTGTTGCTGGAATAAGAGATTATAAAAATCCTGTTTCTATTGCTAGGAAATTAAGTGAAGATAAATTTAATATATTTTTAGTGGGAGCAGGTGCAGAAGCTTATGCACATAAAAATGGTTTTGTTAGGCAAAATATGTTAACAGAGAGAGCTAAAAAAACTTGGGAGAAAAGAAAAAAGGAGATCTATGAAAAAAATCTTTCTCCATATGATGGACATGATACTGTATGTATGATAGCTCTAGATAAAGAGAGTGATATGGCAGCGGCAACTTCTACAAGTGGATTATTTATGAAGAAAAGAGGTAGAGTAGGAGATTCACCTGTTTCTGGATCAGGTTTCTATGTAAATAATGATATTGGTGGAGCAGCAGCTACAGGACTTGGAGAAGATATTATGAAGGGATGTCTATCTTATGAAGTAGTACAAAGAATGAAAAAAGGAGAGCATCCACAAGAGGCGGCTCAAGGAGCAGTAATGGATTTTACTGAAGAATTAAAAAAGAGAAGGGGTCATGCTGGGGCAATTTCTATAATAGCACTAAATAATAAAGGTGAGTGGGGAATAGGAACAAATGTAGAATTTACTTTTGCAGCAGCTACTTCTGATGAAAAACCACAAGTCTACATTGCTAATCCAATTGAAGGAACTAGAAACGTAAAAATAGAGGCTATTTCTCAAGAGTATATGGAAGAGTATAAAAAAAGTATTCAAAAACCAATAGAATAATTATATAATATAGGGAGGACAAATGAATAGATTAATCAGCATATTAGAAGAAAAATTAGTACCAGTTGCTGCTTGGATTGAGCAAAATAAATATATTAATGGAATTAGAAGAGCATTTATAATGTTAATGCCACTTCTTATGATAGGGTCTTTATTTTTAATGATTCAAGCTTTTCCATTACCAGCTTATCAAAGAGGTATGGCAAGCTTACTTGGAGAAAATTGGAAAGATATATTTGATATCCCTGTAAATACTACATTCTCAATGTTGGCTGTATATATATCTTTTTTAGTAGCTCAACAACTAGCTAAACAATTTGACTTAGATAGTATAGCAGTAGGACTTTTATCAATGGCATCATTTTTAATTCTTACTCCACTAGGAAAAACAGCAGAGTTTGGAAATGTTATAACATTTGAGTGGTTAGGAAGTAAAGGAATGTTTATAGCTATGTTAATAGGTGTGGCAACAGTTATAATATTTAGATTTTTTATTCAAAAAAATATCTTAGTAAAAATGCCTGAGGGAGTTCCACCTGAAGTAATTAGATCTTTTGAAGCTCTTATTCCAGGTGCTGTAATATTAACATTAGCATTACTTTTAAGAGTGGGAATGGAGCATACATCTTTTGGAACAATTCATGATTTTGTATATAAAGTTTTAGCTGTACCATTAAAATCACTGGGAACTTCTTATATAGGTTCAATGTTTACTGTTTTAGCTATATCAGTTTTATGGTCAGTAGGTATCAATAGTGGTTCTATGGTAAATGGAATAGTAAGACCTTTCTGGTTAGAGAATCAAGTGGAAAATATAGCTGCTATGCAAGCTGGTCAACCATTACCACATGTTATAACAGAACAATTCTTTGATATGATATGGATGGGAGGAGCTGGAGCTACTCTATCATTACTACTAGCTATAATTATTTTTGCTAAGAGTAAACATATAAGAGCAGTAGGAGAGATTGGAGCTGTACCAGGACTATTTAATATTAATGAACCAGTATTATTTGGATTACCTATAATATTAAATCCTATAATGTTAATTCCTTTTAATATTATTCCATTAGTAATGGTAACTACTCAATATATAGCTATGACAATAGGAATTGTTTCTAGACCAATTGGAATAGCTTTCCCATGGCCTACTCCAGCCGTGATTAGTGGATTTTTAACAGTAGGGGATATCTCTGGTTCTATTATGCAAATAGTTAATCTGATAATAGGTGCAATGATATATCTGCCATTTTTAAGAATCTTAGATAAGGCAGCTAAGAAAGAAGAGGAAACAAATTCAGAGGAATAATTTTAAGGAGAGTGTTTAATTATGAAAAAAATATTATTACTTTGTGCAGCTGGGATGTCAACAAGTTTAATGGTTAAGAAGATGACAGAAGCAGCAGAGAAAAAAGGAATAGAAGTTGAAATAAAAGCTATTGGACTTGAAAAATTTCAAGAGAACTTAGATACTTACGATGTTTTTCTATTAGGACCTCAAGTAAAATATAAAAAAGCTGAGCTAGAGAAGATAGCAGCTACAGTTGGAAAAAAAGTAGAGGTAATCAATACTGTTGATTATGGAATGATGAGAGGAGATAAAGTTTTAGACTTTGCTCTTGGATTGATGGGATAATATATTAATTATAAAGAGGTTGTTGTATAAAGCTTTGCAATAACCTCTTTCTTTTTAGAGGGAGGTATTATGATAAAAGAATATATTGAGAATAACTTTGAGAAGATATTATCAGATATAGTAGAGATAATAAAGATAAAAACAGTTAAGGAAAAAGCTACAGGAGATGCTCCTTTTGGAAAAAACTTAAAATATGGTTTAGAGAAGACTCTAGAGATAGCTAAAAAATTGGGATTCAGAGTTAAAAATTTAGATAACTATGTAGGTTATGCAGAGATTGGAGAGGGAGATGAGTATATTGCTATATTAGGACACATAGATGTAGTTCCAGAGGGAGATATTTCTAAGTGGAGTGTTAATCCTTATGGTGGAGAGATAAGAGATAATCTATTGATAGCTAGAGGAGCTATTGATAATAAAGGACCTATTATTTCTTCTCTTTACTCTATAAAAGCTATATTAGAAGAGAACCCTGGTTTTAATAAAAGAGTTAGAATAATTTTTGGAACAAATGAGGAGAGTGGAGATGAGGATATAAAATACTATCTTGCTTGTGAAAAGGCTCCTAAATATGCTTTTACCCCAGATGGAAGATTTCCAGTAATTTTTTCTGAAAAGGGAATATATACTTTTTCCTTTAGAAAGATGATAAATTGGAATAAAACAGAAGTATTAGAGATAGAAGCTGGTACAAGATCAAATGTAGTTCCAGAGTTAGGAAGAATAGTATTTAAAAACTCGATTCTTCCAAGATTAGATAAGGGGTTAGAAAGTGTAGGCAAAATATCAAAATGTAGTTTTAATGTAAAAAATAATGGAGATAAAGTAGAAGTTTTTATTGATGGTAAAGCAGCTCATGCAAGTTCGCCAGAGAGAGGTATAAATTCTATCTTAGGAATGTATCTATTTTTAAATGAGATTTTAGAAGAAGATGATTCTTTGAAAAAATTTGCTAAATTTATGTCAAATTATGTTGGAGAAACAACAGATGGAAAATTATTAGGAATTGAAAGTGAAAATAAAGAAACTGGAGATTTGACTATTAGTGCAGGAATAACTAAAAGAATAGATGATTTTATATCTGTAAAATTTAATATTAGATATCCAGTATCAACTACAGAGAAAATTTTAGATGAAACATTAGGTAAAAGGGCTAAAGAAAATAGAGTAATTTTCTTTAAGGAGAATCATAATCCAACACTATATTTTTCAAAAGATTCAGTATTAGTTAAAACTTTACAAGACACATATAGAGAGATAACAGGAAGAGATGAGGAACCAGCAGCTTTAGGTGGAGGAACTTATGCTAAACTTATGCCTAACACAGTAGCTTTTGGACCTAATTATAAAGAATTTAAAGGAAATCCACATAGTTTTGATGAGTGTATGGATTTGAATATGTTAAAAATAGGAATAGAAATTTATGCTAAGGCTGTACTTAGATTGAGTGAGTATATTTAAAGGAGGCGTTTATGGTAAGGGAAAAATGTATAGGAAGTTTTTTAGAGGCTCTTGAAGCTCAAGAGTTAGGAGCAGAGAGAGTAGAGCTTTGTGATAATTTAACTGAAGGAGGAACTACTCCATCTTATGGAACAATAAAAATGGTAGTTGAAAAATTGAATATTCCAGCTTTTGTAATTATTAGACCAAGAGGAGGAGATTTTTACTATACTCCTGAGGAGATAGAGATTATGAAAGAGGATATTAAGATTTGTAAAGAGTTAGGAGTAAAGGGAGTAGTAATAGGAGCACTAAATAGAGATAATACTATCAATTATGATGCTATCAAAGATATGATAGATTTAGCTAAACCAATGTCTATAACTTTTCATAAAGCAATAGATGAGTTAGAAAATCCTGTGACAGAAGTAAAAAAATTAGCAAATTTAGGAGTGAATAGAATACTTACTTCTGGGACAAAGGAAACAGCATTAGAAGGGAAAAATATCTTGAGAGAGATGATAAAAGAAGCTGGAGAGGATACAATCATCATAGTAGCTGGAAAAGTTACTAAGGATAATTTAAATGAGATATCTAATCTTATTCCTGCTAAAGAGTATCACGGAAAGAAAATAGTTTAGATATAAAAAATTTTAAAGTTAAAGAAATGTAAAAAATATTTTTACAAATCTTTAACTTTTTTTTAATTTTAAATTAACACGTAAATAATAAAATTATATCAAGTAAATTTTTATAAATTATAAATTAGGAGAAAAGATGAAAAAAATTAAAGAAAAACTGAGTTTATTATTATTATTACCTGCCTGTACAATTTTTGCAATATTTATCTTTTGGCCAATTTTGAATACTTTTTATTTGAGTTTTTTTGATTGGAACATGATAAGTAAGAATAAGAAATTTGTATTTTTAGAAAATTATCTTTCTATTATGAAAGATGGAGTGATATATAAATCGTTAGGAAATACCTTTATTTATATATTTTTCTTAATTGTATTAAATTTTATTTTACCATATATAATCGCTTATATTCTAGCTCACTTGATAACTAAAATGAAGAGTGTTTACAGAGTAATGATATTTTTTCCGAGTATAATTTCATTAGTAGTAGGATCGTTGATATTTTTATGGGTTTTCAATCCTATGGTAGGACCGATATCAAAAATATACGAACTTTTTGGAGTAGAATCTCCATTTTGGTTAAAAACAAATGGATTGGTAATCCTTTTAGTAACTTTAATAACTGCTTGGAAGATATTTGGATATAATTTGATTTTATTATTAGCAGGTGTTTTAGAAGTACCTATTGAATTAATAGAAAGTGCTAAATTAGATAAATTATCGAATTTACAAATTTTCATATATATAGTATTACCAATGACATCTTCAACATCATTATATGTTTTAATAATAACTGTGATATATGGATTACAACAAGTGTTTGTTCCTATAAATGTTTTAACACAAGGAGGACCAAATAATGGAAGTTCTAACTTAGTTTATAGTATTTATCAGTATGCTTTTACTTTTTTTCAAACAGGAAGAGCATCAGCTTTGGCAATAGTGACAACACTATTTTTCTTTATACTAATAAGCTTGAAAATAAGAATTTTAGAAAAGGGAGTATACTATGAAAACTAAAGAAACAAAATGGCATATTATGTTTTTTATAATAATAATATTACAGATATTTCCATTAATATATATGGTATCAATTTCATTAAAAGATATGGAGCAAATATTTTCTGAGCCTTTAAAATTAATACCAAGTTTACCTACATTGGAAAATTATAAATATATATTAATGAATGTACCTATTTTTAAATATATATGGAATACGTTTTTTATTTCAGCACTGATAACTGTAGGTAAGATAGTAACAAGTATACTAGCTGCTTATGTGCTAACTTTTAAAGAGTTTTATGGGAAAAAAATACTGATAGGGTTAATGATGATAACAATGTTTATTCCTTTTACAGTAACAATGATTCCTAATTATTTAACAATATCTAACTTAGGGTTATTAAATAGTGCTTTTGGTGTTATACTACCTCAATTGGCAGATGCAATGGGAATATTTTTAATGATTCAAAATATGAGAGGAATACCAAAATCATTATTAGAGGTGGCAGATATTGATAATATTTCAGAAGGAAGAGTGTTGTTCTATTTAATAATTCCAATGATAAAAAATTCGATTGTTGCAATGGGAATACTATTTTTTATAAATTCTTGGAATGAATATTTCTGGCCATTGTTAATTTTAAGTGATAGAGATAATTATACTCTTTCTTTGGCATTACAAATGTTTATAAGTGCTGAAGGAGGAAATAACTGGGGAGTAACAATGGCAATAGCAGGAATGACAATAATTTTTCCAATAATATTATATATTTTATGCCAGAAAATGATAATGACAAGTTTTGTAAAGTCAGGAATAAAAGGATAGAACGAGGAGAGAAAATGAGCGAGAAGAATAGAATAATATTTAAAAATGTATGTAAAAATTATGGGGAAACTAAAGTTGTAAAAGATTTGAATTTAGATATAAATCCAGGAGAAAGATTAGTACTTCTAGGACCTTCAGGATGTGGAAAGAGTACAACACTGAGAATGATAGCAGGATTAGAAGATATAACATCTGGAGATTTATATTTTGGAAATGAGAGAGTAAATGATATAGCTTCAGGTGAGAGAAATATAGCAATGGTATTTCAAAATTATGCTCTTTATCCCCATCTAACAGTCTGGGATAATATTACTTTTGGACTAAGAATGAATAAAGTAAATAAAAATGAGATTGACAAAAGAGCTAGAGAAGCTATAAAGATTCTAAGATTAGATGGTTTGGAAAAAAGATATCCCAAAGAATTATCTGGAGGGCAAAGACAAAGAGTGGCATTATGTAGAGCAGTTGTAAAACAATCACCTTTCTTTTTATTAGATGAACCATTATCTAATTTAGATGTACAGTTGAGGAATACATCAAGAGAGGAACTTGTAAAATTACATAATTTATATAGACCAACTTTTATTTATGTAACACATGATCAAATTGAAGCAATGACTATAGGACATAGAATAGCAGTTATGAATAAAGGAGTGTTACAACAAATCGACACTCCAGAAAAGATATATAATCAGCCTGTAAATATATTTGTTGCTAAATTTATTGGAATACCTCAAATAAATATAGTAAGAGTAAATATAGTAGAAGATGAGGTAATATACTTAAATAATAAAATTAGAGTAAATAATGAGAAGAAGAAGTTTTTAAAAGATAGAAGAGAAATTTATTTAGGAATAAGACCAGAATATATAAAAGTAAATCGTGAAAAATTTGATGGTAGTATGAAAGGAAATATAGCTAAAATTGAAAATTATGGAAGTCAAAAATGTCTATCAATAGTACTTGATAAAGATGAAAAAATAATTGCTTCTGTACCTAATAATGTAGATTTCAAAAGATATGAAGATGTATATGTTAAATTTTCTAAAAATAATGTGTTATTCTTTGATATTGCAACAGAAAGAAATTTAGAATTAGAAGATTAGAATAATATTATTAAAATTAAAAAAATAAATTGGGAGGAAAAAGTGAAAAAAAAGAATTTTTTAAATCTAATTTTATTGAGTGGACTTTTAATTGGAGCAGGATGTTCTAAAGATGGAGAAGTAGTAACTAAGGGAACAGAAATAGCAAATAAGCCTGTTGAAATAGAGTATTGGCATGTTGCTTCAGAATCTTTTGGAGGAGCAGCTATAAAAGAGTTAATAGCAAATTTTAATACTAATAATCCAGATATTAAAGTTATTGAAAAGTTTAATCCAGATATGTATAAAGGTTTAACACAAAACTTACAAGTGGCAATAGCTTCCAAAAAATATCCAGCTATTGTTCAAATGGGATATTCTTATTTAAATTATGCAGAAAGTAATTTTGAATATACTACGCCACAAGAGATTGTAGATAAATATTTTCCAGAAGATACAAAATATTTTGAAGAAAATTTCCTAAAAAATGTATTAGAATTAGGGCAAGTAAACGGAAAACAAGTAGGGATACCTTATTCAATAAGTAATCCAATAATGTATATAAATGCAGATTTATTTAAGGAAGCAGGACTTGACCCTAATAATTTACCTGAAACATGGACAGAAGTAGTTGAGGCAGCGAAAATAATAAAAGATAAAACTGGAAATGCAGGATTCTTTATGCAAGAATACGCTGATAACTGGGCACAACAAGCATTAATAGAGGGAAATGGAGGACAAATATTAAAATATGAAGGAGCTAAAACAATTCCTACATTTGCAACCCCAGAATCAGCAGAGGCTTATCAATTAATAGCAGATATGGTAAAGGATAAGACAGCAGTACATGCAACTAACGAAGAAGCTTTTCAAACTTTCTTAAATGGAAAAATAGGAATGGTTGTTACAACAATAGGAAAGAGAGAAAATTTCCAATCTACAGCTAAATTTGATTTAAGAGGAGCTAAATTTCCAATATTTGAAGGAAAAGAGAGAAAATTGCCAGCAGGTGGAAATATGTTAATGATAATGTCTAAATCACCTGAAGAACAAAAAGCAGCTTGGAAATTTATGAAATATTTATTAAGTGCTGAAGCAACAGAAAAATGGACAAAAGGAACAGGATATTTACCACCAACAATTCAACAAAAAGGAACAGGAATAGAAAAGTTTATATCTGAAAATCAATTAATGAGTGTTGCTGCAAGTCAAATGGAGGATATGGGAAAATGGGCAAGTTTCTCAGGAAGTAATGGATTACAAGCAGAACAAATTTTAATAGATACTAGAGATATTATTTTAAGTAATGAAAAAACAGCTGCAGAAGCTTTAGAAGAAGCTCAAAAAAAGATAATGGATCTAATGAAATAGGAGCTATTTATGAAAAAAATATATGTAAGTGATTTAATTTGTGTAAATGATAGTATAGAAGAAACAAGAAATTTTTTTGAAAAAAATAATATAAAGAGAGTAGAGTTTTTTATAGAGAATCAAGATATAGAACATAGCAAGAAATTAGAATTTATTCTAAAAAGTTTAAAAACTGAAAGTATTTCCTTTCATGCTTCATATAGATATTTTAGACTTACTTGTTCTGATGAAAAATGGGACTTAATGGAAAATGATTTTAAAAAATCAATTGAAATTTGTAAAGAGCATAATGGAGAATTTTTAGTTTTACATACTAATGAAGGATTACCTGGAGAAGTAATGGATAAAGGTATATTAGAAAAAAGAATTCAAAAACTTATAAAGCTAGGAAAGGAAAAAGAAGTTAAAGTAGTTATTGAAAATGTTGGTATCGGAAAGAATATACTATATAATCAAGAAGAGTATATAGAGTTAATAAAAAAGTATAATTTTGATTCATTGATTGACATAGGACATGCAATAGCTAATAATTGGGATTTAGATAAGGTTATAACAGAATTAAAAGAAAATATAATAGCTTATCATTTTCATAATAACGATGGAGAGAAAGATCTTCATAAGTCTATATATGATGGGAAAGCAGATTATGAGAGAATTATTTCACTTGTAAAAGAAAATACACCTGAAGCAAATATAGTATTAGAATATTCAGCAGCAACTCCTAAAAGAGAGATTTTAGAGACATTAGAAAAATTAAGTTAATAATGAAAAGACTGTTGTATAATATTATAACAGTCTTTTTAATAGAAGGAGTAATAGAATGGAAGATAAAGAGTTATATTTATTTGATTTAGACGGAACATTAATATTAGGAAATCGAGTTATTGATGGAGCAATAGAAGCAATTAATAAGATAAGAGAGCAAGGAAAAAAATTAGTAATTTTTACAAATAACTCATCTAGAACAAGAATGCAATATGTAGAAAAATTAGCAAAATTAGGAATAGCTGTGACAGAAGAGGAGATAGTAACAGCAGGATATATAACAGGAAAATATCTATTGAAGAAAAATAAAAGAGCAATATATGTATTGGGAACTGAGAAGTTTAAAGAGATGTTAAAAGAGATGGGACTTATTGTAGTTGAAAATTCTAAAAAGATTGATGGAAAATACAATATAGATGCTGTAGTTTTAGGATTGGATAGTGAACTTAATTATGAAAAAATAAAAACAGTTTGTAAATTATTACAAGACCCAGAGATGACTTATATAGGAGCTAACCCAGATATGGTTTATCCAGTAGAAGATGGAATTTTTTATCCAGATTGTGGAAGTATAGCAAAGATGATTTCCTATTCAACTAGAAGAGTACCTAAATTCTTAGGAAAGCCTTATCACGAAATTTTTGATTATTGTTTAGAAAAAAACAGTTCCGTTTATCCCCTCGAATTTCTCCTATAAGTGAAGGAACAATTTCTGACTTTATGACAGGGTTACATTCCCTGTCATTTTTATGGTCATTTATAGAAAAGAACAGGGGTTTACGAACCTTGCACACTATACCGATGATGGGGATAGCGGCACACTTTTTTGGATGAAATATCTGCAGATATTATGTATATATTTGACATATGCCAATGCAACCATATATAATTGTTTGTATTTGGGATAATAATCAGTAATCAAGGGGTATAAAAGATACATGAAAACAATAGAATTTGATACACATTTCTACAAAAAGCTGTGGACACTCATGGTCCCGATAATGGTGCAGAATCTGATGCTGGCGCTGGTGGCGGTGGCTGATGCTTTCATGCTCGGAGGACTGGACCAGAACTATATGTCAGCAGTTTCGCTTGCTACGCAGATACAGTTTATCCAGAACATGTTTCTTTCAGCAGCTACAGCGGGCCTTGCAATACTCGGAGCGCAGTATTGGGGCAAACAGGACATAAAGGCGCTCGATGACATATTCGGTCTTGCAATCAGAATATGCGGCATAGTATCGGTGCTGTTTTTCGTGGCATGTGCATTTTTTCCACGATATCTGATGCTTATTTTCACAAACGAGCCGGTGCTTATAGATTATGGTGTAAGCTATCTGAAAATAGCTTCTTTTTCATATTTATTGACAGGTTTTTCACAATGTTATATAGTCATGATGAAGATTTCAGAGCACGCGGGTACTGCGGCTGCGGTCAGCTCTATTACAGTACTTATAAATATCGTGCTGAATGCGGTATTTATCTATGGGGCATTTGGCATCGAGAGCATGAATGTGAGAGGAGCGGCACTTGCAACGCTTATATCAAGAGTAGTGGAGCTCATGCTTTCAATCACATTTTCGTACAGACCGGGTTACATCAGGCTTAAAATTAGAGAGCTTTTTGCAAGGAACAGAGAGCTGTCAGCAGATTTTATGAAGTGCTCCGGGCCGATTCTTGGAGCAAGCCTTGTATGGGGCATAGGCTTTACATCGTACTCTACATTTATGGGACACATGGGAACAGACGCGGCAGCAGCCAACTCAGTCGCAGCGGTTGTGCGTGATATCATTTGCTGTCTCAGTGCAGGTATATCAAGCGCTGCCGGCATCATGATAGGAAATGAGCTGGGCGCAGGAAATTTAAAGCGTGGAAAAACATATGGCATCAGAATGGCAAAACTGTCATTTTTGTGTGGCGCTGTTATGACAGTGCTTATGGCGGTTTCAGCACCGGTGATTTTACATTTTGTAAAGCTCACACCGCAGGCAGCAGGGTATCTGAAGCAGCTGTTTGGTGTACTTGCCTTCTACATGATCGGACGCTCGGTAAATGAAATCATCATAAACGGTGTCTTTGGTTCGGGAGGAGATACGATGTTTGATATGTATTCTCTTGCTGTTACGATGTGGGGCATAGCGATACCGCTTGCAGTTGCAGGCACATATTTTTTGAACTGGCCGGTGGTTGTGGTGTATGCGTGCACCTGCGTGGATGAGATTGGAAAGATACCATGGACACTCATACATTTTAAGAAATACAAGTGGGTAAAGGATTTGACCAGATAAGGGAAAGAGAAAAGGAAAAGGGGAATTATAATGCAGACGTTAAAGCTGTTGTTTTCAAAAATTACAGATGATAATCCTATATATGAGAAGAAGGATGTTGTTGAAAATATATTTGTGTTTCGTATTCTTTTGATATGGCATTTGCTATATACATTTGTATTCATACTTAACTGCCTTAATATATTTATTGTTGATAATAATATTTTTGTTAAAGGATATATATTATCCTGTATTCTTCTGCTGGTGTTTATTGTGCTGCTGATGATAGTTGGACTGGAGCAAGCCTGTGCAAAGTATCTGTGCATTTCAGAGGCAGGTTTTCTGGTGATGATAACGTGCTCGTCGCTTACATATCATATGATAATAGCTGTGATGTTACCGATTGTAATTGCAGGTGTATATTCATCAAAGCACCTGTCGAGATTTGCATTAGCTTTTTCGATTTTTAATATAGCGCTTAGTACATATGTGGGCTATTATTTTGGAGTGTGCGATGCAAATATGGTATTGCTTACTGCGACATCACTTGAGCATCTTCAAAAGGATGGAGTATTTTTGCTGAATGAGGTGAATAAAAATCCCGGGTTTACTCTTTTTATGTATTATGTTTTTCCTCGTTCACTTATAGCAGTCGGATTTTACAGTGTCAGCAATGGTGTTAATAAAATGCTTCGAAGAACAATGGAAAAAGCGCACCGTATCAAGAAAGAGGCTGCAATGGATGACATGACCGGCCTTTACAATAAAAATAAGCTCCTTGATGACCTTGAAAAGCCAAAGGAGCCTGACCGAAAGGTAGCTGTCATATATTGGGATGTAAATCAGCTGAAGTTTGTGAACGATACATACGGACATGGGAAGGGAGACCGTCTTATAGCAAGAATAGCGGGAACCATCAGACTGGCTGCAGCAAATGATAATGATAATGTAAGAGTATACCGCTATGGAGGCGATGAGTTTATCATGATCATACCGGATGGGACTGAGGACGATGCACTTAGCTTTATTGAAAGATGGAATAAGATTATGGAACCAATCCAAAAGGACAGCAAAATTCCGATTTCCGCATCAGTAGGCTATGCCTGCGGCAGATACGCCGATATCAATAAGATTATCTGTGAGGCTGATGAGAAAATGTATGAAAACAAGCGTGTGCGCAGGGATTAGTAAAGCGAGATAACTGATTGTCTGTCAACAATCTCAACATCCATAATCTCACCGAAATTACAGTCTGCCTCATTGTCATGTATTTTCTTTAGGAGAAGCTCGGTTGCAAGCCGGGCTTTTTTTGGTACATTTTGTGAAACCGATGTAAGCTTCGGTACGGTGTACTGGCATAGATTCAAATTATCATAGCCTATGACAGATAAATCAATCGGGACACGGTAACCGCCGAGACGCGCTCCTTCCATGATGCCGATAGCACATATGTCGGCAGTTGTTACCACTGCTGTGATTGGTGCCTTACCACTTGCAATGGCACGGCCGGCCTCGACACCACCCTCATATGAAGGCGAATAGCTGAAAATATATTCAGGCCGGAAAGGAATATGACTGTCCTCCAAAGCTTTTTTGTATCCGTTAAAACGTTTGGTGAGGACGATATTTCCCTCATAATCAGCTACAAATGCAATCTCAGTGTGCCCGTGATTTATCATATATTTGGTTGACAAATATAAGCCCTTTTCATCATCAGATATTACATTTATGAGATTAGGGTGAGAGTAATTGCTGTCAAAGGTTGCAATAGGGCAGTTGGCCGCATCCATCAGCTTTTCAAGATTTTGGGTAGAGGTGGGGAAAACCAGAATCATCCCATCGACATTCCAGTTCTTAACCAAAGATAATATATCTGAGCTTCTGGATACTGATTGAAGCATGGTGAAGTATCCGTTTTTGTGAAGCTCTGTTTCTATTGTACCAATCATTGTACTGACATATGGGTTCTCAAAATAATTGTATCCTGAAGCATATTCTTTCTCCTCTAAAAATGTAACAACTCCGATAATGTGTGAGGAATTGTTTGAAAGACTTCTTGCATTCATATTCGGAACATAATTATATTCCTCTATAATTGAATTGATTTTATCTCTTGTTTTTTGTGAAACACGGCTTGTCTTTTTGTTGATTACATTTGATACAGTCATCGTGCTCACGCCCGCCATTTCGGCAATATCTTTAAGTGTCATATAAAGCTCCATTTCAGAATTGCTGTTTTTAATATAAAGATATGAGGGTCAAAAGGTATTTTGCCCCTTTAATCATATAAAGTTTATGCATAAACTAAATGTGATTTAAAATACAGGTTTATAAATTAAATTGAGTATACATTTTTATTGGGAAAATAGCAATCTGTTTTGAGAAAATTTGTATATATGACAGTCTTATTTGTTAAAAATGCACAAAAAATATATAAAAATAATATGAAATATGATGAAAAAACAAAAAACTATTGACGAATGTACAAGGCAGTGCTAGATTATAGTTAGATTTAGCGCTAAACTAATTTGGACGAAAAAGAGATATTGAATTACGAAAGTGAGGATTTCTATGAAAAAGAAACTTATTGCAACGGTTATGGCAGCTACAATGGCAGTGACAGCATTTACAGGCTGTGGCAGCTCATCGTCTTCATCAGCTAAAAAGGACATAAAGGTACCAACAGAGCCATTTGGTGATACAGTTAAGTACGATCCTTCGGTTGAGATTAATGATGGAAAGGACGTCTCAATTGACCTGTGGGAGTGGGGAAGCGATGAATTATTTCAGGAGATTATTGACAGATACACAGCTATTCATCCTAATGTAACGATAAACCTTGTGGATAATCCATGGGAAGATTACTGGACAAAGCTTCCTCTTGCACTCGATGGGGAGAACGGACCGGCACTCTTCGATGTACATAACAGCTATCATGAGAATCTTATCAACTATATGGCTCCGCTTGATATTCCTGTTGAGGATTTGGAGCAGGACTTCAATGGAGTAAGCGCCCATGAGATTGATGGTAAGGTTTATTACATTGATTACGGAATGATGACAGGCTCTGTTTATTACAACAAGGAGATGTGGAAGGAAGCCGGACTAACAGATGATGATATTCCAAAGACCTGGGATGAAATGATTGAGGTAGCAAAGAAGCTCACAATCAAGGACGGAGACAAAATAGTCCAGGCCGGACTCAATTTCAATAATGATTTCCACCAGAATTACCTGCTGGGTCTTAATTATCAGCTTGGTGAAAACTTATTTCAGGAGGATGGAAAGACACCTAATGTCAATTCAGATGCCATGAAGAAGGTTATGCAGATGCTCGTTGATATGTATGACAAGGATCAGATCGGTTCAAAGGATTTTGGCGAGAACTGTGCAGACAGCTTTGGACAGGGACAGTCGGCAATGGTTATTCAGTGGGGACATTACTACAATACACTTAAGACCACATGGAGCGATATAGATTTTGGCGTATTTGAAATTCCTACATTTGACGGAAATCCATATGCATACAATAGATATAACGGTGAGTCAACATTCGGTGTAAACAAAAAAGCACCAAAGGATCAGCAGGCAGTTGCACAGGATTTTGTAAAGTTTTTCCTCTGCGATGATGAGTCTCAGGTAGATTTCAATCTTGCTATGAGTACCTTCCCTGCAAAGAAATCCCTTGCAGACAATGAGGAAATACTTAAAAACCCATCGCTTAAGGTACTTTCAGAGCACATTGACCACTACATCTGGCCGGGTCCGATGCCTTCATGTGTTGAGGAGGATATGAAAAAGGCCGGAGAGGACATATTCTACAATGGAGTGGATATTGATACAGCTTTAGACAAGGCACAGGCTGATATTATAAAGGATATGAAGAACAGTTCATTCCAATCAGTCGAGAATCTATATGAGTTTGCAAAATAACAGGTAAAGATTCACTACGGAGGATTATTAATGTTTAAAAAATCACATCCATTACAAAGTAAGAGTGAAATAATTTTAAGAAACATAGTTGTTGTAGCTATGGTAGCTTTCTTTACAATATTTTTGATAATACCGATTGGTATAGCATTTGCAGGAAGCTTTCATGAGTGGAATCCGTTAAGCGGAACATACAAGTTTTTGGGTCTGGAAAATTATAAGCAGGTGTTCACGAGCAAATTGTTCGGCAAATCAATGTTCAATACCGTAATTTTTTCGGTAGTTGTAATTGTTTTCAGAGTCGGTCTGGGACTGGGAATCGCGTATGCTATTTATTCAACGCTTATAAAGCATAAGAGCTTTTTCAGGGCAGTTTACTATATGCCTGTAGTAACGCCTATGGTTGCAGTGGCATTTGTATGGAAGTTCATGTACAATCCACAGATTGGAACCATCAACAAAATATTCGGGCTCGATATCAACTGGCTGATGAATCCCAAAACTGCTCTGATTGCAGTAATTATAATGACCATCTGGAAGGATTTTGGATATGCGGTTGTCATGTATATGGCAGGCCTGTACTCACTTCCGGCAGATGTCATGGAGGCAGCGCAGGTTGACGGAGCGAGTGGCTGGCAGAAATTCAGATACATTACATTGCCATTGCTTAAGCCTATGACACTTTTTGTAGTCATTACATCAATTATTTCGTATATCCAGGCATATGTTCAGATACTCATCATGACAGAGGGTGGACCGGGAACATCAACATATCTGGCTTCTTACATTATTTACGATGAGGCCTTTGTCAAATACAACTTTGGATATGCATCAGCACTTTCATTTGTGCTTTTTGTGATTACCGCAGTGCTTACCGTGCTTTCTTTCAAAGTATCGGGCAAGGAAGAGTAGGAGGAGAATATCATGAGAAAAAAAGTAAGCAGTATAGTTTTAAATGTATTCCTTCTATTATTGGGTATTGTTACAGTTTATCCGTTTATATGGATGCTATGCTCATCATTTAAGCAGAATAAGGAAATAATGGCGTTGCAGCAACATCTGCTTCCACAAGAGTTTACAATAGACAATTACATCAGCATGAATTCGCATTTCAATTTCATGAGGTTTTTTGGAAACAGTTTGTTTATCACGATTGTTGTAACCCTGCTTGTGGTATACACCAGTACAATCTGTGGTTTTGTATTAAGCAAATATAAGTTTAAGGGCAGAAATATCCTGTTTGGCTTTGTATTGGCTACTATGATGATTCCATGGTGTGTAACAATTATTCCGAAATATACGATGATCCAGAAATTCGGATGGATGGACAGCTATAAGGCACTTATTATTCCGGCTATGTTCAGCGGATTTGGAATATTTATGATGAAGCAGCATATTGAGACTATCCCTGATGAGATTATTGAAGCTGCCAGAATGGATGGCGCTAATGAGTTTTATATCTTTCACAGGATTATATTTCCGATGGCAAAAAACGGAATTTCAAGTATAGCTATTTTTCAGTTCCTGTGGACATGGGAAGACTATCTGTGGCCTTATCTTGTAATCAATACCAAGGAAAAGCAGCTATTGGCAGTGGGTCTGAAGATGTTTAACGGACAGTATTCAACAGATTATGGCGCACTTTTTGCGGCAACGGCAATATCTATCATACCTGTTTTACTGATATATCTGTTCTTCCAGAAGCAGTTTATCGCAGGAATTGCTGCATCGGCTGTCAAGGGATAGCGTAATTTATATGAGAGGGAGTATTTCATGCAGGAAATATACAGAGTAAAGACAAGTCCGGTGGCATTATCGGACAATATGATAATAGGTGAAAAATACAGGATTACATTACTGACAGAGGCGCTTGTCCGTCTGGAATACAGTGAAGATGGCGTATTCGAGGATAGGGCAACACAGACAGTATTGTTCAGGGATTTCCCAAAGACCGGCTATCATGTGGTGCGTAACGCTGATGGAATTGAGGTTCATACATCAATGCTGCACCTGATATATAATGAGAAGGAGTTCTCATCACACGGACTGAGTATACAGATTAAGGGAAACCTGAGCGCATATCACAGCATCTGGCATTATGGTGAGAAGGTGCATGATTTGCAGGGTACAGCGCGTACACTTGATGACGTAAACGGAGAGGTTGAGCTTGGACACGGTGTCGTTTCACGCTTTGGATATTCAATTCTTGATGACAGTAAATCACAGATTTTACTTGACGATGGATGGATTGAGCCAAGAAAAAAAGGTGTGTCTGATTTGTATTTCTTTGGATATGGACATGATTATAAACAGGCGCTAAATGATTTTTACAGGCTTTGCGGCAAGACTCCGATGCTTCCGCGATATGCACTGGGAAACTGGTGGAGCAGATATTATAAATACTCAGAAGAAAGCTATATGGAGCTGATGGACAAATTCGATGAAAAGAATATCCCATTCACGGTAGCAGTAATAGATATGGACTGGCATCAGGTTGATGTGGATCCTAAATACGGAAGCGGCTGGACAGGATATACCTGGAACAAAAAGCTTTTCCCGGATCCGAAGCGCTTTCTTGGAAAGCTCCATGACAGAGGAATGCATACTACCTTAAACGTACACCCTGCGGATGGTGTGCAGGGCTGTGAAGAAATGTATGTTGATATGGCGAAGGAAATGGGCGTGGACTATGAAAAGGAGGACCCGGTTGTATGCGATCCGGCAAGCCCAAAGTTTATGGATGCATATTTTAAGTATCTTCACCATCCGAGAGAGGCTGAAGGTGTGGATTTCTGGTGGATTGACTGGCAGCAGGGCAGCAACTGCAAGGTTGAAGGATTGGATCCGCTATGGATTTTTAATCATTTTCATTATCTCGATAATAAAAGAGACGGCAGGCGTCCAATGACATTTTCGCGCTATGCAGGTCCGGGAAGCCATAGATATCCGATTGGATTTTCGGGAGATACACATATTACATGGGAGTCGCTTGATTTCCAGCCGTATTTTACAACGACAGCGACAAACATCGGATATGGATGGTGGAGCCATGATATTGGCGGACATATGCTGGGCTACAAGGATGATGAGCTGGCAGCCAGATGGACACAATACGGTATATTCTCTCCGATAATGCGTCTGCACAGTTCATGCAGCGAATTTAACGGCAAGGAGCCATGGCGCTTTAAAAAAGAGACTGAGGAAGCGATGGAGGCAGCGCTCAGACAGAGGCATTGCATGATTCCGTATCTGTATACCATGAACTATCGCAGCTATGCCGAGAATATGCCGCTGATTGAGCCTATGTATTATGAGTATCCTGAAAATGCAGAGGCTTATGAGGTAAAGAATCAGTATTTCTTTGGCAGCCAGCTTATGGCAGCACCTGTTACAACTCCACGTATTAAGGGACTTAATGTGGCAAAAACCAAAGTATGGTTCCCGGAGGGCATCTGGTATGATATCTATACAGGCATGCGCTATGATGGTGGAAGAATGCTGGAGGTTTACAGGGATTTGAGCAGCATACCGGTGTTTGCTAAGGCGGGAGGCATACTTGTGTGTGCAGATGAAAATGAGCTTGATGCAAGATCTGTTATCAAAAATCCTGATGTATTATGTGTCAGGGTATTCCCGGAGGCTGATGGTGAGTTTGAGCTATACGAGGATGACAATGAATCCTGCGGATATGAGGATGGCAGATGTGTGACCACAGCTATGAAATATTCTGCGGATAAAGATATGTTTGTCATTTCTCCGGCAGATGGAGATACATCATTAATACCTGACAACAGAACCTATAAGCTTGTCTTTGAAAGAAGAACCGAGGCAGCAGCCGGTAAGGTAAAGGTATCTGTGGACGGTAAAGAGGTCTGGGCAAAGAATGAATATGATAAAGAAAACAGAAAGCTCATCGTTACTGTAAATGCATCGACAGCGAGCAAAATAAGCGTTGCAATATCGAAAGACACAGTAGCGCTTGATAATCAAATCGAAAAAAGATGCTTTGATTTCCTGAATCAGGCAGAGATAGGCTTTGTGCTAAAGGATGAAATCTACGGTCTTATTACATCAGGCAAGAAGACAACAGTGATTTTATCAGAGCTCAAGGCAAAGGAGCTTGATACAGAGCTGTATGGTGTATTGACAGAGATACTTACAGCCTGAGGCTATTGATTTTTAAATTGGTATTTATAGAAAGTTGCTGGCTACACACTGTGTGACCGGCAGCTTTCTTTATTGTAAAAAGTAAAAATGGATGATAATATTAGACTAAACCAAAGTATTATATAAGAAACTTCAGGAGAAACAATATGAACAATTGGGACAGAATGAGAGCGGGAAAGCTCTACAATGCAGACAGCGCAGACATAGCAGGCTACCATGAAAAAGGTATGGGGCTGTGTGACAAATTCAACCGTACACCGATTTGGATGAAGAAGCGCAAGCAGCGTATTTTGGAGAAAATGATACCATCTGCAAAGGATGGTGGTGCATGCATCTTTGCACCATTTTACTGTGAGTATGGTGTAAATATCCACTTTGGCAAGTGCTGCTTTGTAAACTACAAATGTACATTTCTGGATTGCGCACCGATTGAGCTGGGTGACGGAGTATGGATTGGAGCAAATGTCACTATTGCGACACCTTGCCATCCGTTTTTGTCAGAGGAACGCCTGCCGCAGGAATATCCGGACGGCTTCCATGACCTTGAATATGCAAAGCCTATAAGGATTGGTGACGGAAGCTGGATATGCTCGAGTGCTACAATCTGTGGCGGTGTCACAATCGGAAAGAACTGCATAGTGGCAGCAGGTGCAGTTGTAAACCGCGATATACCCGATAACTGTATCGCAGCAGGCGTGCCGGCAAGGGTGCTGCGCAAGCTTGACGAGCAGGACCGCATGAATGTGTGGGACACTTACATGAAAAATGAGGTGCCGTTGTCGCAGAGGGAAAGAGAGCGGTAGTTATTGACCAACATACCAATGAATGGTACTATAGTAACAACAATGAAACGGCTCGAAACTATATAATTCAAGGGAGGATTATGCAATGGGAAATTCATATAAGAACTGTAAAATACAGGACAACACAGCAGAGCTGATCTACGAGAACGGCAGTCTGTTTGTTACCATATTTGAAAACAACATAGTGCATGTTGCACAAAAACCCGGCATCGAAAGTGTTGCAATAGAGAAGGGCTTTATTCCGAAGGCTGCCACACCGGACGTAACAAGCAAGGATACGTCTGATGCCAAGGGGACCGCAGCAGAAGCCGGTGTAAGCGATGCAGCAGTTAAAGCAGTCATCCGCGCAAGGGATATTACTGTAAATGTAAAGGATAACGAGAAGCTTGATATTTATTACAAAGGGAAGCTTGTGCTTTCAGATTATGAAAAAGCACGCAAAAAGAGTGAGAAGAATCCGTACGAGGATCTTGCCATCGCAGAGCTTGAGGGACATACTGTCGGAAAAGATGAAGAAAAAACTGACTCTGTTACCATCATCAAAAAGCTTGGAAAGGATGATGCTATTTACGGTCTGGGAGATAAGCCGGGATGCCTCAACAAGCGTGGATATTCATATGTAAACTGGAATACGGATGATCCTGCGCCACATGTGGACAGTTTCAAATCGCTGTACAAATCCATACCATTTTTTATCGTGTTGGGCGATGAATATTGCTATGGAATTTTTGCGGATAATACCTACAAGACAACCTTTGATTTCGGTTATGAAAACACAGATTACTATTTCGTCGAGCATGAGAAGGGCGAGCTGGACTACTATTTTATGCCGGGAAATGATATGGCAGAGGTGGTAGGACTTTATACATCACTGACAGGCACCACACCGCTTTATCAGAGATGGATATACGGCAGCCATCAGAGCCGTTGGGGCTATTACACACAGGATGAGGTGCTTGATATAGCTGACAAATTCCGCGAGCTTGATATCCCATGCGATGTGATACATATGGATATCGATTACATGAACGGCTACAGGGTATTCACTTTTGATGACAAGAAATTCCCTGATGTAAAGGGACTTTCAGAGAAGCTTGCTGACAGGGGTGTAAAGCTCATATCCATCATTGACCCGGGTGTGAAAAAGGATGAGGACTATTTCATGTACAAAGAGGGTATGGAGATGGATGCATTTGCACATGATACAGATGGCAGTGTATATGAAAATGCTGTCTGGCCGGGAACATCGGTATTTCCGGACTTCACAAAGCAAAGCGTCAGAAGCTGGTGGGGAGACAAGACAAAGATACTTCTCGAGCACGGTATCAGTGGCATATGGAATGATATGAATGAGCCTGCAAGCTTCAACGGACCACTGCCGGATGATGTGCAGTTTGAGTATGGAGCACATGAAAAGGTTCACAATATTTACGGACATTTTATGGCAAAAGCCACATATGAGGGACTTGCGAAAAATGATGGTGGAAAACGTCCGTTTGTACTTACCAGGGCTGCATATGCCGGAAGCCAGAAATACTGCGGTGGCTGGACTGGAGACAATCACAGCATCTGGGCGCATATAGCACTTTCGCTCGAGCAGGTGTGTAATCTGTCAGTCAGCGGACTTGCCATGTGCGGCAGCGATATAGGCGGTTTCGGAAGTGATACTACACCGGAGCTTCTTGTCAGATTTTATGAGGCGGCAGTATTTGTACCGTTTTTCAGAAATCATTCAGCGATGGGAACACGCAGGCAGGAGCCTTGGCAGTTTGACGAGACTACGATAGATGCAGTCAGAAAGACAGTAAAGCTCAGATACAGATTTATCCCATATATCTATGATCTGGCACATGAGTGTGAAAAGACAGGGGCACCTATCGTGCGCCCGCTTGTATACGAGTATCCTGCAGATAAGCATGTGAGAAATATTTCCGATGAATATATGCTCGGAAGCTTTGTACTGGTTGCACCTGTGATCGCACCGGGCAAGGAGGCAAGAGAGGTTTATCTGCCGGACGGCGACTGGTATGATTACTACACAGGCGAAAAATACAGTGGCGGCAGATATATTTTAGCAGATGCACCACTTGATAAAGTGCCGGTCTTCATAAAAGCAGGAGCCATTATCCCTGTTGCAGACGGAGAAATCCGCTCCACAGAGGACATTACAGAGGATAAAATCAGCATACTGACATATCCGGGCAAGGGCAGCTTCGTGCATTATCAGGATGACAATGAGACGTTTGCATACAGAGACGGTGCGTACAATGCTGTTGAGTATACCCTGGATGGGGATAAGCTCGAGAAGAGGGTGTTGCATAAGGGATTGTAAAAATACATAACCTTAAAATTAAAATTCAATATCAACCTCAACAGGGCAGTGGTCTGAACCGAGTACATCGGTATGGATCGCTGCCTTTTTAAGCTTATCATTGATGCGCTTTGACGTGATAAAGTAGTCTATACGCCAGCCTGCGTTCTTCTCGCGCGCCTTAAAACGATATGACCACCAGGAATATATACCCTCGGCATCCGGATAAAAATATCTGAAGGTATCGGTAAAACCTGAACTTAAAAGCTCTGTCATTTTAGAACGTTCCTCGTCTGAAAAACCTGCATTTTTGCGGTTGTTTTTTGGGTTTTTCAGGTCGATTTCATTGTGTGCGACGTTCAGATCACCGCACAGTACGACAGGCTTTTTGGCATCGAGAGTCTTAAGATATTCACGGAAATCATCCTCCCACTGCATACGGTACGGCAGCCTTTTCAGCTCATTCTGTGAGTTTGGAGTATAGCAGGTTACCAGATAGAAATTGTCATATTCAAGTGTGATGACACGTCCTTCTTTATCATGCTCATCAATGCCTATGCCGTAAGACACGGATAATGGCTCATTTTTTGCAAAAATGGCTGTGCCGGAATAGCCTTTTTTCTCAGCGTAATTCCAGTACTGGTGATAGCCCGGCAGGTCAAGGTCAATCTGTCCCACCTGTAGCTTGGACTCCTGAATACAAAAGAAATCCGCATCTATACTGTTAAAAAAATCAAGGAAACCTTTCTGGACGCATGCGCGCAGTCCATTTACATTCCACGATATAAATTTCATGTCTTAATCCTCCATATAAGTGTGTGTATTAAAATCATATTTAAAAAGTATTCTTCTTACAAAAACGAAATCATATAAGCAGGCAGACAGAGTATGTCTTTGTCTTTTGAGAAATCCTTTGTATATACGAGATATTTTTGAAGAATACGGTTTGAAAATTTTATTGAAAATTCATCCAGGGACTTATGGGTTTTATAGCCACTGGATTTTACTTCAATAGGGCAAACTTTATTTTTTTTGGCAATAAGAAAATCTATTTCGTAATTATGGCGCGAACTTTCATTAAAAAAGGTATAGTAAAATAATTCGTTGCCATTACACGTTAAAAGCTGTGCAACTACATTTTCGTAAAGATAGCCTAGATTAGTTCCTAGCTTGTCATTTAACAATTTTTCATAAATTATGTTTTCTGTGAAATCTTTGTCTTTAAACATCAATGTAGTAAACAGCCCGGTATCGCATAAAAATAGTTTAAACCGGGTTAAGTCTTTGTTGGTTGACATACCGGCACTTGGGTCATTTGCATGGTATGATACCAAAACAGTTTTTGAGTCTTTTAACTCTGCAATCAGTTCCAGTGTATTATCGGCGCGATTGTTTGTCAGTACGCTTGATACCTGATATCGCGAAGCATTTTTGTTTAGCTGCGCAGGAATTGCATCAAAAAGCATAGATATTTTTCCAGTAGCATCTATTTTTTTGAAATCATCTTCATAAAGATTCAGAATATCACGCTTTACGTCATCAACCTTACGGAAGTTATTGGTTTTGATATATTCATCAACTGCCTGCGGCATTCCCCCGACAAGCATATAAAGACGGAAATCACGCATCAATTTACGATTAATCTCTTCTCCGAAGGGTTTTTGAGAATCGAATAGCTTATGGATTAGGGGGATAGTTGTTTCATCATTCAGAGCCCATAAAAATTCTTCATAATCCATAGGATACATGTTTAGCTTTCTCTCTTCGCTTGGAATAAGTATATCCTGTACGTTTTTTTTGATAGAAATCAGAGAACCGGTTTCTATATAATCATATCGGTGATCTTTTACAAGTGATTTGATAGCCTGTCTTGCGCGGGGGCATAATTGTACTTCGTCAAAAATAATCAAAGACTCTCTCTCATAGAGATCGACTTTGTATTGGAGCTGCAACTGCAAAAACAGATAATTCAGATCTGAAATATCCTCAAACAGTTCACGTATATTTTTTGAGACGATTGAGAAATCAATGATTATATAACTTTTGTATTCATTTCGTCCAAATGACTCTACGATGGTTGACTTGCCTATACGACGGGCTCCTTCGATTAAGAGTGCTGTTTTACCATCGGAATCCTTTTTCCATTGCAATAATTTATCATATATTTTTCGCTTAAACATGACATTCTCCTAATAAAATTACAAAATCGCATTTTTTATTTAAACGATTTACCACAAAATCGCATTTTCTTTTTTGCTATTTTACCACAAAATCGCATTTTTTAAAAGAGGTTTGAATCTGCAGATTACACTTTTTATATAAAATCGTTACTGTTCACACCGAACAGTGTGACCGGCAACATAAAATACGTATAATAGAGGAAGATAATACGTAAGAAAATACGCAAGATAAAGTCGGTTCATAAGCTGCACCAAGCTGGTGCAGAAATCAGAAATATGTGAAAATATGACATAAATATAATAAATCCGCTACACTATATCATATGATTACGCACATGATATAATGCAGCGGATTTTATTGTTGATTATTTTAAAGCTCAAGTGAAATTTTTACAGCACATCGCTTCCAGCAGGAATCTTTGAGATGATAGTTCTGTTGATCCTGATTAAGAATAATGTCGAAACAGTAAAGGATATCACCTCGGCTATCGGGAAAGCCCACCATACAGCGTGGAGTCCACCGAGCTTTGAAAGGATGTATGCTGCCGGAATTAAAACCACAAGCTGACGCATGATTGACACAATCATAGAAAAGACTGCTTTTCCTAAAGCCTGGAATACTGTGCCAACGATAATACAAAACCATGCGATGAGGAAATGCACACCGATTATTCTGAGCGCCGGAACTCCGATTTTGAGCATATCGTCAGAGGCGCTGAACATTCCTAAAAGCACCTGTGGTATGAACTCAAAGCAGGCAAAGCCAACGAAGAGCAGACAGAATGCTGTTATCAGGCTGACCTTTATTGTTTTAACCATACGCTTTCTGTTTTGCGCACCATAGTTGAATGCGATGATAGGTGTGATTCCGTTGTTCAGTCCGAATACAGGCATAAAGAAGAAGCTCTGCAGCTTGAAATAAACACCGAAAACAGCAGCGGCAGTCGATGAAAAGCCGATAAGTATTCTGTTCATGGCATATGTCATTAAAGAGCCTATAGACTGCATGATGATTGACGGAATACCAATAGCATAAATGGTTCCCATGATTTTGAAATCCGGGCTGTAGCCCTTGAAGCTCAGGCTGATTTCATGATTGAATTTGTGGTTGCAGACAAAAGCAACAACAGCGGCCACGCACTGTCCCACAACGGTTGCCACAGCAGCACCGGTAGCACCGAGCTTAGGGAAGCCAAGCAGTCCAAAGATCATGATAGGATCCAGAATGATATTTGTGATGGCACCGCAAAGCTGTGAGGTCATGCTGAAAATAGTTCTTCCTGTCGAGGTAAGTACCCTCTCAAAATAGATTTCCGCAAAAATACCAAATGAAAAAATCATAACAGTACTCAGGTAGCTAACACCCATATCCATGATTTCGACATCAGCATTTCCAATCTGACTCATGTAAAAAGGCTTTACGATTGTAAGTCCGAGAATCAGAAATATTACATAGCTGAATGCATATAGTACGGCACCGTTGATGCCGATTTTGTTGGCCTCGTCGTATTTATGGGCGCCGAGGGACTTTGACAGCAGCGCGTTTACACCTACACCTGTACCGGTTGCGACAGCGATGATGAGTGTCTGCAAAGGGAAGGCAAGTGAAACTGCCGTGAGTGCATTTTCGGACAGCTTTGCAACGAAAATACTGTCCACGATGTTGTATAGAGCCTGTACGAGCATGGAAATCATCATAGGCAAAGACATGTTAAATACAAGTCTGCCTATAGGCATGGTTCCCATCTTGTTCTCTGTTACAGGGGCTGAATTTGTTTCCTGACTCATAATTCCTCCTATTGTAAATGATTGTTAATTTAAAAATCCTACATTATACATGTACGAAGCTTTAGTTATTAAAATTAAAATCACCGGTAGATTAGCCGGTGTTTAAAATGTGCAACAAAGCGCCAATTACATATAATACCATGACTGCAGGATACTTTCAAGGTATTATATAACTGTTAAATCATATCATAATAGTTAATGAAAAAATGCCTCAAAAAGTATAGCATTGCAGGGTATAAATTACGATAACCGCTTGACAAAATGACAGAGAGATATATAATTAGTTCAAAAATGAATAATTCAAAAATGTATAACAAAGCAGCAAAATAGGAAAAGGAAAGAAGGAATATCATATATGAAATTTAACTTTGAGTTTGCAGAGAAAATTTCGCGAACCTACAGCGATGAGTGCAGACCACTGTGTCATGAGCTAAAGCTTCCGCAGACAGCCTTTGATATACTCATGTTTCTGGCGAACAATCCGGAATATAAGACGGCAAGGGATATAGTTGAAATAAGAAAAATCAAGGCAAATCTTGTGTCTGTAAATGTTGACAAGCTTGTGAATGAGGGCTATCTGGAGAGAAAACCTGTGGAAAATGATAGGAGGAAGACGGAGCTTGTCTGTACAAAAAAGGCTGGGACTGTCATTGAAAGAGGAAGGCGTATACAGCAGCAGTTTACAGCAGATTTGTTTGCTGGGATAGATGAGGAGCAGAAAAAGCAGCTGACGATTGTTATGGAACAGCTTGAGAATAATATGGATGAAATAATCAGGAGGAAATCACATAAATGAGCACATTAATAACTATAATAGTAACATTTTTTGCCGGTATGGGCGCAGGCCTTGGAACCGGCTTTGCGGGACTAAGCGCAGCAGCAGTAATAAGCCCTATGCTCATTACATTTTTGGGAATGGACCCTTATATGGCAGTGGGAATAGCCCTGTCGTCTGATGTACTTGCCAGCGCAGTGTCAGCCTATACATATGGAAAGAACAAGAACCTTGATGTAAAAAACGGGCTCATAATGATGGTCACGGTTTTGTGCTTCACAGTTGTCGGAAGCTATGTATCAAGTCTTTTGCCGTCAGCAACAATGGGCAGCTTTTCGGTATTTATGACATTTTTACTCGGAATCAAGTTTATAGTCCGTCCTGTCATGACAACAAAGGAGGCCATGCAGGGAGTTTCAGCTAAAAAGAGAGCCATCCAGTCAGTAATCTGCGGTGTGCTTATCGGATTTATCTGTGGCTTCATAGGTGCGGGAGGCGGTATGATGATGCTCCTCATCCTCACATCAGTGCTTGGCTATGAGCTTAAGACTGCAGTCGGAACGAGCGTATTTATCATGGCATTTACAGCCTTTACAGGAGCTGCCTCGCACTTTGCCATCGGTGGAAAACCGGACTGGTTTGTGCTGCTTTTATGTATTGCATTTACACTCCTTTGGGCGAGAATTGCAGCGGTCTTTGCAAACAAGGCATCCGCAAAAACCTTAAACCGTGCCACAGGTATTGTGCTTGTAATACTTGGCATCGTGGTATTTGCATTTTCACTTCTGAGCTGATTTTCCTTGAATATATAACAGCAAGCCCCGGCTGCCCGACCGGCACACACAGCTTCCCCACGTGCTACGCTGCGCTGCTAAGATACTGTACGAAATTATGCTTGAAGGGCTTCTATGCCTGACGAAACCGTCGAACCGCGCCGTCCGTGGCGCGGTTCTCCTCGCCCCTGCGTCCATGCAGGGGCGTTTCTGCGTCTTGTGGGCATAATTTCTACAGTATCTAAGCCGCTTTGCTATGCGCTCCGGCGGGAGTACGTGTGCGCCCGCGGTACCCGGGGCTTACGTTCCTTACGCTGTGCCACCACACGTACTGTAAATTCGAATAAAAAATATCAACCATTGCAAAATGTACATCAGATGATTATAATGGGTATATTAGATTTGTAAATGGAAACAATGTCCATATTAAATCGAAATTAGATTATATAATATATTAAGGAGACAGTATAAAATGAAAGAAAAATCAAGAAGCACTTTTTCCGGCAACATTGGGTTCGTTCTTGCGGCAGCCGGCAGTGCGGTAGGACTTGGAAATATATGGAGGTTTCCGTATCTGGCAGCAAAGGACGGAGGAGGACTTTTTCTGCTGGTGTATCTGATACTTGTTCTGACTTTTGGCTTTGCATTGCTTACCACTGAGATTGCAATAGGACGTAAGACCGGACAGGGACCACTCACAGCGTATGGTCTTATCAATCCAAAGGGCAAGTTTATCGGTGTGCTTGCGTGTATAGTACCGGCTATTATTCTGCCTTACTACTGTACTATAGGTGGATGGGTTTTAAAGTACTTTACACTTTTCATTACAGGAAGCGGCAAGAATGCGGTTGCGGATGGATATTTCACAGGCTTTATCACAGGTCAGTGGGCACCAATCATATTTGGAGTGGTTTATCTGCTTTTAACAGCAGCAATTGTCATTGGTGGAGTCAATAAAGGCATCGAGCGGTTCAGCAAGGTGCTTATGCCTATCCTTGTTGTGCTTATTTTTGCAATCGGAATTTTCTCACTGACGCTTCATTATAAGGATGCGTCGGGCACAGTAAGAAGTGGTCTTGAGGGACTTAAGATTTATGTGATTCCGGATTTCAAGGGGCTTACAATGCAAAAGCTTTTCACCGTATTTGTTGATGCGCTCGGTCAGCTTTTTTATTCAATCAGTGTAGCTATGGGAATCATGGTTGCATATGGTTCGTATGTCAAGAAGGAATCAAAGCTCATGGGCTCAATCAACCAGATCGAGATTTTTGATACACTTGTTGCATTCCTTGCAGGTCTTATGATCATTCCGGCAGTATATGTATTTATGGGCCGTGACGGCATGTCAGCAGGACCGGGGCTTATGTTTATATCACTGCCAAAGGTATTTAATGAAATGGGAATAGCAGGAGATATCGTTGGACTGATATTCTTTATGATAGTTGCATTCGCAGCAGTTACATCGTCTGTATCAATTATGGAGGCTATTGTATCGAGTCTTATAGACAGATTTCACTGGAGCCGCAGAAAAAGCGCAATTTTAGTCACGGTATATGCCCTGATTGCAGAGATAATAGTCTGCCTTGGCTACAATAAGCTTTATATGGAGGTTAAGCTTCCAAACGGCACAGTCGGACAGATACTTGATATAATGGACTATGTCAGCAACAATGTGCTCATGCCAATCGTGGCACTTGCCACATGTATCCTCGTTGGCTGGATAGTAAGTCCAAAGGTAATAATAGATGAGGTGACACGCGGAGGCAGCAAATTTACCAGAAAAGGACTTTATATAATCATGGTTAAATTTATTGCACCGGCATTCCTGCTTATACTGTTGCTGCAGGCACTCGGAATCGTTACTTTTTAGTATTAAAATAAATTTATTGTATATTTTATATAAATACCCTTGAAATACAGCCATCATAATGGTAGTATTTTACTAAATGATGAAAGAGGGGGAGCCACTATGGCTTTTAGACGAGAGAAAAAGCGTATCGGTGATATGCTTATAAATGAAAATGTAATTACTCAGGAGCAGCTGGAAAAGGCTCTGCCTATAGCCAAAGAAAAGCATAAGAAGATAGGAGAAACACTCATTGAGCTTGGGTTCACCAATGAGCTTGAGATAGCAAAGGCATTGTCGCAGCAGCTGGGACTTGAGCTTGTGAATGTGAGCGCACTTAACATACCTGAGGAGGTGCAAAGCCTCGTCAGTGAATCAGTGCTCAGAAAGCATGTCATGATACCATATGCCTTTGACCCAAATAATGCCAATATAGTGCATGTGGCCATGGCCGATCCTATGGATATGGTGGCGCTTGATGATTTTTCAATCGTTACAAATCTGCAGGCTGAGCCTGCGGTAGCGACAGAAAGAGATATACTTTTGACGCTCGACAAATATTATGGTGATACAGAAGCGATGAAGGCGGCTCAGGAGTATGCAAGGGAGAGAAAAGAGCGTGAGCAGAAAAATGCCGAGGCTGAGGAAGCTACCAGCAAGGATGTCAACAATTCACCGGTTGTTCTGCTTGTCAATTCTATTATTGAGCAGGCAGCCAGACTCAGGGCCTCAGATATACATATAGAGGCACTGGAAAATAAAGTCAGGGTGCGATACAGAATTGACGGTGCGCTTTATGAGAAGGTGGCATATAGTATACATCTGCTCTCTGCAATTATTACACGACTTAAAATTATAGGCGGTATGGATATTTCTGAGAAGCGTAAGCCGCAGGACGGCCGTATCACTATGGAGATAGATAAGACAGAGTATGATATCCGAGTATCAATCCTTCCGACAGTATTTGGTGAGAAGTGTGTTATGCGACTTGCGCAGAAAAAGGCACTTACAAGAGATGATAAATGGGTAAATAAAGATGAAAGAAAATTTAAAGAAATTTACCTTAATGGATTAAAAATAGGTGATGAATCGTCACTATGTATAGATATTTTGAAATATCTTACAAAAGAAATATATGACCTAATTATTATAAGTAATTATTCAGCTCCAACAGCGATGATTGCAATTGAATATTTAAAATTTAAAGGAATTCCTTTTTATTTGCATGCAGATGGAGGAATTATAACAGGTACAACTGGATTGAAATATAAATTAAAAAAACATTTAATTGGAGCTGCAAGGGGATATTTTTCATCAGGGGAAAAAACAGACGAGTATTTTAAAGTATATGGAAATGGTATTGCGCCCATATATAGATACCCATTTACTTCAATTAAGAATGCTGATATAGTATCTTCTGTTCTTACAAGAGAGCAAAAGCTTAAATTACGAGAACAATTGGGATTTAATAAAAAAATTATAAATAAAAATATAATTATATCAATAGGGAGGATAATATATAGCAAAGGATATGATATACTGATTGAGGCTGCATCACAAATTGATCAAGATATACAGTATATTATAATTGGTGGGCAGCCAACAGAAAACTTAAAACAAATGATAAACATGCATAAGCTTGATAATATACATTTTATTGATTTTATAGAGCATGATAAAATCAGCAATTATTTAAAAGCAAGTGATTTGTTTGTATTACCTACAAGGTCTGATGTATGGGGATTGGTTGTAAATGAGGCAATGGCATCGGGATTGCCAGTAATAACTACTAATATGTGCGTTGGAGGAGTTGAGCTTGTGGATGATTCTGATAATGGATATATAGTTGATGTAGATAATACAAGACAATTATCGGATGCAATAACAAAATATTTTTCATTAACTGATAGTGAGAAAGAAGAGTTTCAAAAAAAAGCTTTAAATAAAATAAAAGAATATACATTAGAAAATATGATTGAAGTATATTGCAAGCATATTTCTGATATTTTGAATCGTAATTAAAAATAATTATTTGTAAATGGAGATAATATGTGCGGAATAGTAGGTTTTACAGGTGAGCATCAGGCAGCACCGATTATATTAGATGGTCTTTCCAAGCTGGAATATCGTGGTTATGACTCAGCAGGTATGGCTGTTCGCGATGGAGAGGGAGAATATCAGATAGTTAAGGCTAAGGGAAGACTTAAGGCTCTTTCTGAGAAAACAGATGACGGAAACGCTGTATGTGGTACTTGCGGTATAGGGCATACCAGATGGGCTACACATGGTGAGCCTTCTGAGATTAATGCCCATCCGCATATGTCAGATGATGGGAATGTTGTCGGCGTACATAATGGTATTATTGAAAATTACCAGGAACTTAAAGAGAAGCTTATTAGAAAAGGATATACTTTTTATTCATCAACAGATACAGAGGTAGCCATAAAGCTTGTGGATTATTACTATAAGAAATATGAGCATACTCCTGTTGATGCAATTAACCATGCGATAGTGCGTATCCGCGGTTCCTATGCACTTGCACTTATGTTCAAGGATTATCCGGAAGAGATTTTTGTTGCTAGAAAAGACAGTCCGATGATTCTTGGTGTAGATAATGGAGAGTCATATCTTGCCTCCGATGTACCGGCTATCCTTAAGTACACGCGAAACGTATATTATATTGGTAACATGGAGATGGCGCGTCTTAAAAAGGGAGAGATTACTTTTTATAACCTTGATGGTGATGTGATAGAAAAGGAACTTGTTGAGATTAAGTGGAATGCCGAAGCTGCTGAGAAAGCGGGCTATGAGCATTTCATGATGAAAGAGATTCATGAGCAGCCGCGCGTGAGTGCTTGATTTATCATCAGTTGGTCTTGCAGATGAAGACATCAAGAAAATTTCACAGATTTATATAGTGGCATGCGGTTCGGCGTATCATGTTGGAGTTGTTGCGCAGTATGTTATAGAAGACCTTGCAAAAATTCCGGTGAGAGTTGATGTGGCATCGGAGTTCAGATACCGCAGGCCGATTCTTAAAAGTGATGATCTGGTTATAATCATCAGCCAGTCGGGCGAGACGGCAGACAGCCTTGCAGCGCTTCGTCTTGCAAAGGAGAAGGGCGTCAAGACACTTGCCATTGTAAATGTCATCGGCAGCTCCATTGCGCGTGAGGCTGACAGCGTGTTCTATACCCTTGCCGGCCCGGAGATTGCGGTTGCCACAACAAAGGCATACAGCACACAGCTTATTGCCTCCTACTGTCTCGCAATCCAGTTCGCTAAAGTTCGCGGTGAGCTGACAGAGGCGCAGTGTGCAGATATGCTTGCGGAGCTTGAGACACTTCCTGATAAGGTTACCAGGATTCTTGATGACAAGGAACGTATCCAGTGGTTTGCCGCTAAGCAGGCGACTATGCGGGATACCTTCTTCATCGGACGCGGTATCGACTATGCGGTGAGTCTTGAGGGAAGCCTGAAGCTCAAGGAGATTTCCTACATCCACAGTGAGGCCTATGCTGCCGGCGAGCTTAAGCACGGCACAATCAGCCTTATCGAGGACGGAACTCTTGTAATAGGAACTCTCACACAGGATGCTCTCTACGAAAAGACAGTGAGCAACATGGTTGAGTGCAAGAGCCGTGGCGCGTACCTTATGGGTCTTACAACCTACGGCAACTACGAGACAGAGGACACCTGTGATTTCACAGTATACATCCCTAAGACAGATGCCCATTTTACAGCATCACTTGCGGTTATACCGCTCCAGCTTCTTGGCTACTATGTATCGGTGGCTAAGGGACTTGATGTTGACAAGCCAAGGAATCTGGCTAAGAGCGTTACAGTAGAATAACACTTGGGACAGGGGTCAGACCCCATGTCCCAATGTTGGGACACGGGGTCTGACCCCTGTCCCAGCGGCTAAGCTATGCCATTTCCGGATTAAGGAGATGGCATATTTTTTGTAATTGCAGTATCATATACGGCATCTACTTAGTTTTAAAGAAAATAAGTTTCATATAAGATATATGACAACTCTGGCAGGTTACAGATTGAAAATAATGTAGTAAAATAATATAAACGCATATAAAATTCAACGCACGATAATGCAGGATGTGGAATGGGGACAGGATGAGCATGGAAGAAACAGAACAAAAGCTATTTTCAGATGTGGAAAGGTTGTTGGCGTATGCACACAGTGGGCATGAATATATTATTGATGCCATATATGATGTATTCGGAAAAAGAATTTTACAGCATGGATATGCGGATGCCGGCTACATACTGAGGGCGGGAAAATATGGACTTAATAAAAATGTCTATTATACAAAATTGCCCGGTTCAAAAGTCCAAAAGCTGTTTGTAAAATCCTGTATTCCTTCGGAGGACATGGAAGTTATGCTTGAGTATCTGGATACGGTGCTTGGGCATGTTTCGGCACTTGATATTGAGGAGGAAAAGGCATTGATATTCTGGCTGTTTCTTCCATATCGTTTTGTCACAAAGACGTCGATTAAACGAAACTATCTCAGGATATTGCTTACAGGCTTCTTTAAAAATACGAAATATGTCGACCGTTATAATGCAGAGTTCGTGGTTGCTGATGAGATAGTGTACAATGCTCATTCTTGCCATGTTGAAATTATAAATTCAGTTGAGGAGTACGCACAATATACTTTTTCACTCAAAGAGGAAAATTCGGATGAGACATTATTCTACCGAGGACATTCACTGCTTGACTATGTCCTTGTTCCCGGAATAAAGAGAAAGCAGAGCTGGTTCACGAATGAAAGTATAATGTATCAGGAGCTGCTTGTCAGATGTGCGCAGAATTTTACCCACTGTCAGACCCACTTGGAGTATCTGGTTGAAATGCAGCATTATGGTCTACCAACGCGGCTGCTTGACATAACAGAGAATCCGCTGGTTGCACTTTATTTTGCATGTTGCAGCAATAGAGAGCACATAGGGGAGGTAATAGTACTCACAACAGGACAAGACCATGTGCGATATGCAAAGAGCGATACAGCAGCATTGCTTGCGGCGCTTCCGACGCTCAATTATCGTGAACAGGCACAGTTGTACCGATTATGTATGAATGGACTGCCTGAAGCGGAGGACGCAGAATATCAGGAGCTTGCCGGAAAGCTGGCAAGTGAAGTCAAATCAAGAAATCCTGCATTTGAACCGCGAATCAGGAAATCAGACATAACCGGACATGTATTTGTGACACCTATACGAAACAACCAGCGCATTATGAAGCAGGATGGTTCATTCATAATATGCGGTCTTACCGGTGAGGGCGGCGACAGCGACAATCTGGACAGTCTTCGCTGCAAAGATTCCGAAGGAAAGCAGTTGGTTCTTGTGATTAATGACAAGGAGACAATATTAAAGGAACTGGATACACTTTCAATCAACAGAGCCACCCTTTTCCCTGAGATTGACGATGTGGCGGAGTATCTGAAGGGGAAGTATGGGGAGTGAATGATGGATAATCTTATATTATCCATTGTTTTAGTAAGTAAGTAGTTCTATTAGAGACCGATAGATTATATGACTTTTGCAATATAAGATAATAACTAATACATATGGAGTACTATTATGAATAAAGATAATGAAATACTATTACAAAATGTAATAAATGA
>OGEP01000591.1_pt1 | contig 51912 bp, 36 predicted proteins | sample 1570721 | NCBI WGS metagenome assembly OGEP01 (sample SAMEA2582131, study PRJEB24529) | metagenome | biome: Human gut stool | place: China | collected 2011 | reverse complement strand
CGCGCCCTTCGATCGAACCGTGCCGGCGGGAGGGCTCGGGCGGCCCGGAACGCTCCCGGCCTTCGGCCCGTGAGCGCAGGAACGGGCCGCTTTGGGGTACCCCCGCGCGCTTTCGCGCGCGAAAGGGGCCCGTCGGGAAAGACTTCCCTTCCCGATCCCGAGGCCGAACCCGTCCGGCGCCTTCGGAACATGCCGTTTCTCCCTTTGGAAGATTTCATCTTGAATATCGTAAACAACACTCTCCCATGACCATCGACCAGATTGTTCTCTTTTCCGCGCCGCGGCGCGGGCTTCCTTCGCCGCGCAGAGCGGCCCGAAAGGCCTTCGCCCCGGCGCTCTGTTGCACCCTCCTTGCCTTCGGCCCCGCAGAGGCTTCCTATCTCGAAGACTTTTACGACGCCGCGGGCGCGCAGGTTGCGGCGACGCCCGCGGGGCTCTATCAGTCCGCGAGCCTCGGACTTGCGACGGGCGGCTCCTTTTCCGTGCGCGTGCCCCCGAAGGACCTTCCGCTCATGCAGATGAAGGGACCGACCTTGTCGGCGGGCTGCGGCGGAATCGACATTTTTCTCGGTGCGATTTCCATCCCGAGCCGCGAAGAATTCGTGAGCTTTCTGCGGGGCATCGGCACGGCCATGCCGGGGCTCGCCTTTCAGGTGGCGCTCCAGGCCCTCTCCCCCGACCTCAACGAGCAGGTTTCGGCCTTCCGAGACTTGATTCGCGACTACACGGAGAAGTTTTCGGACAGCTGCACCGCCGCGCAGACGATCTTCGACGCCACCGGCGCGACCGACGCCTTGAGCGAGGCGGGCTACCGCGCGAAGAACGCGCTCTTGAGTTCGGGCGAAGCCTCGGACGCGGGCGAAGCCGATCAACTCGTGCGCACCGACGGCGAGAAACGGATCGAGTCCGTCCCCGAGCGTTTCGATTCGGGCGGCAATCTGGTGGACGCGGGGGAAGTGAACCTCACCTGGAGCCTTCTCCCGGGCGGGACGTCGGGGCTCGAGACGGACCTGCGCCAACTCATGATGACGCTCGTTGGAACGCGGATTTATCGCAAAGTCGGCTACGGATCGAGCGCCACGCTCGAGGCCGTGGACCTGGCTCCGAAGGACATTGCGCTCAGACTCGTGACGGGGCCCGTGAGCGGCGGAAAGCGCGTCTTCGACGTCTACCGCTGCGACGAAACGAAGAAGTGTTTGAAGCCCGTCGAAGACGAAACGTCCGACCTCGACCTCACCGCACGGGTCTACGGACTGCTCTCGGGCTACGTGCGCGCGATCGCCTCGAGAACCGAAACGATCCCGAACGAGGCCGACCTCGCGGCGCTCGCGGGGATGACGTCGCTTCCGATCCTCCGCATCGCCGAACTCGCCGCCCATCCGCGCTTTCAGCACGTGGGCGAGCGGATGCTGCAGACCTACTCCGAACTCGTCGCCTGGGAGATCGTGATCGCGGCCGTGAAGAACTTGACGCACGAAGTCGAAACGGCCGTGACGGGCTCCGCCGCCCGGGGCGCCGCGAAGCGAAACGACGAGCACGCGGCGCGGATTCTCGCCCGTCTCGCGATCGTCCGCGAGGGACTCGCGGAGGAGGAAGGCGCGCTTCTTGAGCGTCTCACCGCCGCCACGAACTTTGCGGCAAGCCTCGAGCACATCGAGCGGAGTCTCTACGGACAGAGCGCCGCCCGCATGGTCTCCACCCTCTCTCCGGACCTCCCCCGATAAGGAGTCGTCATGGCAAAACAAACCTTGGAATACGTGGCCTTTTGGTCGGGCGACCAGGTGGCCGAACTCTTCGAAGCCGCGGCCGCCCTCATGAACACGTCCGACTATCAAGGCCTTCTGCAGACCTCCGCCCTGATCGGCTTTCTCCTCATGATGGTGGGAGCCGCCATTCACTATCGGCTCAAAGACCTCTCCGTCTGGGCGGGCGTGATTCTCTTCTGCGCCTTTGCCCTTCTGATTCCCAAAGTTCCCGTGACGGTGTCGGACCCGAAGGCGGGGACGGTGCGGGTCGTGGACCGCGTGCCCCTGGGACTCGCCTTTCCCGCCTGCGCCGCGAATTCCGTTTCGGTCTGGGCGGCGGAATCTTTCGAGACGGCCCTGGGGGCGCTCGATGCGGAACGCTTCACGCTCTTCGGCGCGGCCTTTCCGCAGCGGGCCGTCGAGGCGCTCTATGCGGCCGGCCCCGTGGATCCGGCGGTGCGGGAGAAGTTGAGAGCGTTCGTCGAGAGTTGCGTCGCGACCGAAATCCTCACGGACGAAGGAAAGATGACGGCCTTGACCAAGGCTCCGTCGCTTTCCGACCTCCTTTTGTCGGGGACCTGGGTGAACCCCGCCCGACGCGTCTTTTTGGACGGCAATCTTTATTCCTGCAAGGCGGCGGCCGGGGTCGTGAAGGAGGCCCTGGAGACGGACCTCGAAAAGGTGGAGGAAAAACTCCTGCTGCGCCTTTCGGGCTCGTCCGATCCGATGCTGCAGGAGGCCGTGCGCAAGGCGACGGCCGAAAGCGAAGCGATCTTCCTCGGGACCGCAAAGGGTCTTCGCGAATCGCTTCGCCATGCGGTGCTTTTGAACGCTCTGCCGGAAGGGCTCGGGGACTTTGCGAAACGGAGCGCCGCGCCCGTTGCGTCCGCGGCCGAGATCGCGAAGGCGCAGGGCAATCTCGCGACCGAGATCAACTATCGGGCGTCCGCGGAACTCGCCGAAGCGGCGTTGCCGAAACTCCGGTCGCTCCTCGAAATGCTCGTGATCGGGGTCTTTCCCGTGATGATCGTGATGGCGCTCGCCTTGGGGATCGGGGCGACGGCGATGTTGCGCTTTTACGTAGTGCTCCTTGTCTGGCTCGCCCTCTGGGCCCCGATCGCGTCGGTGGTGAACTTTCTGTCCCTTGCCGACGCCGATCCCGTCTCGGCCCTCGTGAAGCTCTACGGGGGCGTGACCTTGGAGGCCGCGGACGTGATCCGCAAGGCCGGCACCACCTCGGAAGCCATGGCGGGGACCCTGATGATGCTCGTCCCCGTCATCTCCTTTGCGATCGCGAAGGTGAGCGACAACGGGGCGGCTGCGTGGGCGGGATCGGTCCTGGCCCCGGCGCAGAGTGCCGCAAACGCACAGGGGGCGTCCCTCTCGGCCGGCAACGTTTCCGTCGGGAACGCTTCGGTCGGGAACACGACCATGAACAACACGAGCGCGAACACGCACGACACGAGCGTGAGGATGACCTCGGGCGACCTCATGGCGATGTCGACCCCCTACGGGTCGGCGACGGTCGACATGTCGTCGGGGACCGTGACGTCGGCTCGACGTCTGACGAGCGACCTCGGCGTCTCGGTGACGCGGGGCGAGACTTACACCTCGGGCGGCGCGGAGACTGTCGGATCGGGCATCACCTACACGAACACGACGACGGGCGGAACGAACTACAGCGACTCCCGCGGCGTGAATGCGGTGGACGGCTACGGACACGCGACTAGCGAGTCGGTGGGGAACACGCTCGTCAACAGCGTGTCGTCCAATACGGGGCGGGACGGTTCCTACGGGACGACGACCACGGTCAACGAGGGGGCGAATCTCAGTCTGGATGCTTCGAACAGCGAGGGCGTGGGGTTGCGGCAAGGGGTTGGATTGCGATTTGGGGTTGGTTTCAATACTGCCCTTGATAAACCCTCTTCCTTTGATGATTTAGTGTCTTCGGTGGACACACATTCGCTCGAACATGACTTTCCTGCGTCCTTCACCGTGGAATCAAGAGATGGAGCTTCGACATTCTCTGTCTTTGGTGCTCCTCAGATAGCTGGACTTCCCTTGTCACCCCTTGGAGCGAAAGGAGTTTATGCCGAAAACCAGAATAAAAATCGTTCAAAATCTGTTGCCATTATGAGTGGCGAAATTGCCCCTAACATCTCTATTCAAACAGGAAATTCGTTAAGAGATACAACTGGCTTTAGTGAGACCTCCTCTAGTAGTGAATCTGCTAACATGCGGAATAGTTTCTCCTACCAGGAAGGAAGCTCATCAAACATTTCTTCCGGAAACATGGAAACAGCATCAGAAACGACAAATGTCGGAACACAGACAGGCGGAAGTCTCACAAAAATTTCTGGTCTTATGGAAACTGATGCGTCTCACCAGAATGCCACGAAAAATAAGACCAAATCGGATACACGTTCCAGAGCCATTTACTATGACGAAGGAGCGGCCGTCCTATCGGAAGCCGTCGGACAATTTGACAGTGTCCAATCTGTTTTGCGTTCTGCAACGATGTTCGGTGGTCAAAGCATGGCGACCGAATTGTCCAGGCAAATTGCTGATGAAGAAGGGAGGAGAAGTCTTTTCGACAAGGCGGACATTCCTCAAGTTCGACGCGAAGATCTGAATGAAAAGTACCTGAACAAGGAAAACGAAATTCTCACTCAGTACGCGCCTGTGCACGTGACCAAACCGGACCTGCGAGAACCGCAGGCTGAGGCCGGCAAGATTCAGGAAAATCTGGATCGTCTGAACGAAGAGCACGCTCGACGCGTCGAGGTTGCCAAAGAGTACCGTAGAGACGAAACCGGCGTATTGACTCTCGTTGAAAACGGTTTCGCAGGCGGCTTCGGGTACGACGATCCGCATGAACGACTAAAAGAAAAGCAGGAAAAGCCCTAATGAAAAGAGGGAGCCTTCGCTCCCTCTATCAAGATCACCCGATTGTAAAAGGTCCTATTCCGAACCCCATCCAGGCGGGAAAACTATCCCAGTCTCTATTTTTAAATCGCAGCCGCATCATCTTTTCGTAATCAAAATGCTTATCCGCCTCTTTAGGAACAATCAACGGTGCGGCCCAACTCTTAGGATTTTTACGCATCCAATCTTCAATTTTAGCTTTCTTTTTGAGAATTCCAAACTTTCTGAGTATCCACGCACCAGATAAAACATTAAACACTGAGTAGAGAACGTAGCACACCCAAAGTCGATACCACTTGAGAATATCTACTTGCCAGTAAATGACATGATCTTCTCTTTCTTCTCGCATCCAAACCAATAGAAGTTGTCCTCTCATTACGGCATTCCCTGTTATTTATTTGACGTACGTTCATTATACACAAAGACGCAAATAATCGCCAACAGTAGACAAAAATAAAATTCACATCAATACGTTAGACGAATTCCATTAAGCAAAAATACGATGAATTACGAAGAAGCAAAAATTGCCGCCAAGCAAATCGGTTTCAGCCACATCATCCGGTGTGAGGGGAAGCAAAGCATCCTCACTCCCTACCGTTCCCTCTCGAACAAAATGTCGGGCTGTTATCTGCAGTTCCGAGCCGACGACATCCTCTACATCGGGCAGAGCAAGAACATTCCGAACCGTTTTCTCGCGCACCGTTCGCACGGACACGTCATCAACTTCATCGCCTTCAAGCCCTGCGCTCCGGAGGCCCTCGACGAAGTCGAAGATGAAATGATCTTCCGGGCGGAGGCCCTGGGTTTCCGACTCGCCAACCGCGCTCCCAGATCCGCCGAAGCGGATCCGCTCTCCTTCGACGAAGTCGTGCCTCCGCACCAACAGGACGCCTTTCTGGAACGCTTCAAGACCGAGATTCCTTTTCAGACGCAGATGAAGCAGCTCGCCCATGGGGCGGGCGACTCGCACCGCGCGGACTGGCTTCACTTCAAGCGTCTCCCGAAGGCGGTCGACATGATCCGCATCGCGGGCGGCTACCTTCGAACCGTTCTTCCCGCCGAAGAACTTGCCGGGGTCTTTTACCGCGTCACGCTCGGCTATCGGCAAAACCTCACGTCCTTTCAGCCAGCTCTGCGGCTGATCTTCGGCGTGCACACCCTCTTTGTGGCGGGATTTCTGCGGCAGTTGCCGACCTTCCCCGTCGCCTCCGTCACGGTGGCGACGGAGGTTCTTCTGAACGGGAAAACGAAAGAAGAGTTCGAAAACGAGTACACCTGGCTCTCCGTCGAGTGGGATACCGTGCAGACGGACCGCGCCTTTTCGCCGACGCACAAGAAGGTGATTTACCCGAGCCCTTTCGCGTTGCGCGAGGACGCGGAGCGCGAAGTGAGTCAGGCGCTTGCCAAAGGCCTTTCGAAGGTGACGATGCCGCTCGAGGTGCTTCCCGACCTGCTCCTGGAGCCCGCCTTCGCGCGGGCGGCGGCCCTGGCGGCCATCGCAGCGATGCGGTGGTCGTCGCCCACGTCGGACGAGCACAACCGATTGGCAAGCTTTGCGCTCGACACGGGGTACATGCCTTGACGGCACCTACTTGCGTATCCAACGCAGGTATTCGAGCTCAGTATCGAAATACTCGCGCGTCCACCGGACGCGCCATTCCTTCCGCATGAACAGCGGGTCGCTCACTTCTTCGGGCAAAGTCGCAAGGAAGTTCCCGAAAAGCTCCTCGACCTCCTCCGACATGTGCTTTCGCACCAGGTCCTTGAGCCGCCGACGGTCGCGGGCTCGGAGTTTTCGGTGCCAACACTGCTTGTCTTCCTTCTCGGTCCAACCGCAGACAAGGATCGAACCGATCGGCGTTTTCTTTCTTGAGCGCGACATACGAACGTAGAAACCTCGCTGATGAGTTGCGACCCTGCAACCGAGCCGACCGAAGATCACCGGAAGAGAGGCACCGCCAACCGCGTCGTCTTTGGACGCACCGGAAGTCTCCTCTTTCCAACGTCCGGGAGACCGGCAACAGGAGCCCGTCGCCTTGTCTCTCTTCCCTTTTGTTGTACGACCCTCAGCGTCGAATCTTGACGCAGTCCGTCCTCACGCCCTGCGTCAGCCCGCAGCGGTCGCCCTTCTACGATGACCTCATCGAAAGTTTTTCCCCTCGGACCTCGGGCCATGCCGCCCGACTTTCGAAGGTCAACAGAAAGGAGACGCTCATGGCCCAATTTGTACCTCATCTCATCCGTTCCCGTCGCCGCCGTCTGATGGCGACGCAGCGCACTTCCTGCGGCATCGCACTCGCTTCTTTTCGGTTGAACGACGAGGGAGGCGCTTCCGACGAAATGCTCCTCCTGCCGGTTTCGGCCTCCTATGTCGCGAACGTTTTCGAATCCAATACGTTTCGCAATCCATCCGAATCCGACAAGCGCTTCATCAACCGCCTCGCTTTGAACCCCGACGCCCGCCTGCGGACGGCCGCGGCCGCCGTCGAAGGAGCGCTCGACCCCGACACGGTCCGCAAACTCGCCAAGGATCCCGCCTTTGCGGTGCGCCGGGAACTCTCGCGCAACGAAGACGCCGTCGGCAAACTCACCGCGGCGGAATGCGTGCAGCTGACGCAAAACGACACGTCTCTCATCGCGAACGTCCTCAACATGCTCGCGCGCATCGTTCGCGACCCTGCCGAGCCGTTGGACGACGACCTCGATCTTCTGGAAGAGACTCAGAAAGAAACGCTCTGCGCGATCGAGAAGCTTCGCTTCGTGGTGTACGCCTTTAAGGGCCATTCCGACCGCGACGTCCGCAACGAAGTGGCCGACGCCGTAGAAGTGCTGACGGAGGCGGACAAGGATCCTGCGTTTTTTGTTCCCGTCAAAGACGCAAAGCTTCACAAAATTCTGAAAAAGCGCGCCCTGCGCGAGAGCTTCGTAGGGCAACCCGGCGAATACGCCGTCGGCTTCGTCTTCCTCGACGAGACCGCGCTTTCCGAAGGAAGCGTCGCGCTCGAAGCCGAATCGCCCGTCCTTCGCCTTCCTCTCGACGCGTACCGCGAAGTCGTCCGCGATCTTCCGAACGGCGAGCCGCAGGACGTCTTTCTCGAGCGCTTTGCTTCCAATGCCAGCGCGTCCGTCCGCGAAGACGCGGCGCAGATCGAGTGTCTGCCCAAGGCCGCACTCGACTCTCTCAAGACCGACGACAACTATGACGTACGTTTGGCGCTTCTGCAAAACGAAAGCGCCCTGACGGATCTCTCTGAGAAGGACATCATCGCTCTTATCCGCGGCGACACGGGTCTTGTTCGCGACGCGTTCGAATATTCCAAAATCGGCGAGCGCATGCGCTCGATTTTGGAGACGGCGTTCGAAGACTCGGACGATCCCAACATCGCCGAACTCCTTGAAGCCCTCGCCGAATAATCTCCGGAGCCGATGCGTCGGCGGCACCTCCATGCCGCCGCCGACGCGCACGGTCTTCCGTCCCTCACGATCAAGATTCCGAGAGTCCTCATGGCCAACCGTCCCAAAACCGTTACGCAGGCGCTTCTCTTCGTCGAAATTCTTTCGCTTCTTCCGACGCGGCGCTGGATGGATCTCGAAGAACTTCATGCGGCGCTCGCCCTCAAGGGCGTTTTCGTCTCGAAGCTGTCGCTGCAGCGCGCCATGAAGACGCTTCGCGAAGCCGAGGACTTCGGGATCGAGTGCGACCAAAGGGCGCGCCCCTTCGGGTATCGCCTGCGCGCCCGTCCTGCCTTTTCGGACTTCGAGCGCATCGTCATGAACCCCGACATGGCGCTTCTTCTGAAGCTGGTCGAAACCTACCTCTGCGGCCTTCTTCCCGGGCACCTTCTTTCCTCGCTCGAGGCCCACTTCGAAGCGGCCGACCGTTGCTTGGCCCACGAGACTCCCGCCTCCCGCCAAAGCGCCGCCAGGCTTCGCAAAGTCGCGCTCTCGCCTGCCGATTTTCCCCTTTCCCCGGCACGCATTGCGCCGCGGATTTTCAAGACCGTGAGCGAAGCGCTCTACTGCGGCCGCAAACTTGAAATCACATTCGAGCTGGCCTTTCAGTCGCCCGAGTCCGTCGTTCTCTCGCCGCTCGGACTGGTGCACGGAGCATTTCCGTATCTGATTTGCAGGCCAGACATCGGCGAAGGCCTTCGCCGGGTCGAACTCCTACGGATCCGCGACGCCCGCATGCTGGACATACCTGCCGCTGGTGATGAAGGCTTTTCCGTTTACGAGTACCTGCGGACGAACGGCGAGTTCGAAACCACCCGTGCGCCGCCGTAATGCGCCGTCGTCCCGAAGTTCACGGCAACACGCTGTCGGGCCAAAACTCCTTGGGCGGCATGAAGCTGTTTCCGCACTGCAGCCGTCCGGGAAAGACGAAGCCCGAACCTCTCAAGGCCATGTGCCAAAGAATTTCGGCGGGTTCGAGAAGGCATTCGTGCGATCGAGCGGGACGAATGAAGCGCACGTTTTCAAGAAGTCGCACGCGATCGACCGTTTCGACGGCGATGACGCCCACGCCCTTCGCCTTGCGCTCGACTATGGCCGCCCGAATGTACTCGGCGGTCTTCGGGTCGGCCGCGAAGTAGAACTTGTTGCAAAGCGGCAGGTAACTCTCCCACTTTTCGTCGCTCCGAAGGTCGGCCGGACAGGATTTCGTTTCGACGATGACGGTCTGGTGCCGGTGATTGATCGCGATGAGGTCCGCGCGGACCTTCTCGTATCGAGCGATCGAGACTTTGCCGTTTTTCTGCACGCGCACCGTCGGAAGGGTGCACTCCCGCACGACCGCGTACGCCTTGTAGGCGAAATAGGTTCCGAGGTAGCGGCTCATCATGAGCACGCGCTCCTTCTTGGAGAGCGTTGGTTCAGTTGCGGCGGACGCCTGGGGCGTCGATCGTTTCCTAGGCGGCATGCTGTTTCCTCGTGACCGGTGGAGTATCGACTCTACGGGACTCAACATCATTCGGCGATGCGTTCGATGCGGGAGACGTTCTCCCGTCGACCAAACCGTTCCATGCCGGGAAATTTCGATCGGTACAATGTCGGAAGAACCTCCTCTTGGAAATTCCTCATGCCGCACATCGAAACCGACTCCAATGCGACCGTCCGCGGGGGACTGCTCGTCCTCGAAATCCTGAAGCGCATTCCGAGGAACCGCTGGATCTCGACGCCCGAACTCGAGGCAAGCCTCGCGGAGGCGGGCATCCGCATGGCGCGGCGCAGGCTTCAACGCTTTCTCAAGGAGATCTGCGAAGAGGACGGCTTTTACGTCGAGTGCGACACGCGCTCCAAGCCTTACGGGTATCGGCAGCGGATTCCCTCTTCGGATCTCGTGGTGACGAATCTGCGCCCCCAGGAGAGTCTTCTCCTGCGCCTCGCCGAAGAGCACCTGAAGTATCAGCTGCCTTCTCCGCTCGTTCGTGCGTTGGAGCCCCTCTTCGAGCAGGCGAGGACCACGCTGAAGGAAGACGGCGCCACCCAGAAAATGACGGCGTGGCTCAAAAAGGTGGCTTTCGTTTCGGACAGCGTGCCGATGATGCCGCCCAACATCCTGCCGCGCATCTTTGACGCCGTGAGCGAAGCTCTTTATCGCGACTCCAAGATCGAAATTGACTACGTCAACACGATCAATGAGGAGCGGAATGCCGTCGTGTCGCCGCTCGGCCTCGTGCAGCAAGCCCACCGTCTCTATCTCGTCTGCCGCTTCGACGGCTACGACAACGTGCGCCACCTGGCGCTTCACCGCATGACGAGCGCGCGCGTCCTCGACTTCCCCGCGGATCGGCCGAAGGACTTCGAACTGGACCGGTACGTGAAAGACCGGCACTTCAACTACAGCAACGGACGCAAGATTCACCTGGTTCTGGAGTTTACGAACGCGGTGACCGCCAACAACCTCAAGGAAACGCCCTTCAACGAAACGCAGACGCTGGAGCTTCAGCACAACGGCGTCTGGCGGCTCGAGGCGGATCTCGACGACACGGTGCTTCTCGACGGATGGATCGCCGCCTGGCGGGAGGCCGCGGGGATTCGACTGATTGAGAAGACCGTCGTTGCGGAGGAATCAACGACCTGATCAACACACATCTTGAAGACATCAACGACAAGTTCATGCGCATGGAGTGTTTTCTGTCTTCCCATTTGCCACAAAAACCCTATATTTCCCAAAAGTTAAAGTTTCCGGATTGTTTTCCCCTGCGGGGATCTCTTAGACTTAACGAACAGTTGTTTTCGATATCCCGGAAAACCAAATGAGCGACCAAAGCAAAGAGTTATTCGGCTGTTCTCTGGCTGCCTGGCCAGTTGGAAAGTTTCTTTCCGAAAAGTTCTATGTGATCCCTGCCTATCAGCGTGGCTTCAAGTGGGGCGAGAATCAAGTCAATACGCTTCTCAAAGAGATCGTCCTTTACTACAACCGCTACATGGAGTGCGAGACAAACAATCCGCACGAGTTACACAGTTTAGCCAAATTCATCGGCACCATCATCAACGTGCAAATGCCCGAAGATGCTGGACGCAAGATGATCGTCAATCCCAACAAAAAAGACCAGCATAAAATGCTTTCGCAGGTCATTGACGGCCAACAGCGTCTGACCCTGCTGACCCTTCTGACGATCTGTGCTCTGCGAAGATTCGAGCTCTTTTGGGTGCTCTTTGACAAAGAGCATTTTGAATCCGTCGGCGAACCCTCACCAGATAAGTCTAGTTGCGAATACCGCGATCTGATCGAAACTTTCTTCCTTGAGCGCATCGCCAATTTCATCGGAGTATCCAACCGCGGCGGCTTCTCTCCTCGCCTGACGCGTGAACACAAAGACAAAGTGTTTGCAACGACAGCCGATTGCTTCAACACCGTTACAGCTGAACTTTCCTTCTCCGAAGCTACGCGCGTCGAAACCATTCTAAAAGATAAAAAATGCCCTGACCTTTCTCCTGATACGGTCCGCATCTTTGCCCCGAAAAATTCATATCGTTTTAATGTCAAGAGCGACTACAACAAAAACTTTGATGTTGCCATAAACATCATCGACGACTTCCTAGATTTCTTTATCCTCGAAAATCGTAGATTGAACACACTCTGCGAGGTATTTGAGGACGTAAAATCTCATCCAGTTCCCCGCTTGACCAAAAAGGTCGAAGACATCATTCAAAAACGCATCTACTTTCAAGCCGGAGATCCAATCCCCATTCAGTTCATGCGTCTGATCACTCTTTGGCAATTCATTGAACACTATGTCTTCTTGGCGGCTGTAGAGTGCCCAAACGACAATGCTCTCGACATCTTCGAAGCTCTCAATACGGCTGGACGGTCACTGACGACCGTGGAAACCTTCATTCCCGAAGTTCATCGCTACTACGACAAACTCGGGGGTAAAGACGAAGAACAAGCACTTGCCGACAACGAAATCCCACTCATTGAGCAAAAGAAGATTCCATTCAAGGTGGATGAAAACGGAATTACCGCACGGGAATGCGAGGCGTCCAGCATGCTCGATTGGCTCAATCGACTGCGCACGTACTGCGAAAATGATAACGATGACAACAACAAATCCGCTATCGAAACGGTTATTTCTTTTGCACTAATATACGCTGGCCACGAACTCGAAAAGATGCCGAGCACTCAGCGTATTTTTCTTCGTGAAACGTTCAGCCAAGCCTGCCAAAAAGACGCCGACAAACTCTATGACACTGAAGAGAAATACTCATTTTCGTCGGCAGCAACTGATTTCGTCGTTGTGCTGACGCTAGTATCGGAGTGGTGGTCGCTTATCAAGGACAAGTTTGAAGATAAGCCTGAGAGCATCTTCTCTTTTAACCTGATTCCGTGCAAACACCTCGAGACCCAAAGCAAGTCTAAGTTCCAAAAATTTAAAGAAGAATTTGAGCTTTTGGAAGATGAGGCCGAGGCGGCACTGAAAGTGCTGATTGCCGGAAAATTCAAGCGGCCGCTCAGCATAGCCTGCCGCTACTGGATTGAGTTCCGCTTTGCTTACGACTACGAGACACAACTTGAGCGCTATCGCGATTTTTTGAAAGCTCTCCGAGCGCTTGTAGCCTTCACATCCATCTGGATTTCCCATCATGGCGGAACCTCAGGCATTGAAGACGCCTTCCTCAAGGTGTTTGTCATTCCGAGCAATGCTCAGTCCGACAATCTGAGAGTTCCGCCCGATGTGCATGGCATTAGTTTCATGTGGCGCAACCATCCGAGTGCAGAAAAACTCAAAACCATGCTTAAGTTCCTGCTCGCCGACAGTAATGGTGGGTACTTCTGCCTTGACAAGTGGGTAGTAGGACTTAAGAAAAACAAACCCGCTAAGCGCGCGGTCATCACTAAATTCCTTAACCTTGCATACTGGCACAATTCTGTTAAGTCCTTGACCGAAGTTGGTCTACGCGAATGCATCGTACGTTCGGACCGCATGGGATCGAACTATCTCTCAACGAGCAAATGGGACATCTACAGTAGCTACGACCTCGAACACGTTTTACCGCAAACACCGGACGCTGTCTGGAAGGTAATGGTGCCTGATGCCGACGAAGAACTCATCAACAGTTTGGGCAACACAACCCTTCTGCAGAAGGGCATCAATCGTTATCTGCAAAACAACGGATGGATGATTAAGCGAGCTGGCTACACAACTTTGTGCTTGAAAGATGCAACATCGGTTGAATCGTTTATCAGCACTAATGCTCATCTCTTCAAATCCCCACAACAAGCCCGCAACAAGATTATGTCGAGCGATGCGCAGACGCAACTCGAAGAACTCACCAATTCCGAATTGGTAAAATGGGACCGCGAGTTCATTGACAAGCGAACCGAACGGATGGCTCAAATCATCTGGAAAAACCTTGCGGACTACCTCGATTTGCCGGCGGAAGGTAATGTTTACATTTACAGGTAAACTGGCCAATTGAAGCCCAAAAACAAGGGGAACGGTTTCGGCCGTTCCCCCTTATCTTAGGCGAGAGTTTTGTGGGTTACTTGACGCAAATCGAACACGCTCCGTTACCCTCGTCAGCCCCGTAAAGATCGTCCATATCGAATTCCGCATCAATCCCAACGCGAAGCGGATTGATGCGGATCGTCTTCATGCGACGTGCCTTACGCTCTTCGTAGTCCGCCTTAATCTGGGCAATGCGCTCGGGGCGAGAAAGTTCTGCCAGAGACTCCCCTTGAGACCACGTAAAGGGCGAACCGCTATCTACCGCCGTTTTTTCATAAGCCATTGCTTCCTTGAAACTTTCTGGATGACGTTCAAGAAGATGAACCCATTCGATCTTCTGCTGAAAAAAGCAAAATGTGCAACCAGAACGAGAACGCCATTCGTAGTAGGCAGGCTTTCCCACGCCGGAGGATTCTAGAATCTCGTAGACGCCTGCCTTGTCGATGCCGTCCTCTCGGAACGGCATAACGACGTGCATGTTGGGCGAGTTTTCGCGCATACCGCTTCGGTGCTCTTCATCGGCTCGAATCGCAACGTAACTGTAAACCTCATCTCCAGCATCAAGCCAAGGTTTTACCCACGCACGGAAGGGTTCAAGTTTGAGTACACGTGTGCACCAGCGCGTCTGAGGCGACGGCAAGAAGTTGTTGAACGCCTTGAGCCAATAGTCAAACCCATGATGAGGATTGAGCGGCTTAATGGTTTTACCGAGCACCCCCTCCAGGCGAGCAAGGAACTCGTAGACCTCGGGCAACTCTTTGCCTGTATCCGTGAAGTAGTACTCAATATCGAGTTCCGGGTGGTTCTGCGCCATATAAATCGCAAGAGCAGCTGAGTCCTTACCTCCGGAAATTCCGAGTACGTGGTGAACAGCCATAGCGCGTCAATCCTTGTTAATGAGAATGCCGAGTTCAGCGAGCACGGCGTTTGCCATTGTCGTATCCATTTCTCTTAATTGAATCAAGAGTTCTTGAGCTTTAATGTGCGCCTCAAGACGATCTTCCTGACTCACCTCTATGGTTTTCACAATATCCTTCTCGCCGCTTGCCAGAGTAATGCCAAACACCGTACGGGAAGATTCGCGACCGCGCAATCCAGCAAAAGCTTCCTGCTTTCGAAAGTCATAAGCCAACTCGTCGAGCTTACTGATGCAGGCTTGCAGGCTCAAATCGGAGCTCGCATTCATGGATTTACCCGTAGCAAGATTCCAGAGCCCTTGCATGTCGAGATTTGACCCCGTAAAGCGCATCATGCGCGTCACAAAGGCTTCCTGAATCATGTTGCCCGAAAGACCACGAATGGCTTCGGCTCGCTTGTGGAGCTCATCGAGATTGTCTCCATCGACTTGAAGCACGGTAAAAAGGTGTGCCTTGATGGATGCGAAGAGCTTGGGCGTAGCCTCAACGATTTCAGTTAAAGCAAACTTAACGCCCTGCGCGATCTCGGCTGGATCGTCGGTGCCAAAAACCTGCGGTAGCTTCAGGAGAACAAAGTCGATGGGATCCGAAGCCTTAAGCGTTGCACGGCGCAAGTCAATGGCATGCTTCGAGAGATTCATGGTCCTCTGCGCCCAAGCAGGAGCCGTCAAAATGGTTTTAACGATGGCGCGACCGATTCCGAGCGGCGTTGCCATCACCTTTGATTCAAAGGGCTTGATTGCAATTGCCACTGCATCAAGCAGATCCTGATAACGTTCCGTCGGATCCACGAACCTCACTTCAATGTCCTTAGCCGAAACCAAGAGTCGATCCATTACATAGGTTTCAAGGTCAGAAATAAGCGTTCCGTCAACGTAAATCGCAATTGCTTCACTGTGACCGAGCAAATATGCCGTGAGTAAAACCGGCATCGGACCATCTTTTATGCCAAACGGCGCCTTGCGCCAAAAGCGGTAAATGTCGGTGACGGGCACCAGAGAGCGCACCTTCAAAAACTCGGTGGTGGCATCCCAAAGAGGCTTAAAGTTGTTTACATCGGGAACAGGTTGCGCCAGGAACGCATACTCGCCATTGTGTGAACCCTTGTGAAGAGTTTGTAGCATCGAGGCATAGAGCGCAAATGCAGGCGGGAATTTATCAAACCCGAGACGTTCCTCATTGCTACGCTCTATCATTGCGTAGAGCAATTCCTTGCGGGCGCTCTTGACGTTACCCGAGAGGTTATCGCGGTTAATGAGCTCATTGTTTATGCGCGGGGCCTTATCGAAGACAGTACTTGCAAGCGTCGACGCGTAGCAAATCAGATTGCTTTCAGTCGTCGTATTGTGCATGCCATAGGGCGAGCACCACCGAGCCGTCGAAAAGGCCTCGGAGAGCGAATCAATGAGATTCTGACGGATGTAATCTCGTCGGATGTTAACTTCATTCCGTCCTGTTGGATCACCTTCGAGCTCCGGGTCCTTGGCAACGACATTAACCGCCTGTAACTCCTGCGCAAACATTGTGATCATTTCTGCATTGACAGGCAAACCCAAGACAAGGATTCGGTCAATCGACTTGGAGAGATCGTCGAGTTTATGTTTAGCATAGAGTGCTTCGAGATATTTTTTTGCGTCTGTGCCTCGTATGAAGGTTTCTGCGTTAGGCAACACTAGAATCATGTCACCACAGGAACCGTCGTCGACAAACTCCTCTGTAGCAAGCTTACCGAGATCGTTTTCTGCCATTATGCGGCGGTTGAACCAGCGCATGGTGCCGTATTCCAGGTAAGCAGCACGCGCCACCACAGGATCAAGACGGATGAGATGTGAGATTGCATTGATATCCAGTCCGTTGACTTGCGACAAAGCCTCTTTCATGGCAGCTTCAAGGTCGAAGTCTGACCCTGCAAAAATCGCCCAGGCTTGGGCATGGCGGCGTTCGACGAGCACGCGCGCGGCAACGAGCTCTTTCAAAAGCCCTTCGACTTCTTTAACGGTCTTGCCCACCGAGGCGGCCAAAATCTCAGAGCTCGCCTGGATGCGCGATCCTGAACGAAAGAGATCAATTACCGCCACTGTCTTGGCGAGGTCGACCAAATCTTTCGACCCTTTGTTTTCAGCGCGTGTGATGGCATCTACGGCTGTAAGCCACCGATGCGAGTCGGGTGAAGCAAGAATCGCCGCTTCAAAGTTGTTCTGAAGGTAATCAAAGTATTTAGCAAGTCGATATTCGTTACCCGCCTCTTCGTCTCGCAAAAACTGAGAAAAACCCGCAGGTTCAACAGCACTCAAAAACGAGTAGGTCGAGCGCTCGTTCTGAGAGAAACGACGGCGCGAAACGGGACCGAGCATCAAAGATACACCCGGGTTCAGAGGCCAACATTTTGTTAAGAGCGCACGAATATGTTCGCGTTCAAAGCCAGCGTTCGTCACAAGCCAGTTTGTAACGAGTTCCACTTCGTCAACAAAGTTCTTTTCCGGCACAAAATCCGACGGCAAAACAATAGCGCGGCTCAAAAGCTCAAGCGTTTCGTCCGTTGTGGCTGCCAACGGAATGTCGACAAAACGTCCCTGCACCTTCGCCCATTCGTCCCGAACCGAAAACGGTAGCTTGGATGCGTACACATCCATTGCTTGATGCAAAATGCCAATCACAACGATCTTTCGCTCAGAACGGCACGCATGCTCCGCCAACTCCTGCAAAAGGTACGTGTTGGCGCTCGCACAGTCAGCTTCAAGATATTTACCGAGTTCGTCAATAATGAGTAGCAGACCGTCAGAAACGCCGACATCTTCTGCTTCACGCATTAGCGCTGAACAAATGGCTTTCTCGGTACGACGGCATTTCAATAGTGCCCCCAAGTCTTCCGTGAGGGCTCCCTGACGGCCGACTACACGCAGAATTTTCCACCCATTTTGCGCCTCAAATCCCTTGGCAAGAAGCTCGTTCTTTCCTATGAGTTTGAGTGCACGTGCTCGCTCTTCGGGCGAGCCCACGAGGCTCATTAGCAGTAGCGCAAGACTTGACTTACCGCAACCATAGGGTCCCGTCCATGTAAAGGCTCTCTGCGAACTTTCGGCGATGTTGCGCGCCATAACTTCAAGCGCCTGACGCCCCGTACCAAGTAACACATAGCCGTCGTCAAGTTTGTCGGCGTCAAGGCGTTTGGAGCGCTGAAATTGGCCGTTGATACCCACGTTGAGTCGGTTTTGCATCATTCTCTCTACTCTCTCGGAATCGTGTCGGTTAAGCCTCGTATGCCTTCTTAAGCATATCCATGGCAAAGCGGTACGGATCTTGGTGAGCCTTCTTGCGGCGAATAACCTGGCGCAACCCCGCCTGCTCCGTCCACTCTAGGTTGCCTTTAGTGATCTCCCCGAGCCTCTGCAAGCGCTTGGAGATATTTTCGTTATCAAGCTTGAAGACGCGACCTGGGGAACCAAAATCGTGCGCAATGCGTGCAAAGTCAAGCGAAGAGGTTTGGTTACCGAGTCGGACCCAATAGTCCATCAACGCATAGATAAAAATTTCGTCAGGAAGTGAACGATGTGCGCCGCGATTTATCAGAAACACGTCGCGGGAGGCTGTCGTTTCCAAAAGACCAAGTTCAGCGAGCAAAGGCTCTACGAAATCTTCTGTGTTACCCTTCGAAGAAAGGCGCGGCAAATAGGCTCGCAGGGTGCATTCCTGGGCTCGGCGAAGTGTGTTGTCAGAGACCCTCCACTCATTGATACGGCACAGTTCCCTCATGCCGTCTACGAAGCTCTGGCGGTCAAGCGAGGGCTGATTGACATGATTAAAAAGGAACCAAATTGGCGTGAAGCGCTCAGGCACGCTTGCAAGATTCCAATGCATCAACCAAATTGAGGCAACATTGACACAGTACGGATCCGCTCCCGCCTTGTTTGCGTCGCCGAAAATGAGTTTTCCGATGTCAGTCAGTCGATCGGCTTCGTCAATGACACAGCAAGCGCGCGTCCAAAAACGCGCGGATGAAACCATGTTTTTGCCGATGCCGAGTTCAAGGATGGCATGCTCAATGCCGACATCCGTCGTAAAGGCAATGGAGACACCCGAGGCCTTGGCATTGTTGATGGATCGAGTGATCTTGGAAAGCCACAATTGACGCAAAGGGAACGTTTCGTGCCCCGAAAACTGTCCGCAGACAGTCGGAGGTAGCTTGAGCGAATTTGCTGAGACCATGTAACACACCTAAATTTCTAAACTGGCTCTTTCCTCCAGTTTGCTAGGTGGAGATTTTATGAGAATTTACAGATCATTACACGGCTTTTTTGTTACCTAAGAGCGATTTCTAAAGGCTAATCCGAAAATTCAACCCGTCGACTTTAAAGGGAAAACAGAGCAAACATAGGGGTAAATATCACAAAAAAACAAGCCTTCCGGATACACATGGTAACAAATTTGGAACCGCCGAAAAATTATCGCATACGCTTATTTTTCACTGTGCTGTAGCACATTTTCGAGTAGCCCCTTTGTGCGACACCCGTTTATGACATACCGGAGCGAACCAGGAAAATGTCCTCCTGGTTCGCTTACGCTGACCTCCCTTTACGCCTTGGGATCGGCCTTAGCAGCCTCACGACCGGCAATGCGGCCGAAGATCATGCATTCGGCGTTGGACGAAGCGCCCTGGTAGACGGCCGTCCACATGGAACCGAGTTCCCCGCAGATGTAGAGGTGCGGAATCGGATCGCCGTAGACGTCGAGCACGCGGCACTTGGCGTCCTTCTTCGGGCCGCCCTGGCAGTTGTAGGCGACGGGAACAAGCGGAACCGCATAGACCGGACCGTCGAGACGAATCGGCGCGGAGAGCAGATCCTGATCGCGTCCTTCGAAGACAACCTTGGCGTTCGGGTCCTTCATGATGCGGCGCCCGAAGACCGAGTCGGCGCCTGCCTTCATGTCTTCGTTCCACTTCTTCACGGTTTCGACGAGCTTGGGCATCTTGAGCTTTTCGGCCAAGGCTTCGATCGTGTCGACCTTGACGATGACGCCCTTCTTGATTTCTTCCGAATTGTCCTTGCTCCACTTGTAGTGCTCGCGGTTGAGCGCGTAGCCCGAGACGGCGGAACCGTAGATCGGGCCCGCCTTGCAGGCGGGATCGTCGAAAATCATCCAGCAGGGATTGCGCGGGAAGCGGTGCTTCACGGCGTCGTAGAAGGTGACGGCCGTGATCTGCGTATGACCATCGATCCCCTTTTCGTTCACGAAGCGGCTGCCGTCCTAGTCGACCCAGATGAAGGAGGGAACCTTGGCCGAGAGCTGGAAGCCCGCCTTCACGCCTGGAACCTCGATGCCGAGCGGCGCCGAAACGTCCGTCATGTGCCAAAGCTGAGCGCCCATGGACTGCGCCATGAGAAGCCCGTCGCCCGTGTTGCCGGGGCTGCCGAGGAAGGCGAGTTTCGACCCCGTGACGTACTTGCGGACGAGTTCGGGATTGCACTGAAAGCCCCCCGTCGCGATGACGACGCCGCGCTTCGCGCGGATCGCCATGTCCTTTCCTTCGTGTTCGGCGATGACGCCCACCACGGTATTGCCTTCACGCACGAGCCGCTTGGCGGGCGTGTTGTAGAGAACCGGGGTCTTCTGCACGTCCTCGACGATGCGGCGGAAGGTTTGGAAGAGCGAATCGCCGCCCGTGAAGCCTTTGCGCCCGTAGATGCTCCACTTCTTGATGGCGTCGGCCCCGGGGAAGTGTTGCCAGCCCGCATGACCGTAGACGCGGAATTTCGCTTCCGGATCGAGCTTCGAAATCCATTCCTTGATCGTGAGCGAACCTTCGCAGAAGATGCGCAGGAGTTCTTCGTCGCATTCGCCGCGGGAGAGTTCATAGGTCTTCCTCATGTAGGCGAGACCGTCCTTCACGTTGTCGACGCAGACGAAGCCGCCCGACGAAACCGTGCAGTTGCCGCCGCCCACGGGCATCTTCTCGAGCACGAGCACGTCCGCTCCGGCCTCCTTCGCGGAAACCGCCGCGGGACCGCCCGCGCCGCCGAAGCCGATGACGACGACGTCGCAGGTGCGGTCCCACTTGTAGCCGTCGGCGCTCTTCACTTCGAGCGCCTTGGCCATGCCGGCCGCGCCGGCAAGGGAGGCCGCGGCCCCCGCCTTCAAGAAAGCACGACGATTGAGAGTTGACATGGTTTTCCCTCCGCAATAAAAGGAACAACTCCTTGACGATAAAACCTTTCTTTCCGACGGCGCACGGAGGGAAGCAGGGCTCCCGCAAGTTCGGAAAAGTTTGCGCCCCGTACAGACGTCGGAAGAAAAGCGTCCTAGATTTTCCACCCGCACAAGAGGCTTTTAAGCTCCTCGTACGAATTCACGCGAAGCTTGCGGTAGAGGCTCGTACGGTGATTCTCCACCGTCCGCACCGAAAGACTCAGCCGCTCCGCTATTCCGTGGTTGGGCACCCCCTGAAGGAGAAGCTTCGCGATCTGTCTCTCCCGAGGCGTCAGGAGACCGATCGCCTCCCGGGCCTCTTCGGCCGTGAGACCACGCCGCGTCTTCTCGAGACACTCGCGCAGGGTCCGGACGAGTTCGTCCGTGTCGACGGGCTTTTGCAGAAAGTGGTAGGCCCCCTTGCGCAGAGCCTTGACGGCCATGTCCACGTCGCCGTGTCCCGTCAGAAAGATGATCGGCGTGTCGATTCGTCTGGCGATCATTTCGTCCTGCAGGCGCGTGCCGCTCATCCCGGGCATGCGCACGTCGAGCACGACGACACCGGGGCGCGAGGGCATGTCGTTCACCAGAAATTCTTCCGCACTCGCATAGGCGACCGTGTCGAACCCCTCCTGCTCGAGCATGTAGACCAGAGCATCCCGAACGGAGGCGTCGTCGTCGACGATGCGGATCAGGGCGTTTTCTTTCTTCACTTTTCACACTCCTTGTCCGGTTCGCGGGCGGGCGGCAACGTCACCCTCACGACGAGTCCGCCTGCGGGCGTCAGGGAAAATTCGATTTTGCCTTCGTGCAGTTCGACGAGATCCCGCACGATCGAGAGTCCCAGACCCAACCCCTCGGGACGGGTGCTCTCTCCGATCTGAACGATCTCGGCGAGCTTTTCCTCCGTCAGGCCGACGCCGTTGTCCGAAACTTCAAAGCCCGGACCGGGACGATCAAAAATCCTCACTCGGATTTCGGGCTTCCCGATCGACTGAATCGCCTGCGACGCGTTTCGCAGGAGATTCACGACGACCAACTCCAATTCCAGAGAATCTCCGCGGACCCGAAGCTCGTCGCCGGCGCATTCGCGCTTCAACGCGACGGGAACGTTGCCGAGACTCGTGATTTTGAAGTTGCCGATCGCCGTTTCCACCAGTTCGCCGAGGTCGATCACTTTGTCGCGCACGGTCTGCGAACGCACGTAGTCGCGCACTCGGTTCACGATCGCACTCGCGCGCCCGACCTGCTCCTCGATTCCCTGAATCCCCTTTTCAACCGCCCGGCGCTTTTCGACGTTTTCCGTGGCCTTGCCGATGCCGTGGGCGTAGCAGCCGATGGCGTTGAGGGGCTGTCCGAGTTCGTGGGCAAAGAGACTCGCCATCTGTCCGATCGTCTGCAGGCGGCGCTGCTTTTCCAGACGCCGGGAAATGAGTTCGGTTTCCCGCCGGGCTCTTTTCTGCTCCGTCAGCGCATGTCTGAGCTCCCGCGTCTTTCGGCGCACCAGCACTTGCAAAACGACGGTGTGAACGACAATGAATCCCAACGCGCAGAGACCGAAGACGATCCACCCTTTCCAACGATTCAGGAAGCTTCGAATGGAGGATTGCCGCACCTGCGCCCACGCATCGTCGTCGAGAAGTCTGAGCGTGCGGTCCGTCGTCTGAAAGTTCGTGGCGACGTGCCAGCGTTGCCCGTTCGCCCCGGCCTTGAGCGCAAAGATCGTGCTCAGAATTTCCCGATGGGCGAAGGGAGTAAGAGACGGCGTCGCCACGAGCGTCGTCCCCGGATAGAGCTGCGTCGAATGGAGGCAGGTCATGTCCGTATCCTGCTTGGGCCAGAGGACGCCGAGGTCCGCCGTGGAACACGTGCGGCTCCCGCAGTAGCGCTCCAGGCGGCAGACGGGAAGAATCAGGAGGTCGAGTCCGCCCTCGCGGAGCCTGCGAAGCGCCGCGGCCGTCTCGTCGTCGGTGTCCGCTCGGACGGGAATCTTCGCAAAGAGGTCGGCCGACGCTTTTCCGGAGAGTCCGTGGCGGATCAGTTCGCCCCGAACGATCACGGAGCCCGCCTCGCCGCCGAGCCTCAGAACTTTTCCCTTGGAGACCGAACGGGGCACGTCGGGCTCTTCGCCGAGACGCGAAAGAAAAAGCGCGCCCTGCGTCCGATTGGGATTCGTCGTCTCGGCGGCGTGCGTCACCGCGATGTCGCTGCAGCCCGAAAGAAGAAGCCGACGATAGAGGTCGCTCGGCGCCAGGAAGAAATCGAGCCGATTCTGTCTCACGAGGCGTGCGATCTCTTCCTCCGAAGCGCGCGTCACGTTGAGCGCCATTCCGTTCCGGGCGAAATCCGCCCGCAGCGCGGATACGGTCTCTTCCAAAAACGGTCCCTGCGACTCCCGCGACAGTTCTTCGACCATGCCGAGTTCGACGGTCGTCTGCGGGACCTGCGCAAACAGGGTTTGCGTCAGAAAAAGCAGGAGGGCGGCCTGAAAGGCGGTTCGAACTCGAATCATCTACGCCTCCCCCAGGCTGCGCGCGATGTCCTGCGCCGCGATCCGGGCGAAGGTCTGCGCCTTTCCCAAAGCCGTTCCCATGATGAAGGAGGCCCCGTGAAAGCCGCCCGTCACTTCGCCAGCCGCCCAGAGACCCTTGATCTCGTCGCCCTGCGCGGTCAGGACCCGCGCACGGTCGTTGATCTTGATTCCGCAGTAGGTCCCGAGCAGACAAGGGGAAACCGGCAGGACGTAAAAGGGCGGCCTGTCGATCGTGAGAAGCCGACCGTTGTTGACGGCCACCGATCCCCTCCCTGCGTCTTCGCCCCGGGCGACCGCCTTGTTGTAGGCTTCGACCGTCTCCTGCAGGGCGGCGGGATCGATGGAGCATTGGTTCGCCGCCTCCGCAAGGGTGCGTCCCGTGCCGAGCGGCACGACGTCCCAGCGTCGCCGGTCCATCGGCTGTCGTTCGGAAATGCCGCGGATGCGCTCGTCGAACACGATGAAGCTCTTGGCGTCGCTCTGCTGCAGGACCGCCTTTGCAATCAACTTGTAGGGGAGCGACTCGTCTACGAAGCGCCGTCCGAACTTGTTGACGATGATTCCTCCGTGATAGTTGACGAAGGTCATGTCGTGAATGGTCGTGGGGTTTTGGATGAAGGCGTAGGAGGCTTCGAGCCACTCCATGTCGGCGAGCCCCGCCCCCAACGCCTGCGCCATGAGAATGCCGTCGCCGCGGCTCCCTTGGGCCGCGATCGTGGAGACGAAGCGCATGCGGGGCGAATACTTTTCCAACAGCGCCGTATTGCGCGAAAAACCGCCGGTGGCGAGAAGCACGGCCCGCGCCGCATAAGCCGCCCGGTCCGTTCGGACGCCGACGACGCGGTTGCGGGACCGATCGAAGAAAAGTTCCCTCACCCTTGCGCCTACCCGCACGTCGACGCCCGAAGACGCGGCTCTGCGGTAGAGACGAGAAACGAGTTTTTTCGCATCGAAAACGTGCGCCCTCAGCGTTCCCGATCCGGGCGCAAGCGTCTGCGGCGCAACGCCCTGTGCGAGCACCCATTCGTACTGACGGCGATTCTCCCGAATGAACGCGCGAACGAGACGCTCGTCGTTCTTATGAGCGCCGACCGCGAGAATGTCCCCGTAAAACACCTTGTCGCTGTCGATCACTCCGCGCTCTTTCTGGAGCTCCGTTCCGCTCACTGCCCAGAATCCGCCGCTGATGATGCTCGATCCGCCGATCAAAGGTTCGCTTTCGAGCACGAGAATTCGTCTCAAGCCGTACTCGGCGGCGAGACAGGCGGCGGTGAGACCTGCGGCGCCGGCCCCTGCGACCACCAGATCATAGATTTTCCCGTCCGGCTGTCCCCGCACGGACGACGGCAGGACAAAAGGAGCGGCGAGCGTTCCGATAATTAAATCCCGGCGATGCAACGACATATTCGCAAAACCAAAACGAAGCGGATCAAGGCAATGCTACCCCGATCCGCTCCCGCGCCCGGCCGAAGCCGGGCGACCCGCACCGTGTGAGTTCACGGAAAGACGAACATCACTTCTTCTGAGCGATGGCGCGAACGGCGATGCGACCGAAGGACATGGCCTTGGAGAAGGCCGTGCCGGTCATGTAGGAAGCGCCGTGCACGCCGCCCGTCATTTCACCGGCCGCGTAGAGATGCGGGATCACTTCGCCGAAGACGTCGACGACCTCGGCCTTCGGAGTGATCTTGATGCCGCAGTACGTACCGATCATGGCACCCACGGACGGGAAGATGAAGAACGGAGCCTTTTCGATGCGGACGAGCTTGCCCTGACCGGAAGCGAGCCCGGCGCGCCCGAACTCGGGATCCTTGCCGGCATCCACATAGCCGTTGTAGTTCTTCACGGTTTCCGCAACCGTCTTCGGATCGAGTCCGGCCTTCTGCGCGGCTTCTTCGATGGTGTTGCCCATGAAGACGTAGTCCGGGCACTTGCCTTCGTCGATCGGCTTCCAGAGAATGCCGTCCTGCATCGGGTCCATCTTCATGGCGATTCTGCGGATATTGTCGTCGAAGACGATCCAGGACTTGCCTTCGGGCTGCGCGAAGGCGATGTCGGCCTGCGTCTTGTACGAAATCGATTCGTCCATGAAGCGCTTGCCGGTCTTGTTCACCACGATGGCGCCCTTGAACTGCGTCAACGCCATGTCCTTGATGGTCGAAGGCTTGAGCGTGAACCCGTAGGAGGCCTTGATGTAGTTGGTGTCGATCATGTCGGCGCCGTAGGCCTGCGCAATCAGGATGCCGTCGCCCTGCGTGCCGAGACCCGCGATCACCGCCGCGTTTTCAAGGAGCGGCGCGTACTTCTTGAGCATCTTCGGATTGCGCGAGAACCCGCCCGCGGCGAGCACGACGCCCTTCTTGGCCTCGATGTTCATGACCTTGCCGCGGCGCGACACGCGAACGCCCGCGATGCAGTTCTTCTCGTGGTCCCAGAGGAGCCGTTCGGCCTTCGTGCGCAGAACCACCTTGGCTCCGCCGTCGACCGCGAACTTGCGCATGGCCTCGATCACTTCGCCCGGCTTGAAGGTGTGGGCGCGCGGAACGCTCATGCCGCCCGAAAGCGTGACGGAAATGGGCTTGACGCCGAGTTCCTTCGTCATCCATTCGTAGTGGGCCTTCGTTTCCTTCACGTAGGCCTTGACGACTTCCAGATCGTTCTGGTTCTGACCGGTCGTCATCATGTCCTTGATGAAGAGGTCTTCGCTGTCCTTGATGCCGCGCTTTTCCTGTTCTTCCGTGCCGCCCACGGCCCACTGACCGCCGCAGATGACGGAGGAGCCGCCCACCGTCGGTTCCTTTTCGAAGACCACTGCGGAGAGCTTGTCCATGACGGCTTCGCAGGCGGCGGCGAGACCCGCGCCGCCCGCACCGATGATCACGACGTCGTACGATTCGTCCCACTTTTGGGGAGCCTTCACGGGAACAGCGCCCGCGACGGGCGAAACGAGAGCCGCGGCACCCGCGGCCGCACCCATGGCGAACAATTCTCTACGTTTCATGTTTCGTCTCCTTTTCCGGTTTTCCTGCGACCGGAACGCACGTTCGAGATCGAAGATCCGCACTCTCCCGAAGGGGCGGCGGATCTTCCTCCGCTTCTTATTTTCCGAACGTTCGTACCTAGGTACGATTGCCCTGCATCAATCATCCCGAATCTTTATTCTTTTGAAAAGGTCCGGCTCTTCGGCGGCCATCGGACCGGCGGCCGCATCCCGCCCGCCGCCGGGCACTCCCGAACGGTCGTTTTCGATTCCCGCCCTCCGTAGATCCGGCCGAGACGAGCGGGAGCCAAACGCACGCTGACAACCGGGAGGAACCGCCCCGCTCTCTGCCGTCACTCGCTCGACGGCACCCCCTCCCACACCACGCGGCGGTAGTTTCCTTGATCCGTATCGGCCTCGGTCGAGAAACAGAGCACCACGGCGTTTTCGTCGAGCCCAACAGTCTCCCGCCACTCTTTGGGAGCGCCTTCACGCACGAGCTCCACGAACGCCCCGAACCCCGACGCGCCGCTCTCACCCGACACGACGCGGTCGTCCCCGGGCAAGGGATTCCCGAGCATGCGCATGGCGCGGGCCGCCACGCGGTCCGTGATCGTGACGAAGTTCTCCGCCGTCTCTTCGAGCATCGAAAGCGCCGTGCGGCAGGGTTCCCCGCAGGCAAGCCCCGCCATCATGGTGGCGAGATCCCCTTCGGCGATGTGAATCTTTCCGTCCCGCGCGGCCACGGTCTTATGGAGACAATCCGCCGCTTCGGCCTCCACGATCACGAACGCGGGCGGACAATCCCTGAAGACGTTCGTCAAGTACGCCGCCACGGCTGCCGCCATGGACCCCACGCCCGCCTGCAGGAAAACGTGCGTCGGGCGAACGCCCTGCTCCCGCATTTCCTCGACGGCTTCCTCAGCCATCGTCATGTAACCCGCCATCAGGCGCTTCGGAATGTCGACGTATCCGGGCCGATCCGTGTCCTGCACATAGGTCCAGCCGTTTTCCGCCGCCGTGGCCTTCGCAAGCTCCACGGTCGCGTCGTAGTTGACGTCGGTGACGTGCACCACGGCGCCCGTCTTTCGGATGCGCTCCACGCGTTCAACGGAACTGCCTTTCGGCATGTAGATCACCGCCTTCTGACCGAGTTTCATCGCCGTCCAGGCGACGCCCATCCCGTGATTGCCGTCGGTCGCCGTGGAAAAGGTGCGCTCGCCGAGACGCCTCAGGGTTTCGGGGGCGGTCAGAACCGCGAAGTCGGGACGCTCCATCCCGAGCTCCTCGGAGAGAAGCGACGCGATGCACCAACTTCCGCCCAGGGCCTTGAAAGCCTTGAGGCCGAAGCGCTTCCCCTCGTCCTTCACGAAGACGTCCTTCACGCCGAGCGCCCGGGCGAGCGAAGGCAAATGCACAAGCGGCGTCGGCTCATAGTCGGGCATCGTGCGGTGAAAGGCCCGCACGGCCGCCGCGGTTTCGGCGTTGTAGAGGGGAACGTCAAGATTCTTCGGATTCGCGGGAAGGGTTTGGTGGAAAAGCTGCAGGTCGGTCATGGAAAATCTCGCCAAATGTCGGAGGACGCAAAGCGTCGACGAGACCGCCCGAGAATGCGGTTCGCCCGCCGACGTTTTTTCATTATGCTGAAGACTTCCTCCGGACTACGAGAGCGATTACCCGCACTTCGGGTTTCTTTCTCCTTCCCGTCCCGAAGGCTCTCTCCCGCCCCGAAGACTCTCTCCCGCCCCGAAGACTCTCAAAATCCCCGCTCGAGGACCGCCCGGGCGTCGACCCCGAAGACTCCGCACCACTTTTCCCAACGGCCGAGACCGTGGCGGCGCTCCTCTTCGGCAAATCTTTCCAAAAAAGCCATGCGCGCGGGGCTGCGCCGAATCGCCTTCGACACCGCGATGACGTTGTGAAACAGCAGCCTGCGCCAATGCGGCAGGACGGCGACGAGACGCCCCGTACGAAGATCGTCTTCGAGAAGACGAAGCGGCAGATCGACGGCAATGCCGTCTCCGTTGACGGCCGCCTGATAGCAGGTCAGGACGTTGGCCTCCCGTATCAGCGGATTGAAGGGGAACTCGGCCGCATTGCGCTCCCTTGCCTCGGCTTCCGAGGCGGGCAGAGGCTCTATTTTTCCCGTTTCGAGCGAGTAGGCCGCGCTTTCCGAAAAAAGCATCGTCGCCTTCGGATAGAAACCTCCGACACGACGATGGAGCGTGTGGCGCGCGAGGTCTTCCGGCGCACGGGGCGTCCCGTGCTTTGCAAGATAGGCGGGCGCCGCGACGAGAAAGGTTCCTACGGAAAAGGCGGGAATGAGGGCGATGTCGTCCCCGCGCAGCTCGGGGACGTAGCAGAGATAGGCTGCGTCCACCCTCCCTTCGCGAACATCCTCCTCGTCGCGGGGGTCCGTGAGCTCCACGCGAAGCAGAGGATCGCGCCCGGCATGTTCCTCAAGCAGTCTGCCGTAGGAGGCGCGCGAGAAATTGGGAGGAACGCTCAGCCGCAGAGGCGTGCGCAAGGCATTTTGCCGAGCGGCTTCGAGGTGCGCGCAGAGGCGCTCGTGAGCTTCGCGCAAAACGGTCACGTCGGGGAGAATTTTCTGAAGATCTTCCGACAGACGTGCGGGCTTGTGCCGGCGATCGAGCGGCGAAAGGCCGCTTTCCTCTTCGAATTTCGCGAGGAGGCGCGAAGCGGCGTAGATCGAAAGCCTCTCCCGGGCGGCCGCTTCGGTGAGCGTGTCGCCCCGTGCGATGCGGTCGATGATTCTCCAGAGCGTAAGGTCGGATTCGACGGAAGGCATGATCGTGTCGCATTCCAGAGTGAAAGCTACCGACAAGTGTAATCCGTCTTGCGAAAAACGCAACACGTCTTGCAAACGGTCGGAGCGGCACGGCTCCGCCTCTTCCTACAATCCCGTCAACCCTTCGGAGGCGCTGCGGGCGAACCGACCCGGGTGGCCTTTCGAAGCCGCGTCCCCGACGGGGACCTAGGAAACCAAAGGAGAAAAGATCATGACTCAGCAGATCAACCGCCGCGCCTTCCTGCGCGGATCCGGCGCCCTGGCGCTCACCTCCCTCGCCGCGGGCGTCGCTCAGGCGCAGCCCTGCCGTCCCGAACCGAAGTGGGACCGCACGGTCGACGTATTGGTGGTCGGCTCCGGCTTCTCGGGTCTTGCGGCCGCCATTGAAGCCCGCACGAACGGCGCGGACGTGCTCTGCATCGAAAAGATGCCGATGGTGGGCGGCAACTCCATTCTCTCCGCTGGGGGCTTCGCCGCGCCGGGCAACGACCTGCAGGTGGCCGCGGGCATCAAAGACAGTCCCGAACTGCTTCTTCAGGACATGCTGAAGTCGGGCGGTCACCTCAACAACGTCGAATGCGCGAAGGTCGTCGCGTACGGCGCCCTGGACGGCTACCGCTGGGCCAAGGATTTTCTCGGCGTCAAATTCGACCGTCTCGGCTATCAGGGCGGCCATTCCGTGGCGCGCTCGGCCTGCTACATGAAGGGAACCGGCGCCAACATGATCGGTCCGATGATGAACAAGCTCAAGGAACTCGGCGTTCCCGTGAAGACGCGTTGCCGTCTCGTGAACCTCGTCACGGACGAAAAAGGCGCCGTGATCGGCGCGGAAATCCGCGAAGGATACCGCTTCCCGAAGGAAGAGAGCGGCAAGACCGTGTTCGTGCGCACGAAGAAGGGCGTCGTGATCGGAAGCGGCGGGTTCTCACAGAACGTGAAGCTTCGCAGTCTGCACGACGCGCGTCTCGGACCGCAACTTGAATCGACCAATCAGCCGGGCGCCACGGGCGACGCCATGGTTGCCGCCTTCCGCGCGGGCGCGACTTCGGTTCACATGGACTGGATTCAGCTCGGTCCCTGGACGAGCCCGGACGAAAAGGGCTTCGGCGTCTGCCCGAAGTTCGTGGAAGCTTCCGTCGGGTACGGCTTCATGGTCGATCCGAAGACGGGCGCGCGCTTTGTGAACGAAACCGGCAACCGAAAGGTCCGCTCCGACGCGATCATCGCGACGGGTCACCCCGCCGTGCTCCTCGTCTCGGAAAAGAACGCCAAGCACGTCCCGCCCTCCACCATCGAAGCCGGCCTCAAAAACGGCGCAATCCGCCGGTTCGGGTCGATTGACGAAGCGGCCGCCTTCTACAAGATCGATCCGGCTTCGCTCAAGAAGGCCCTCAACCGCTGGAACGAAGCGATCGTCAAGAAGAACGACCCCGACTTCAGCGCGAAGATCTTTGACGACACCGAAAAGAACGACGGCGCCTTCTACGGCTGCCGCCTCTGGCCGCGCGTGCACTACTGTCAGGGCGGCATCGCCGTGAACCCGAAGGCCGAGGCCCTCAACGAAGACCTTGAAGTGATTCCGGGCCTCTACGCCGCGGGCGAATGCACGGGTGGCGTTCACGGGATGGTCCGTCTCGGGACCGTTTCGATCGCCGACTGCGTCGTCTTCGGGCGCGTGGCCGGGAAGAACGCCGCCACGCGTGCGTAAGGCTTGACCACGGCGAAGCGGGGCGCAAGAGGATCCGCTTCGCTACAGAGCTTCTACAGACCAAACGGTCGATCGGAAACGGTCGGCCGTTCGTCGCTTCCATGACAAGCGTCTCGTCCCGGCGGTTGGCGGCAAGCCACGGCATCCGTCGAAACCGACAAAGAAGCCGTCAGCGCGGCTCTAAAAGGCGATCGAAGAATTCCTCATGCTCCTCATCCACATGCACGTACTCTTTCAGGCGCTTCGCAGAACAGTATCCCCGGAACGCGAGTAGGAAACACACGAGGTCCGTCCCGGACAGCCTGCCCATTCGGGACGCCAACTCTTCATACCACGAAGCTTCCAACGCGCGAACCGTTTCGCTCGTCGACGACATGCCGAGGAGCGCTTTTCCCAACGCTTCGTACTGGGGGTCTTCCCGGCGGGAAGAACGCCACCAGTCGAGATATTCGTCGATCGCCTTCAGCTTGCCGCGCGCACGATGGAGGCAGATTTTGGCAACCGTAATCCGTTCTGCAATTTGGGTCCCGGCATAGTCGTAGTACTCGCAGAGGAGGCCGCCCAACACCATGTCCGCGTTCCCGAAGTGGTAGCGGACCGCACTCGGCGTAACGCCCGCCTTCTTCGCAACGGCACTCACCGTGAGCTTCGTCGCCCCTTCCTTCAGAAACAACGTCTTTGCGGCTTCCAGGATCTTATCCTGTGTTGCAAGGCCTCGGCTGTTTGTTACGGGCTCCTCGTCCCGCTTTGGAGCGGCGGGGGCGGTCTTGGGCTTTGATTGGGTCATATTCGTCTCCGTCGCATCGTTCCTCATTGCCGGGAACGCTTCGACTCATCACCGGTTTCTTCGGCCCAAGGAACTCTCAAGCCGTCTTGAAGCGGAGATTGTAGCGTACTGATCCCCAACGCCTGAGATCTGCGACGGACGTCAGCAGCTCAAGCCCTCCGGTGTGCCGCAAACTTCTGAAAACGAACGGTCAGCTGGAGACGGGGCCGAACGTCGTCCCCGCGTCGCTTCGGGCGGCATGACGCTGAAGCCCGACGCAGTGGACACCCCTCCCCTTTTTTTGGAAGAATGCCTCCATGCGCAACTCTTCCCTCTCCTTCCTCTGCAGACCGGCCCTTGTCCCGCTCCTCGTCCTCCTGACGAACCTCGCGGCATGGTCCGGCGCCTTCGCCGCAGTTCCGCTGGAAAACGTCGGAGAACACGAGAAAACGGTCGTGTCCGTCGGAGTACAGAGTTCGCTCGATCCCCTCTTTTTCACGGGCTCCTTTGCGCCGACCATGGCGTATCTGCGCAAGACCTTTCCCAAACTCGAATTCCACGCCGAAGTGCTCGATGACGACGCACTCCTTCGTCACGTCCGGGAACCGTCGGACTTCGACTTCGTCTTCCTCGACAGCGGCTTCTATGTCTTCTCGGCCGACAGGGGCGAGATGCGCGACATCGTCATGCAGACGAGTCCTCAGAGTGCGAATCCCTCCGCATCGGTGGGCTCGACCGTCATCGTCCGCGCCGCCGACGAACGATTTCAATCGATCGACGATCTTCGCGGACACAGAGTGGCGGCGGATTCACCCGAGAGTCTCGGAGGTTGGAACATCATTCAGGGAGTGCTTGCCGAGCGGGGATTCGATCCCGAAAACTTCTTCGGAGAAGTGTTCTACACCCATTCGCAGTATCCGGGCGTCGCGGCTTTGGTCGCGAACGGCTCGGTCGACGCCGGGATTCTCAAAGCCTGCGAACTCGAGCGCCTCATGGCCGAGCACAACATTCCCGCCGACGCCTTTCGCATTCTCGACGAACGGAAAGACGCCGCACTCGCCTGCCGGCATTCGAGTCCCCTCTATCCCGACGTCATTCTGGCGGCCTCGGCGAATTCCGACCCGACGCTCGTGAAGGCCGTCGCCCGCGCACTTCTTGAAATGCCGACGTCGCCGGACGGGTACGCCTGGGGGATCGGCGCCAAAACGGCGCGGACCGCCCGTCTCTACCGGGAACTGCGCATCGGCCCCTACCGCTACCTGCGGGAAGTCCGCTGGGATACGGTCTGGGAGAACTACAAGCCCTGGTTCGCGGGACTCGCCGCACTCCTTCTCTTTGCGGGCTTTCACATTCTGCGTACCAACCGGCTGGTGCGCCTTCGCACCCGGCAGCTGCGCGTCGCTCTTTCGGAAAAGGATCGGCTCGAACAAGAGGCTCGGAAAAGCCGCGACCGGCTCTACCAGATGGAGCGCGCGGGCGTCGTCTCGCAAATGTCCGCAATGCTCGCGCACGAACTGCGGCAACCCGTCTACACGCTCACCAACTTCGCGGGCGGCATCGCCATGTACGTAAAGAAGAAGTACGCGGCGGACCCCATGGTTGAAAAGGCTTCTCAAGGGATACTATCTGCGGCCGACCGCATTTCGCAGATCGTCGGCCGCGTGCGAAGCTACGCCAAACAAAAGGAAGCGCGGCACATCCGGATCGACCTTGGAGAACTGTCCGAACGAACACTTGCGACCTTTCGCCACACGACGGCTTCGGACGGCGTCCAAGTCGAAGTGACGGGCGATGCCGGGGTTGCGGTTTCAGGCGATCCTCTCGAACTCGAACTCGTACTTCTCAATCTTCTTCGCAACGCGGCGACCGCCATGGCCGAGTTGCCTGCGCCGCGAAAGATCCGGCTCTCGTGGACGACGGCGGAAATTCCCGGGCTCGTTTCCGTTCACGTGGAGGACGAGGGGCCCGCGCTCACGGCGGAAGCGTTCGAAGCCCTCTCTCACCCCGTCAACAGCCTCAAACCCGACGGGTTGGGCCTCGGACTTTCGCTTTGCCGTACCATTGTGGAGCGTCACGGGGGCGAGCTCTCGTTTGCACGAAGGCCGGAACGTTCCGGCCTTCGCGTGACCGTCGCGCTTCCGAAGCTTGATGCTTAAGATGAGAGGAGGGACTTTCCCATGGAAAATCCAAAGTTGACTCCGTTGATCCGGCTCGTCGACGACGACAGAAACGTACTCGAGTCCGAGGCCTACGTCCTGCAGCTCGACGGTTGGGATACCGCCGCCTATGAGAGCGCCGAGGCGTTTCTGACCAAAGACGATCCCGAACGACCCGGGTGCATGGTGCTCGACGTCCGCATGGGCGGCATGAACGGCCTCACGCTGCAGCGAAAACTTGCGGAAAGCGGCCGAACCCTCCCGATTCTCTTCCTTTCCGGCCACGCCGACGTGAAAACGGCGGTGCTCGCCATGAAGCGGGGTGCGGCGGATTTTCGTACGAAACCCATTTCCCCCGAGCTTCTTCAGAAGACGGTGGCCCGTCTCGTGCGTTGGCACCTGACGGTTTGCCGGACCGCGAAAGAAACGGAAGCGCTGCGCGCGCAATTCAACGCGCTCACGCCGCGCGAGCAGGAGGTCGCCCGCCTCGCCGCAAAGGGTCTTCTCAACAAGGAAATCGCCGAACTCATCAAGGCGTCCGAAGCGACGGTGAAGATTCACAGGGCGAACGCCTTCCGAAAGCTCGACGTGCGAAACGCCGCGGAACTCACCGAAGTCCTCGGCATGATCGATGCGCCCGAACTTCCCGCCTTCCCCTCTTCCGACAGGGATGAGGACGCCGACGCGGAAGTACGGGCGGGGAGTCTGCCGTGACGGACGACGACAACAAGAAATCCTTTCTCGGCGCGCACTGGTCCCGCCGAGGCGTCTTGCTCACGGGCGGCGCATTCTTGGCGGCGGCCGGCGGAGCGCTTCTCCTTCGGTCGGCCCCGACCGAATACGACGTGATCGTGATCGGAGGCGGTGCGGCGGGGCTGGCCGCGGCGGTTTCCGCAGCGGAAAAAGGCGCGTCGGTTCTTCTCCTGGAAAAACAGGCGGACGTGGGTGGAAACACCCGCATTTCGGGGGGATTTTTTGCCGCGGTCGACCCGCAAAGGCAAAGTCGGCAGGGCATCGAAGACTCCGTCGAAAAGTTTTACGAACAGATGTTGGCCAGCGGCGGCCCCCGCACGAACCCCGCCCTCGCCCGAGTTCTCGTGGAAGAGGCGGACGATGCGCTTCGCTGGCTTGAAAACTACGGCATGCGCTTTCAGGACGAAGTGATCGAAATTTACGGCGCCCATTGGCCTCGCTGTCACATCCCCCTGATGCCCGCCGGGGAGGGCTATGTCTACACGCTCTCTTCGGCCGCCTCCCGATTGGGCGTCACCGTGAAGACCCGCGCCCGTGCGGAACGCCTTGAGCGCGCTCCCGACGGGACCTTCCGCTTACGCGCGGCCGAGCCCGGCGAAACGCACTTCTACGGAGCCCGGCGGGCCGTCGTGATCGCGAGCGGCGGCTTCGGAGCCAATCGAAAAATGATCGCCCGATTCGCTCCCAATCTCGCCGATCTCACGAACGACAACACGCCGGGATCCACGGGCGAAATGCTCCTTGAAGCGGAACGCCACGGGGCGGCCCTCGTCAACATGGATTCCGTGCAGTGTCTTCCGGGATGTCCGCCGGGGAGAAAACTGCGCATCGTTCTTCACAGCGACGTGAGCCGCTTCATTCTCGTGAATTCCGAGGGACGCCGTTTCATTCGCGAGGACGGACGTCGCGACGTCCTTCGCGACGCCGTTCTGGCGCTTCCCGAGCGCTACGCGTACTCGATCGTCGACGACGAGGGCTTTCGCAGCTACAACATCCTCATGCGGCGAAACGCCGTGGTCGGCGTCGAAACGGGCGACGCCTGGCGGGCCGACACGCCCGAGGAACTGGCGCGGGCCATGGGTCTTCCTCCCGAAACGCTGCGAAAGACGATCGACGACTACAACGAAGGGGTGCGCAGGAAACGCGACGCGTTCGGGAAATCCTCCGCGGAGCTTCTCCACGAAATCCGCAAACCTCCCTTCTGGGCCTGCTTCGCCGGGATGACCATTCACTACACCATGGGCGGTCTCGCAACCGACGCGAAGGCGCAGGTGCTCTCCGACTCGGGCGAGCCCCTTCCCGGGCTTTTCGCCGCGGGCGAGGCTACGGGCGGCGTTCACGGGATCAACCGCATGGGTGCGAACGGCATCAACGACGCGGTGGTGTTCGGACGAATCGCAGGACGCAACGCCGCCCGCGCCTGACTGCATTTCAACGGACTCACAAGATTCGGGATTTGTCAATAGCGCTTTGGCGAGATTCGCGCCGCGCGGAAGCGGCGCACACTCAAAGGCATCGAGGGAATGCCTTTGCATTCTCCGTACAAAAGGAGAATCCGATATGTCCGAAATTTCTCGTCGACGCTTCCTTGCCGGTGCTGCGGCCGGTGCGGCCGCTTCCGCGGCCGGTTTCGCCCACGCTGCGGCGGCTCCCGCCGACCTCGGCGTCTGCAAGCTCCCCGCCAAGTGGGACGAAAGCTATGAACTCGTTGTGATCGGCTCCGGCGGCGCCGGTCTCGCCACCGCCGTTTCCGCCGCGCAGAACGGCGTCAAGAAGATCCTCGTCCTCGAAAAAATGTCCTACATCGGCGGCAACACCGCGATTTCGGGCGGCGGCTTCAATTCCTACGACCCCGTCCGACAGAAGAAGCAGAACATCCAGGACAGCCCTGAAAATCACGCGAAGAACACGCTAGAGGGCGGCGACGGCCGCGCGAATCCCGAACTCGTCAACGAAATGACGAAGAATTCCTACGACGCCGTGAAGTGGCTCGAATCGATGGGAATGAAGTTCAAGGACGAGGTCTATCAGATCTACGGCGGTCTCTTCCCGCGCTGCCACGCTCCGCTCGGCTCGCTCGGTTCCGACTATATCAAGGTGCTCAAGGCCCAGTGCGACAAGCTCGGGATTGAAATCCGCACGCAGAGCCGCGTGACGCGGGTCATCCGCGAAGAGCCTCTGGCGGGAAAGGTTCTCGGCGTCGAATATCAGGACAAGAACGGCAAGGCCCGCTTTGTGGAAGCGACGAAGGCGGTCGTTGCGGCGGCGGGCGGATTCGCCGCGAACCCCGAAATGCGCGCGCTCTACGACCCGCGCATGCGCAACCTCACGACGACGAACCACGTGGGCGCCACGGGCGACCTGATTCCGCTTCTTCTCGACATCGGCGCCAACACGACCGGCATGGACTTCATCCAGTGCAACCCCGGCTGCCCTCCGGGACGCAAGCACCGCGTGATGATGCATCTGATCGTCAAAAACTTCATCATGGTGGGCCGCGACGGCAAACGCTTCGTCGCCGAAGACGAACGCCGCGACGTGATCCGCGACGCCATTTTGTCGCTTCCGACGCAGACCGCCTTCTCGATCATCGACCAGAACGGCTACGACGAAACGAATCCCGGTCATCAGCAGAGCATTCAGAAGGGCTTTGAGACGGGCGACGCCTGGTCGGCCGACACGCTCGAAGAGCTGGCAAAGAAGATGAAGGTCGATCCCGCCGTCTTCAAGAAGACGATCGAAGACTTCAACGCGGGCGTCGACGCCAAGAAGGATGCGCTCGGCAAGGCCCCCGACATGCTGCGCAAGATCGAGCGCGCCCCCTTCTATGCGGGCTACGCCGGGATGAGCTGCCACCATACGATGGGTGGCATCGTCATCAACAAGAAGACGCAGGTTCTCGACCGCCGCGGCAACGTCATTCCGCACCTGCACGCCGTGGGCGAACTGACGGGCGGCATTCACGGAACAAACCGCCTGGGCGGCAACGCGATCTGCGACATCTTCACGTTCGGACGCCTCACCGGCATCTATGTCGCGAAGGGCGAATAAGCCGACGCGGCATTGAGTGCGCGATCCCTCGCCGTTCGGACGGACGGTGAGGAAATCCTCCCCCAAGGTCACGCAGTACTCAAGAGTCGACGAAAAACCGAAGGCCGGAACATCCCTTTGAAAAGAGGCGTTCCGGCCTTCGCCTGTCCGGAGTTTGGTTTACTTCAGCCGTTGTCAGGGGACGTCAACCATATCTTTCATTGCGTCCGGGTCATCCAAAACCAACTGGCTCACTCGAATAAAGGGCTTCAAGGTCTTTTTCTACTGATCATGGTATGGAGCGTCCCGCATTTTTCAGAGGAAAGCGCCTGCCGACGCGAAGCGAATCCCGTATCCGGACATGGGGACAGCTCAGGGTCGAACCTTCGGGGCGCGCGCTTTTTCAAGCGTCTTGTGAATCAGTCCCGCTCGACGGGGATCCTCATCCGCGTCGTTCTTCGCCTGGGTTCGCCATGGGCCGGCCGATCTGGCTTCGGAACCATTCCCGGGTTTCTTCGTCCGGCGAATAGATGAAGCACCCCTTGAGCCCGCGCGTCATCAGAACGCGATAGGTGTTCCGGATGATTTGCGCCGCGATTTCCTTGGCCTTGCCGGGATCCTTCTTCGCCATCCCCTTCAGCCCCTTTACGCTCTGGTCCGTCTTGGCTCGGCCCGACAGATCCGTCACGACCTCGCCGTTGCGAACGTAAAGGTCCTTTCCGATGATGACGCCGACATACGGCACTTCCAGCCCCTGAGAGGTGTGGATGCAGCCGACGGCTTCGATCTTCGTGTCCTTAAGAATCCACAGTTTCTTGTCCCTGTCAAAATTCCAGGGAAGAGCAAACTCTCCGTCGTCGAGAACAATGTCGGGTTTTAATTCGGGATTCTTCTCTTTCTTAGAAATCCAATTCCAACAATAGCCGGCAAGAAGACGGGCTTCATGCTCGGGTCCTTTAGCATTCTCGCGAAGCAGCGCTTTGCGCAATTCCGTCGCAGAATCGTAGACGCGAAAGTCGTAGCCCGTTCCTTCGAGCGTCCGGTTCGCCGTTTCCCGAATGCCGAGCACTCTGTCGAGCCATGCGAGATAGCCGTCGGAGCCGCCGCATCGAAACTGACTCGGGAGCTCAAACTCCTCCACCTCGGCCCCGAGCTTCAGGGCCTCTTCGCGGATCGAGGCGACCGATCCGATGTCCTTCACGTGCACGCGCTGTTCGTCGTCCACAAAGAAGACCGTGACCAGGCCCGCCTGCATCAGCTCCCGGATCTGATTTTCGCCGAGGTTCCCGAATACGCCGCTCTTTTCGCGCAGTCGGTGGGCTTCGTCCACAAGAATGCAGGAGTAAAGGTTGTACTCTTCCCGGTTCAGCTTGTACGCCCAGTCGGTACCCAGAAAAAGATTCGAGATCACGTTCTTTTTGAAGGTTCCCGAGAGCTTCGCCGAATAAACGGCGCGGGGAGCCGCATTCTTCGAGACGTAGCAGCAGAGTTTCTGCTTGGCCGTGAGCGCCGCGAGAAGATTGACGGCCACGACCGACTTTCCGGTGCCCGGACCGCCCTTCACGATGACGACGCGCTTCTTCGGATCCAACCTCGAGCGCTGCAGAACCAGGGAGCGCACGTGTTCGAAGATCGTCTTTTGTTCGTCGATCAGCACGAATTCGCGGTTGCCGCGGATCATTCCCGCGATCGAATCGGCCAGCGCCTTGGAGGGGCGAATCTCCCCGTTTTCCACGATTTCGATCGTGCGGCCCCGATCGCCCTTGACGAGAAAGCGCTTCAAAAAGCTCTTGAGGTGCTTTTGCTCGCGGGGACCGCCCAGGAATACGGGCGCGGCGTTGAGATATTCCGCGTAACGGGGATCGAGGACGTTTTGTTCCGCGCCCTCGGCCGGATAATTGTGGAGGTAGGCGCAGGGTCTCACCTGAACGGCGGATCGCTCGGAAGACGGAGCGCACTCCGTGTTGAAGTTGCGCAGAAGCTCCGCGTAGGACCAGGCCTGGTAGCTCGGATGCGGACCCGGGATCAACGCCGCTCCGTGGCGCGGCGCCGCAAGAATGCCGTCCTCGTCGGTGACCGCGGATTCGGACCACTGCTTGAGTTCGATCACGACAAGGTTGGGACGCAACGCTTCGTCGTACCCGGAGAGCAGAACGTCGACGCGCTTGGAACAGGAGGGAATTTGATACTCGACGGCGACGCCCGCATCCGCGGGGAGCGCGGCGTCGTCCAAGGCATTCGCGACGTACTGCAGCGACGACTGCCAGGCGCGCTCCTCCCCGGGAGACGCCCGGCGGCCTTCTTGCTTGGCAAAATTCATCTGCAACGTCTCGACGATCGAGCAGTTGCGCGTGTCTTCGATGAAACCGGCCTTGTTGCTTTTGTAGATGATCATGCCTGGGGAGCGTGCGCGATGAAGACTGTCCTCGGCGGCCCGGATCTTTTGATGAAGACATTGCGTTGCGAGCGTTCAACAACCTGAACCGCAACCGAAGGCCGCCGGCGGAATTACGTTCAAAAATTCTATCGTACATCGACCGTCGCCGATGCGTCGCCCTCGTCCGTCTCTTCTCTTGACGAAGCGCTTCAAAAAAGACCGTCCCAAAGGCGTCGGCTCTCTGCACGTCAAAAAAGAAACGCCCCCAGACACAAGATCTGGAGGCGCTTCAGCCTGACGACAAAGCGTTAAAGTTCCCGGACACGCAATGCCGTTACTTGAGGTTTTTGATCACAGGCGGAGCTAACTGTACAGATCATTTCTTACGCGAATCTTAAGTGCGGGTTAACCCGCCGTTCCATGTCATTTCGTCTCCGGCAGAGCACCCGTCGCAACCTTTCCCCAAAGACTTCCTTTCGCCGAACCTCCTCTTCCGGTCGTCCGCATGCATCGACCGGGCAGTCGTCGGCGGTTTCCTTCCGCCACCGCGAAACGACACACAACCTGACCCACCGAACGACACCAGAACTGACCCGGCAAACGACATCCAAACCGACCCGCCCCACGCCCGAACCGTCCCTCGCTCCGACAAGCGCAACCTTTTGCCCGATCCTCTTTCTTTTCCTCATCTCCCTTCGCCGCAAAAATTTTTATCGCGACCACCCCACAAACGACTTTTCCTCTGCTAGAATTCGTCTTTTTCGGTTTGTCGTCGTTTAACTTACCGAAGTATCTCTGCCCAGAGATACCCGTGTGCACCCTGCGGTGCAGACGGCTCCTCCTTTTCGCCCCGGCTCTCTTCGGAGAACCCGGGGATTTTTTGCCCGTCCCCGCAAAAACGTCGCTTCGCGTCCGGCCTTGCGTCCGCAGCGCCCGTTGCCGACGCACATTTTCTTCTCCAATCCTCCCGATTCCTGATCCTCCGGGCCTCGTTTCCCCAAAGCATCCCGAGCGCCCGACCTTCCTCCGCAATCATCCCCCGTCACCCTCGCCTGCGCCCGCGACCGACTTCCCCCGCGCAAAGATCAACCCCGTTCACGCCTTCCCCGCGCCCGACTCCTCCCCGCCCGACAATTCCTCTCCGCCGTCGTCGAGCAACGCCGCCACGAACCGGTCGACAAGCGCGTTTCGCTCCTCCGCGCTCGCGCTCCGGTCCTTGAGACGACAGAGCCGAAGTCTTCTCAGAGACCAGGCTTCCTTGAGCTTCAATTCCACGACGTTTCGCTGTTTGGTCACCACCCCGCTCGGCAGCACGCTCACGCCCGCCCCTTCCTCGACAAGCGAAATCACGGCGTCGTGGCTCGAGGCCGTGAGTTTCGGGCGAATGCGCTTTCCCTCCTCGCGGGCCCGTTCGTAGAGAAATTCCTGCATCGGCGAATACGGCCCCACGGCGATGTAGTTGTAGGGAAAAAGCTCCGAAAAGGAAATTTCCCTTTTCGCCGCGAGCGGATGCCCGGGCGGCAACACCGCGACGAGCCGGTCCTCCGCAAAGGGTTCGAAGGTGAGAAGCGGATGTATGCCTTCAAACGCCGTGATCCCGACGTCGGCTTCGCCCGCGGCGACGTGGCGCACGATTTCCGGACTCGAGCGCTGCACGACATCCACCTGCACGTCCTGAAAGTGCGACAAAAAGCGCCCGAGCCGCCGCGGCAGAAAGGTGACGCCCGCGTTGTAGTTGCAGCATACGGTCACCCGTTTTTCCTGGGCGTGCGCGAAAGGAGCGAGCCGCGTCTCCAGGGCCTCCGCCTCAAGGAGGATTCTTTTGGCGGACTCCGCGAAGACCTCTCCCGCCTCGGTCATGCGCAATCCCCGGGAACTTCTTCGGAAAAGTCTCGTCCCCGCCCGGGTTTCGAGGTCGGACAATCGGTCGCTCGTCGCGCTCGGCGACAAATGGATGTATTCGGCGGCCTTCGTGATGCTCCCCGTCAATGCGACGGCGGAAAAGACTCTCAAATCCTTCAGATCAAAATGCAGCATGATGCCTTCTTTCGGAGATTCCGAAAGTGCGTTGCGAAACTCTCGGATGGCTTCGAGTGTAGACGAGAGGGCAGAATAAACGCCATCGGAAGGAACCCGACAAAGAAAGCATCCCGTTTTCCGACGGGTTTCCGATAAAGGAGAACATTATGACCACCAATCGCCGCGCCTTTTTGCAGTCCGCGGGGGCCCTTCTGGCGGGCGCCGGCCTCGCCCGCTCCGTTTCGGCAATGCCGACGGAAAGGCCCGAAAAATTTGACGAGAGCTTCGACGTCGTCGTGTTGGGTGCCGGCGGCGCGGGCCTAACCGCCGCCATCCGCTTGGCCGAAGGCGGAAAGAAAGTCCTTCTCGCCGAAAAGCTCGCCTTCTGCGGCGGCAGTTCCCTGATCTGCGGCGGGGGCGTCGCCGTCACCGAAACCGACCTGCAGAAGAAGGCGGGCATCAAGGATTCCGTTGAAACGCTCTATGAAGACATCATGCGCACGGGCGGACAGCTCTGCGACAAGGAGGTCGTGCGTGCCTACGCCGAAGCCTCGCCCGACTACTACGTCTGGGCGATGAAGCACGGCATGGTCCTCAATACCGAAAACCTCTCGCAGTCGGGTTCGGTCCCGAGAAACTTGAGCGTGAACACGCAAAAGAGCATCGACGCGTGGACGAAGCTCGCCAAGAAGGCGGGCGTTGATCTTCGCACCGGCACGAAGGGCGAAAAGCTCCTCTACGACGGGAAGGCAAAGCGCATCTGCGGCGTGCAGCTCTCGACGAAGGCGGGCGTCAGAAACGTCGAAGCCAAAGACGGCGTCGTGATCGCGACGGGCGGCTTTGCGCGCAACAAGGCGCTTCTTGAAAAGTACGTGCCCCGCATGAAGAACGCAAGCACGATCTGCGCCATGGGCTGCGACGGCGACGGTCTCAAGATGGCCCTCGCCTACGGAGCCGACGTTGCCGACATGCCCTACATCAAGGCCACCTTCGCGTTCAACCTGAAGGCCACGAGCATCCGCGACGCCTGCTGGGTCTTCCGCGACGGCGCGATCGTTCTCAACAAGGAAGGGAAGCGCTTCTGCAACGAAGAAATCTCGAAGAAGGACATCGGCGACTACGTGCTCGATCAGCCCGACGCCGTCGCCTTCAACCTCTACGACGACGCGATCCGCTCGGACGCCATCGGCATGGACGAGGCGGGCGGAAGCGTCACCTATTCCGAAAAGAAAGGACTCGTTCTGAAGGGCGACACGATCGAAGAGGTCGCGAAGAAGGCCGGGCTCAACCCGAAGGTCGTGCGCGAAACCGTGGACCGCTACAACGAGGACGCGAAGACGACGGGCGTCGACCGCGACTTCGGGCGCAAACACCTGGTCGATATTTCGGGCAAGATCCGCCCGATCGAAAAGCCCCCGTTCTACATCTTCCCCGCCACGGCCGTGCTGATTTCGACCTACTGCGGCGTGAAGATCAACGGGAAGGCCGAAGTCACCGACGTCTTCGGCGACGTGATTCCCGGCCTCTACGCCGCGGGCGAAGTGACGGGCTCCTTCCACGGCAGAAGCTACCTCGGCTCCACCGCCTTCGGAAAGGCCCTGATCTTCGGCTACATCGCCGCGGGCACGATTCTCAAGGCCTGACAACCTAGCAAGACCACCCACACCATTTCTCGGACGCTTTTCTCCGACGGGTGACTCTCCTGCGGGCCCGCCCTTTTTCGGCGGGCCCGCAGGGCGTCTGCGAGACCGCCGGAGCGCGTTCCAACCTCCAAAGGAGAAACATATGACCAATCGCCGCAACTTTCTGAAGAGTGCGCTTGCGGGTTCCGCCGCGCTCGCCGCCTCGTCCGCGATGGCGCTCCCCACGGACCGTCCCGTCAAATTCGACGAAACCTACGACGTGATCGTCGTGGGAGCGGGCGGCTCGGGTCTCGCCGCGGCCGCGCATGCGGCCGAAAAGGGCCTCAAGGTGTTGATTCTCGAAAAGATGGCCTTCCCGGGCGGATCGTCCGCGATCTGCGGGGGCGGCTCGCTCGTGGTCGGCACGGACCTTCAGAAGAAGGCGGGCGAAAAGGACTCGAACGAACTCCTCTTCAAGGACATCATTGAAACGGGCGGGGGCCTCAACAACCAAGACGTCGTGCACGCCTTCGTCGACAATCATCTGTCGGTCTACGACTGGTTCATGGGACTCGGCGGAAAGCTTCAGTCCGACCTTCTCTTTGCGAGCGTGAGCGCGAACCGCGGCGTTGAAATCGAACCCAACAGCGTTCTCAAGGCCTGTCTCGACCACGCCAAGAAGCACGGTGCGAAACTTCTCGTTTCGACTCAAGCCAGGCGCCTCGCCTACGACCAAAAGACAAAGCGGATCGTCGGCGTCTTTGCCGAAAAGGACGGTCAGACCGTCTCCTTCGGGGCGAAAAAGGGCGTGATTCTCGCTTCGGGCGGGTTCGCGCGCAACAAGGACCTCTTGGCGAAGTACGTCCCGCGCATGGCGAAGACCCTCACGATCTGCGGCAAGGGCTGCGACGGGGACGGCCTCAAGATGGCGCTCGCCTACGGAGCGGACGTGGTCGACATGCCCTACATCAAGGCGACGTTCGCCTTCAACACGGATCCGCACTCGATCAACGACTCGCACTACACCTACTGGGAGGGCGGGATCGTCGTGAACAAGGCGGGTAAACGCTTCGTCGACGAATCGATTCCGAAGAAAGACGTGGGCGACCACGTGCTCGAGCAGGAAGGCGGCATCGGTTACTGCGTCTATGACGAGCCCACCCGCAAGATTTCGCTCAAGACCGCCCGCAACAACGGCTCGGTCCTCGAATCCGAAGAACGCGGCCTCGTCTTCAAGGGCGACACGATCGAGGAAGCCGCCCAAAAGGCCGGACTCGATCCGAAGGTCGTGAAGGAAACGGTCGAGCGCTACAACCGCGACGTGCGCGAAAAGGGCTACGACACCGAATTCGGGCGGAAATTCCTCGCGGGCAACCTCGGTGCGCTCCGGGAAATCTCCACGCCTCCCTTCTACATCCTCCCCTCCACGGCCGTGCTCCTCGCCACCTACTGCGGCGTCAAGATTGACGGCAAGATGCAGGTGATCGACGTCTTCGGGAACGTCATTCAGGGGCTCTGGGCCTCGGGCGAAGTGGCCGGCGGCTTCCACGGGCGCACCTACCTCTCCGCCACGGCCTTCATTTCGGCGGTGGTGCTCGGCTGGGTCGCGGCCGACTCGGTCGTGAAGGCGTAAGCCTCATCCGATGAAAGCGAAGGAACGCGCCGCCCGACGGACGGCCTTCCTTCGCTCTTTCTTCTCCGGCCCGTTCCGACCGGCACTGCGCCCGTTCAGGGAGAACCGGCGAGGTTCTTTTCCGGCGGTCGGGACGGGGTCGACTATTTCGTCAGAACTCGCTGCGAACGCCGAGGTTCCAACGCCAGTTTTCTTCCGCTTCCGCGCCCGTCGTGCGTTCAAGATCGACGTAGACGTTCGTGGCGTCGGTCAGGCGGAAATTGCCTCCGAGCCCGGTCTCTACCCAACTGCCGCCGAGGTCTTCGGAGAGTTTTTGGCGGGCCGCTCCGTCGACGGCGCGGACGTCGGCTTTGTTTTCTCCTTGGAAGTCGTGCGCTCCCGAAACCCTCAGATAGAGGTTGCCCCGATCCTTCGGGAACTTCACGCCGACGCGGACGCCGACGCGTCCGACGAGCGAATCGAAGTCGTCCTGCGAGACGCGCGCAGCATTCTTCGTCGTGAAGGTGTCGCCTTCAATGCGGCCGTAGGTGAGTTCCACCTGCGGCTCAATGAAGCCGTAGCCGCACGGATCGAAGCGCCAACCCAATTCGGCCGACGCGCTGTAGGCGTTGTTGTCGAGATCGCCGTCCATTCCGTTGAGCCGGAAGTCGTTCGAGATGCGGCCGTACTTCCCGATCAAGTCAAGGAAGAGGCCCTTCTCCGCCATCCACGTCCCGTAGAGGGCGACGGCGTAGGACTTGTTGTCCGCTTCGCCGAAGTCGTACGAAGCCTGGCCGTCCGTGTAGGAAAAGGCGCCGCCGATCTTCCAGTCGCCGACTTGACGGTCGGCACCGACCTGAACGGACGTGTTCTTCGCCGTCACGTTTTGACGGCCGTATTCCATTTCCGAACCGTAGAGACGCACCCAGGCGCCGGTCGCGCCGGGGTTGTCGCGCAGCTCGCCCATACGCTTCGCGAGGTCGTTCATTTCGTGACGCCACTGAAGGGCGGAGAGCGTCGAAACGGACGCGAAAGCGTCAAGCTTGCGGTTTCCCTTGTCCTTTACGGTCCAACTTCCGTCTTCGTTCTTCTCTGCGGTCCAACCGTTGCTTGCTGCGCCTTCTTCGGCGGACAACTGAAGCTCGGCCCCATCCTCGGAGGCGGTCACGTTGACGGCGGCCTGCATCGCCTTGAGAGCGGCGTTCGCATCGGCGAAGTCGTCGTTGACGTCGCCCGAAGCGACGACGCCGAGCGAACCCGTGAGGTTCGAGACGGTCAAGGCCGGCGTGTCGCCGACGGCGTTGAGGCGAACGGAGGCGTTGCTGCTCGCAAGGTTTTCGGTCGTGAGCGCGCCCCCTTCGTTGAGCACGAAGTTCGCGGTCCCGCTCTTGAGTTCGGTCGAAGCCGTGGTAACCGCGGTGTTCAATTCCACCGTGACGGATTGATCGACGCCGAGATTGCCGTCCGTGCCGCTCCATTCTTTCACGGTCCAAAGGCCCGTGCCGCCGAAGTTCACGGTCGAGCCGCCGGAAACGGCAAACTTGCCCGAAGAAGCGCTCATGTCGGCACTGCCGCCGAGATTGACCGTGTTCGTGCCGGCCGCGTCGCGGGTGAGCGCCGCCTTCCGGTTGACGTTGATCGTTCCCGTAATTTTGCCCGTGCCGTTGAAGGCGAGGTTTACGACGTTGTTGTTCGCATTGCTTTCCGCCGAAGCGGTTGCGTCGTTCACAACGTTGATGTCGCCGTCGATCACCGCATTCTTGGCAACCTCGATGTCCACGACGGTGTCCCGCGCGAATTTCGAATATTTGGAGCCTTGCGATCCGACGTTCACGTCGCCCGTCATGTGGAGCTCGTCGGCTTTGACGGCGAGTTTGAGGGCGTTCCCGGCGTACCGGGTCGTTCCGTACGTTCCGCAGATGTTGCCGTCGATCGTGACCGTGTCGGCATCGATGAGGACGCTGCCGAAACTCCCAGAACCGATTACGCCGCCCTGCGCATGATGGGAACCGTCGAGCACGACGTCTTTGGCAAAGAGGCTGACTCTGCTTCCTTCGTTCGCCTGCAGAATCGCAACGCCGTAATCCTGATCGCCCCACGAGGTGTGACTTTCAAACCGTCCGACCCGGTGTTGCGCCGATCCGATGGAGACGACGTTGCCGGTCTCGCCGACCTTGCCCTGAGCGTTGACGAAACCGTCGCCCTGATAGGAAACGATTTCATCGGCGAGGATCGTGAGGCTGTTGCCGCTGTTCTTCATCTGGAAGACGCGGTCGCCGCCCTGTTCCGCAGTGCCGACGTGCAGTTTGTCGACCGCGATCGTAAGCGCGGCGTTTCCGTTGAGCCATGCGGAAAAATGAGAGTCGCCCGCCGGATTGCCCGGATTGTTGGTCGTGGCGTTGGCGCTCTCGAAGGTCAGCGTTCCGGCATGGATGTCGACGCTGCCGTTCTGAACGACAAAGCTGCTGCGGGAATCGAGGGCGGCATAGTTTTCTTTGGAAGCGGACGTGAAGGTCAGGTCGTTGCCGCCGGCGTCCAGCGTGAGCTTGCCGGACGTGACGTTGTGGCTGTCCTCAACCGTGGAAGAAACATCGTAAGTAAGCGTTTTGTCGGAACCGACGTCAACGACCGCGGCGTTCGCCGCCGCAGACAAGGTCAGGATGGCGCCCGCCACCGCCGCCGCGAGGTGATTCTTTTGCATGAATGGCCTCCATGAGAGTTTCGTGGATGAGTGATGGTGAGTTTTGCAAAGCGTTACAAAGTATCCGAAACTCTTTTTCGGAAGGGGGCTTTGAACGAAAAGTCCCTTCGGGTAAACACTCTTCCGGGGGCTGTTTTCCGAGAGAAACCGTTCCTTCTTTTCTGCGGCACTTAAGTAAAAACGACAGTGTCTCGAGGACGATGCGGCAAAGCGACGCGTTCGCTCGAGAAAAGAAGAGGCCGGACCGTTCTTTGGCCAGACGGGCGGTCTGACGGCAAGTCGTCCGAAAGATGCCGTTCGAAGCGCTCGGCCAACCGGCCGTGGAGACCGACGAAGGGACCGTCTTCGACCGGCATCCCGATCCGACGGAAAGCCTCTGGACTTGGCTTCGGATCATCGGCATCGGGACCGTTGAGACCGCTCCCAAAGAAGACAGGCCCACCGTGGTGAAAACGATCGAAGATCGCTTCAAGGAGCTTCTCCCGGAAGACGATGTTGAATACATTATGGGATCGATCCGCGAGGCGGCGGGACAGACAAGACCGGGACGAGGCCGCCGCTGAAGCGATTCTCGCCGAGAGGAAAAGCGGTCGCCCACCTGTTCCGGCAACGAAGTTCCAAAGAAAAACGCCGGCAAACAAAGTGTCCGCCGGCGGTGCTTTATTTGCGCGTCAGAATCGTATAGACGAGAACCTCCGCGAAGCAAAGCTCTTCAGCACCTAGCGAAACATGACCGCAGAGCTTGACATCCAGGTCAAGAGTGACGGAAAATGTGCCGAGCACGAAGAGCGTCAAGAGATGAGGGTTATTGGCCATCTCCTCGCTCCTAGTAGTGTCGGCCTCAACGGATTGCCCTCCCTTGAGGCCGAACTTTTTCCACCCTGCGCCTCCGAGCTGAAGACTTCGGGTCCTCTGCCCCAAGCGGCCTTACGGGAACCGCGGGCATAGCCAATTTCGAACGAAGATTTGCCTATTCTATCGGAACACTCCCGTTTTTGGAGAACCAAATCTCCTGCGGGAGTACATTTTTTAAACTTTCAGCATCTGACGACACGCGGTGTCGTCACGATCCTGCCGGGCCGGCGGCATGCACCATCACCCTCCTGTGCAACAACTCTAAGAAGCCTGAGCCCCGCAACGCTTTCACGACGGGTATGTCCAAGCGACGGCCCTTCGTTGTCATCGCTCGCGACCGATTCGACGACGTCCGCCCCCGACACCCGAGGACGTAAGGAACACACCTGCGCTGCCGAGCGCACCAAGAAAAACGCCGGCGAACGAAATGTCCACCGGCGGCGCTTTATTTACGCGTCAGGATCGTATAGACGAGAACCGCCGCGAAGCAAAGCTCTTCCGTGCTTAGCGAAACTTGACCGCAGAGCTTGACATCCAAGTCAAGAGTGACGGACAATGTGCCGAGCACGAAGAGCGTCAAGAGATGGTTGTTAGTTGGCATCTCCTCGCTCCTAGTTGTATCGGCCTCAATGGAATGCCACTTCCTTGAGGCCGAACTTTTTCCACCCTACGCCTCCGAGCTGAAGACTTCGGGGCCTCCGCCCACAGCGGCCTTGCGGAAACCGCGGGCATAGCCAATTTCGAACGAAGATTCATCGAATCTAGCGGAACACTTCCGCTTATGGAAAACAAAATCTCCTGCGGGAGTGCATTTTTTAAAACTTCATCTTCTAACGACACATGGTGTCGTCGGATTCCGAAAAAAACGATGACGGGAACTTCCGACAGGGTTGCCGACCATGCGTCGAAAACATCTCCGCACAACGACCTGAGAACAAGGCTTCCGTAACGAAGAGACCGTGTGCGTTGCCGGCCGGCGGCTCGCATCCGAGCGCATCCGCTTCCCCGACCTTCGCTGAAAAAAAGAACGGCCGAAAAGGATCCGCTCCTCTCCGGCCGTTCCGTCTCAAAAGACGGGCAAATCCGTCAGTTCTTCATCACCTCCGCTCCGGCGATGCGGCCGAAGGTGAATACGTCCGCAATGGCGTTTCCGCCCACGCGGTTCGTCCCGTGGATGCCGCCCGTGATTTCACCCGCGGCGTAGAGCCCAGGAATCACCTTGCCGTGACGGTCGAGCACCTGGGTCTTGACGTTGATGCAGACGCCGCCCATCGTATGGTGACGGGCCATGACGATGCGGCCCGAGTAGAACGGAGCCTTTTCGATCTTGTTGACGAGCATGTTCGGGTTGCGCCCGAATGGGTCGACCTTGGTGTCCACCGCCTTGTTGTATTCGTCGATCGTCTTCTTGAGAGCGTCGGCGGGAACGCCCATCTTGCCCGCGAGCTCTTCGATCGTGTTCCCGATGAAGAGCGTCCCCGCCTTGCGGGCGGCTTCGTTTTCCGGACCCTTCGAATTCTTCTGAAGTTCGAAGCCGACGTCGTCGATCACAGGGAAGGCTTCCATCTTCGTCTGCGCAAGTACGGCGTCGCGCAGCACGTCGCGGCGGGCGTCTTCGGCGACGAAGCGCTTCCCTTCATGGTTCACGAAGACGAAGCGGTTCACCTGCGTCGAGAGTGCCGGATTGTGCTGCACGTCCAAAGGCTTTTCGGGAATGCACTGGATGTAGTCCATACCGCGGGTTTCCGCGCCGATGTCGACCATGTTCACGAGCACTTCGCCCGTGGCGCCGGGCTGATTCGTCGTGCCGAGCTTTTCGAGACGCGGGTCGTGAATGCCGCACATCTTGGCGTTGGCGGAGAAACCGCCCGCGCAGGCAATGACGCCCTTCGTCGCACGGATGTTGAGTTTCTTGCCGCCGATTTCGACTTCCACGCCCGTCACGCGGCCTTCGAGCGCATGTTCGCGGTGAATGCCGAGAACCTTGGCGTTCGTGCGCAAATCCACCCCGACGCGCTTGGCTTCGGGCGCGAGCACCTGGATGTAGGCCTGGCCGCGCGGACCGAGCGGATTGCGGCAGCGCGGATAGATGCCGCCGTAGATCTGATAGATGTAGTCCTGGAACTTGACGCCGCGCTTCTTGAGCCAGGCCACCGACTCGGGCGCGCCTTCCGTCAGAATCCGGACGAGTTCGGGGTCGGCCCGGAAGTCGCCCGCCGCAAGCGTCTGTTCGGCGTGAAGTTCAGGCGAATCCTTGATGCCGGCCTTTTCGTAGTCTTCCTTGATCGCAGCGTTGAAGCCGCCGCCCGCGATGATCGTGTTGCCGCCGGGGAAGCCCATCTTTTCGAGAAGCAGCGTCTTCGCGCCCGCTTCCTTGGCGACGATGGCGGCGGTGAGACCGGCACCGCCCGCACCGATGACGATCACGTCGAAGGTTTCATCCCATTTGGCGGGAGCCTTGCAGAGGTCCGTTGCCTGCGCGGCGCCGGCAAAGCCGGCCGCAACCGCCGCGGCGGAACCCGTAAGCAGATGACGACGGGAAACGGTCATGATGTTTCTCCTTTTCTTCACGTTAAGACACTTTCACTATGCCCCGCCCGCGCCGATTCGTCATCGGCATTTCTCTCTACGGTCTTTCCCGCCCACCGCCGTCAAGACAACCGGGCAACGTCCGTCTCATGACGTCCGTTTGCCTGTCCGACATAATTTTCGCGATCGTAACGGACGATCTTATGTCACGGCTTTTGCCGTGCCGCTGTCTTCCTTGCGACGTCCCCGGGCGCCCGCTTGGAAGACCGCCCGACGCGCCGACCCGCATTTCGGCCCTACGTCCGCCCCGCCCTCCGACGACCGCTCCCGCGCCCGCGTCCTTCCGCGGCACTCCACCCGCCCCGTTCTCCAAACAAGTGTTTTCCGAATCCCGATCCGCATTTCAGGGGTTACCCCGCATTACCTTTCGAAAAAGAAAACCGTCCTTTCATTTTTGGAATGCTTACGGAGACATTCCCTTAAAACGCAAGCGGCACAAGGGTTTGAACGTTACAAACGGATTGCGTGAGCCTATACTTCTCCGTAAATGCGATCCCTCGGGATCGATTCTTCTTCGGAGTGCGGCCGCGTTTCATCCCTGACGGCGACCGTCCTCCGCTCTCTTGAAAGGAGTACATTCCATGTTCCGCCGCACGCTCATTCAGGCCGCCGCCGCGCTTGCCTGCGCCGCCGCCATCCCGTCCGCCTTCGCCTTTGCCGAGGGCACCGACTACG
>OGEP01000584.1_pt1 | contig 52527 bp, 42 predicted proteins | sample 1570721 | NCBI WGS metagenome assembly OGEP01 (sample SAMEA2582131, study PRJEB24529) | metagenome | biome: Human gut stool | place: China | collected 2011 | reverse complement strand
TTCGCCAATCAGCTCATACCATCGTAGGGGTCGCCCGTGGGCGACCCGTCAGCATGATAGGGATTGTCTTGTTCATGCATGTGGATTAGAAGGAGGGAACTGATTATGAGCGATGAAGCCATCCATAAAGCCGTAGATGCCGCCCGGACCTTTCTGCAGAATGACGCCGAACGCCTGGCCTACATCAACCGAGAACTCGCCATCCTCGACTATAACTCGGACCATCGCGATGCCTTTGAAGAAGGCAAGGCTGAGGGCCGTAGAGAAGGCGAAGCTAAAGGCCGTAAAGAAGGAGAAGCCAAGGGACGCGAAGAAGGACAAGCCATCGCTAATGAACGCTGGGGTGCCTTGATGCAACGACTGTTGAATGAACAGCGCTATGACGATGCGAACAAAGCGGCTGCTGATGCTGATTTTCGTGAAAAACTTTTTAAGGAATATGGAATTTAGTTAATGATAAAGAGACCATGCATGGAGCAGCGGCTGTCATGCATGGTCTTAATTTTTAACCATCCACTAACCCCCTAGCCACTAACTGCTAACCCCTAAAAAGGCGCTGTCTTTGTGCGACAGCGCTTTTTTTATGAGCCGAAGGTCACTCGAGGCGAACGGCAGGGGCGTCAGTCGTGCGTTGAGAATTGACAGGATTGGTTGATTTCATTCTAATAAACATAGAAGTTTTGAGTTTGTTCAATTGTAACACGAAAACCCCCAGAGATTCCGGCTCTGGGGGTTTTCTTTTTGTGATGTTCGACAGGAACACGCTGGGGCTAGTTGCTCATAAGGGCAATAATGGTGTCTAACCACTTGCATAGGTAGTAAGAGACTACGCTAAAAAACACACGGCCAGCGGCCTTGTGCGTAGGGGCTGTCCCAAAGGGCAGCCCGTTGTGAGATTTGGTCATACCTATGCTTGTATGATGGTAGGTTTTTACGAGCTACGAATCACGAACAACGAGCCACGGCTTTTTTTCGGACTCAGATGTGGCTTCGCCGCGACATACTCATGAGTGTATTACGACCGTGTGCCGTCTGTCATAAATTCCGGCTATGCACAGGATTACACGCGGGACGCCTTGGTCAGGCGTCTCCTACGCAATCGCAAACAGGCGATAAAAATTTATGTGGCGATAAGCCACATTCGAAGGTCCCTTATGGGGCCTTTTTTTACGAGCCGAGGGTTACTCGAGGCGATGTTGTTATTTTGAGTTTGTTGCCGCGTAGCGGCATTTGAACCCGAGGCGAACGGCGAACTGCGGCCTGCGACCGGCGGGCTGTTAGGCTCTAATACATGATTATCATTATCTTTTAATTATGAAAATTACCGCTTGCGTCAAAAAAACGTCGTTTTGCGACAAATCTGCCTTGTCAGCAAAATTACATCGTATAATGCAAATATAGATAAGTTATCTTGCTAAGTGATATATAAAATTCAGAATTGTCATCTTTAAAACAAAAGGACAAAGATGATAAAAACAGATGATTTTGTTGAAACTGTCCAAAGAATATACGAAAGTATAACATTCAACAAAATAATTTTATATTACACTACAAGCAAGGAAAGTCATTGTATATACAATCTAAAAGTAATTAAATGCTGTTTGCGTTAATATATTCGATGACAAGACAAAGGAGGCTGCAATTTATGAATAAGATTTATAAGGTAGTATGGAATACAGTTCGCAATTGTTACGTAGTTGGGTCCGAACTGATTAGCTCGAAATCGGGCAGACATAGCACATCGAATGGCAAGTCTTCGAGTTTGAAAGTTACCTTGACCGTACTGGCGCTCTGCGGAATGACGGCTTTAGGAAGCGGAGTGGCTCCGGCGTATGCGGCCGATGCAGGTACGGCAGTAGCAAGCCAGTATGTGGCAGTGCTTGTGAATTCTAGCAATAACTATTACACAGATTATTGGGGCCGCAGAGTGCAATACGGTGATGATGCAACAAGAACTTTTGATGGACATAGCTATCACAAAGAAACGGTTTCCGGCGAAACGTACTGGGTCCGTGATGGCTATAGCATTAAATATGAAGAAAATGAACGGTACCCCGGTGCTCAAAAGGACAATATCATTAAGGCTTACAAGACTAGCTCCTATACAACTGCCAGTGATGAAGGTCTTCTGAAATCGAATCAGATTATGGTCGAATCGGCAGGCATTTCTACGCTGACTGGCGTTGACCTCGACAATGTTTCTGGCGGTACCTACGTCGGTGCTACGAATTCCGGTAGTACGTCAACACCTTCGTCGTTCAACTACATGATTAAAGACGACAACGGTACGTATGTAGATGCTGGTAACACTAATTTTAGTAAACGCTTTAAGGCCGCTACGAAAAATACGGATGGTACTTATTCGTACAACGGAGAAGTCATTGCTAATGACAATCTCTATGTCGTAAATGAACAAGTCGGTGTTTTCCTCACGTCCAGCGGTAAAGTGTATACGGGTAAGGTCTTCGGTGCCAACAATGAAGTGCTCATGACGACTAAATCCGATGAAGGTACGATGTACAGTTATTGGGGCGCCGATACACCGGATCCGAATACCAAGTTAGCGGACATGACCATTGGTCAGTTCAACCAGGCTTTGGAAAAGGTAAATAACAACAGTAAAGCCGTAGCCGGCGACACGATTAAAGAAATCAAGACGACAGCTAAAACGGAAGGCGGTACTGATGGCGGCACTATCGACTTCGTTCGCCGCGGCCAGTACAACTCTGCAACGGGCCAGTATGAAGGCGAATATACCGTAGGCGACGGTATTACGATCACTAGTCATGGCGGTACAAATGGCGAAGACGTCAAAATCAATTTCAGCAACGGAACAACCGGATTTGACGTAGCCGCTGGATCGAAAGTAGAAGCCGTAGGAACTAAAGAAGCAACTACCGGCCTTAAAATTAATGGCGAAACTTACAACATCAAGACTGGTCAGACCTACACAGAGGGAGATAATATTACCATTGATGGAAATAAAATCTCTGCAACTGATACCACCCTGGTTGACGGAAAAGCAGAAAAGAAGGGTGACAGCTATATCGTTAAAGATACGGCTGGGAATGAAGTTACTCTGGAAGACGTAGCCAGTGCCAATAAGCTGACGGAAGTCAATAATCAGGTCACTGAGAATACCCAGAATATTACGAAGAATACGACAAACATTACTGAACTCGGTAAACAGTTAAAAGGCGCTGTTATGTATGACAGCACGGATACTGGCTTTAACAAAAACAACGTTACCTTGGGCGGTACTCCTTATGACAGTACAACGAAGACCGGTGGTACGAAGATTACCAACCTGGCTAGAGGCACGAATGATTCTGACGCTGTTAACTTCTCGCAGTTGAGTGAAGTGAAAGATGCTGAAAATTACGTTATTAGCGGTAGCCTTTCCAAAACGGATGGGACTATTACTTTGAATCGTTTGAAAGATGGTCCGGTAACGATTACGGGCTTAAATGATTATGTTAAAGGAATTGACAGTTATGTAACTAATGCGACCCTTAATGGTAATACGCTGACCTTGACTCGCAATCAAGGATTAGGTTCCTTAACGGTAGATTTGAGTAGCTTGACTGAAGGATTGAGCAAATCGGACTATCGCGTCGTTGCCAATCCGGCAGAAGGCTCCGATGGCATCTATACACCGGATGATAAGGGAAATATCGAATTAACGGTAGAGGATACGAATACGGGTGCGACGTCGACGATTAAATTGTCGGACATTGCCAGCGCTACGACAGTGACCAATAACTACAATACGCTGGACACGAAGATTGACAATACCAGGACAGATATCACCAATGAGTACAATACGGCTATTGATAATGCTAAGACAGAAATTCAGAATGATTATAATACTAAGATTGACGCCGCTAAGACTCATTACTTCAGCGTTAATGCATCTGGAGAAGGGAATTACAATAATGACGGTGCTGGTAACTTATCCATTGCTATTGGTGCCAATACGTCGGCTACGGAAGAAGCAACGGCGGTAGGAAATAACAGCACAGCCGATGAAAGGTCGGCAGCCTTTGGGTACTCTAGCGATGCAAGGGGAACCCGTGCGGTAGCAATCGGTGCAGAGTCATCTACTAATGGAACGAATTCGACGGCTATTGGACAAAAAGCTGTGGCTGGATACTATAAATCTGATGATGATCAGGTGCAGGCTGAATCGGCAACGGCTGTTGGTTCTCAGGCTGAAGTCCTTGCTAATTACGGGACCGCTGTTGGGGAATCGGCTAAAGTCCTTTCTGAAAATGGGACCGCTATCGGAAAAGAAGCTCAAATTTGGGAAAATTCTGCTAAAGGGGTAGCTGTTGGTCAAGGTGCCAGTGTTGGCAGTAATGGACATGCTGCTGAATATGGCGTCGCTTTAGGTGCTAATAGTTATGCGGAAGCTGAAAAAGGAATCGCTATTGGCTATAACGCCGTAGTTTCGCAACCTAATTCGGTTGCACTCGGTAGCTATTCGACGACCAATCCTGTAGTCAAAACTTCGTCGATTACGATTCCTAACACGAATGCCACCTATCATGTGAACGGAACTGACCCGGTTGGAACTGTTAGCGTTGGTTCTGCTACTGGTTTGCGGACGATTACCAATGTAGCCGCTGGCCGCGTCAGTGAAGCTAGCACCGATGCCGTCAATGGCAGTGAACTGTATGCAGTTGCTACGGAAGCAGCAAAACATACGACCATTACAACAGAAGAAGGAAGCCGTATTACCGTAGATAGCAAAACCAATTCGGCTGGAGGGACGGAATACATTCTTGACTTTGATTCGTTTGGATTGGCCAATTCTAGCTTGAATAACCTTACGAATCAGGGGAAAACTGTTATCACCAATCTTGCAAAAGAGGTAGAACGCCATATTAAGCCCGATACGTATGCAGTAGATAATGATGGCACCGTTACTATGACCTATGTTAATGGCAAGGGTGAAACTGTTAATAATATGACTGCGACTATTACGGGCATCGCCAAATCGAATCTGTCGAACATCACTGAAGAAGGCGATACCGTTATTAACAACATTGCCAAAAATGCAGTGAAAGTTATCAATGGTAAGAACACGACAGTTACAGAAGGTCTTAGCGAAGATGGAAAGACCAAGACCTATGCTGTCAACGTCGACAATGCAACCATCCAGGCGGCAACGGATGTGACTGGTGAAAATGGTATCTCTGTTACGAGTGCAGTAGAAAATGGTGTTAAGAAGTACAAAGTATCGGCTAAATTGTCGAATAACTTCGCTATCGATCAGGCTACTGGAAACATCGACCTGGCTCCGTCAATCAGTGTCGGGAATACGAACACTGTTACTATTAACGGTAATACCGGTGAAATCACGGGCTTGTCTAATAAGACAACAACTGCGGCTAATTTTGCAGATGGCAGTGGCAGAGCGGCAACGGAAGAACAACTGAGCGCTATGCAGAGTGGGCTGACGGCAGCTGATAAATATGTGACCAGTGGTACGATTGATAAGGCCAATGGTACGATGAAGCTGACCGTGGCCAACGTGTCGACGCCGGTCTCCATTACCGGCCTGACGGACTATCAGGTCATGCAGGATGGCAGCGGCTATGATGCAGAAAACCATCGCCTGACCTTGAACCTGAAGGATACGATGAACACTTCGAATCCGGCGCAGAGCGTCACCTTTGACGGTATCGCTAGCACGACGGATGTAGCCAAAGCCACGACAGCAGTCGAAGGCGGTACAAACATTGTCTCGGTAGATAAAACTACAGGAACCAATGGCAATGACATCTATACGGTCAATGCCAAAGGGACTACGGTCTCGACAGATGACAACTTTGTCCTGGATACTACTGCTGCCGGAAACAACGTCACCAACTATGGCCTGTCCTTAGCGAACAGCATCACTATCGGTAAGGGAGAAAGCAGCCATCCGATCGTGATTGATGGCAATAAAGGTGAAATCACCGGCCTGACCAATAAGACGCTCGATGCAGCCGATTTTGCGACAGTCGGCAGAGCGGCAACGGAAGAACAGTTGAAAGAAGTCAACAGCAAAGCAACAGCAGCTAAGACGACTGTTACCGCAGGCAAGAACATCGCTGTTAATGGGACATCCGATGAAAATGGCAGTGCGTATACGGTAGCATTGGCAGATGACGTCAGCCTGGGTAACAATGCAATCCAACTCAACGGTTCCAATGGTTCCATCAGTGCTACTTCGGGCACATCCAGCCTGAACTTCAATGACAAAGGTTTGTCCCTCAGCAATGGCAAGAACTCGACTGTCATCAACGGCGGTACGATTACTGTCAATGGCGGAGACTCCGTTATCAGTGGTACACAGGCAACCTTTGGCAAGATTAAATTGAATGCTGAAAGTGGCTCGACGATTACCGGCTTGACCAATACAACGACGAAGTACGATGGTTTTGCAACGGTTGGCCGGGCAGCCACGGAAGAACAGTTGAAGGAAGTGGCCGGTCAGGCTGGTGAAGCTATCGAAACGGCTGGCAAAGGCTGGAACCTAACGACTAACGGTAAAGAAGCTAGCAAGACTAACATCAAACCGGACGGCACGGTAGACTTCTCCAGCAGCAATGACAATCTGGTCATCAGCAATGCTGGCGCAGACCTCTCGTTCTCCCTCAGCGACAATCTCGACCTGACTAAGAATGATTCTAAGAAGGGCAGCGTTAAAGTCGGCGAAAATACGACATTGACAGATGAACTTCTCCAGGTCGGCAAAGATGTTTCCCTCACGGCCAGTGCGCTTAGAGTTGGTGCATCGTCCCTGACGACAGATGCTCTGATGGTTGGCGGCTTGACCTACATCAACTCCAACGGTCTCAATGCCAATAACCGGGTTATCTCCAACGTAGCAGCCGGTATCCTTGATACGGATGCGGTCAACGTCGGTCAGCTCAAGTCGGCTATCAGTGGTTCGCAAGTTTCCATCAAGGCCGGTGACGGCATCAGCGTCGCTAAAACGGGTAACCAGTATACTATCAATGTCAATATTGAAGGCGTTACCAATAATCAAGGCAAAGTAACGGTTTCGACAGGTGACAGCACTTCGACAGAAAGTGGGTCCGAATCTGGTTCGTCGGGCGCTAAGAAATTCCGAGTCATGGACCTCATGTATCGGGCAGAGTCTAATGAAGTTGCTCCAGAAACGACGACAGATACCGGTAAAGCTATACAAATTGAAAGTATTCCGGAAGATATCAAGCTTGAAGCTGATGATAACCAGGCTGCCAGTGTCGTAAACGGTGAAACTATTAAAATTGCTGGCGATGGTACGAATATCTCGACGACAGCTACCGTTACTGGATCAGGCAGCAAGGATACCATTTCCGTTTCCCTGAAACCGGATATCCAAGTCGATAGTGTTACCATCAACAATGGTGGCCCGACCATTAATAATACTGGTATCGACATGAATGGTAAGAGCATCACCAATGTTGAAAATATTGCCGTCAACAATGGGCCGACCATCAATAGCAGCGGTATCGACATGAACAGCCAGAAGATTACCAACCTGGCTGATGGTGAAATTGCTGAAGGCTCGACGGACGCCGTCAATGGCGGGCAGCTCTACAACACGAATCAGGCCGTCATTGCCAACGCGGAAAACATCAACAGCCTGAGCCATTCGCTCAACAAGCTGGATAGCCGCATCAATCGCGTCGGTGCTGGCGCAGCCGCTCTGGCAGCTCTCCATCCGCTCGACTTTGACCCGGACAACAAGTGGGACTTCGCAGCTGGTTACGGCAACTATGCCGGCGCCAATGCAGTCGCTATCGGTACCTACTATCGCCCGAACGAAAACACCATGTTCAGCATCGGTGGCAGCTTCGGCGGCGGCGAAAACATGATCAACGCCGGCGTCAGCTTCAAACTTGGCAGCGGTGGCAGCGGTATCACGACGTCCAAGACGGTCATGGCTAAGAAGATTAAAGAACAAGATGAACTCTTGAAAGCACAGGATGCTAAGATGAAAGAACAAGACGAAAAGATTGCTAAACTGGAAGCTCTCGTAGCCCAGCAAGGCGAAATGATTCAGCAGGCACTTGGCAAGAAATAGTGCCATAGCGATGAGGTTGTCGCACCAAGTCAAGATTACTTGAGGCGACAACCTCATTTTTTTCGCAGGGCACCTCGGATTCAGGTGCGGCGTTCCGCCGCGACAGATTCATGATGGTATTACGACCATGTACCGTCCGTCATAAATTCCGGCTATGCCTAGGATTCACGGCGGGACGCCCGCCACTGCTGTCCGTTCTGGCAGCCGCCCTGCACCTCCCGATAGTCGGTACCTGGCGGACCAGAAAGGCTTTGGGCGTCCCCTACGATGGCCCCGGATGGGGCGATTTTTACGAGCCGAGGGTTATTCGAGGCGATGTCGTCATTCTGAGGCTGTCGCCGCGTAGCGGCATCTGAGTCCAAGGCGGCCTGCCAACTGCGACCAGCGGTCTGCGGGCCGTCAGGCCCCAAAATTCGATGAACGACGAACGACCTACGATGAACGGCCTTTCCCCCGGCCGACAGGCCCCAATCTACATTAACGTTTCCTTAAATATTTGGGATTTCATTCAAAAACGATTAGAAAACGATTAAGTTTTCCAGAACCGTCCTTTTTCTGTTGTATCATGGAGTTAGGATATATCCTACTCGTTCTGTTTCATGATATAATAAAGAAAGGAATGGTGAATCTGTTGAAAAAGCAGCTGACTGCCAACGAAATCCGCTATCGCACGTATTTTCCGGAGCTGACGGAAAAGAACTTCAATCCCATGAATGACGTCTTGTTCAAGTTCATCTTCGGCCGGCCGGAGTGCAAACTCATTACCATTGATTTCCTCAATGCCATTGCCGCTGAAGACCTGGGCCATCCGATTACGGATATTGTCTTTACGCCGACGGAAAACGTCCCGGACAGTCACGATGAAAAACTGACCCGCCTCGACGTGGCCTGTACCTTGGACACGGGTGAGCAAGTCGACATCGAAGTCCAAATCGTCAATCAGAAAAACATGCAGCGCCGGACCATGTGCTACTGGGCGCGTTTGTACTTGTTGTCGCTGCCGCCCGGTGGTGCCTATCAGGACTTGAAGCCCTGTATTACCATTAACTTGTTGCGGTTCAATTTGCTGCCACAAGAAGACGCCCATTCCATGTGGAGTATTTACAACGCCGAAACGGGTGACCGCCTCAATAAAGATTTGGTATTCCATTTCCTGGAAATCCCGAAATATACGAAATCGCCGAAGAAGCGAATCCGTGACATGACGAAAATGGAACGCTGGCTGGCGTACTTTGCTAACCAGCTCAGTGATGACGAAAAGGGGGAACTGATCATGAGCGATGAAGCCATCCATAAAGCCGTAGATGCCGCCCGGACCTTCCTGCAGAATGATGCCGAACGCCTGGCCTACATCAACCGTGAACTGGCCATCCTCGACTATAATTCAGACCATCGCGATGCCTTTGAAGAAGGCAAAGCTGAAGGCCGTAAAGAAGGGGAAGCCAAGGGGCGCGAAGAAGGCTGGACAGAGGGACAAGAAGAAGCTAACAAACGCTGGTCTATGTTAATGCAACGACTATTTGGAGAACAACGTTACGACGATGCGAACAAAGCGGCTTCTGATGCTGATTTTCGTGAAAAACTTTTTAAGGAATATGAAATTTAGTTGGTGATGAAGAGAGGCTGTCTTAATGCAACAGCCTCTTTTTGCTTTCCTCGGACTCAGATGCGGCGTTCCGCCGCGACAGATTCATGAAATAAACGCAGTTTGCAGGCGGCCTGCCGCAGGTCGCAAAAAATACACGGCCCATGGCCTTGTGCGTAGGGGACGCCCAGAGGGCGTCCCGCCGGGATATTCGACTACAGTCCATTCTGGTATAATGGCAGGCTCTTTACGAACCACGAGCATCTGTCATGGCACCGGCTATTCACACAAGTCGCGGCGGTACGCCCTTTGGGACGTCCCCTACGGTATCGCATACAGGCGATAAAATTTTATGTGGCTGTATGCCGCATTTGTAGGGGCTGTCCCAGTGGGCAGCCCGCCAGAGAGATTTCATCACATCCCATTCAAGTATCATGGCAGGCTTTTACGAGCCACGAACCACGAACCACGAGTCACTATTTTTTCACGAGCCGAGGGTTACTCGAGGCGATGTCGTCAATTTGAATCTGTTGCCGCGCATTGGGGATGTACATAGGATTCACGCGGGACGCCCTTTGGGCGTCCCCTACAAATGCGACCTGCGGGGCCGTCAGGCCCCTGCTATTTTACAAAAAAATCGCAGAAAAAAATTGTTTTACTATGTAAATAATTTTATAATAAAATGTATTTAAAATGTATTAAAAATATTAATATATAATGTGGGTTAATGACTTGGTGGTGGCTTGAGGATGGCTATATACGGCTTTATTTTATGTTTTTGTATGCTATAATAAGATAACAGTTTTGTTACAAGTATGTTGGTTTGTTAGATGTATAAAATGCATATAATACAAAGAAAGGGGCTGTTTTTTATGAATCGAACGTATAAGGTCATCTGGAGTAAAGCCAGACGGTGCTATGTCGTCGTATCGGAATTGGCCAAAGGCCAACACAAATCGTCCAGTAAGAGCGAACACATAAGCTCGAATGTTCACCGGGGGGGGGATTTAGGTAAGGCCGCCCTGGCTGCCGTCGTCGCCAGTCTGTTGACCTTCAGTGGATTAGTCTATTCACCAGTTATGGCGGCGGATCCTGTAAAAGATGCTAATGGCAATACAATTACCAATACGGATTCCAAAGTTACAGACATCAACGCGAATATTACCGGCAAGGGAAATACTATCACTGATAGTAGCAATGTTGAAATCGTCGGTGATACAAATACGGTTACTAATGAAGTAAAAAAAGAAGATGGTAGCGTCGCCCAAGTCAGAAGTGATGATGCTCGCATTGTCGGTTCGGGCAATACTATTTCCGGCAGCCGCAATCAGCAGGTCATTGGTGATAATAACCAGATTATTGGTAGAGATTTAGGAACTGTTACGGACTACACACATCCAGAAGGCAGAGAAAAAAACGTATCAGATTTAACGATAGGTCGTGGCAATGTAATTCAATCAACCAATACTTATCGCAATGAATGGGATTCTTTGAAGGTAATTGGTAACAACAACGAGGCAGATTTACCACTTGGCAGCGCAGGCGGCCCTTCAGCTGGTATTGTCATTGGTGATAATCAAAATATCGATAACATTGAAGACTCTATCGTAATTGGATCTTTATCTCCTGATGAGCAAAAAGAAAAGGTTGGTGAAGATGGGTATAAAAGTGATAAATATTTTATTGGATCGAATAGTATCGTTGTTGGTTACCACGCAACGAGTTCTAAAGATGCTAGCACTGTTATCGGTAATCGTTTAAAGGTGAGTGGAAATTTCCAGACTGTGACAGGACTTAGATCAACCATTGAAGGAAATTATTATAATGAATTGAACTATTTAGATGGACAATCGGGTAATTTCGCTTCTATCTATGGTTCGTTCAATAAAATAGAAGATGCTACTGGGGCAGACGATATGGATGGTGTGGGAAACAGCATTAACGGCAGTATGAACGTCACCTCTAATGCTAGAGGTACGATGATTATGGGTGTTGGTAATACGGTTACGCATTCAAAAGGAGAATTCATTCTTCCTAAGGATGATGCGGAGGATGATTCAGAAAAAAATACAGGAGATTGGTTAGAAGTCGGGATGTGGACAGCCGGTGACTACGCCCTAGGTAAAGATATAACTGGAAAGAATCTTACATATCCGGCTGACCAGACTTATGCCATCATGAGGGATGCCTGGCAGCATTATATGGAAACCAGTGGCGGTGCCGTTTCGGTCTTAGGTAATAGCAACACTTCTGATTATGCTATCCGTTCTCAGATTCTTGGCACCAACAATATATTGAAGGGAGCAGAAGATGATATAAGCTCCTATAACACCATTAGTGGTTTTTCAAATACAGGGACGAATGTTAAGCGGACAGCTATCGTCGGTACAGGTAACAACTTGACAAATGGCGTAGACAACGTCGTTATCGGCGACTATCATACCTTAGAAAACGGACAACACAATGTCATTCTCGGCTCCATGGCTTCTGAAGAAAAAGCTGTGAAAAAGACAGCGAAGGCTGTATGGGCTGCAACAGATGATAATCCTGATGGTACTTATACTTACACTGTCAATGAACAGGTAGCCTTAAAGCCTAATACCAAAGATATCGAAAATGCCGTCATGGTCGGCTATAATACAGACGCTACTGTCGATGGCGGTGTAGCCCTCGGCTCGGATTCCATTGCCTCTACCGAAGCTGGAATTGAAGGCTATGACGCCCAAGGCAAGAAACATGCTAAGTCTGATAAAGACTATGCTACCTGGGTATCCACTGATGCCGCTGTTTCCGTAGGCGGTGCAGACCGTGAAGTGAAATATAAAGACAAGGAAGGCAAGGACCAGACACAGACTGTTAAATCTACTCGTCAGATTACTAACCTGGCTGCCGGTACACAGGACACCGATGCCGTCAACGTGGCACAGCTCAAAGCTAGTGAAGCTAATATCAATACCACGATTAACAATGTTGATAAAAAAGTAGCCGTTATCTTTGATGACAAGGGTTCGTTGATGAGCACTGATGCGACAATTGCTCACCAGATTCTTGAGGATTTAGGAAGTTTCCCCGAAGGTGAAGGACAGAGTATTGCACTCGGTAAAGGGGCCAACGCTTTTATGCAGGGAGGACGCAAAGCAAAAGCAATGCTTTTCGGGATGAAGAAGGCTGCTGGTGCTATCGCTATTGGTGAAGGAGCACAGGCGTTATCTCAATCCATAGACATTGGTAATCGCACCTATACGGGTGATATTGGAGATGTCACTATCTCCAAGTATTGGAACTGGGGTTCTGGCTCTGGTGTTGGTTCGGTTCTTTTAGGGACGAACAGCTATACGGGTGGTACATTGAGTACGCTGATTGGCGACTACTCTATCATGTCTACTGCTTATCCTTATGCATATGATAGCCATTATGGTAGTTATACTCAAAATGCAGGAGCCGTTTCTATCGGCGCTTTAAACAGTATTGAATCAGCCACTTCGGATAATAGTGATTCGGGTATAGCTAATAGCATTGTCGGCTTGGCAAATAAGACGAACAATGCCAATGGTGCTCTGATTTACGGTGCAGGTAATACGATTACTAATTCTTTTGCTGATGTTGCTACTCCGGGGAGCGCTGGTTCAGCTGCTAAGGCAGCTCAATCTTTCCGTGATAGCGTGCAGAAAAATCCAGGCGGTGCAGCTTTAGCCATTGGCGGCGGTAACGCCATCGACCGTTCTATCCGTTCACAGGTTATTGGTGTTAACAATAAATTGACTGGTAATACGTATCATAAAGATTGGTATTTTGATGATTCTTGGAACTATCATCCTGCTGTAGATGGTGTTAGCAGCCAGTATAATATGATTGATGGTTATAATAATACAGCCCAAAATGTAAATCATGCTTATGTTATTGGTGCCAACAATATCATTCAAGGTAAGAAATTCTCTGATACGACAAAAAATGGCGTCTTGAATGATGCCGATTGGGAAAAATCCCAGCAGGACGATAATCTGATTGTCATCGGCGATAACCATACCTTGGCAAATGATGTTGCCAATGATATCATTCTTGGTACGGCCGATGCCGATAAGAAAATAACGACAAGCGTGTCCAATATCGTCATGATTGGACACAATGCTGATGCACAAAAAGAAGGCGGTGTCGCTCTCGGTGCCGGTTCTGTGGCTTCTGTCGATAACGCTTCCACGGATGCTAATGCCATCGGATATGATCCTGCCACGAAAAAGGCATCAACAGACACTTCTTCCACTTGGAAATCGACAGCCGCTGCTGTTTCCATCGGCGATGCTTCTCAGAACATTACCCGTCAGATTACTAACTTGGCTGCCGGTGCTCAGGATACGGATGCCGTCAACGTGGCGCAGTTGAAAGCGGCTCAGACGCATTTCTATAGTGTAAATTCCACGGATGAAACAGCAGACAACTACAACAACGACGGTGCCAAGGGTAAGAACTCTCTGGCAGCCGGTGTAGGCGTTCTGGCAAAAGGTGATAATTCGGTAGCGATTGGCACGAATGCAAAAGCACAGAACGATGCATTGGCCGTAGGTGAAAGCGCAAATGCCGGCAATAACGGCATCGCGATTGGCATGCATGCAAATGCTGGTTATGGCCAGAACATGGCGCTTGGCTACTATGCAAGTGTTGCCAATGGCGTCAGCAACTCCACGGCTCTCGGCTATGGCAGTCAGGTGACGAAACGGGACATCCTGAAGTCGGATGGATCGGACGGTGTCATTTCCGTCGGTAAGTCGGTGGGGCAGTCTGGTGAAGCAGGAATGACGCGCCGCATCATCAACGTCAAAGCTGGCGTCAACGATACGGATGCTGTCAATGTTTCCCAGCTCAAACAACAAGCTCAGGCAGCCACGACAGAAGTAGTACCCGGTACGAATATTGCTTCCGTGACGAAGTATGATAATACCGCGGATGGTCATACGATTTATAAGGTCAATGCAAAAGGTACGACTGTATCGGGTGATGGCAACTTCAATATTACGTCGAAAACAAATGACGCTACGAATGTAACCGACTATGCAATCAGCCTGAACAATACCATTACCATTGGTAGTGGCGCAGGAACACATCCTATTACTATCGACGGGACAAAGGGGGAAGTCAGCGGTCTGACGAATACGACCTGGGATAAGAATGCCAATTACTCGACATCCACCAAGGCTGCTACAGAAGCTCAGCTCCAGAAAGCCATGAATGATGCTCAGAAAGCTGCTGAAGCCAATGACACGGATACCCATGTCAATGCAGGTACGTACGCGGTCACGACGGTCAAGGACGCAGCCGGTAAAGATACGCAAGGTGTGGCTCTTGATGTAGTCGACAAGACCGGTACTTCGGTTGGCAAAGTCACGATTACGGATGTGGCAAAAGCCAGTGATGTAGGCGATGTTTCTAAGCTCAGCAAAGAAGTACAGAATGCTGAAGGTTCTACTACTGTGGTCGATGCCATCAATAACGTCAACACGAAGGTCGACAAGGTCGATGAAAAAGTCGGTGACTTGCAGTACGGTACAGAAGGCCAGACGAATGTCGTCACCAATGGTGACAGTGTGACCAAGGCCATCGGCGACCTCGATAAAGCGATTGGCGAGGCAGCGACGGAAGCTGGTAAACACACGATTGTTTCGACAACAGATTCTAATCTCTCTGTTAAAAATGTCGCCAAAGAGGGAGAAGCTGCAAATTACCAGATTTCCCTGAATAAAGATTTGAACGTCGATTCGGTTACAGCTAAGAAGATTGCAACAAAAGACCTCGAAGCGACAGGGGCCGCTACTATCGGCAAGGTCACCATCAATGCGGATGACAAAGGCACGATTGGCGGATTGACTAATAAGACTTGGGACGCCAAGAACATTACGTCTGGTCAGGCCGCTACGGAAGACCAGCTGCAAGCTGCGACCAAGAATGCCATCAACTATGACGGCGATGACAGCAAGACCATTACGCTGCGGGAAGATACGACCATCAAGAATGTAGCCGATACGACGATTGAGGAAGGTTCCAAGAACGCCGTCAATGCCGGGACCGTCTACAAGGCGACGAAGAACGCCATTAACTATGATGGTGACGACAGCAAGACCATTACATTGCGGGAAGATACGACTATCAACAATGTAGCCGATACGACGATTGAACAGGGTTCTAAGAATGCTGTCAATGCCGGGACGGTCTACAACGAAACGAGAGTCGCCAAAGACGGCAACTTCGTCAAACAGGCCAATACGGCTGGTGAAAACTTGTCGGCTTTGGACAACCAGGTAACGGCCAACACGGAATCCATTTACCACATCAATAACCGCGTTTCTGACCTCGATAACCGCGTCAACAAAGTTGGTGCCGGTGCCGCTGCTTTGGCAGCCCTTCATCCGCTGGACTTCGACCCGGATGACAAGTGGGACTTTGCTGTCGGCTATGGTAATTACCGCAATGCCAACAGTGTGGCTTTCGGTGCCTTCTATCGTCCCAATGAAGATACCATGTTCAGCCTGGGCACGAACTTCGGCAACGGGGAAAACATGTTCAACGCCGGCCTGAGCTTCAAGATTGGCCAAGGTGGCAGCGGTATCACGACGTCGAAGACGGCCATGGCTAAGACGATTTCCAGCCTGAAAGATACGGTCCATAAACAGGATCAGAAGATTGAAGGACTGGAAAATGTAGTGGATACGCAGGATAAGAAGATTGCCGAACTGGAAGCCCTGGTCAAGGAACAGGGAGAAATGATCCGTCAGTACGTCGGCAAGAAATAGAGGGGTATCATGGCACAGACAACGATTTGTATCCGCATTGACGCGGATTTGAAAAAAGACTTTGAAAAGTTTTGTGACTCCATTGGCATGAGTATGTCGACGGCAGTCAACATCTTCATCAAGAAATCAGTCGGGGAACAACGGATTCCCTTCGAGATTACGGCGAAGAACAACGTGAATAAGTAACGGCAAACTTAATACTCAAAACGGCGCTGCCTTTATGTGACAGCGCCGTTTTTTTGCCGGCTTTTTTCGGATTCAGATGCGGCTACGTTGTGACAAATTCATGATTGTATTACGACCGTGTGCCATTTGTCATAAATTCCGGTTATGCGCAGGATTCACGTGGGACGGCTTTTAGCCGTCCCCTACGATATCGCATACAGGCGATGAATGGAACTCTGTTTACTGGCTACAAAAATACACGGCCTGTGGCCTTGGGCGTAGGGGCCGACCTTTAACCTCTCAGACCGCCTTTGGCGGCCAGCTCCCCTATAAAGGGAGCCTTGTGCAGCCCGCTGTGAGATTTCATCACAGCCCATCCGAGTATAATGGCAGGCTTTTTACGAACCACGAGCCACGATTTTTTCCACGAGCCGAGGGTTACTCGAGGCGATGTTGTTATTCTGAATATGTTGCCGCAAAGCGGCATCTGAGTCCAAGGCGGCCTGCGAACTGCGGTCTGCGACCGGCGGGGCCGTCGGCTCCAAAATTCGATGAACGACTTTACGCCCGGCCGTCAGAACTTTATCAAAGTTAAAAGGACTAGCGCATGAAGGTTTCGGCCATATCATGTGCTAGTCCTTTTTTGAGGAGATAATCGGATTTTACCGCGTCTTATATCCCTGGTATTTGTCTTTCAATTTTGTGTTGTCTTTCAATACTTGGGCGATGGTTTTTCCTTGTTCGAGTTCGGTTTCGGCTTTGGTGGCTTTATCGGACAGGTAGGATGCGTCTTTTTTGCCTAAGAGAAGGGTCTTGTCGTCGTTCCAGAATTCGCCTTTGTTTTCGTTACGGCCCTGGATCAGGAAGAGGCTGTCGCCATTTTTGTTGGCTGCGGCGAGGTCGATGCCGTGTTTTTTCTGGTAAGCTGCAATGCCGGCGCAGAGAGCAGCGTCATCGGTGCGCGTCCGGTTGATGACCAAGACTTCTTTCGTGTCTTTGAATTCGGTGCAGAAGTTGAAATCCCCCTGGGAATCCATGGCCGTGAAGCTGGGGCCGTGGCCTTTGTATTTCGGTACCAGGATTTTTGCCAGTGTTTCGGCTTTGCCGACGCCCTGGGTCTGGGGATGGAGGTCGTAATCGTACTGATTGAGGTAACGGCCATTGGCGTCTACTTTGTTGGTCATGGCCAGGACATCTTTGACGCCAGGGACTTTGAAGTAGGAAACGGCTGCGCGGATGGCGTCGATCGGCGAGGCCGAGCAGATGTAGCAGTCGATGCCGTTGCGGGTCAGGGCGCTGTAGAGTTCGCGCATTTCCGGTGTTACCGTGATGCCGACCTTATAACCGACGCTGATGTTGCCGGCTTCGGAAGGATAATTGGCCGGGCTGGTGTATTTCCCTTTAGTCCAGGTCTGGCCTTTCAGGGGATTGCCATAGTAGGCGTCGCACTGGTAAGCCATGTCGTAGACCTGCTGCGGCGTCATGCCCGTGTACCAGTACGTGCTCCACGGATAGGAAACGGAAACGTCCATGGTATCGCCGATGGCGTCATAGAGCCAGCGCATCTTAGCTCTGAATTCCAGGTAATCCGGGTCGTTCTGGGTTTCTGCGGACAAGGTGCTGCCCGTCGGTTTGACGAGGCCTTTTTTGTAGAGCGAAGCATAGGCTTTGGCGGCATCGTCGATGACGCTGCGGATCGTTACCTGGCGGCCTTCGCCGTCGTCAGCGCCATAGGTGGCGTCTAATTTATCAGCTGGGATCCCCGTCATGAGGACGGCCTTCATCTGTGTCGGCGGGACGGCGAATTGCAGATGATCGAGCTGCCAGACTTCCAACTGTTCGCCTACGTCGAGGATGGATGTCGTATTGTCGAAATCGAAGACGGCATAGGGATGATTATTTTTATCGTAGTTCGGCGAATCTTTGCCGTAAGCCGCGATGAAGTCGTTGATTCCCTGGCGGACCGTAGCGTCCCAGCGGGGGCTTTGAACGGCTTGGGCTTGTACGGTTTCTGCAGCCGACACGGTCGGTAAGGCAGAGGGCAGACAAGGCGTCCCCAACAGGGCTCCGACGACTAATAAAGCAGCAGTGGCTTTGCGCCACTTCCAAAAACGATGATTACTTTTCATGATTCCAGGCCTCCTGTACCGAGTTTGACATTTTTACATACTGCATTATAGGCCCGGATTTTTTTGGATTTGTATAAAGTATGAAATAAATAGGTAAAATCGGGATCATAGGGATTGTTGTAATTACAACGGACAAAGAGGTAACTTTTTTGATATAATATATAAATAGACTTTTTCTATATGTTATAGTGAACAGGAGGCGTTTTGTATGGCTTTTAAGAAACGTGTGGTAGGGGTCATCGGCTTAGGTCATGTCGGGGCTCATGTAGCTTTTAATTTAGGGGTCCTCGGGATTGCCGATGAAGTCAAGTTATGCGACGTGAAGTCGGAAAAACTGGTCAGTGAACGGCAGGATATGATGGATGCCGTCATGTTCATGCCTCATCGTGTCAATTACACGATTGCCAGCTATGAAGAATTGGCTGACTGCGACGTCATCGTCAATGCTATCGGCGACATTACGCTCTGTGCATCGGGGAACCGCGACGATGAAATGCATTTCACTGTGCCTCAGGTCGCTGATTATATCCCCAAGGTCATGGCCGGCGGCTTCCAGGGCATCATCATCAATATCACCAACCCTTGCGACGTCATTACGGACCTCATCGCTAAGAAGAGCGGCCTTCCGAAAGGCCATGTTTTCGGTACCGGCACGGGGCTGGACAGCTCGCGCCTGGTCAGTGCCATTTCCCAGCAGACCGGCTTGGATCATCATTCCTTCTCGGCCTACATGATGGGGGAACACGGCAATTCCCAGATCGTCCCCTGGTCGCTCATCAAGTTCGGCGGCAAATCCCTGGCAGAACTGGAACAGAATCCGGCCTATGTCTTCGATAAGGCCCGCGTTCAGGATGAAACCATCCATGCCGGCTGGGTCACCTATTCTGGCAAGCACTGCACGGAATACGGCATCAGTATGACGGCAGCTACCATGGTCCGGGCCGTCCTGCGGGATGAACGGAAAATCATGGCAGCCAGCGCGCCTTTAGATGGTGAATACGGCGAAACGGGCATCTTCTGCGGTGTCCCGTCGGTCATCGGCGCCAATGGCATCGAAGAAGTCATCGAATATAACCTGCCGGAACAGGAAATGAAGGACTTCAAAGCCTGCTGCGCTACGATTCGCGCCAACATCGCCAAAGCCGAAGAATTTTGGAAATAAAGTTTGTAGTACGGAGTTTGTAGTTTGTAGAAGAGGGCTTTAAATTTGAAAATATTTGCTACAAACTGCAAACTTAATACTCAAAAAGAGGCTGTCTTAATGCGACAGCCTCTTTTTTTACCGCCCTTCGATGCAGATCCAGCGGTGTTCTTTTTCGATGTGGACCTGGACGGAGGAGAAGCCGGCATCATGGAAAATGGTTTCAAAGGTTTCCGGCGTCGGGTTATAGAGGTGGTAGCGTTCGATGTTTTCCCGGACGTCAGCGCTGAGGCCGTCGTGGCCGTAGATTTCGGCGATGAGCAGGAACGTGCCACCTGGTTTCAGGACGCGATGGACTTCCTTCAGGTTTTCCGGTGGATTGGGCCAGAAATAGAAACTTTCGACGGTCGTGATTTTGTCAAAGGCGTGGTCGGCAAAGGGCAGGGCTTCGACAGAACCTTCGCAGACTGTCATTTTTCCGGCAGCTATATCGTCAGCATTCGTCTGGCATGAGGTCTGGACCGACGTCGCTGAATAGTCCACGCCAGTCAGATGGCCCGTCGTGATGTGGGCGCTCATGCGATGGAGATTGGCTCCGCCGCCGCAGCCGATGTCCAAGACTGTTTCATCGCCGCGCCAATGGAAATGGGACAGGCCCCATGCCGTAAGGGCGGCATGGCTCTCATTCATGCGCGCCAGCATCTGCTGCCCCGCTTCCCCGGCCGGTCTGGCCGGATTGCCGGCCGTCGTAATGGCTTTTTGCCGTTCTTTTTCTGTATTGGTCATGATGATAACTCCTTTCGTAATCCTATCATCAAAATCATACCACGATGTCGCAGTCAGAGAAAGGGACAGCGGGCCAGAATTGGAAAATGTGCAGAATTTTGTTAGAATAAAGTGAATGGTATCAAAAAATATGACAACGTGTCTTAGAAAGGAGTGAGGTTGATGCGGATTGCGATGATGCAGATGGCGATGACTGAGGATATGGAACGGAATTTACAGGTGAGTTATGAGGCTGTGAAGGAAGCGGCCGGGGCGGATCTGCTCTTCTTTCCGGAAGTGCAGCATATGCCTTTTTTGCCGCAGTACACGGCAGACGAGCTGCCGGAAAAGATAGGCAGACGGCGGCAAGATTATCTGCTGGACCCCGATGACCCGCGGGTGACGGCCTTTTATGACCTGGCACGGCAGGCACATTGCATGGTGTCGCCTAATCTCTATTTGCAATATCAGGGGCAGGCCTATGATACGTCTTTGTTCATCGACGAAAAGGGGAATCTGCTGGGACAATCGGCTATGGTCCATGTCACCAGTGCGCCCCAGTTCTACGAACTCGATTACTATACGCCTTCGCCAGATGGTTTTCGCGTCTATGATACTTCTTTTGGGAAAATCGGCGTCGTCATCTGTTTCGACCGCCATTTGCCGGAAAGCATCCGCACTTGCGCTGCCATGGGGGCCGAACTGGTCTTGATACCGACGGCCAATTTGACGGCAGAACCGTTAGACCTCTTTGAATGGGAAATCCGGGTCCAGGCCTATCAGAACAATGTCTTCATCGCCATGTGCAACCGCGTCGGCCGGGAAGGAGACGTTACCTTCGCCGGTCAGTCCCTGGTCGTAGACAGCGAGGGACAGACGCTGCTCAAAGCAGACGATGAGGCCGGGCTGGTGTACTGCGACATCGACTTGAAGAAATGTAAAAAAAGCCGCCAGACAAGGCCCTATATCACCTTGCGTCGGCCTGAATTCTATCGTTGAGAAGGGCCTTAAATTTAAAAACCTTCGCTAAAAACTACAAACTTAAAACTCAAACAGAGGCTGTCTTAATGCGACAGCCTCTGTTTTTTTACTTGCATCCTCCTTTTTTGTCGGAGAATTTTTCTCTTAGCATCTGGTTGATTTCATTTCTTTCTTTTCCCTGTTTTTCCATTTGTTTGATCAATTTATACGCATGGAACAGTGGGGACGGAGCGATTTCAGAACTGAAGAAGCCGATGCCCATATTCCAGGCCAGCTGCTCGAATACGTCGTCCAGGGCTCTGGAGTCCAGGCCATTGGCATAGGCTTTCAGCAGTTCCCTCATGGCTTGCCGCATCCGTCCGGCACCGACGGCATTGGCCAGCGAAAGCAGGAGGCGGATGTTATAATCGAGATATCGTTTTTCACTTTTCCAGGTCATATCCCAAAATTCGACAGCCAGTTCGCCCAGCTTTTCATCGATCATGGGATAATTGGTGATGACCGCCGGCCGTTCTGGCGCATCTTCCACGTTCCCTTTTTCCTCGGTCCGATAGAAATAAGCGTGATATTCATGTTCCGCTGTTTTTTCTGTATAATGCTCATATCCCAGCATGTCCATGATTTCATAGAGCGGAATCGGTTCAAAGGTTTGGATGACTTCCAGCCCTTGGCCAACGGGCAGTTTGGCTGCCTGTTTTTTCAGCCCATCGAGAAAATTACCGGCAATGCCGCGGACGTCCACTTTTTTGAAACTTGTTACTTTATCTTTCCATTCCAGATTATTCATAGGTATACCCCTTTCTGCTGTTTCCTTGGTTTCTTTGTCTTTCTGGAATGAGTATATCATGGCAGCGGGGGCGAGTATGTTGGTTTTATAACAAACTATGACATTTTCATGAAGTGGATTGGGGGCTATTCTTTTTTGTCAGTGAAAGACAATCTTTTTTCTGATACAATAAAGGGGAAAACATTTTCTAAAGGCAATTTGCGGCATAGAGAGGAGTTTGTAAATGGTAATAAAGATAAATTTTGTTTGTCATGGCAATATCTGCCGGTCGCCCATGGCGGAGTTTGTGTTCCGGCAGATGGCCGAGCAGGCCGGGCTGGCAGAACGGTTCGACGTGGCATCGGCGGCTACGACGGATGAGGAAATCTGGAACGGCTATGGCAATCCGGTCTATCCGCCGGTGGAACGGCTGCTCCGGGCGCACGGCATGGATCCCGGTGATAAGCGGGCCGTGCTGCTGACAGCTGGCGATTATAATTTTTATGATTATTTCATCGGTATGGATGACGAGAACCTGCGGGACATGAAGCGCATCTTCCATGGCGACCCGGACCGGAAGTGCTGTCTCCTTATGGATTATACGGAGAATCCCCGCCCTGTAGCCGACCCGTGGTATACACGGGATTTCCAGCGGACCTGGGACGATGTCCAGGAAGGCTGTCAGGGACTGCTGACCTTCCTGCAGGGGCTGCCGGGATAGAAAAAGCCCCGGAGCGGGAGGCCTCCGGGGTTTTTTCTGATTCTATGATACCAAGTTTAGCGGCACGCTGGCCGGTGGACAGTACGGCGAACCTCTCCGATTCTGGTCGTGAGGCCATCCTGGCAGAGGGATTCGGTAACGGGCCGGTGGGTTGCCGCCGGGGATAGTTGACTTCGTTTACAGTTATTACTATAACGGCATTATGTAAAAGAATGGTGACAGCCTGGTAAGAGTTGGGCAATTTTGTAGGGAGTGACGACGATGGCCATTGATTTGAATTCGATTTTATCCTTATTGCAGGACGACGGGGCGCCGGAACATTGGGCCCGGCAGGCACCGATTATGGGCGACCATATCCGCGTGCGCCGGCTGGGAGGATTGTATTACCATCACGGCATCTATGTCAGTGACGATGAAGTCATCGCTTTTGCCGGAGATGACGACTACAATCCCATCGACTGGTGGGATACGGAAATCCGGTCGACGTCGTTCGATGAGTTCCGCCAGGGCGGTGACGTGGAAGTGCGTCAGTATACGCCGGAAGAACAGGCGCAGCTCTGTTCTGTACCCGAGACGATTGCCTTTGCCCGGGCCTGCCTGGGCAATAAGAAATACGACCTGCTCTTCCATAACTGTGAACACTTTGCCAATGCCTGTAAGCTCGGTGTCTACCGCAGCCGTCAGACGGAAGATATCCTCTTCGGTGAGGCCATCCCCAAGGCCCTGGAATGTATCGGCGACGAAGCGCAGCGGGACCAGTGGCTCCAGGATGCCTGGCACGATTTGACAGCCCAAGTCCTGGATAAACTGCGCCGGGACCTGGAATCCCATCAGTAGATAGTCCGGTCATCGATTTGCTGGAAGAGTTTTTCATAGCGTTTCTGTTCACTTTTCAGGCAGACCAGGTAATAGTCTGTCTGACATTCCGGGTCCGCCAGGGAGATGTTGATGCGGCCCGGGATTTTTTGTCCCTGTCCGAGAAAGTAGCTGGACGAAAAGCAGGGGTAGTCCGAGTGCTCCGTCAGCTCACGGAATGTATCCCGCTGGACTTGCAGCAAATAGCGGGCGTGAGGTGTCTTTTCCCGGGTCATTTTCATCCAGAAGCCGATATGAGAAAAGATCAGGATAGCCCGGTCATCCAGGTCCTGCAGGCGGACTTCCGGATAAAAGGCCAGGGGGTCCGACGCGCGGACCGAGAGATAGAGCTGTTCGCTGCCGCATTTCTTGACGAAGAAATCATCACCGTCCGGCCGGGCATGCATGACGGCCAGTTGATAGGTCTGGCGGCGCAGGCCTTCCGGGAAGGAAGCATCGTCCTTCATGTCGGCCGATAAGGTCATACCCTGGAAAATCCCGTTCAGCAAGGGCGTCAGCACCATTTGCGGGACCGGGGCACAGTAGCCGATGGAGAGCGTATGCAGGCTGCGGTCATAGCTGCGGATGCGGTCGCAGAAATCCTGGTTTTCCTGGAGGACGCGCTGGGCGTAATAAACGGCATAACGGCCGGTCTGGGTCAGCTCCAGGTGGTTTTTGTGGCGCACGAATAAGGGGACGCCCAGCTCTTCTTCCAGTTTCTTCATGGAGCGCGTCAGTGCCGGCTGGGACGTGTGCAGGTCCTGGGCTGCCCGGGTCAGGGTGCCGGCCTTGGCAAAGGCGACGAATTGTGCGAGCAGGTTCGTTTCGATCATAGTGGTTCCTTTCTCTATTTCAGTATATGAAAAGTGGATAGTGAATTCCCTTGTTGGCATTGTACATCTTTTAAAAGCTGTTGTAAAATGCGAGATGTAGACAGGAAATACCTATTGCACACTATACATATACAGAGAGTCTAAAAGGAGATTATACCATGGAATATACGACATTGAGCAATGACGTGCAGGTCCCGTTGTTAGGCCTGGGGACTTTCATGATCAGCCCGGAAGATACGGAGAAATCCGTTTATGCTGCCTTGAAAATGGGTTACCGCCTCATCGACACGGCCAATGCCTACGTCAACGAAGAAGCTGTCGGCAGGGGATTGCGCCGGGCTTTGGAAGAAGACCTGGTCAAACGGGAAGATATTTTCATTTCGACGAAGTTGTGGCCGACGCTGTATGAAAAGGCAGGAGCTGTCGATAAGACCCTGTAACGGCTGGGCGTCGACTATGTCGATCTGTTGTTCATCCATCAGCCGGCAGGCAACTATCTGGCCGGGTATGCGGCTATCGAACAGGCCTATCGCGACGGCAAGGCCCGTTCCCTGGGGATTTCCAATTTCCAGGGTGACAAACTGGAAAAACTCCTGGCCCATGCCGATGTCAAGCCCCATGTCATTCAGCTGGAAACGCACCCGTACCACGTCTATGATGATATCATGGCCCGCCTGGCTGAATACGGTACGAAGCTCATGGGCTGGTATCCATTGGGGCATGGCGACCCGGAACTGCTCCGCGACCCGGTTTTTACGGCATTGTCCGATAAGTATCACAAGAGTACGGTACAGATTATCTTGCGCTGGGCTGTCCAGCGGCAGTTCATCACCATTCCCGGCACGAAGAACCCGGACCATCTACGCAGCAATTTCGACATCTTCGATTTTGCCCTGACTGATGAAGAAATGGCCGTTGTCAACGGGCTGAACGGGACGCGCCAGTACTACACGGCGACACCGGATTTGGAAGCCCGCTATGCCAATATGCATCTGCCTTTTGAGGATAAATAATCGAGGCATCATGAAATCAACCAGGATTATTCACGAACTGCAAACTGAATACTCAAAAAGGCGCTGTCTTCATGCGACAGCGCCTTTTTACTAGTCACGAGCCACTAACCACGAGCCACTCTACAAGGCTTCGGGCAGGGTGAAGAACCAAATCTGGCTTTCTTGTTCTGACGGGGCATTTTTTTTCAGGCTGATTTTGACTTTATGGACCTGGTTGTCCTTGTTGTATATCATGGCTTTTTTATCGCTGTCGTAGGTATAGTCCGAGACTTCGGGCTGGCTGACTTTCTTGTCGTCGACGGCGATGTCCATACCGAAGTCGTTATCGTTGACGACGGCGAGGGTCCGGCGGTCCGGCAGGAGGGCCAGGCCTTCGGCCTTTTCGATGTTCCAGCCCTGGGCGCGGAGGTCCAGGACGAGTTCTTTCTTGGCCGGTACGATTTTCCCGTCCAGGCGGCCGTATTCGAGGTCGCCGTTATCGGCGATGGGCGTAGCACCGTTCAGGTCGACTTTGTAGATGAGGTTCTGCATGGTGCCGTGCTGTTTGCCCTGTTCGATCATCAGGAACTGGCCATGGCCGATGGAAGTGATGTCGCCCAGTTTGGCGGCGCCAGGGTTCTTGTAGCCTCTATCGACGGGATAGGCGTACATGGTCGTCGTTTTCGCAGCCGGGTCGAATTCGACGATACGCGTGTATTTGGCCGTCTTGGCCGTTTTCCTGTCGACGTCGAGGGGACTCTGGATGAGGGCGAAGACATGGCCTCGTTCATCGATGGTCAGGCCTTCGCTGCCCCGGTTGGGGACGCGGCTGGCCAGGATGCGGGGCAGGCCCGTGCCGGGACCGTATTTTTCCAGGATATTGCCATGGCGGTCGGCTTTGACGATGAACGGCCCGTATTCGTCACTGATCCAGAAATTGCCGTCTTTGTCGACAGCCAGGCCTTCCGTATCGAGGCCGTTTGCATCAGTCCCTAAGTCTTTCATCTGGAAATTCAAGGCGATTTCGTTCGTCGAACCGGTCAAACCGGCTGGCAAGGGCTTGCCAGTGATGGCCTTGCCGCGGACTTTCAAGGGGATGGACGCCGTAATGTCCGCCCGCCCCTGAGCCGGGTTCACGGTGATGACGCCGATGCTGGGCGCAAAATCTGGCGTCGGGAAGAATTTCCCGGACATCTTTTTGCCGTTTTTGATATATTTCGGGATATCGCCGTTCGGACCGCGGTCAGTCAAGCCATAGAACTCGATGGTCCCGTCGCTTTTGATATCCTTGAAGGCCAGGGACGAGCCGTAGCCGGGGTTGATCTGATGATGAAAAGCCTTTTCGCTGCCCTTATATGGGAGCTGATAATGGTCGGCGTGGACGATGTAGGCCTTGACCGGGACGTCCTGCGCACTGAGACTGGCACCGCCCAGGCAGGACAGCATCAGGCCTGCTGCAATCCAGCGTTTCCATAGTTTGTTCATGAGTAAGCACCTCCTATTATTTCTTTCAGTGTAAGGCCGGTGCATAAATATTGTGTTAATTTTGCGTAAGTACTGCGTAAGAAGCTGTGTAAAAATTGTGTCTTTATTGTGAAAAACTCCTGTCTGATTTGTGTAAAATAGGACGACGGATGGCGTGGGTACGCCGTTTCTTCGCCTTTTGACAGGCTAAAGCCTTTTTCGTATACTGGCCATGCAGACCCACGTAGGCTGTGCAGGATGTTTGTCCCGGACTGGCGCTGAGAGAGGAAACTAGGACCACTCGCCTGCAGCGGCATTTTGGGAATCCTGCGGTTCACTATTGTGAAAACAAGGAGGAATTTCTCATGATGAAGACAAAACTTGCTACGGCCCTGATGGCCGCCCTGACAATCAGTTCGGCCTGTGCCTTTGCGGCCAATCCCTTTGTCGACGTTCCGTCGGACAGCTGGGCTTACAAATCCGTCGTCGAACTCGCTGACGCTGGCATCATCCAGGGCGTCGACGGCCAATATTTCCAGGGCAACCGCAACATCACCCGCTATGAAGCTGCTGAAATGGTTGCCAAAGCCATGGCTCACATGGACAAAGCGTCTGTCGAACAGCGCGCTCTCATCAACAAACTCGCCGATGAATATGCCGATGAACTGAATAACCTCGGCGTCCGCGTCAGTGCCCTCGAAAGCCGCGTCGGCAACGTCAAACTCACTGGTGATGCCCGTATCCGTTATCGCTACCAGAGCAATTATACAGCTCCGAAAATGGCCATCCAGGATACGGCCAATAATTATAACCGTAAGGATGTCACTTCAGGTAAGAAAAACGATAACTCCTGGGATTATCGTGTCCGCCTCCGCGCCAATGCCCAGGTCAATGACCGCACGAAAGTAACCTATGGCTTGTCGACGGATTCCCAGAGCTTTTCGTCGAATGAAGCTGCAAGCAGTCAAAACAATAACCCCTTCACGGATATCGCTAAAGTCGACTACAACTTCGGCGGCAACACGTGGAACCTCAGCGTCGGCCGGACGGATAAATACATCATGGGCAATGCCTATGGCCTGAACTACGGCGATATCTTCGACCGGGCTGAATTGAAATACAAGAACGACAACTTTGCTGTCACAGCTGGCTACGGGAAATTCAAGATGGTAGGCAGCGATAAGAATGTTGCTGGTGCAGCACCTGTCACAAAAGTTGTGGATGGGGTTGAAAAGGTTGTAACAGACGGCATGGATGGCGTCAAGACTGGCTATGGTGAAATCGAAGGCTTCTTCGGCAACGGCTCGGCTATCGGCGTCTACTACAATGACTTCACCCGTGCCGGCGGTTCGTATTCCAAAGATTCTTTCCGCGGCGATGACCTCTGGGGCGCTTATATTTCGTATAACTTCGGCTCCAAGTGGAACCTCCTGGCTAACTACGAAAATGTCAGCCTGTCCAATGGCTATAAGACCATCGACGGCGACGACAGCGCTAATTTGTGGGTCGCTCAGTTGACGTATGGCAAGGCCATCAAATCCCAGCCGGGCAGCTGGAGCGCCTGGGTTGAATACCTCAATGTCGAAGACGGCGCTTACCTCGGCGGTTCGACTAACAGCTGGCGTTTCGACAGCTCTGCCCTGAACAACATCAAATCGTGGGGCGTCGGCGGCAGCTACGTCTTTGCGAAGAACGCTCAGTTCAACGTCTACCAGAGCTTTGCTTCTAAGTGGAAAGACAATAAGAACAACGCTACGGATCCGGAAGAACAGACAAGAGCTGAATTCGTATTCTCCTTCTAATATGGTATAGTTTTAATGGGGCTGTCGCACGAAGGCTTCTGCCATCGTGTGCAGTCCCTTTCTATTTATAGTTTGTAATACGGAGTTTGTAGTTTGCAGAACAAATCTTTAAAGCCATCTGCTAATCTCTAGCCACTAACCACTTAAAAGGGCTTGTCGTTGTATGGCAGCCTTTTTTATGCGGGAAGTGGTCTGGCAGCTTGTAGGGGCTCGCACGTGGCGAGCCCGTCAGGTATTGTAAGATACTTGTGAACCGGATTTGCGTGAACGGGCGCCCCACGTGGCGCCCCTACAGAAAAAGGCGCTGTCTTCATGGGACAGCGCCTTTTTCTATCCCCTGGAAGCGAGTATAATAAGGTATCATATAATTATGGAGGGCATAACGATGGATGAACGGGAATGGGAACAGTTATTGCATATCAAGACGGCTGGCCGCGACGACAGCCATTCCGATGGGGAGCACCATCCTTATGAGCCGACGGATTACGGCGTCCTCGAACGATTGGCCAACAGCGGCTATATCGGCAAGAAGGATACGCTCATCGATTACGGCAGCGGCAAAGGACGGGTCAGCTTCTTCCTGGCTTATCAGACGCGCTGTCAGGCCATCGGCGTGGAATACGACCGGCGGCTGTGGGAAAAAGCCCTGGCCAATGGACAGACGGCGGCGTCCCGGCGGCGCGTGACCTTCGTCCTGGCCGATGCCGTGGAGTACGAGGTCCCGCCGCAGGGGAATCGTTTCTTTTTCTTCAACCCCTTTGCCCTGCACACGCTGAAGCGGGTCCTGGGGAAACTTTTCGACGCCCATTACCAGGCGCCGCGGCCGATGCGCCTGTTTTTCTATTATCCTTATGAAGAAACGGAAGCTTTCCTGACGCATCATCCCAACCTCGTCGTCGAAGACGTCATTGACTGCCGGGACCTGTTCGATGAGGACGATGACCGGGAAAAAATCCTGGTCCTGCGGCTGCGTGACTGATTATCGGCAATTTATCTTATGAAAATATTCAAGTTAAACGATTGATAAATTGCCGATAACGGCATATAATAAAAGAAAGGGGGATGATGACTATGGATGCTATGTCCGTCAAAGAAGCAGCCCGCCGTTGGGGTCTTTCCGAGCGATCTGTCCGTAATTATTGTGCCGAAGGCCGGATTGCCGGGGCCTTTTTGACCGGGAAGACTTGGCGTATTCCAGCAGATGCCGAAAAACCGGCCAGAAAGGAGCGGCAAAAAAGGAAGTCCCCATCGCTGCTCCAGGTCTTGCGGCGTGAGAAGAAGAGCCGTCTTTCCGGTGGCATCTATCATAAGCTGCAAGTCGATATGACATACAACTCGAACCATATCGAAGGAAGCCGTCTGACGGAGGAGCAGACGCGATATATCTTTGAAACGAGGACCATCGGCATTACTCAGCAGGCTGTCCGCGTCGATGATATCGTAGAAACGGCGAATCATTTCCACTGCATCGATAAAGTCATCGACCATGCGGAACAAGGCTTGTCGGAACGCTTCATCAAGCAGCTCCACGGCATCCTCAAGACAGGGACCAGTGATTCCCAGCAGGAATGGTTTGCTGTAGGGGCGTATAAGAAACTGCCTAACGAAGTAGGCGGCCAGCCGACGACAGCTCCGGAAGACGTTCCGGCTGCCATGGCTTCTTTATTGCAGGATTATGGCGTTATGACGGCTAAGACGCTCGATGATATTTTAGCTTTCCATGTACGCTTTGAACGAATCCATCCTTTTCAGGATGGCAATGGCCGGATTGGCCGGCTGCTGATACTCAGTGAATGTCTGCGCAATGATATTGTACCCTTCATCATTACCGATGAATTGAAACTCTTTTATTATCGCGGCCTCCATGAATGGGACCAGGAACGAGGATTCCTTCGGGATACGTGCCTGACAGCGCAAGACTATTTTAAGAAAGTGATGGATTACTTTCGCATTTCTTATGAAAAAGGAGAATGATTACCCATGATAGACACGGAACACGTTGTACAGCGTTTTTTGAAGTATGTTTCTTTTGATACCCAGTCCGATGAAGACAATGATGCCGTCTGCCCGAGTACACCGGGACAGCTGGTCTTTGCCAAGGCCTTGGCAGAGGAACTGAAGGCAATCGGCTTGTCCGACGTCACCTTGGATGAACACGGATATATCATGGCCACGCTGCCGGCCAACGGGGCAGAAGGCCCGGTCGTCGGCTTCATTTCTCATGTCGATACCAGTCCCGATGCATCGGGGAAGGACATCAAGCCCGTCCGGGTCACTGATTATGACGGGAAGGATGTCGTCCTCAACGAAGCAGAAGGCATTGTCTTTTCGACGAAGGCTTTTCCAGAAGTCCTGAAATACAAGGGTCAGGACATCCTCTTCACTGATGGGACGACCCTCCTCGGGGCCGACGATAAAGCGGGCATTACGGCTATCGTCAGTGCTATGGAATACCTCATCCAGCACCCGGACATCGCTCATGGTACGATCCGCATCGGCTTTACGCCTGATGAAGAAACGGGGCGCAGTGCGGCTTTGTTCGATGTGAAGCAGTTTGCTGCCGACTTTGCCTATACTGTCGACGGCGGCGAACTGGGCGGTCTGGAATATGAAAACTTCAATGCTGCCAACCCGGTCATCACCTTCCATGGCCGCAGCGTCCATACAGGCGACGCCAAAGGAAAGATGGTCAACGCATTGTCGATTGCCGCAGAATGGCAGCAGCTCCTGCCGGCCGGGGAAAAACCGGAATACACCGAAGGCCATGAAGGCTTCTTCCACGTCTATAAACTGAATGGCGACGTCGAAACGTGCACGATGCACATGCTCGTCCGCGACCACGACCGCCAGCGTTTTGAACGGCGCAAGGCCCTGCTGCAGCAGATGGCTGATTTCTTCAATGAAAAATACGGCGATGGGACCGTTGTCGTCACACCGCATGATGTCTATTATAATATGCTGGAAAAAATCGAAGACGGCCATATGGATGTCGTCGACTTGGCCAAAGAAGCCATGGAAGCAGTCGGCGTCACGCCGCAGGTCGCTCCTATCCGCGGCGGTACGGACGGGGCCCAGCTCTCTTTCCGCGGCCTGCCGTGCCCGAACCTGTTCACTGGCGGCGCCAACTTCCACGGCCGCTATGAATACCTGCCTATTCCGTCGCTGGTCAAGGCCTGCGAAACGGTCATCGAAATCGCCAAGCGGGCAGCCCAGCGTCCGTAGGCGCCGGATGGTCCTGCAACGATGAACAACCTGTGACAAGAAGACAAGATCTTCGTAGGGGCCGTCCCAAAGGGCGGCCCGCCTGATATGATGGTGTATACGTAATGCATAACGGGTGATGTGTGAAAACATTCCTCATATACCTGAATAGTTATATCCAAGATTCACAGCGGGACGCCTTAGCAGGACGTCCCCTACGGAGCGGTTCAGGCGATGTGGCGATTCTCGTCATTCTCAGGATGGGGAATGATAAAAGGGGGAATTTTGATGAAAGAGATTACTCATGATATGTTAGCCCAGTTCCGCACGGCTTATGAAGCCGACGGGCAGGCCCAGGTCCTTCATTCGGCCCTGGCCAAGACGGACATGGCTGACCTGGCTTATGTCCCTGTGGCCGGTGCCCGCCTTAAAGGCGCTTTTTCGGTCGAAGTGAAGACGAGGGGCATTACGGCCCAGCAGAAATCCGGCCGTTGCTGGCTCTTTGCGGCTTTGAATATCCTGCGGGAAAAGGTGGCCGAAACGTGCCACCTCGACCAGTTCGAGCTGTCCCAGAATTACTTGTCTTTTTACGATAAATTGGAAAAAGCCAACAATTTCCTGGAAATGGTCATCGACAACGCTCAGGAACCCATAAAAGGCCAGCTCATGCAGTACGTCCTGCGGGGCATGACTGACGGCGGCTATTGGAGCGAAGCCGTGGACCTCATCGAAAAATACGGCGTCGTGCCCAAACAGGTCCAGCCGGAAACGTATCAGTCCAACCACACAGACCGCTTTGTAGCAACATTGAACCGTCTCCTGCGCAAAGATGCCATGGAGTTGCGGGAACTCGTCCAGGACGGTGCGGACCCGTATCCGCGCAAGGCGGCCATGATGGCCGAAGTCTACAAGGCTGCCTGCATCGCCTTTGGCCAGCCTGTCCAGACCTTTGACTTCGCCTACCGCGATAAAGACGGCAACTACCATGAAGAGCGGGACCTGACGCCGCAGGCTTTCTATCAGAAATACGTCGGCCTGTCCCTGCGCGATTACGTCGCCGTCATCAATGAACCGACGGCGGATAAGCCGCTGGATACGCCCATCCAGTTCCATGCCGTCGAAAATATGGCCGGCCGCGACATGAAGGCCCTGAACCTGTCGCAGGAAGCCCTGGAAGAACTTTGCGTCAAACAGTTGAAAAACGGTCAGGCCATCTGGTTCGCCTGCGATGCCGGGGCTTTCGGCGCCCGCAAGGAAGGTATCTGGGACCCGGCCAGCGTCCAGTACGAAGCCCTTTTGGGCGGTTTTTCGACGGCCATGCCCAAGGGCAAACGGCTGGAGTATAACAGTAGTTCGGCGACTCACGCCATGTTGCTCACAGGCGTCCATTTCGACAAGGAAGGCAAGCCGGACCGTTGGAAAATCGAAAATTCCTGGGGCAAGGATGTCGGCGACAAAGGCTATTTCGTCTGCTCTGAAGCTTATTTCCAGGAATTCGTCTACGAAGCCGTCATCGACCGCCGTCATTTCAGCCCGGCCCAATTAGCCATGCTGGAAAAAGATCCTGTCGTCATCAACGCCTGGGACGAAGATTATTAGAAGGGAAGGCTTTTATGTATACGTTTGATGGCAAGGCCTATGACTGCCCCTTCGATTGTTTCATCGACATCATCAAAGGCAAATGGCGGACGTCTATCTTACTGGCCCTGGCAGATGGGCCGGTGTTCTTCGCCAAGCTGCAGCGGTGCCTGCCGGGCATCAGTGCCAAAGTGCTGACGGAGAACCTCCACGTCTTCGAGCGCAACGGCCTGGTCCGGCGGAACGTCCATGCCACGGTACCGCCGACCGTCGAATACAGCCTGACTGACAGAGGGGAAAAACTGATCCGTGTCATGCAGGGCATCAACGGCTGGGTCGATGGCTTTTTTGGCAAGTGAAGAAGGACTGCTGCACGATGATTTCTGCCATCATGCAAGGCCCCTTTTACTTTATAGTTTGTAGCACAGAGTTTGTAGTTTGTAGAAGCTGGCTTTAAATTTTTACCATTTACGGCAAACTAAAAACTACAAACTTAAAACTCAAAAAAGAAGCTGTCTTAATGGGACAGCTTCTTTTTGGGGAAGCGCTAGAACATCGTATTGTCGTTGGCTGCTTTTTCCGGAATATCCTGGATGACATCCCAGTGTTCTACGATTTTGCCGTCTTTGATGCGGAAAATGTCGACAGCAGCCTGACCACGGTCTGCTTTATTGAGTTTGATGTGATTGTGGATGAAGACCAGGTCGCCATCGGCGCCGATGTGCTTGATGACGGCCGTGCTGTCCGGATAGGCTTTCAGAAAGTCTGTGACGCCGTCTTTAAAGGCCTGTTTGCCATCGGCGAATTCCGGGCTGTGCTGCTTGTATTTGGGACCGACCATCGTGTCGATGACGGCTGTGTCGTGTTTGTTGAATACTTCATTCCAGAAATATTCAGCTGCGGCTTTGTTGCTTTTGAAATGGGGCGTATCGGCTGCCAGCGATGTCCCCATGGGCAGGCAGCCGACAAGGGCCAGGGTCAGGCCTAAAAGGATTGATTTTTTGTTCATGTAAAAGGACCTCCTTGATTGATGACTTTATTATAAATAATCTTTCTCAGTTATGGAAGAAGGCACTTTCAGGTCAGGTCCTTACGTAGAGGTAAGTATTGGCTTTTTCACTCAGGGAGGGATTTTCATGACATTTTCTATCGTTCACGGCGATATTGTCCAAATGGGAACGGATGCTATCGTCAACGCAGCCAATTCCGGCCTTCTTGCCGGCAGCGGTGTCTGCGGGGCCATTTTCCACGCTGTCGGGCCGCGGGCCCGGGAACTCCAGGAAGCCTGCCTGGCCCAGGCGCCCTGCCCGACGGGGCAGTCGGTATTGACGGACAGTTACGGATTGAAGGCGAAATACATCATCCACACCGTTGGTCCCATTTGGCAGGGTGGCCAAAGGGGAGAACGGAACCTGCTGGCCAGCTGTTATGCCACGGCCCTGGAGCTGGCAGCGTCGCACGGCTGCCGGTCCATCGCCTTTCCCCTCATTTCGGCAGGCATCTTTGGCTACCCGAAAGCAGAAGCCTTGGACGTCGCCCGGGAAGCGGCAGAGGCTTTCTTGAAAAATCATGACATGGATATTTACTTGGTCTTATATCCCTAGGAAAGGAAAAAATTATGATTCGCAATATTGTACATGACGTCATCTTCTTGGGCCGTAAGTCCGAAGCGGCGACGAAAGATGATTTGCCCGTCGTCCAGGACCTGCTCGACACGCTGAAGGCCAACCGCATGACCTGTGTCGGCATGGCGGCCAATATGATCGGTTCTTTGAAGCGCATCATCGTCGTCCACACGGATAGGGGCGACGAAATCTTCATCAACCCGGTCATCGAAAAGAAGGCCGATCCTTTTGAAGCCGAAGAAGGCTGTCTGTCCCTGGTCGGCACGCGGAAGACGACGCGCTACCGGAAGATACAGGTGTTCTACCAGGACCGCCGCTTCCGCAAACACCGCCAGACCTTCACCGGCTGGACGGCCCAGATCATCCAGCACGAATGTGACCACCTGGACGGCATCATCATATAGAAAGGACGCCTGCAGGACATCCGCAGGCCGCAGGGTATCGCACGAATGTTTCTGCCATCGGGCTCGGTCCCTTTTGCTTTTTAATTTAAAATCCTTCGCTAACCACTAACAACTAGCTACTAACAACTTAAAAGGGTTTGTCGTCATGCGGCAAGCCCTTTTTGCGCGCAGTATGGTATAATAGGCTAGTGGCTAGTGGCTAGTGGCTAGTGGCTAGTGGCTAGTGGCTAGTGGCTAGTGGGCCGTAGGGGCCGTCCTGAAAGGCGGCCCGCCGAGTGGCAGCATGGATTTATGAGTACTTTTCAAGAAAGTGAGACAATGATGAATCGATCGATGATTGCGAATTTGATGAAGCCTTTGACGCTGGGGCTGATCGTGGCCTTGTTTTTGGCGATCCACTGGGCCATTCCTTCGTTTTACAGCACTTTATGGCAGTTGACGGTGAGCCATGATATTCCGGGGCTGACGTCGTATATTTCTTCTTTTGGCAGTATTGCCGTGGTCCTCATGATTTTGCTCATCGTCCTGACTAACATGACCGGCCTGCCGTCGGTCCAGTTCGTCACGGTCAATGGTATCTTGTTCGGCCTCCTGCCGGGCATCCTCATTTCCTGGGCCGGTCAGGTCATCGGCAATATCCTGGCCTTTGTCATCATGCGCTATGTCTTCCGACACAAGGCACAGGTCCTGGTCGATAAGAGCCGCTGGCTGTCCAGACTGAACCGCGGTATCGATTTCCGGCTCATCTTTTTCTTCCGGGCCATTCCCTATTCTCCGAATTTCGTCGTCACCGCTCTCTGTGCCCTGAGCCGTGTCCGCTTCGGCGAACATGCGGCGGCGACGATGACCGGCAAGTTCCTGGCCGTCTGTATGGAAGTCTGGCTGGGTTACGACCTCATCCACCTCAATCCGCACGGCCTCATCGTAGCCGGTATCATGGTCTGTCTGCTGGCAGCGGGCCTCTTTGGCAGTCGCCGCTGGCAGAATAGAAATAAAAAATAGACATTATCATATTATATAATAGGAGGGATTCTTCATGGGTTTGATCAAAGCAGCTATCGGTTCTGTCGGCGGCGTCCTGGCCGACCAGTGGAAAGAGTTTTTTTACTGTGACAGCCTGAATGAAAATATCTTGATGGCCAAAGGCCAGAAACGGACCAGCCGTCATGGCCGCAGCGGCAATACGGACGGCGAAGACAATATCATTTCCAACGGATCGCGCATTGCCGTCAACAACGGCCAGTGCATGCTCATCGTTGAATCGGGGAAAATCGTCGAAGTCTGCGCCGAACCGGGCGAATATACATACGATGCGTCGACGGAAGCGTCTATCTTCGACGGCGACTATGCCGGTGACCTGGGCGAATCGTTCCGCCTGCTCGTCCGCCAGATGAAGGAACGCTTTGCCTTTGGCGGCGATACGGGCAAGGACCAGCGCGTCTACTATGTCAACCTCAAGGAAATCATCGGCAATAAATACGGTACGCCCAGTGAAGTGCCCTTCAAGTCTTATGACGATACGACGGGACTGGCCCTGCTCATGCGCCTGCGCTGCTTCGGGGAATACAGCTACCGCATCGTCAATCCCATCCTGTTCTATACGAACGTGGCCGGCAATGACGTCGACGTCTACGAACGGAGCCGCCTGGACAGCCAGCTCAAATCGGAACTCCTGACGGCCCTGCAGCCGGCCTTTGCCAGGATTTCAGCCTTGCACATCGACTATTCCCAGCTGCCCGGCCATACGCCGGAACTGGCTCAGGCCCTGAATGAAGTCCTGTCGCCGAAATGGCGCGACCTGCGGGGCATCGAAATCGTATCTATCGGCATCAACAGTGTCAAAGCCAATGAAGAAGACGAAGAAAAGATTCAGAAAGCTCAGATGGGCCTGACCATGTCCCGTCCCGATATCGGCCTGGGGACCCTCGTCGATGCAACGGCCGATTCCATGCGCACGGCTGCAGCCAATGAAGGCGGCATGGGTGCTGCCATGGGCTATATGGGCATGAATATGGCCAATCAGGCCGGCGCCGGCCTGGCCCAGGAACTGGCAGCCCGCCAGGCGGCCCAGGCGCCTTCGCCGATGCCGCAGACTGCGCCGGCTGGCAGCTGGACTTGTGCCTGCGGTCAGTCCGGTAACACGGGGAACTTCTGCACGGCCTGCGGCCGTCCCAAACCGCAGACAGCCGCTGCCTGGACCTGCCCGAAATGCGGCCAGGCCGGGAATACGGGCAACTTCTGCAGCAACTGCGGCGCGCCGCGGCCCCAGGTTCCGGCCAACTGGACCTGCCCGTCCTGCGGGACTGTCAATACGGGGAATTTCTGTATGAACTGCGGTGCAAAGAAGCCGGAAAGGTAAGGTGAGGGTCATGGCGGATACATCGGTCAGCTATCAATGCCCGAACTGTGGCGCACCGCTGCAATTCAAGCCGAAAGACAAGACCGTCACTTGTGACTATTGCGATACGAAGTTCGACGTCCAGACCCTGGAAGCCCTCTATGCCCAGAAAGAAGCACGGGCTGCCGAAGCCGATGCGGCCCGCAAGGTCCGTTGGAAGACGGAAGCGGCAGGCCAGGATTGGAGCGACGACGAAGCGGCTCATTTACAGACCTACACGTGTTCGTCGTGTGGCGCCGAAATCGTCTGCGATGAGAATACCATGGCCACAGAGTGCTGTTACTGCGGCAATCCGACTCTCATTCCCAGCCGCTTTTCAGGGATGCTCAAGCCCGATTACGTCATTCCTTTCAAAAAGACGAAAGACGAAGCCGTAGCGGCGCTGAAGAAGTTCTATCAAGGGCGCTGGCTCCTGCCCAAGGCCTTTACGGCTGACAACCGCGTCGACGCCATCCAGCCCATGTACGTCCCGTTCTGGCTCTTCCATGCCCAGGTCACGGCGTCGGCAGCTTTCCGGGCCGAAGACGATGCCGTCTTTGAGACGCCGGACGAAACGATTATCGAAACCAGCATCTACCACTGTGACCGGACGGGCTCTCTGGCTTTCCATCGCATCCCTGTCGACGGCAGCCAGAAGATGGACGATACATATATGGAAAGCATCGAGCCCTTTGACTACGGCGAAATGGTCCCGTTCAGTCCGGCCTATTTCGCCGGTTACCTGGCCGATAAATACGACGTCGACGCCGACGCAGCCGTCCCCAGGGCCGATGAACGGCTGTCGCAGAGTGCCTTCGCCATGTTGGAAGAGACAGTCGACAATCATCAGCGCCGGACCTTTGAAGACGGCGTCGTCCATAAAGACGAAGGGACCGTGGAATACGCCATGGCGCCGGTCTGGATCTTGACGACGCGCTATGACGGCAAAGCCTACACCTTCATGATGAATGGCCAGACTGGCAGGATGGTCGGTTCCCTGCCGTATGACAAGGCCAAGTCCTATGAATACGGCGCGGCCCTGGCCGCCGTCCTGGTACCAGTCCTGTATTTCCTGGTGAAATTCGTCATGGTCTGGTCGGGCCTGTTATGAAGGGAGTGAGTACGATGTGGAAATGGTTGAAAGAAACAATCCTTGCCGTAGTTGTCGTGGTCCTGACGACGGCTGGTGCCGCAGCGGCAGCGCCGAGCCTGTCCGACGGCGCCCATCTGCTCACGCCGGCAGAACAGGCTGAAGTGACGGCCGTCTTGCAGGATACAGAAGCAAGATATGGCGTACGCGTCGCTGTAGTCACCGTGGCCTCGACGAAGGGTGTCAAGGCCGGGACCTATGCCAATCAGCTCCTGGACCGGGACTATAAGGACGGCCAGAACGGCAATATGGTCCTGCTCCTGGCCATGGACCGCCATGACTGGTATGTCGCGACGGACAAGGCCATGAAGGAGAAAATCAGCAATAAAAAAGGCATTCCTTATCTCAAGGATGCCTTCCTGCCGGCCTTGAAGGACGGTCATTATGCGAAAGCCTTCGAAGCCTATGGCCAGTCGTCGGCAAAACTATTGGCTTATTACCAGGAAAAGGGCAAGGCCTATGACCCGGCCGATGCCTTCAGCCCCCTGGCCCTGGTCGTGGCCCTCGTCCTGGCTGTGGGTGGCGGCGTGGCTTTCCGGGCCTATCTCATCAGCCGGATGAGCAATGTCCGCCAAGCCGCGGCGGCTGATGCCTATGTCGACGCCGGCAGTTTCCATCTGACCGACAGCCGCGATACGTTCGTCTTCATGACCGTTCAGCACATTGCCAAGGCCCGTCCGGCCGATGATGACCTGCCTGACTTCGACAGTGGCGCTGACTGTAGCGATGACGACCACGGCGGCGGTGGCGGCTCGTTCTAGGAACGGCGGTGGCGCCATCAGGCCTTGTCGTCGTGGAAGAATTCGATGATCTTGTGGATGGCCAGGGCCATGTGGTTCGGGTTCTGGAAGGGGTGGTTGGCCCCTTCGACGGGAACGAATTCGATGACGTTGTTTTCAGCGAATTCCCGGACGAGGTCGATGGGAATCATTTCATCCTTCGTGCCGTGGAGGATGAGGATGTCGTCGGCAAAATCGAAGTATTCGTGGTCGCGGACATCGAAGCTCTTCAAATCATCCATAAATGCCTGGTCGATTTTCATCTTACGTTCGAAACCGACCTGGATTTCCTTGCCCTTCTTCAGCTTGGCAAAGCCTTCGTCGGAGACATGGTTGCTCATGCTTTCATACATGTTGACACCTGGGCTGCGCAGGGCGATTTTCTGGAAGGGATTGCCCTTTTCGATGAGGTAGCGCAGGGTGATGTAAGCGCCGAAACTCGTCGAATAGTTGTAGATGTGTTTGGCCTGGAGCTCGGTCTTGGCGTAGTCGACGACCCATGTCAGATAGTTCATACATTCCGGGAGGGATAACTTCTTGCGGGCGTCGGCGCCGTGGCAGGGCCAGTCGAAAGCGATGACGGCGTAGTTCTTGTATTTGCTCGTCAAGTGTTCAGCGAAATGGACCGTCCCGGCCGTGTCCTTGTGGCTGCCAAAGCCGTGCGTGACGATGACGACATTGTCGAAAGTGCGCGTCTGTTTATCATTATCATTGATGAGCAGCTTGCAGCGGATGCTGTAGCCCTGCTGATTGATGTCGAAATTCTTTTCCATGCTGTCATTCCTCTTTACCCTAAATTCGTCAAAATGACGTACGTCGTTAGTATAGCACAAAAAAGGCGCTGTCGCACGAAGACAGTGCCTTTTTTAGCAGTCAGCGGATGGTTTTAAATTTAAAGGATTTCACTGAAAACTACAAACTCTGAGCCACGAACCACTAGCCACTAGCCACGAACCCTTACCGATGCAGGCCATAGTGGATGATGAGGCGGCTGATTTCCAGGAGGGCGATCATGGGCAGGGCCAGGAGGCACTGGGACAGGATGTCTGTCGTCGGCGTGATGACGGCGGCTGCGATGAAGGCCAGGAGGATGATGTATTTCCGTTTCTTGGCCAGCATGGCAGACGTGATGAAACCCAGCTTGGCCAGGACGATGAGGACCAGTGGCAGGTTGAAGAGGACGCCGAAGGGCAGGACCAGCATGAAGACGAAATTCAGGTAACTTTCCATGGAAAGCATGGGCTGGACGAAGTCCGACGAGAAGGTGAGGAAGAAGCGGAGCCCCTGGGGCAGGACGATGAACCAGGAAAAGGCGATGCCCGTCAGGAACAGGACCAGTGATGACGGGACCAGCACCATGAGGGTCATCTTTTCGCGGGCCGTAAAGGCTGGCACCAGGAAGGCCCAGAATTCGTAAAAAAGGACCGGTGCCGTCAGGATGGCACCGGCTGTCAGCATGACCTTGAAATAGATGAAAAAGGCTTCGGCCGGTTTCATGAAGTAAAGCTTGCCTGCCGGCGCCGTCAAAAAGGCCATGATTTCGTCGAGCCATACGTTGCTGATGATCATGCCGACGGCCAGCATGGCCAGGGAGATGAGCAGGCGCCGGCGCAGTTCCGACAAATGCCCGGACAGGGGCATGACGGCTTCTTTACTTTCCATGATGTTCTGCCGCTGCCGGTTTTACAGCTTCTGCCGCTGCTTCCTGGATTTCGGCTTTGGCTTCGGCCGGTTCGTGGACGGCATCTTTGAATTCGCGCAGGCTCTTGCCCAGGGCTTTGCCGACGCCAGGGAGTTTGCCCGGGCCGAAGATGACCAGACCGATGACTAAGATAAGGACTAATTCAGGAACACCTAAACCAAACATATGAAAGACCTCCTTGCTTTTTTTACTAGTATAGAAAGGCTGTGTCCACTTTTTGTAAAGAAAGATGCTTTTTTCTGTAAAATTGCCGCTTTTTTGCATGTTTTTCCTTTCTTTTGCTAAAAACATACCCTTTCTATACAAAAACGGCCTATACTGGGCCTAGTTTTGATTCGAGGAGGGATTTTTCATGGAAAACCATGCATTTTCGCGACGCACATTCTTAAAGATGGCTGCCGGTACGGCCGTAGGGGCGGCCTTATTTTCAATGCCGGCTTTGTCCTTAGCCAAAGGGGAAGGGAAGACGTTATCGAAACAGGACTTGACGTCCATTCCTTACAGCCAGATTCCGTCTGATGCCCAGGCCTGTGCCAAGGCATCGAAACTGATTTCCCGAAATTATGCCTATATATTGGATCAGGCCCGCCAGCTCCAGGACGGCTGGCTGCGGGATACGGTCTGCACCATGATCCAGCATCCGACGCCGACGTTCATGCAGGAATATACATCGTCTGCGTCTATTTCCATCTTATATGCTAAACTGGCAGCGGCCGGCCTCATCGACACGGCTAAAATCGACAAGGCCCATCTCTTGCCGCCGTATACGGGCAAGGTCCAGCCTTTCATGACAGCACCGGGCAGCGGCTATGGCAGCCATCATCCCTATCCCGGCGGCCTGGCTACGCACGTCAGTGCCAACGTCCACATCACGCAGGGCATCATCCATACGTATGAAGACGTCTTCTGTTATGACGTCCACACGGACACGGCCTTAGCCGGTCAGCTGCTCCACGATAACATGAAGCCCTTTGTCTTTCAGTGGCAGCCCGACGGTTCATCCCTGAAGGAATATACGATTGCCGGCCAGGGGGCACATCACGTCATTTCCATCGCTGAATCGATGTACCGCAGCCTGCCGCCGGATGTCGTCGTCGCTCAGGCCTGTGCCCATGGGGCCCCGAATGATGCCAAAGGGGAAGCAGACGTCGTAGCCTGGCTGAAAGCCGCGTCTCTCATGGCTCAGAAAGACCCCGTCGCTTATGGCGTCCTCAACAAGATGGGCAATGGCCTGCCATCGCCGCACCGTCAGGAAGGCTATATCGTCCATCTCGGTGACCATGACTGGGTACTCAGCTCACCAGCCGGCCAGAAGACATCGGCCCTGCTCAAGAAAATCGCCGTCCAGCAGTACGGCATGAGCGATGGCGACAGCCAGGGGGCGAAGTTCAACTACTTCAAGAACTATGCAGAATCCCAGTTGTCCTGCATGTATCTCAACATGCTCCAGGCCGAACCGGATGGGGAACGCCTGGTCTCTCAGGCCGTAGCCAAAGTCATCGTAAAATAAATCGTTTAACTTTTTATAATAGCAGATATTGACAGAAACCACTTAAAACTTTACAATGGAACAATAAAGATTTACAGGAACAAATTAAAATTGTAAAGGAAGTGTTATCTGCTCATGTTAAAAAATGGTGCACAAGTCGGATTGCTGTTGTTCGGCATGTTTTTCGGGGCGGGGAACCTTATTTTCCCGCCCTCTTTAGGTTTTCAGGCAGGTTCGTCATTCATGCCGGCCGTCCTGGGATTTCTCCTGTCCGGCATCGGTATGCCTGTCATTGCCGTCATCATGGGGACTTTCAACCCCGGCGGTTTCCGGGCGGAAATGAACCATAAGATTTCGCCGCTCTTTTCGCTGGTCATCCTGACGCTCATGTATCTGGCCATCGGGCCTCTCATGGCCATCCCGCGGACGGCGGCGACGTCCTTTTCTATCGGTATCCTGCCCATCACGGGCGATGGCATGCTGCCGCTGGCCATCTTCACGACGCTCTATTTTATCTGCGCCTGGTGGCTGTCGATTACGCCGTCGAAACTCCTGGACCGCGTCGGCAAGGTATTGACGCCTATCTTTGCTATTATGATTGTCCTGCTCATCATCGTCGGCATGGTCGCCTATACGACGCCGTCTACGGCAGCTCCTATGGGGAAATATGCCGCTTCGGCTTTCGGCAACGGCTTCGTCGAAGGCTATAACACCGTCGACACCCTGGCTTCCTTTGCCTTTTGTATCATCGCCCTGGGTGCCATGAAGCGGATCCACTTCGCGTCGGAAAAGGAACACGTTGCCAGCGTCTGGATGGCCGGTGCTGCCGTCGCCGTCCTCATGGGTGGTCTCTATCTGGGACTGGCCCTCTTGGGCAATCATTTTCCCATTCCTCAGTCAATCTATGAAGACGCCAGTGTCAATCTCGGCGCCTATGTGTTATCCCAGACGTCATTCCAGATTTTCGGGACTGTTGGCATGGCCTTTTTGGCTGTCATGGTCACGCTGACCTGCTTCACGACGACTGTCGGCCTCATCGCCGCCGTTTCGACCTTCTTTGCCGAAGAGTTCCCGGTCCTGTCGTATAAGAAATACGTCACTCTCATCTGTCTGGTCAGCCTGGTCCTGGCCAATCTCGGCCTGAACCAGATCATCCAGGTCACGCTGCCCCTCTTGTTGTTCGTCTATCCCATTGCCATTTCCGTCGTCATGCTGACTATCATCAATAAATTCGTCGGCTTGTCGAAAATGGGCATGCGCTGTACTGTCACCGCTGCCGGCCTGGTATCGGCCATCGACATTGCGGCTCAGTTCTTCCATCTCGACGGGGCGGCTGCCCTCATCCAGGGCCTGCCCTTAGGCGACAGCGGCCTGGGCTGGCTCGTACCGGTCCTGATCTGCCTGGCCCTGTCCCTGGTCCTGCCCGGGAAAATCAGCGGCGAAAGTGCGTTAGAAGAAAATTTGTAATATAAGCGTTCATCGTTTGTAGAAAAAAAAGAGGCTGTCTTTGTACGACGGCCTCTTTTCGTGTATAATGGAATTATAACGATATTGAGTATCAAATATAGCTAAATGAGATACAGGGAGGGAAAGTTATTATGGAAAATGCTGTTATAGGGATCCTTATCCCCTTTGCCGGGACATCTTTAGGGGCGGCCTGCGTCTATGCCATGAAACAGGAATTGGATCGTCAGGTCCAGCGGGGGCTGACCGGTTTTGCGTCGGGCGTCATGATTGCTGCCTCTATTTGGAGTCTCTTGATACCGGCTATGGAAGAAGCGGCGCCGTTAGGGAAGTTCGCCTTTGTGCCGGCTGTGGCCGGATTCTGGCTGGGCATCTTCCTGCTCCTGGCCCTGGACCGGCTGGTACCGCATCTGCACATGTACAGTGAAAAGGCCGAAGGACCGCATAGCCACTTGCAGCGGACGACGATGCTCGTCCTGGCCGTGACGCTGCACAACATCCCCGAAGGCATGGCCGTCGGCGTCGTCTATGCTGGGCTTTTAGCCGGTCAGACGGGCATCAGCGCCGCTGGGGCCCTGGCCTTGTCCCTGGGCATCGCCTTGCAGAATCTGCCCGAAGGGGCCATCATCTCCATGCCCCTCAAGGCAGCCGGCGTCGGTAAGCACAAGGCCTTTCTCGGCGGCGTCCTGTCGGGCATCGTCGAACCCATCGGGGCGGCCCTGACCATTGCCCTGACGGCCTTCATCGTACCGGTCCTGCCCTATCTCCTCAGCCTGGCTGCCGGTGCCATGTGCTATGTCGTCGTCGAAGAACTCATCCCGGAAATGTCGGCCGGCGAACACTCTGACATCGGCGTCCTGTCTTTTGCCCTGGGGTTCACCCTGATGATGGCCCTGGATGTAGCCTTATCGTGATTTATCCTCTTTTATATAGTATCTAAAAGCATACTATATGACTTTTAAGTGCGTACTTGCCGAAATATATCAAAGCAGCTATACTGTAAGCATCACGAGGGCCCTGTGAAAGAAACATTTCATAAAGGAGATAGCAGTATGTTACACGAAATCAATTGGCCTCACGAATATTTACCGGGATATACGGATAATTTTGCATCTAATGAAGTCATCGTCCGCGATTTGACGGCCAAAGACGTTTTTGATACTTTGATTGACGCCAGCCTTTGGGAAACGTATTATAAAAATTCATCAGATGTTGAATTCGATAACACGCCTGGTTTGATTCTGGCAGCGGACACGCGCTTCCGCTTCAAGACCTTTGGCTTTCCCATTGAAGCCCAGATTATTGAATTCGAAGCCCCGGCCGATGGCCGGCCGGGCCGTTTGGCCTGGCATGGCTGGGCTGAAGGGGATGCAGACCAGCGCCTCGACGTCGTCCATGCCTGGCTGATTGAAGATTTGCCGGAAAACCGTGTCCGTATCTTGACCCAGGAATCGCAGATCGGTAAGCCGGCCCGGGAACTGCATGAAGCCACCCCGGACCCGATGAACATCGGCCACCAGGACTGGCTCAAGGGATTGGTGACTACAGTACAGGACTGTAAACAATGAAGGTTTCTGCTATCGTGCAAGGCTGCTTTCTCTTTAAAGTTTATAGTACAGAGTTTGCAGTTTGTAGAAAAGAACTTTATTAATGCTCAAAAAGAGGCTGCCTTAATGTGACAGCCTCTTTTGGTATAATTGCCTGTTAGGACAGGATGATTTGTCAGCCGTTATTTTTCCAGCATGGCGAGGAGGGTCTGGGCTAAGGCCATGTCACTGGCCGGGTTCTGGCCGGTGACGACTTCGCGGTCACGGACGACGTTGCTCTGGAAGAGGTTTCCTTCATCCATATGGGCACCGGCTATTTGCAGGGCCTGTTCGACGTGGAACGGCATGGCACTGCCGTGGATTTCACCGGGCCATTCTTCGGCATCGGAAAAGACCGTCATGCGATAGCCTTTATAAATCCAACCGGAAGCGGCTTTTTGAGCTGCCGGGAAATCATCGCTCACTAAGGCTTTGCGATAAGCCACTGCGTCTGGCAAGGCGGCCAGCGCGGCAACTGGTCCGTGGCAGATGAAGGCTGTCGGTTTGTTCTTGGCGTGGAAATCGCGAAGGGCTGTACCGAGTTGCGGGTCCTGCATGAGGTCCGTCATGGGAGCGTGGCCTCCGGGAACGAAGAGAGCCTGGTAGTTGTCCAGATGTTTCACGGCTTCCTTTAGGGAAATGACCGGTAGCTGGTCGACGAATTGGACCGCCTTGGCACGGGCTGCATCGTCGTTATTGAAGAATTTCTTGTCATTCGAGCTGGTATCCATGAGCGGTTTCTTGCCGTTCGGTGTGGCCAGGACGATGCGGTAGTTGTGGTCTGCCAGGTATTTCGACGGCACGGCCAGTTCATTGAGATAGAAGCCGACGTCACGCTGCGATTTGTCTTTCATTTCCATCTTGGTCTGACTGGAAGCGACGACGAGAATCGTTCCTTTCGGGGTCGTCGAAATTGCGCCGGTTTCCTGTGATTGGGCCGAAGCAGCTCCGCCCAGGGTGAACATACAAAGCATGGTGAGTGCGAGTCTTTTCATTTTCATTTCTATATCCTCCTTTGTTTTTTCTGAGAATTATTATAGAATAATTCTCAGAAAAAGATAAGTATGCACTTTTTAGTAAACTAGTTCCTAAAAGATAGTACCGGGGGTCTTATTTATGAATAATGAAAAAGTGAAAATGTTCCACTGTCCCGTAGAAGCGACATTGAGCCTCATCGGCGGCAAGTATAAATGTATCATCCTCTATCACCTGGCAGAAGATGGCATCCTGCGCTTTTCCGAATTGCGCCGCCTCATCCCGCAGGCGACGCCGAAGATGCTGACCCAGCAGCTGCGCGAACTAGAAGCTGCCGGCATTATCCACCGCAAAGTCTATCCTGTCGTGCCGCCCAAAACCGAGTACAGCGTAACAGAATACGGACGGACCTTGGCACCCATCATGAAAGCCATGTGCGAATGGGGTGAAGCCCACTTATCGGCGTATATTTTGCCGACAGAGAAAAAATGAGACTTATTCTTGGGTGCTTTGCATAGCCTGAATCATTTCGATGAATTTCCGGGCGATTTGGGTTTGCCGGAGGTCATTGCGCCAGACCAGGCAGCCCTGCGACGGTTCGTCGATAGCCAAATGGCGGACGCAGACGCGATGACCTCCCAGGGAGGCTTCGGCCGATGCCGGCAAGATGGCGACGCCGAGTCCCTGTTCTGCCAGGACGATGCCGTTGATGAGCGGTGAAAATTCACAGAGGATATGCGCGTCCCTGCGGGCTTTTTGAAAGAGTGCCCTGATTTGCTGCGAGCGCTGAGAAGGTACGATCAGGTCTTGATTTTCCAGTGCTGACAGGGGCAGGGGCTGGTCAGGGCAGCAGGACGATATCGGACCCTGGTCGGGGAAGAGGCAGATCCAGCCTTCTTTGAGTAAGGGCAGGACGCCATAACGACTGTCATCCTGGAAGGTCCCGCGAATCAAGGCGACATCCAGCAGGCCATCATCCAATCGCTCTAAGACATCTTGGGAATTGGCTGTCCAGATTTGGTAGGTCACTTTGGGATAGGCTTGCTGGAAATGGCGAATCCAGCTCGGCACATAGAGAGGGCTCAAGGTTTCGATAGCACCGATATAGAGTTTTCCCATCAAGCCGGCATGGAGGGTACGAACTTGGTCTTTCGTCTTCTGGAGGAGGGCGAAGAGCTGGCGTACCTGTTGTTTGAAGTAACGGCCCTCTTCTGTGATGGTGAGGCGTTTTTTATCCCGTATGAACAAAGGGACGCCCAGTTCGGTTTCAAGGGCCTGGAGCTGGCGTGTCAGATGGGGCTGTGTAATGTGCAGGTCATGGGCGGCCTGGGTAATGTTTTCTCGTTCGGCAATGGCAAGAAAATACCATAATGTTTTTAATTCCATAAAGGTTCCTTTCAGGCACCGAGGGCTGTCAAAACGTGGTCTACAGAGGCCTGACTGACCCGTTCCAAGGCTTCTGTCGTGCTGCCACCGATGTGTAACGTGCCGATGAAGTTATCTAATTGGAGCAGGGGATTCTGTGGGGATGGGACTTCGTCGGCAAAGACATCCAGGCCGGCCCCGCCGAGGCGATGACTTTTTAATGCTTCATATAAAGCTTTTTCGTCGACGATACCGCCGCGGGCTGTGTTGACCAGAATCAATCCTGGCCGGGCAGAATGCAGGACGTCGGCGTCGATCATGCCTTCTGTTTCCGGTGTCAGCGGTACGTGGATGCTGACGAAGTCGCTGGCAGCGAACAGGTCCTGCAAGGCTGGGACAGGCGTGAACCCTTTGGCTTTCAGGGTTGCTGCCGTTTCCAAGGGATTATAACAGAGGAGCTGTGTCTGGAAGGCCGCTTTCATGATGGCTGCCGTTTTGCAGGCGATATGACCGCTGCCGACGAGTCCCAGCGTTTTGCCAAAGACTTCATGGCCGACTGTATCCCGTTGACCGAAGTGATGAAATAGGCCGTGCTGTAGTCCCGCATCGATGTATTTTATTTTCCGGCTTACAGCTAGCAGCAGTGTGACTGCCAGTTCAGCCACGGATTCTGCACTGGCGCCGGGAACGTTGACGACGGGAATTCCCTTGGCCTTGGCTTCTGCCACGTCGATGGTATCCAGTCCGACACCGTGCATGGAGATGCATTTCAGTTTCGTCGCTTTATCGATGATATTTTTGCTGACATGGACCCGGCGGACGATGATGGCGTCCAGCTCTTCGGGATGGTCGAAGTTATCGATGATTTCACAATGGTCGGCCAGGCGCTGACGGGCTGCTGGGGCAATGTACTCACTTAAATATACTTTCATGATATGACATCCTTTCTGATTTTACTATAACTGGTTCCGTCGATGGATGGCGGGTCGTGCCGATAATCCCCAGGGCAGCACCGATGAGCATGGCTGCCATACCGGCGGCCATAGACCTATCGATGATTTCGCCCAAGATGAGCCAGGCGAATACAGGGCTTAAGGCTGGTTTGATGAAATATGTCATGCCTCCAATGGCCACACTGCCATATTCCATGGCCTGGAACCAGAAATAATACGCGCCCAGAGTCACTCCCACATACAGGATAAGGACCCATGGCAGATTCTTCAGGGTATATCCGGAAAACAACGGAATATCCGCAAATCCGGGAAACCCCGCCTGTCGTGCAAATTCACTGAGCAACGGCACGTGGCTGGCAGCAGCAAACAGGAACAACTGCAAACCGCCACAGATGAAGCTGCCTGCCGTCATATCAGCACTTCCCAGTTCATCAGTCATTTTCTTGCCAAGCACTGCATACAGGCTGTAAAAAAGGACAGTCAGCCCCAGTAAGAAAAGACCTATGGGATCCATGCTCACATGGAAAGGATCTACGATTACCAAGATTGCGGCAAATGCTAGTCCAAATCCCACAGCCTGCTGGGAAGAAATCGGTTCTTTCAGCAAAAATGCAGCCAAGATTCCGATGCATATGGGGTTGATGGAAAAAATCACACCGGTCACACCTGCATCCAGATAAACGGTGGCCAGCTGATACAAAGGCCCCACCAAGGCAATGCCAATGAACCCCAACAAGAAAAACCACTGGATGTGTCTTCTGCCCAGCCGGACCCTGCGCCTTTTCCGCTCCTTTATCCCGGCAGGCAAAAGCAGGATCCCCGCCAGCAAGTACCGGCTGAAATTCACTTCAATACTGTTGATCGACCCATTTAATTTTTTCAGGCTGATTTCTGTAAAACAAAAAAGCAGAGCAGCAGCCAACATGTATAACAAAGCCTTTTTCTTTTCCATATGGACCAGTATAGCGCCATAGAGTTTATACGTCCAATGCCATTATTATGCATTATACATACCAAATTTGGTATATTTTCAGCAGTGACCTATAAAAAAAAAGGTGTTGCACATTCTTATACAACACCTCTATTTTTCATCTCCCCAACAGCCGTAGGAACTCCGCTTCATCCAGGATCGTCACACCCAGGCTCTGGGCCTTGGTGTACTTGCTCCCTGGGTCGGCGCCGGCCACTACGTAGTCGGTCTTTTTGCTGACGCTGCTGGTGACTTTGGCCCCTACATCCTGGGCCATGGTCTGGGCCGTAGCCCGGTCCAAGGTAGGCAGGGAGCCGGTGAACACCATGGTCTTCCCGTAGAAGGGATGGTTCTCATCCTGGGCCTGGCCAGCTGTCATTTCCATGTTGAGCCCCAATTTCTTCAGCCGTTCCACATAAGCCTGGTTCATGGGTTCTCCGAACCAGGTGACCACGCTTTCCGCGATCACCGGCCCGATATCCGGGATCTGGGCCAATTCTTCCTGCTTGGCCGCCATGAGCTTGTCCATGGTACCGTATTTCAGCGCCAAAGTCCGGGCCACCTTGGCCCCTACATGACGGATCCCCAAGGCAAAGAGCAGCTTATCCAGACTCTGGCTCTTGCTGCCCTCAATGGCATTGATCAGATTGTCCGCACTTTTTGGGCCCATCCTGTCCAGCTGCTGGACCTGCTCCCGGGTCAAAAGGTACAGATCTCCCGGATCCTTCACCAGCCCTGCCGCCGTCAGCTGAGCCAGCACACTGGGTCCGCAGCCGTCGATGTTCATGGCATCCCGGCTGGTGAAATGGATCAACCCTTCCCGTCCCAGGGCTGGGCAGTGGGGATTGGTACAGCGCCAGGCCGCCTCCCCTTCCTTCCGTTCCACCTTCCAGCCGCATTCCGGACAGGTTTCCGGCATGTGGAACACCTTTTCCTCCCCGGTCCGTTTTTCCGGCACCACCCGGAGCACTTCCGGGATGATTTCCGCGGCTTTGTTGATGATCACATGATCCCCGATCCGGATATCCTTCTCCCGGATGAAGTCCTCATTGTGGAGGGTGGCCCGGCTGATGGTGCTCCCGGAAAGACGCACCGGCTGGAGCACCGCCGTGGGTGTCAGTACCCCTGTCCGCCCCACCTGGATCACGATGTCTTCCAAGAGGGTCTCCGCCTGTTCCGGAGGGAATTTATAGGCCATAGCCCAGCGGGGATCCTTGCCGGTGGCCCCCAGGATATCCTGCTGCCACACGTCATTCACCTTCACCACCACGCCGTCCGTATCATACCCCAGGAGAGCCCGGCGTTCCCCGTGCTTCTTGATCAGCTCATTGGCCTCCTGGATGGTGTCCACCAGGGCCCGGCCTTCTGTGGTCGTGAAACCGTATTGCTGGAGCATATCCATGGACGCATTGTGGGTGGGCAGGTTCCCTGCCCCCACCCCGATGCCGTAGGCAAAGAAAGCCAGGGACCGTTTGGCCGTCACCCGGGGATCCAACTGCCGCAGAGAGCCCGCCGCTGCATTCCGGCAGTTGGCGAATTCCTGTTCCCCGGCTTCCTGCCGTTCTTCATTGAGCTTCACAAAGGCCTGCCGGGGCATGTATACTTCCCCCCGCACATCCAAAAGCTCCGGGATCTCCATGCCGGGAATGGGCTTCAGGACTTTGGGGATGTTGGCGATGGTCCGGACGTTTTCCGTGACATTTTCTCCCACCACCCCATCACCTCGGGTAGCCGCCCGGACGAACCGGCCGTTCTCATAGATGATGCTGCAAGCCAGTCCATCGATCTTGGGCTCCACCACATACTGGACTTTGGTGCCCGCCGGCAGCCCTTCATGGACCCGCC
>OGEP01000565.1_pt1 | contig 53879 bp, 44 predicted proteins | sample 1570721 | NCBI WGS metagenome assembly OGEP01 (sample SAMEA2582131, study PRJEB24529) | metagenome | biome: Human gut stool | place: China | collected 2011 | reverse complement strand
GAATTTTTGAAGAATTTGCATTCTATATGATGAAAGAAGCCTGCGAGAAGCGGACGACCAACATCCTTGACATTTCCGGAAAGAAATATGCGTTTGATTCAACAACGATTCCGTTATGCCTTGCAACATTCCCTTGGGCAAAATTCCGAAGCAAGAAAGGAGGAGTGAAGGCTCATGTCTTATATGACATTGAAGCACAAGTTCCTGCCTTCTATACTGTAACCACTGCATCAAAGCATGATTCTACAGCAATGTCTTCAATCCATTATGAACCGAACGCTTATTATATATTCGACAGGGCTTATGATTCTTTTAAAGAGCTCTATAGGATACATCTTACAGACTCTTTCTTTGTTGTCAGAGCCAAAACGAATTTAAAGTATAAGACAGTCAAATGGAAACGAAGGATGCCAAAGAATATAATGACTGATGCGGAAGTGAAACTGACCGGTTATCTCTCCGGGAAGAAATATCCTGAGTCATTCAGACTCGTCCGATATTACGATGAAGAAGATGACCGTGAGTTCACTTTTCTGACGAATGCGAAACAACTTTCTGCACTGGATGTTGCCAATCTTTACACGAAAAGATGGTTGATTGAACTGTTCTTCAAATGGCTCAAGCAGCACCTCAAGATAAAGAAATTCTGGGGCACAACAGAGAACGCCGTCCGCATACAAATCAGTGTGGCTATTATCACATACTGTCTTGTGGCTATTGTCCAACATGACATGAAGTTGAAACGCTCAACTTATGAAGTTTTGCAAATTCTCAGCATATCATTGACTGACAAAACCCACTTGCGTGACCTGTTCGACAAGACTAATTTCAACGATGTCAAAGATCTAAATGATCCCCTGATTCCGGGGCTTTTTGATTAATTGTTTAACTCGTCCCATTTTAACGGGACACTAATGATCGGAGATGAAAAGCATGCACTCCATAGGCGTCGACGACGCAAGATCGAATCCACGTACACGCTCAGCCACCGTAATAGCCGTCGAGAGCGTGAAATCGTAATTCGTCTGCGCAGTCGCAGCCGGAAGTCCGGTAAGAGTTTTTTGTTCCTGCTCGGCAGGAACATCGTCGCATGCGACGACCGTCACGACCTCGGAGGCAGTCGTACATACATGCGGAGGAGATACCCGAAACCCTTCGGCAACCGTTTTCCGCCGCGGCAGAGCGAGCGGCACGGAAGCTTTCCATGCCTCGAACTCCCCGACTGCGATCGGACGACGTGCCGACAACACCAGCCTGTCGGCTCCCGTTTCCAAACATGTCAGCCCGTCGAGTACCCGGTTTTCCGTCGAACATGGAAATCCGATGGAGACCAACGCTCCGCCATCGAGCGTTTTGAGCGATCGCTTGGTCGGCTTGAATGGTCGAATCTGCGTGCAGACGGCATAAGCGGAGCGTTCGTACGCTTTCCAGAAAAGCCCTTCGCGATAGAGGACGATACGATCCTCGTTCCCCGCTTCCTCCTGTATGAATTCTCGACTGGTCATGCCTGCTTTAGGGTTCTTTCAAATAATTTTCTGCTTTTTCGGTCGAAAAATGCGATTCTGCATTTTTCAAAATTTTTTTCGACCGGCTTCGCCGGTAAACATTCCTGCGGCTACAAGCCGCAGGAAATAATCGAATGGACGCTTCGCGTCTATTCTTGGACGGGGCGGACCGCGTAGCCGTTGGCGCGGTAGCTGCTGTGCAACGGGGACACGCCCGACGAGTTGAAGAGCAGGTGACGACCGTAGTTCGTCAAGAGCGGAACCGCCGACCAACAGTAGCCGTGGCCGCCGACGTAGCCCGCCGTCCCCGTCGAGCCGTAGCGATACCCCGAAGCCGGAAAGAAGATCGTACCGCCCGCAGTGTCGTAGCTCCCCTCGCCCGTCATCTTGTTACAATAAAACTTCCAACCGAAATTATCGGTAAAATCGGTGGTGGAGGTATAGGGCGAATTGAATCGGGAGCCAAAGTAAGAAGACCCGGAAGTATTGCTGCCGTTATACGTAAAGCCCGTAAAGGCGTTCGACGAAGGCAGATGGTAGCCGACGGGCGAAGGATCGTAAATCGTCTTAACCACCACATTGTCGTTAGCCGTCGTCACTGTATTGTCAGCGCTCCAAAGATTGTAATAGGACGTGGCGCACCAATCGTAGGGCGAAGAGCCGCCGTAATTATAGAATACGTGCGGATTCCGGATGGAGGTGCCGATGGAGACTTTGCCCGTGCCCGACTTGTCGAACGCATAGCCGTCGGAATAACAGCCCTTATCGACCATGGAGCCGGAAGCGTTGCGAAGACCGGCCAGCATCGGATCCTTGCGTCCGAACTGGAAATAAGGCTGGTTACCGGAATTTACGACCGAATGCGATGCCTGGGCGATCGTTATGACCTGCGTAGCCCCGGTTTCCGCCTGCGTGAAGCGAACCTTCACGCTGCGGGCGTCGTAAGTCGTGATTCTGCCGACGCACCAGCCGATATTGACCGGCATCATTTTATACGCTATACCCTGGTAGTTGGTCACGGTCCTGACATCGCGGCCCAGCTCGTAGTCCGTCACCCAGATATGCCAGCTCCACATGATGCGGTTGCTCGCGTCGCGCACGGCCACGATGGCGTTGCCCTGTTTGATCGTCGCGCTCCCCACCTCGAAGGTCAGGCTATGTCCGTCGGATGCGAGTGCGACGTTCGTCACCAGATTTTCCTCATCCTGCCACACGAGGATGGCATTGTTCGGCGTACAATTCGCATTGTTGTAGATATACGGGTCGGTGATAGGCGCATCGAGGTGATTTACGAAGGTCTTCAATACGTACGTTCCGCTAGCCTGCGAAGTGTAGGCCGAAGCGTTCGTACTTCCGTTCTTGACAGCATTGCCATAGACCAGCGGGAGGGAGTATTTTCCGGGGGCGTTGATGACATAGCAGTTGGCCGTATTCATCGCCGTCGTCCCGCCCTTTGTCGAGAGGTCGTAGGTACCCGACACGGGCTCTGCTTTCCGCAATGTCTCGTTATGCGGGTTGGAGGTAACGGCTGTTTGGGCTGCGATCGTAGCCCTATACGACGAACTGCTGCTGCCGGCGCCGCTCGCGGTGAAAGCGGTAAGCCAGTCGGGCCGGGAGATCACGTTGTAACCGCCCGCACCGTCGTCCTCGACGAACTCGGCAGTCCATGCTACCGGCACGGTTTGCGAGGCGTCGCCCGGACGGGAAACAGTGGCATAGCTGCTGACCGAATAATTTTGGCTGCCTCCGGCATAGGTGAATGCGGAAGGCGGCGTCACGGAGAAAGTCGGAGTTATGGAGATACTCGAGGTGGAAATCCGGTAAGTGAGGGTCTTGCCTATCGGCCACAGGCTGCCTGCGATAGAGGCGGTTAGGGTCCGTTGTGTCGAAGTCAGATTGTCCGTATAGACGACCTCGATCGAGGCGCCCGACGGCAACGTCTGGGGCAGCATCATAAAGGTCGCCGCGACGGGCGTGATCTCCTGATCGGCAGACCCGTCCACATCCGCCGTAAGTGTCTGCGAAAAGGTTGCCGTAGCGCCGTAATCGCCCCACGAATCGGCCCCCATCGTATACGAGCCCGAGCCGTAGACGCCTTTGAGCGTGATTTTCGTAATGCGTCCGGCCAGCATATCATCGCCCGTGGTAAAGCGTATGGCCGTGAGCGCGTGGGCGAAAGTCAACGGAGCGGCCGCAGCGGTATTGCCGGCTATTCCGGAGGTGGCGGCGACGAGCAGATCCCGCTGGGCGCCGACGCTTTTCGGGACCGTATAGGTAATCGTCGGAGTGCCGGCCTTCGTCGCGCTCGAAAGGGAAATACCCGTCCCGTTATAGGGTGCGTAGGCGAAGAAGCGGATATTGCGCCCGCTGCCCGGCCAATGGTAAGAGGTCGTCCACGACGATGCCTTCGTCACCTCGACGTTGTACATATAATCCGGCAGACACGAGGTTTCGCTCCACAAGCCCGTATAAACCGAAGCCAAAACGCCGAACGAGTCGTAGAAATTGGCCGTCTCGATGGGTGTGGCACGGGTCTGCGGCCGGTCGGTTTGGGCATTCGGCTGCGGTGCGGCGATTCCGTCGGCGACCGAGGCGTGCAGGAACAGAGTGTCGGCGGGAGTTTCGCCCTGCAACGTAAAAACGGCGGTAGACTCTTCCGTTTGCAGACTGTCTTCGGCGGCCCGGCTCTGGGACCGGGTTTGCCAGGTATCCGCTTCGGTGACCTCGAAGCGCAGATATCCGCCCCGGAGAGCGCTCTCCGCTGCCGGATCTTTCGAGCAGGCGGCGAACAGAAATGCCGCCGCGATCGCACCTGCAATTCGTACATGACCCGGTAAAAGTAAAGATTCCATTGTTTTCATACATATTGCATTTTCAGTTCGGATCGGCATCGCCGAAGTCGGAGCGTGACGCTCCCTGAGCGATCGGGAGGGGACAGAGTCCGATCTTTCGTCGTCCTCCCCGCGCACCTGCCGTACATAACCTACTAAATACACGACGGTTCTCTGCGGTTCAACCCCTCCCGATCCGGTTGTCCGGCTGCACGTCAGCCGGAAGATTTCTTACATGTTCAGATTCTGCGAAGCATCCACCCAGGGAGTCACCGTAACCGTGAACTTAATGGGGTCGCCCAAGATGGGTTCACCCGGCTCGAACGGATCCGGATCGGTGGGGTCGGGCTTTTCGGGATCGACCCGACCGGCGCCGTTCGAGAAGTCCAGCGTATAAACGTACTTCTGACCGGCTACCCAATTCGTTCCGACGGGCACGGCCACCCAGTCGTACTCGCCGACGGAAGCGTCCGGATAGATGCGGGCGCCGCTCGCGGTCGTGATGTTGACCTTCACCGCGATATACGCACCTTTTTTCGTGTTGGTCTTGTCCGAATCGGGCGTCCATGCAGTCAGCTGCTGCGGGATCAGCATGGCGTTATTGCCGTCCGTCGCCATGATCGAAGCGGCCGTAGCGTTCAGGGTTTTCGCCGAAGTATAAGTCACCTCGTAGTTGCTCTTCGTCGATCCGAGCGTCCACGCCGATGTTCCGAAATCGAACGTCGTCGCTTGGGAAACAGGCTGTCCTATACGCACGCCCTGTACTTTGTAGACGTAGCCTTGATTCGCATTCTTGGCTTTGATCTCGATTTGCGCGAGGCGGTGTGCGAACGTCAGGGCTACGCCCGTCGATTCGTTGGCCTTGCTGCCCGTAGCCGACGCGGTGATGAAATCCTTCTGGCTGGCGATCGCCGCAGCAGGGCTGAAATTGGTCATCGTTTTGCTCGCAGAGGTAATCGAGATGGTAGCGCCCAGATCCGTGGCTGAAGGCGAATAGGCGAAGAAGGAGAGATTGCTGCCGTCGCTGGGCCAATAGTAGGCAGGATTGGAGGTGAAGTAAGAGCCCGTTTTCGTGAACTCCTGATCGGTGAAGAAATTGGAGTTGCCGGCATTGATGGCGGTCACCAAAAAGTTCATGATATTGGCTGTCGTCGTCTCTGTCGCGCGGGTCTCCATCGCAACGCGGAAGTCGATGGCCTGGCCGTTGTTGACCTCCGTCGATTCGTCCTTCGAGCAGGAGGTGATGGTCAGAACTGCCGCAGTCATTAAAGCAGTCATTAAAAGAATTTGTTTTTTCATAATTGAACAGTTAAATAAGAAGTTAAACATTGAATTGTTTCATGCGAATCATCTTTCTCCCGAAAAGAGAGAAACCGTCACATTTCTATATCTATCGGTACTTCCTGCCACTCATCGACAGTGGGTTGGAAGCCGCCGCCGTTGACGATAGGTTTGGGCAACGGAAGCCCGTCCAAAACGATATGTACGTCGCGTTGATTCGGGGCCGAATGAATCTGATCCGTCACGTCGTACGTGTAATACCACCGGCTTTGATCGGCCAAAACCGCATAGATGGTCAGTTGATGCCTGTTCTGCACCGACGGACAATGCCCGAATGCGAGCAAGCTCCCGGTAACGAGCGTCTTGTCGGCAGATACGGCGGCGTCAAACGGTATCGTGACGCACTCCTCGCAGATCGCATCGCAACCTACACCCGGCAGCAAGCCTCCCGCAAGGCTCGACAGCGAGCCGCTGATACCCGATACGTATTTCAGATTCTCCGCATTGCGAATTTCGACCGTATATCTGCAAACCGACAACTCCGGATAAAGCACGATCGTCTGGGCCGCAGCCGTCTGCTTCAACTCGATCCCCTCCGTACAATCGCTCCAAAGCTCATCCGGGGGTAACGCCACACGCTCGGTTTCCGTACCGTCGGCACGAGGAACACCGTCGGATCGTACACCCAAAGCGGAAAGGCCGGACAACAGATCGGTCGTACGAGAAGATACTTCGAAAGTCGTCTTTTGATCCGTATTGCGGTAAGTGACATTCTCCGTGTCGCTATTCAGACAAAGAGCCGAATAACGACCGAACGGCACGCGGATCACGCCGCCGCGACGATCCGTAAAGTCGTAGCGCAACGGCTCGCCCCCTAACTCGGAGTAGAGATAGAGCGCCATAGAGGCAGGAGCGGCATCGGGGGCATTCCGCCAATCGAAAATCACGTTCAGAGATACAGTATGCGTATGATCCATACACAAATCCTTATGCTCGCAAGATGACGATGACGCAATTACGGTCGCGGCGAGCAATATGCGTAAAAACAATTTTTTCATCGTTTGCCTCCTTTCTTGTCGTTATAATTGCCGCGTCCGATCAACCACACCAGCGATATCTCCGCCTTGGTAGGCCCGAACCAGTGGCGCCGTTTCGTCGCTTGCCATACATAGTGCCCGTCGATGGGCAGGTATTCCTTGTATTCGCCGCCCCAGTAACCCACGCCGAGCGTGAAATCGATGTTCAGACGACGAGCGACGGGCAGCGAGTAACCGTATTCGACACCTGCCGCATAGTTGAGTTTATCCCACAGCGTACCGCCCGGCATGCCGCCCATATATCCGCGACCGGCCGTCTCGAAGTCGTAAGTGAAAGCCTGACCGTAAATACCGATATGGTGTCCCGCAAGCGGTTTCCCGGCGGCTCGGCGTCCCAACCATTTGCGAACCGTCAGATCGCCGCCATAGATGCGCCAGTAATTATGGCGTTTGTTGCTGTTCCACCATCCGTACATCCAATCGATGCCGATCGACCATCTGCGCCCGAGATAGAATTCGGCACCTACATTAGGTACCAAAGCCACGTCATAAAGCATATTGGTTTTCAGCGCCATATAAAACGGCTTGCGGGTTTCGGGCGCAGGGTCGATCGAAGAAACGGCAAGCGTATCGGTTTGCGATTCCTCGGCTACGACAGATTCGGATGCCGGTTCGAATGCCGGAGATAGAGGCTCGGTAGGTTCCGATACGGGTTCAACGGCAATAACGGTTCGTGGCTTTTCTACGATTTCGCACACAACGCCCACTTGTCCGTAGCACAGATAAGGGAAGATGTGTTCGGACATATCCCGCCATACACGACCGCCTTGCAACATCTGCAACCGGCGCTTGCGACCGTCGACCACGACTCCGCCGCGCACGATCCACTCGGGTGAATTGCTCAAAATAGCGAGAACCTCGTCGCGATAAGGCATGCCGGAAACCGATACGGCGTCGTACAATCCACGCCAGTCGATGCCTACGGACTCGATGCGAAGCAGGGATTCGTCCAAGCCAAGCCGTCCCTGAAGATAGTTCCCGATATTGGCGGCGCGTTTGGCTGCCAACTTTTTATTCAGATCCGTATTTCCGTCCGGCGAAGCGGAACCAGTAACCGTCACAGACCGAAGAATGCATGTGCTGTCGCGCCGAAAGCCCTCTATTTTCCGGACAAAATCATCCATGCTCAGTCCATTGTTCCGATACTCGGGATCGAATGTAGAATGACCGCACTTGAAATAGATGCAAATTTCCGTAGTATCCGATTCTATCGTTTGCTGTGCATCGGCGGAATACGAACCTGCAAACAATACGGATAAAAGTATCAAGTTTGCCATCAAACACCTCATAACTACACCTTATTAAATCTCATTTATTCAAATAATTACAACGTTTCATAGTTGTTTAATCGTCCGTTTATTTGCATATATAGGTATGGATGTGATTGCCAATACTTTACGCGCATGACTGGGGGGGGGTAGTTTACTGTGGTACAGTTTTTTATCGAAAATATTTTTCGAATGAAAAAAATGTAATATATTTGCACTGTTAAAACGGACGTTTTTTAATGAATATGACGGACTTGCATAGTCCGTTTTTTGTTGGAAGATATAAACTTTAATATTTTCCGACAATGATAGCAGCATATCTCCGTGTCAGCACAGAAAAACAGACGCTGGCAAACCAACAGAATGAAATCGCTCGTTTCGCCGAAAGCCGAAACCTGCATATAGATCGATGGATCACCGAAACCGCAAGCGGCAAGCGTCGCAGCCGCGAACGCAAACTCGGACTTCTCGTGCGTCGAATGAAGCGAGACGACACGCTGATCGTTACCGAACTGTCACGGCTGAGCCGCACCCTGACCGATATCATGGCAATAGTGGGCGACCTATTGAAAAAAGAGGTACGACTGTACAGCACGAAAGACCGCTACGCTTTCGACGACACTATAAACAGCAAAGTTTTATGCTTCGCATTCGGTCTGGTCGCCGAAATAGAGCGCAACCTTATCTCCATGCGCACACGCGAAGCGCTGGCTCTGCGAAAGACGCAGGGAGTAGTGCTCGGACGACGGAAAGGCAGTTGCGTAAAACAGCAACGACTCGCAGACTGCCGCACGGAAATCGTCGGTAAACTGAATAGAGGGCGAACGGTCGCATCGCTTTGTCGGGAATACGATGTTTCCCGAAGTACATTCGACAAATTCCGAAAGCAATACATATATTCATATATGCGAGGCTCACATAAGCGATGGAGGGTGAACGGAAAACAGACGGCAGAAACGCAAGTCGGCTGAGATTAGCGGTATATATTTGTATTATGGAGTACTTCATTGTTCTATTACTTCGCATTTTTATGTATCTTTGTTTAAAATTACAGTAATGACAAACATATCGAAAGAATACGGACAATGGCTTGCGGAGATAAAAAAACAAATTCGTCGAAGTCAGATAAAAGCGGCTGTAAAGGTCAATACGGAACTGCTTAAACTTTATTGGAATCTCGGCAAAGAGATTTCGGAGAAACAAATGGATACTGCATGGGGCAGCAGATTCTTCGACGCATTGAGCCGAGATCTGAAGGCTGAATTCCCTGACATGCAGGGATTTTCTCCGACAAATCTGAAATATTGTAAACGATTCTATCTATTTTATATCCAGTCCGATATAATTCGTCACCAGGTTGGTGACGAATTGACCTTGCCGATTTTTTCCATTCCATGGCGACATCATATCGAAATTATGACCAAATGCCACTCTGTAGATGAAGCTTTGTTCTATGTCGATAAAACGCTCGAAAACGGGTGGAGTCGTGCAGTTCTGATGAATTTCCTCGATACTCAATTATACGCAGCACAAGGAAAGGCTATAACGAATTTCAGCAAATATCTGCCCGAACCGATGAGCGATCTCGCACAGCAAACTTTGAAAGATCCGTATAATTTCGATTTTTTGACCATGCGAGAGAACTACAACGAACGAGAGTTGGAAGATGCTTTGACAAAGAATATCACCAGATTTCTCCTTGAACTGGGCAGCGGGTTTGCATTTGTCGGGCGACAGGTTCGTTTGGAGATCAATGGAAACGAATTCTTTATCGATTTGCTCTTCTATCACCTCAAACTAAGATGCTACGTCGTCATCGAACTGAAGGTTACGGAATTCAAACCGGAATATCTCGGTCAGCTGGGATTTTATGTTACTGCCATAAACAAGCAAATGAAACGAAAGGAAGACAGCCCGACGATAGGCTTGATCATTTGCAAGACCAAGGATCGAATCATAGCCGAATATGCTTTGGAAGGCACGAATCAACCGCTCGGCATCTCGCAATACGATTTAGTGAAGATCATGCCCGATGAACTCAAGAACACGCTGCCGTCTATCGAAGAGATCGAGAATAAACTGAATGAGGAATAATCGAGAATAAATATGGATTTACAACAAAATATCCTCAACTGGCTAAAATCCTTAAAAGGTTGGCAAACAGAATTAGCATATAGACTATTAGCAAAATCTAATTTGGAAGATGCCGATATCGATGATATTATATCAATGTTAAAAAATGGGGGCTCATTCGAAGACAAAGCTTTTCCAAATCTGGGAATGTCTTTTGTTAGACAGCCCGTCACTTTATTGTCAATTGATTCTATCGAAAATATCGAGCAATTATCTCCCCGTAACCCATTGAAGTTTGCAGAAAGAGGGATAACCGTTGTCTATGGAAACAATGGTACGGGGAAATCCGGATATGCACGTATTTTAAAGAAACTATGCGGTAAACCTCATGGACGAGATCTCATCGGTAACATTTATAACCCAAATGATCGTCCGGGAAAATGCTGTTTATCCTTTAAAAACGAGGAGCAAATCGAGCAGATAGAATGGACAATGAATGGCTCAGCAATTGATTCCTTGATGGTTGTAGATATTTTTGATACAGATACAGGTTGGTCATATTTGAAAGATGCGAATACGGTTTCTTATATTCCACCAATCATAGCTTTTTTCACTTCATTCTCGAAAAATCACGATCTTATCAAAGCGCGATTGACAACAGAGAAAGAAACCTTAAACCCCAAACTGCCGGCACCTCCGTTAGAATTATCAAATACAACATTCATTAAGAGAACATATCAAGCCATAAATCTTGATATAACTAAATTCACATGGACGGATGATAATGAGAATGAATTGTTATCCCTTGAACAAAAATTAAAAGAGGTTGATTTTCAAAAAGCCGCTCAAGAAAAACGTGTGCAAAAGCGGAAAATCGATTTACTTATAAAGGATATTAATGATGCGGCACAAAAAGTAACACAACGAAGTAAAGATGAGATCGAATCCCTTGCTCAAGATGTTGCGGTAAAAGAGCAGGCAGTACTCGATGCCGGAAAAGCATTGAAGGACATATCTCAACTTGATGGGATAGGAACAGAGTCATGGAAACGACTATGGCAGGCAGCAAAAGAGTATGCATTATGTGAAGCCTATAAGAATGATAATAAGTTACATCAACACGAGCGTTGCGTTCTGTGTAATCAGTTATTAGACCGAGAAGCAAAAGAACGACTCCAATGTTTCGATTCTTTTATAACTAATGAATTGGCTAAAGAGGCCGCTGCAACTAAGCAACGATACGAAGAGCGGATCAATGCTTTGCCGACATTTTTATCTCAAGAAACCATTGATGATAAATGTATTGCTTCCGGCTTGGATCGAGATTGGGGGAATCAAATATTTCATATCTGGAGCCAGATATGCAATAACGGAGTAGCTATCCGAGATAGAAAACCCATTGCGGATATTGCAATTGAGGTAAATACAGCATTATCAGCGCTACGAGAAAAAAGTCGAAGATATGAAGAAGAAGCGACTAAATACGAGGCTGACGCTAAATTATTTGATCGAAATACTACAACGAATCAATTATTAGAGCTTAAAGCTCAAAAATGGGCTACAGAGCAGTTAGAATCTATTAAGGCAGAGAAAGCGAGACAAGGACTACTCGCAGAGTACGAAAGATGGATTTCGCAAACCAATACACGAGGCATAACAATTAAAGCAACAGAGGTTGGAGATGCAGTAATATCGCAAGGGTTCGTTGATCGTTTTAATGCAGAATTGCAAAAATTAGGGGCCAATAATATTTGTGTAGAATTTATCAAACAAACCTACAAGGGAACAACGCGCCACGCTCTTAAAATTGCGAATGCCACGCATGATAACCCCGTCGATATTTTGAGCGAGGGTGAAGCCCGCATTGTTGCATTAGCTGCATTTTTAGCTGATGTAACTGGCTGTGATAGCAACAATCCTTTTATATTCGACGATCCAATTTCATCTCTTGATCAGACATACGAAGAAAAAACGGTCAAACGGTTAGTAGAACTAAGCGAAAACCGACAAGTGATTGTTTTTACACATAGGTTAAGTTTATTGGGACAGTTGATTGAACTTACAGATGGTAAAATAACTACTGAATGTATTCGAAAAGAACATTGGGGAACAGGCGAAATAGGAGAAACACCTCTTTTTGCTAAAAGGCCTGATAAAGCATTGAAAAATATAGCTCAGGAAAAACTCACTAAAGTTCAGAAAATATATGAACAACAAGGACAAGGTGAATACTATCCTTATGGGAAAATGATATGTAGTGATTTACGTATTTTGATTGAAAGAATAGTTGAAATACACCTATTAGCGGATATAGTTCAAAGATATCGATTGGCTGTTAATACCAAAGGTAAGGTTGAGAAACTGGCTAAAATCAATTCTGAAGATTGCGCTATAATAAACAGATTTATGACTAAATATTCATATTACGAACATAGCCAGCCTTTAGAGGCACCTATTGAAATTCCTACTCCATGTGATATAAAAAAGGACATTGATGAGTTATTATCATGGTTAGATGAATTTAGCAAGAGAGAATAGCGACACTGATCAAGAAAAGGTCAAAAGCGACAAAATACGACAGAACACTGTAACCTATGTATAACCCCAAGGGCCTGTGGTTAGTGTAATATTTTGATTACTTGCAGACTAAATTCTAATTTAATACCCCCTGAGGGGGTACAAAGCAAAAGACTGATAATCAATGATTATCGGTCTTTTTGTTTTTGTGCGTCTGCCCTTACTATTGGCCGTTCGAGGGTAAAAAGGGAGCATTTAAGGGGAAATGTTTACCTTTTTGTTTACCCCGTTTCTCGGAGGGTAAACAGAAATGCCAGTCTTCTGCACAACACGTGCAATCTAATGACTATCAATGCAAATGTAATATTCCGTAAAGACAAAATTAAATCAAACAATACCGCGCCGATACACATTCGGTTTACCCTAAATCGCAAAATCCGCTATGTAAGCACGGGCGTTACCATCCACATAAGCAAGTGGGACTTTGAAAATCAACGCATTAAGGACAATTCGCCCGAAATGCAGGAATTGCAATACCGAATCGACACCAAACTAAACGAGTATCGCCGCAAAATCAAACGCTTGGAAGCATTAGAGGTAGAGGTTACTCTCGACAATCTTTTGGAAACCAACGGGCGGAAAATAAACTGCACGGTCGGCGAATATCTAAAACAGACGATAGAACGGCTTGAAACGCTCGGTAAATACGGTTCGGCGTCTAAACATCGTTCTTTACTCTCCCGCCTGTCTGAATTTAGGTCGCTAAATATTCGTTTCGATGAAATAGACCTCGCCTACCTACGTGATTTTGAATTGTTCCTGCGTAAAGAGGGCAACACAACCAACAGCATAGCCACGAAATACGCCATTTTGCAATGTTTGTATATTCGTTGTCATGTAGGCCTGTGTCCTCTTTTTCGGACCCCATCAGAATCAACGCAAAAGCTGCCTGACCATATGGTCAGGCAGCTTTTGAACTCCAACGTCGTCGTATTAGAAAATCCGCAGCAACGCACCGGAAAGCGCGGAGCGCACTTCGGGAGCGTTCCGCACCTCTTCGGGAATGGCAGTTCTCGTATAGACGCTCTCCTCGGCCTTATCGGTCTGGCTGATCATCGTCAGCGTTTTTCCGTCTCCGCTCAACTCAAAGGCGTAGCTGGCGCCCCAAGGCTCACCGTCGCGGTAACGGCCCGAAAGCTGCGCACCGTTGACCGCAAAATCGCCGGAATAGCACACAAAGGTCGGAGTTTCCACCTTCTGGAAGATGTTGAACGTCCCGTCGGACAGGAACTCGACGTAGACATCGAAATCCGCATATGCCTCGTTGCTCCACTTCGTCTGGCGCCACTCGCCCACAACGCCCGAATCAATGTTTTTCGAACCGTCGTCATCCTTCGAACAACCGGCTGAAAACAGGAACAAAACAGCCGCAAACAGGGAATAAATATATTTTTTCATTGTATTTTAACTCTATCGTTTATAACCAGCCTCCGTTTTCAGCACCCGTTTCGCGGGCAATGACGGCAAACGTCTTGATAATTTCGATGCCGCCCATAACCGACCCCGTTCCGGGCCTGTTGCCGCCGCCCACCGCCTTCACGGTGATGTGCGCAACTCCCGGCTTCGTACATTTGATCATCAACTGACCGTTGTACATCTTCGGTTCCACGGCCATGCCGAGTTTCTGCATATCTTCCGCCGAGACTTCGACACCCATATAGGTCAGATCCTTGGCCGAACCTCCGAAATGTTTCGTAAGGGTGACAAGCTCCAGTTTGCCGGTCTTGACTTTCAGACAGGGCGTTCCTTCGATCTGCATCAGCAACTGGTAGGCATCGGTCAAACCCGTACCCATTTTGCCGCGGTATTTTTCGAGATTGATCGTCCCGCCGGAGGTTTTGGACCCTTCAAACCGCGAATCGATGTCGTTCACCGAGGTGAGCAGCATCGAAATAAACTCCTCGCGCGTGAAGTGTTTGCCCTTGGCCAGCGCATAGGAAAGCCCCAGAGCGGCCACTCCCGAAACATGCGGACAGGCCATCGAGGTTCCCTGCATGTATCCGTAATCCAAACCGCTGATCTCCGAACAGAGCGTCGAAAGCACCCCGGCCTTCTCTCCGCCGCTCAAACCGCTCGTCTCACCGCCCGGAGCTGCGATGTTGCAACCGGGACCGTAGCAGGTGTAGGGGGCAGGCAGACCGTCCGGCGCAACCGATGTCACCGAGATGCAGCTGCGATGGCCGCCCGGATAGTTGGAGATCGAAAGACCCTCGTTGCCTGCGGCGAAGATGGCCAGACCTCCCTCCATGGCGGGACAGTTGTTCTGCGAAATGAAGTAGCGGATGGCTTCGTACTCCAGCGGCGCGGTTCTTTCATAGACCCGGTCCGAAGAGATGCCCGATCCCTGATAGCCGTAGGAGCATTGCAGGATGGAAGCGCCATGGTCCGCGGCATACTTGATGGCACGGCTCACCGTATAGTCCGTAGGTTGATTCTTGGCCGAGAGAATCTGGCACGACATCAGGCGCACGCCGTCGTTGTTCCCCGTACCGCCCGCAACGCCCGCAACACCGAGGCCGTTGTTGTTAATGGCGGCCACGGTTCCCGCGACATGCGTTCCATGACCGCTGTCGCCCTCCTTCTTGCCGCTCGCGTCCACCGAGACCTGGTCCCATGTAATGGGTCCGTCGTCCGTGAAATTCCAGCCGTGAATGTCCTGATTGCCGAACTCGGGCGAGGGGTTGGGGTTGACCCACATGTTTGCCGCCAAGTCGGGATGGGTGTATTTCACGCCCTCGTCCACGATAGCCACGATGACACGCGGATCGCCGCCGGTGAGTTTCCACGCCTCGGCCACATTGATGTCCGCACCGGCCTGCGAGGTCGTGGCAATCGCCTGGTCGGCGTTGTTGATGTAATGCCACTGCCAGAAAAGATTCGGGTCGTTGAACTCCGAACGGATCAGCGAACGGGTTTTGCCGGGTGCGCCCTCCCGAAACGGATAAGCCTTGCCGTCAAAAGCCATCTGGCGTTTGATGCTGAACTGAATGGTCGAAATTTCGGCCATGCCCGCAAGCCGTTCAGCTGCCTCGTCGAGGTTCTGATCCTCATCGAAATGCAGCACATACCACCGGTGGAGTCCTGCGGCGCGCGTACGGGCCTCATGCTCGCCGGCGTCGGAGAACACACGCTTGAGCGAGGTGACGCGAAGCTGGTCCAGGACCTCGTCCACGGTCTCGATACCCGACCGGGTCATAGCCGCACGCGTCACGGCATATTTGGCAGCCGCCTGTTCGAGGGCCGGAATGGCCTCATCGCTGAATTTGGCGATCAACGTCCCCCGAACGGCATCGTCGGAGGTGTTGCAGATTTTAACGGCGGTCGTTGCTTCGGGACCGCCAGTCGCATCGGGCGACTCCTGCAAGGGGTCTGTCGTACAGGCCGCAAGCAGAACGGAAGCAAGAATCAGAAATTTATTGATGTCCCTCATATAATTCTTGAGTTGAATAATCGGCACGTCCTTGTTGTCGGAAAAAGCGGGAGACCGGCGTCATGCCGAAATGCCGATCTCCCGCCGGTCATCTATTTTTCAGCCTTTTCGGCCCGTATTCCCACGTTGCGGAACTCCCCCGCCGCCGAAACCGGAGCCGGAACCGCCGGCATCACGGAAATTCGGGCGGCGCTCCTCTTCACGCTCGGCGCCGAAGCGGGCATCGGCGCGACAATGAGGTTTTCAGGCATTCGGGCCGTCACAGCGGGTGTACGCCCCGCTGCGCCGCTGAATCGGGGCAATTCGACGAAGTTGCGCGGAGTGAACGCCTCGACGGCCTGTTTGCGCAGGATGGCGATGCGCTCCAGAGCCGCGCTCGAAAGTCCTCCGAGATCCTTTGCCGGGTCCACGAGCATCATTTCGCCCATGAGGCTGAACAGCGCGGAGGGGCTTCCCGAGAACAGGAAACTGAACGTGAGTCCCTGCTCCAAGGCCGCGGGCGAGGGTACGCAATAGAGGTATCCCTCGGCCACGGCGCCCATGAACATGCCGTATCCGAAGTAGACATTCGTGTTTTCCAGCGGAACGAATCCCATGGTCACCGTCTGGCCCTCGTAGATTCCGGTAGTCAGGTTCTGGTCGGAGAAAAGCGCCAGAGCGCCGTTGTAGCCCGCGAACGTGCTGACACCGGGCATGTACATACCCAGAATCGCACCGCCTTCCTGGAACTCGACACCCGAAAGTCCCTTGACGTTCAGAACCGGCAGATCCTGCGAACTCTGCTCCGCGTTCTCCTCGATCGTCACCTGTCCGATCTTCCGGCGGACGGGCTTCGCGTCGGTATAGTCGACCGCATAGTAGTTCCACGATGTCGATTTCAGATAATCGAGCGAGGGCTGTTCTTTATCGGACAGGAAGTCGGTGTACTCGAAGGTGTCCAGCGCCGGGTTGTACCGTCCCGTAGTGCGGTAATCGGCCTGTATGATCTTATGAATGTAACCGTTGCCGGCACGCAGCAACAGCGTATAGGCGCTGTCGCCGTTCAGCCCCGTGAACATCGTGCTGAAATGCCCGTCGTTGAGCGAAGCGAGCTGCTCGGCAGTAAATTTCAGGCCCTTGGCATCGAGCAGTTCGTCGTGGTTCTTGCCCTCGATCCGGTCGGTGCGGAAAAGTCCGTAGGTCACCGACTCGATGTTTTCGCCGAAAGCATAGAATTTCGCCGAGTTGTCGGGCGTGATGCCCTGGCCGGCAAACTCGTTGGTGGCTTCGAGCCCCATGGTCAGGATCACCGGTCTCTGGTCGCCCTTCGCAATGTAACCGAAACTGATCGAGACATAATCACGCATGGTGTTGTCCCCCTCGCCGTAGATGCAGCCCACGAGCGTGTATTTCCCGGTCGCCTTGTTTTCGATCCGGATCGTGCCCGAACCTTCGATCTCTCCGTCGAAGTTCTTCGAAGCGTCCATATCCTGAGCCGCCAGGCTGGTCTGACCCGCGTCGAGCACACCCTCGAACAGCGAGAATTTCATCGCCCGGGCATCGGCCACGAACGAAGCCCGAATGTTCACGACTCCGTCAGCGGGTTCGCTCTTCGCAAGGGTTACCGTGTAATCGGGAACCTCGACTCCCGGAAGCAGGATGCGGAGCATGCCGTCGCGGTTGGCCCGGTAGAAGGCTCCGGCGGTCTTCTCCAGTTCGATCAGAAGACTTTGCGCCGGGAAGGTGATGACACCGTCCCTGAGCGTTCCGTACTGCCCGGTCGATTCGTCCATCATAAAGTTTTCCGAGACATTGGACGCGATCCGAAGTTCACCGTCGTCAGTCACCAGCGTCAGTCCGGTGGACTGGTAGGGAATGAAAACCTTGTCGGGATCGCGGGCGTCGACAAACGTATAGAGATCCCGGCCCTGGAAGTTCACCGGCCCGCCGGCCAGCGCCTTGAGCATTTCATCGCCGTAGACCTTCATGCGGTAATAGCCCGGGATGTCGCTGCGCTGGAAAATCTCCACCTCGATCTCCGGATAGGGATTGAAGCCCGCCGAGGAGAGCGAATAGACGTTGCTGAGGATTTCGTCGCGCCACTTTCCCTTGGTATGGGTTCCGTCGGCGCTCGTCACAGGCTCCCAGCCCGCACGGATGACCGAGAACGAAAGTCCCGTCGCACGCGGACCGTAGAGCGAAATGTAGCGCGGGTCCTCGATGCGGATTTCGCAGGTATACTTCACGCCCTCCTCGGCCTTGGAGAAGGAAACCGTGAATTCGGTCTCCTGCTCGCCGGGACCGAACGTGATCGGCTCGATCTCAAGGATGCCCTCTTCGCTGGTCGTGATTTCGACCGGAACGGTGATCGCATCGAGATATTTGGCGCGGCGGACCTTGTAGGTCACCGTCGCTTCGTCGGCGGGGTCCACCTCCACTTCCACCGGAGAGTCCTGCTGGGGGAAGTAGACGCCGTAGTTGTCGGGGTTCTCTTCCGCCCCCTTCGTATAGGTCGGATCGTCCGAGCAGCCGGCCCATACGGCCGTTGCCAGGAATGCCCATAAGATATGCTTGAGTGTCTTCACTGTACTATGATTTAGATATTTACGCATAATTCAGCATCCGGCTAACCCTTCCACGGTTCGACCAGGCCCGAGGGGTCGGGATTGTTCTGCTTGGCAATGGCGGTATTGTTCTGGGTCTCGCCGCGGCTGATCACAAAATTCCAGTACGGAGCGCGGCCGTCGACGTTGAGCCGGTAGGATGCCGGAGCGTTCGTGCCGACGTATCCGCGTTTGCTGGACATGTCCAGACGCTTCATGTCGAACATGACGATGCCCTCGCCCCAGAATTCGATACGCTTCTGAAGCATCAGCTCGTTGACGAAACTCTTGAGCGTCGATTGGGCCGAGCAGTCGTAGACCGCGCCGTCCATCATGCGGTATTTGGTCATAAACTCGTTCAGCAGCCGGATGCCCCCCTGAACGTCACCGGCCTGTGCCGTGGCTTCGGCTTCGATGAAGTACATCTCTTCGACGCGCATGCAGCAATGGTCCGCCGCGCCGCCGACCTTGAAATCCTTGTAGGCGCCCTGCGCAGGCCGGAACTTGATGTTGACGTAGTCGGCGAGCTTTTCGGCGAAATACTCCTTTCCGTCGGGGCGGCAGCTCTTATAGCTGTAAGAGCCGCGGTCGGGATCGAGCCACGAATGGCGGCGGAAATCGCGGAGGTAGATGCTGTTATAGAGGTTTCGGTTGATGGCGCGACCGGCGTGGTAGGGCGCCCAGTCGTTCTCGCAGCTCATGTGCACCGTGAAGCACATGAGGTTGGCAACGCTCTCGCTCGGAAGCGCAAGGCCCCAGATCCAGGCGTTGTTCGACTCGGCATTGTTGAATCCGTTCGCGGGGTCCTCCCACTCCTCCTGCGTCAGCGGCGTGCGGCCGCTCGCGGTGATGGCTTTGCGCGCATACTCCGCAGCCGAGCGGTATGCCGCGGCGTCGTTCTTGTCCGTACCCCGTTCGAGGTATGCACGGGCCTTCAATCCGTAGACCAGCGCCAGGCTGATGGTGTACTTGTCGGGCGCCGTGAAGTTCTCAAGCAGCTTCCCGGCCTTCTCCAGATCGGGGAAAATCACCGAATCGTAGATCTCGTCGACCGTTGCACGGGGGTTGTTCTTGGCCTGGGCCTCCGTGGTCTCGGGCAGCACGATGGGAACGCCCAGCCCCAGCAGGTCGTCGGCCCGGGTGACCGTGTTCTCCTTGAACTCGTAAAGACGCACCAGGTCGAGATAGAACATGGCCCGATAGGCATAGGCGAAACCCAGGTAGGAACGCTCCTTGGCGCCCAGCGTGGCGATGTCCGTTTCGTCGATCAGGCTGATGACGTTGTTCGCCATCATAATCCAGGTGTAGTAGTTGTTCCAGGGAAGCGCACCTACGGCATATTCCGATCCGAGCGCATCGTTGGTTCCCCACTGCTGAAACCAGTCGTAACCGATATTGCCCGTAATGGCGATGTCGCCCGTCATGGACTCCGTAGCGAGGTGGATGGCCGGAAGCGCGAAATCCCAGGCCAGGTTGTAACCGGTCGACCCGGGCTTTACGAGCGCCGCCGGGATACCGCCGACCAGCGTTTCGAGGGTTACCTGGTCCTCTGTGGCGATCTCCGTGGGGGGGGGTAACGTCTTTGATGCAGCTGCCGAGCAGGATGCTGAAGGCCGCCGCCGATATTTTCAGGATGTTTTTCATATTACATTAGAATTGGAGATTGATACCGCCCGAAATCGTACGGACAGGCGAATACGAGGCTTGGGAGGTAGATCCCGAATAGGAGTAGCGGGGATCGAATCCCTGGCGCTTGGACCAGTACCATACGTTTTCGCAGGAGAGATAGACCCGCAGTTTGCCGACGCCGAACTTCTGCGTGATTTTCGACGGCAGCGTATAGCCGAAGTTGATGTTTTGCAGGTTCAGATAGCTGGCGTTCATCAGGAAGCGGTCCGAATTGGCATTCTGGTCCTGATCTTCGTATTGCAGGCGGGGAATCCGCGACGACGGATTCTCCGGGCTCCAGGCGTTCAGGATGTCCTTGTGCCAGTTCTGACCGGTCGATTTGTTGGCCGGCGAGTACATCGCGGCGGCATATCCCGAATCGTAGGCCAGACCGCCGATCTGATAGGTGAAGGCGACACTGAAGTCGAAACCGTAGAAGTTGAGGCTCGTGCCGAATCCGCCGTAAAGATCGGGAATCGGGTTGCCGCAGAGGTAATCCGTGGCTTTGGCATATTCGGTCGTGGTGACGCGGCGTCCCGTGGGATTCTTCTCGCCGTCAAGTTCATCCATGTACCACATCGACTTTCCTTCGTCCGAGACTCCGGCGAATTTCTTCATATAGAACGTGTACATCGGCAGGCCCTCTCCGAAGAACGTGGTCCCCTGACATAACCGCGGTACCCTTCGACCTCCTTGGTGCGACGCTCGGGAGGCAGCATGGTGATCTTGTTGCGCAGGTGCGTCATGTTGAGATTGAGGTTCCACTGCACGTGCTCGCGGTTGACGGGCATAAAATTGAGTTCGATCTCAATGCCGCTGTTGCGCATGTCGTCGACGTTGGCATAATAGGACGAATAGCCCAACGAGGGCGGCGTGGGGAACGACAGCAGCATGTCGGTCGTGCGGCGAAGGAAATACTCGACGCCGCCGGAGACCGCACCCCGGTAAAGGCTGAATTCCAGACCGGTATTGAAGTTGGAGTTGGTCTCCCAGGTGATATTCTCGAAGCCTTTGTTTCTGAAGACCGTCGAAACCTTGCCGTTCGCGTTCTCGATCGTATAGGTGTTCGTATAACGGAAATCGCCGATGTTGTCGTTACCCTGCGAACCGATCGAAGCCTTGAACTTGAGGTTGTCGAGCCATTCGTGCGTCCCGGCCATGAAGTCCTCGCGCGTGATGATCCACGCGCCGCCCACCGACCAGAAGTTACCCCAGCGATGTTTGGAGTGGAAACGCGACGAAGCGTCGCGGCGGAACGACGCCGAGAGGAAATACTTGTTGGAGTAGTCGTACATCACGCGCGCGAAGTAGCCTTCGTTGTTGTACTCCAGACGCGAGGACCCGGCGTTCTGCATGTCGATGATGGCGCCGGACAGTTCGTCGTTCTCGCCCGTGAGCATGTGGCTCTTGGCTGCGCCGAGCAGGTAAAAGGTTTGGTTGTAGTACTCGTGGCCGACCATGGCGTTCACGTTGTGATCGCCGATCTGCTTCGTATAGTTGAGAATCTGCTGCGTGTTGTATTCATACTGGCGGGTGTGCTGCTTCGAGAGAAGGCCCTCTTCGCCGGCAAACTGGCCGAAATAGGGATTTCGGACGTCCGTCGAACGCGTCTCGTCGAGCGAGACGCCGGCGTTGAACGTGAACTTGAAATCCCGCAGGAACGAGATGTCGAAATAGCCCGTGCCGTTGAACGCGTTTCCCTCCGAGGCATTGGTGTTGAGCCGCGACTCCGAAAGGGCGTTGCTGTTGGGGAAAATCGAACGCACCATGCCGGCATTCTCACCGTAGTCGTAACGCTTGATTCCCTCTTCGGTATAGAGTATCCGGCCGTCGCCGCCCCGGATATAGAGCGGATAGATCGGACCGACGAGCGTCGTATAGGCGAAGACGTTGCCCGAGCTGTTGCTGGCGCCTTCGTCGTTGATCGAGTTGTAATGGAACCGCGAGTAGCTGGCGTTGACGCCCAGTTTGAGCCACTTCTTGGCCTGGTAGTCCACTTTCGCGCGGGCCGTGAAGCGTTCCATGTCCGAATTGTAGGCGATACCCTCGTTGTTCAGATAGCCGAACGAGGCGTAGACCGAAGTCTTGTCGCCCGAGCCGCCTACGCTGACGTTGTACTCCTGCCGGAGCGAGGTGCGGAACGCGGCATCGGTCCAGTCGTCGGGTTGCAGGTAGTACTCCTCGCCTTCATACACCAGACGACGCCCCAGCGTAGCCTGCGGATTGAGCTTGCCGTTGGAGCCGATGAACTCCTGTCCGGCGGGAAGCGTATAAACCATGTAACCCAGACCGCCGTCGTTGGCCGACCCCGTCAGATTCCGGTTGGCTTTGGCATGCGCCTCGGCAAGAGTCATGTCCGAATCGAGGTAGTAGTTTTTCAGAGCGCCGTAATGGGTCTCGTAAAACTGGGCCGGGTTTGTGATGTACTCGTAGTCCCTGACTGCGCGCGAGTTGACGCCCCATTTGGCATCCACCGAAACGACGGCCTCTTTCGATTTGGCCTTCTTCGTGGTGATCATCACGACGCCGTTGGCTCCGCGGGCGCCGTAGAGCGAGTTCGAAGCTGCGTCCTTGAGCACGGTCATCGACTCGACATCGCTCGGGTTGAGGTTGTTGAGGTCGCCCGAATAAGGCATGCCGTCGACGATCCACAGCGGACTGTTCCCGGCATTGAGCGAGCTGAAACCGCGGATACGGATCTCGGGGCTTTTTCCGGGCTGGCCCGAGGTGTTGGTCAGCTGCACGCCCGCAACCTTGCCCGCCAGGGCCTGCGCCACATTGGACTGCTGCGTCTTGGCGATGTCATCCGACTTGAGAACCGTGGCAGAGCCGGTGAAAGCCTCTTTCTTGGCCGTACCGAACGCCACGACGATCACATCGTCAATAGCTTTTGCATCCTCCTTGAGAACGATGTCGATGCGGGTCTTGTCGCCGACGGGGATCTGCTGCGACTGGTAGCCGATAAACGACACCTGCAACGTACCCTGCGCGGGAACCGCGATGACATAGCTTCCGTCCGCGTTCGAGGTGGTGCCTGCGGTCGAGCCTTGAACCAGGATTGTCGCACCCGCGACGGGCTGCCCTGCCTGGTCCTTGACCGTACCGGTCACCTGGAGTTGCTGTGCAAGGGACGATATGCACGTTCCCAACGCAACCAATAGGGTTACAAGTAGTTTTCTGATCATAAAAAGTGAAATTATACGCTATAAATGTGTTTTGACGACGGCCGGAACAGCCGGATTGCTTTCGGAAAGGCCCAAAAAATCCCCTTCACCCCCTTTTTCCGGTTCCGGCATACGTCGATGCCGGAACCGGAAACGAAGGTGTCGGCGGCCATTGCCTGCCGTCTTATTTATCAGTAATCTGCGTCGGTGAGATCGTTCTTTTTAGTTCCCGAATATTTGACAATGGGACCTTCCCATTCCAGAACAGCCTTGTTGCCGTAGCCCCAGGGCTGAGGCGTTCCGTAGACATCCTTCGAACCGGAATCGGTCATCGTGTAGACGATTTTCCAGCTTTTATCTTCGTTGCGGACCACCGTGAGCACGGCGTCGTCGGGACAATATCCCGAAGTCATGCCGTACATCGAGTAGGTCTCGGAGTATCCGCCACTGGCATACTGGAGCGTATTCTCATTTTTGACATACATGAAATTCCAGTGCAGGTCGTCCTTCGGTTCGTAGAGTTTAAGCTCGGTCGAGGGAAGATAAGAGACGGGGATCATAAGAAGCGGGTACTCGTATTTTGCATACTGTTCGTCGATGTCGCCCGAAAAGCCTACCGGACGGAAGTAGAAGAAATAGGCGTCGAACGTAGCTCCGCCGTAAGCAGGATCGCCGCCGCGCAGCCTGAAATTCTTCTCCATGCGCATTTCCGCCGACGCGAGATCATAGGTTTGCAGGACATCGCCCTCTTTGGAATAAACGGTCACATGGGGCACGAACGGCCTGACGGGCGTGAGGTCGAAAGCCTCTTCGACGCTCGTCGCGTCGCCGAACCATTCGCACTCGATCGCCGGACCCTCGGGGAAGACTGCCGAGAGACGCAGGTACAGCCGCTCGGCCGTTCCGAAAGTGGTGACGGACCCGGTGACGCCCTCGATTTTCGCAATGTCGTAGGTCGTGTAGGTCGCATAGTCGTAAAGAGCCAGCGTACACTTGCTGCCTTCCGTTGCCAGGTCGATCGTCTTCCCGATGTTGAGGTCGCTCAAGCCCAGCTGCACGGCGTAATTGCCCGTCATCAGATCGGCCGGAAGCTCGGCATCGGCAAGTCCGAACGCGAAGTTGTTCGTCAGCGACTCCTTGTGGCGGAACACGCGTTTCACGTCGGCTTCTTCCGGGGTGTCGGCAACGGTCACCTTCAGGCGATTGTCGCTCTCATATCCGGAAACGAACGCCCCGGCATAGGCGATGCGCAGGCGGCTTCCGCCGCTCCGGGCATCGAGCGAAACGGTCAGGCCGGCTGCTTTTGCGGTTTTCGTCAGGTTAAGCACACCGGTCGCGCCCTCGCCGTTCTCGAACTCGCCGCAGAGAACTTTGACCTTTTCGGGATCGGCTGTCGAAAGGTCGACATTCGCAGTTTCGACACCCTCGGCGAAGAAGATCTGCAAGGCTGCGGGCGTTGCCTCCGACGGAGCCGTCACGTCGCTCTGCGCGTAGAAATAGTAAGTCGCCGAGCCATCGGCGGGATCGAGCCATTCCACGACGCTGCCGATGTCGGTAATGCTCTTGTCGAGATCGAACTGGTTTTCGAGTTTTTGCGGGACAGCCTCGGTGCAAGCGCTTTCATAACGCACGAGCAGCGTTTTCCCGGACTTGAGAGCCACTTCGATATAAAGGTTGAGCTGCTGCGTCTCGGCCACGAGATCGGCCGAGAGCTGCACCTTTGCGACGTCGTCCATGGTCTGCTTCTTCACCGAAATGTCCTTGTAGGTGATTTCGAAGGTTTCGGTCGCCGTGTTGACCTGCCCCTTGGGGTTGCGGACAACCACGGCAAGATAATCCTTCGCGGCACTCATGCCTGCGATGTCGGTGATTCCCGCCGTGGGAGAGAGATAGAATGTATAGAGATCCGTATCTTCCACATCGAAAATCACCGATTTGATGTCGATGAGCTTGCCTCCGTCATACTCGATCTGATTTTTCAGTTCGACGGGAGGAGCGGGAGCGGGCTCATCTCCCCCATTGTCGGAACAGGAAGCAAAACCTCCGGCAGCGAACAAAACCGCCCATGTCAGGAGACGTAGTCTCGAAGAATTCAGTTTTTTCATAAAGTTGAGGATTAATGGTGGAAAAGGCGTGAGTGCGCACACCCACGCCTTTTGTCGGTTATCGGTTAAATTGCTGATCCGTGAACATGAAACGGGGCAGTCTCCCTCCGTTGCGGGACTGAACCTCGCGGAACGACGGAAGGTGCTTTCTCATGGCCGCCACCGTCGCGGCGTCGGACTCCAGAACCGGCGTTTCGGAGTTGCCGAGATAGATCGGGCCTGTCCACGATCCGGTGATGCGGTGCTTGAGGACATCGCGGCCGTCGACCGTAAACCGATACCAGTTGTCGCCGCCTTCGGCTTTCTCCACGGTGACCGTACCGGAATAGATCGAGGCGAATTTTCCGAGCACGGGGATGTTGAGCCAGCCGTTCTCCACCATATATTCGGGATCGTAGTAGCCGTTGACATATCCCCAGCCCACGGCGCTTACCACGCGCATCATCGAGGTTCCGTAATAGCAGCTGTATCCGCTGACGCAAACCCCGGGATAGAAGTAACCCGGATAGCGGTTGGCGGTAATCTGATAGGTTCCGGGGGTGATCTGGTGTTCCGTGCCTTTCTTGACAAGCAGGTCGATGCCGAGGATGTCGCCCTCGATGAGTTTGCCTTTGCCCTTGCCGTTCCAGCCGCCGCCCAAAGGATATTCTTCCGTAATCTCCCAGGTGCCCCCTTCGTCTCCGAACTGAAGGTACTGGAATCCGAATTCACGGCCGGCGCGCTCACAGGCCTCTTCCACCGAAATGTCGCCCAGCCCGCGAACCCAGATTTCGTCCCGCGGGAAGCACTTGCCGCGGGGCAGGTAGTCCATGTTGAACTCGTAGTCGCCTTTCAGGTTGGAGGTGCCGTCGTTCTCGGAGTCGTTCGACTGGTCTTCGAGGTAAATTTCACCCGTATAGGCGCCCTTTATCGAGTATCCGGCAAGGGATTGAAGGTCGAATTCGACCGTATAGTGGGTCTTGTCGCTGCCCTGACGGATAACGATGTCGCCCGAAATGGGATAGGAATACTCGCCCTGCGGCTCACCGTTGTCGTAGAGCGCATAGGAGCCGAGCGGAATGACCATGCCCATGATTTCAGCCTCCGAGGGCTGCATCCAGGTGAACTGGGCATAGGTCGTGGCGGCCTTGTAGGTCCCGGGGATCAGGCGGCGATCCACTTTCGGGTTGGTGAACTTCTCGGCGAACACGGAGAGTTTGATGGCGCAGCCGCCGGGTTCGTTGTTTGCCGCCGTCCGGTCGTAGATGGTGATTTCGGAGAGACCCGTTCCGTTTTGCGCGACATCGCCGCTGTAAACGCCCTGGGCCATGGCTCCGTCGATGACCAGATCGCGTTCGGTCTGCGGCAGTTTGACGTTGAGCGTTCCGTTGCTGATTTTCAGACCGCCCGTATAGACGAGCGTGTGTTCCTCGTAATTCTTGTCGATGAACGAGGCGGTCACGGTTACGTTATCGGCGTCTTCGCGAACGATCTTTACCGGATCGAGAAGCGTGAACCGCGACATTCTGCCGCTCTTATCCCGGTAGAGAACGGAGCTGCTCTCCGAATCGAATGTGTGATCGGCCTTGTTGTCGTTGTCGAAGAAGACGCCGGTGGGCATGTTCTTCCAGTTTTCATCGGAGACCCCGAAGAAGACGAGTTCGAGCACATAACCCTCGGAAGTGAGATTATACTCCTGCCCAAAAGCGTCCCACGTGGCATTGGTCAGGACTATTTTGTATTTGGAAATTCCCCCTTGCTCTTTGAGCTTACCCAAATAGAAGCCGAAAATGCGGTTGGTGAGGGTTACGTCATAGCCCTCTTCCGTCTTCGTCTCCTGCCTTACGCAGGTTCCGTTGTATCCGGCCAGAAACGTCTCGCCGGACTTCATGGCCACGTCGAGATTCATCTTCGCCGTATTGAGGGAGGTGAGCTGCAACGACATGACAGCCTTGCTGACATTGTCTCCGGTTGCCGCGGAAACGTTTATGCTATCATACTCCAGGCTATTATTGGCAGCCAGCAGGTCGATCTCCCCGGTCGGGGTCGTCGTCGTGATCTTCAGGTAGTCATCGGCCAGCAACATCGCATCGAGATCGACAAGCCCCGGAGTGGGCGAGAAGTAGAAGGAGTAGAGTTTCTGCTCGTCGACCGTATAAACCACGGACTCGATCTTGTGCTCCGTATCGCCGAAGACAAAGGAGTTACCCGGCAGTGCGGGAGGAGTGTCGCCCTCGTCGTCCGAAGAGCACGACGAGATCAGGCAGCTGCTTGCTCCTATGACACAGAGCAGTACGCACAGTGAATAGAATTTTTTCATAAGGTGGGTTTTAAAGCGGCGGGAGCGTGTCCCGCCGGGGTTTTAGCATCAACACCCATCGTCACCGTTGTCCGGAACGACGGGTAATTATTGCTTACCGCACCTCGAAAGCAGGATTAATAAAAATTAAGAAAGCGTGGTGCCGAAGATTATTTTAACAGTGAGGTTCTGGAATACCTTGGAGATAAAATAAGCAACAGCCCCACGCCTATACCCAACGAAATATGGATATGACGCAAGAAGATAACCACTTATTCTCTCCCCAATTGAATTTTCCAGATTTATAAAGCGAAGCCATAAGATGAAAACAAAAGCTAAACAAGTGCAAATAAAATAGCTTATTTACAATACTTTGCAGGGCGTTTGATGTTTTCAGTTGTTTTCATTCTTTTCAGTTGACTGGTTCTTTTTCGGTACAATTTTGTTTCTTATTTGTTTCTCAATATCGACCTTTATCATATCTTTGCAACAGAAACAAAATTATGAAGGGATCGATATGCCACGAATAAAGAAGCTTACAAAAGTAAAAGAGCCTGTCCGCCTTCGGACAAAGAAGCTGGCAGATGGAAGCCAAAGTCTGTATCTTGATATATACCGTTTCGGCAAACGAACATACGAATATCTTAAGTTGTACCTCATTCCGGAAACGGACAACAATGCCCGTCTGCAGAATCAGGCGACCATGAATGCCGCCAATGCCATCAAGTCCAAACGCATTATCGAGCTGACCAACGGCGAGGCCGGTATAGAAACCAAAGAGAGAGTTTACCTGCTTGACTGGATGAACACCTACAAGGAGAACCAGGCCAAGCGTGGCAAAAAGGACGGTTATCAAATTGACATCACTATACGTATCTTGAAGGATTATGCGGGAGAACGTATGTTGATGGATCAAATAGACAAGACATTCTGCCAGAATTATCTTGACTACCTTCAGGCCGAATACCGTTCCAGAGGTAAACGAGTGTCGAATTATACACTGCATACTTATTACCGGGTATTGAACGGAGCATTGAATGCGGCTGTCAGGGCCGAGATCATCAAGTCCAATCCTTTCACGAAAATCAGCAAGTCGGAAAAGATCCGTCTGCCTGAAAGCAAACGGTCATACATGACCATTGAAGAGGTTCGGGCGCTGATTGCTACCCCAATGAAGAATGAGGCCGTAAAACAGGCTTATTTATTTTCTTGCTTCTGTGGGTTGCGAATAAGCGACATTATCGGTTTGAGATGGAAAGATGTTTTTGTGGACAGAGGACAATACCGCCTTGCTGTGTCCATGCAAAAAACCAAAGAGCCGATTTATTTGCCGCTTTCACCAGAAGCGCTAAAGTGGATGCCGGAGCGAGGAGACAAGATGGCGGAAGACCACGTCTTCGACTTACCGAGTCTAACGATGATAAACGTGCTGCTCAAACCCTGGGCTAAAGCAGCCGGCATAGACAAACGTTTCTCATTTCACACCGCCCGTCACACGTTTGCGACGATGATGCTAACGCTTGGCGCTGACCTCTATACAACCTCGAAGTTGCTCGGTCATGCCGACGTGAAGATGACACAGGTATACGCCAAAATCGTCAATCAGAAAAAGGACAATGCGGTCAATTTGGTAAACGGATTATTCGACTGAAACATGAATAGTCCTTTGTACCGGAGCGGCCATATATATTTTAGTTTACTTTAGTATCTATATATAAGGGAGAAAAACTAAACTAAACCATTTTCAAGTAAACAATTGAAAGGAAATCGGTGGCGAAAGTTTGATCCAAATAAGGGCTTTTACCGCCTTATATAAAAGGAACAAGTCGTCTATAGGATTGACCTTCCGCCAATGAAAAATATCTCTGAATAGGCTGCTGGAATATGCTGCCCAACTCGGATAACGGTTCCCGTTTCTTCTTTCTGTTCCCCTTATATTGCTTGATAGACGTGCGTGATGCCGGAGGAACTCAGATGGTAATTCTGCGTCGGAATATACCAACCTGTTTGCCACTTTATAATCAGTCCAATATTGGACAACGAGACTGCCCCTGCTTGCAGATTGTGTGGCAGCCCTCCCGCCGCCGAACGGTGGTAGGGGTATTAGGCTACCCCAAAAGAAATTTCGTGGCAGACGGGCAAGCCCGTTGAAGAATGGTTGTGGCAAGAACATAACACAATTATTGAAGCGAATTATCGCTAAACTTCCACTTGATTATTCAGGATTTCAACTACCCCTTATCCAAAAAATACAAAAAAATACAGCCGAATGGCGCTGTATTTTTTAGCCAAAAAAGGTAATTTAATTTAGCCACATATGGAAATTCTAAAATATAGTATTATCTTTGCCTTATAATCAGTATATAGATATGAAGACATATAAACCGAGAATTGCGGATAAGGAGTTACAACGAAAGCTGGCAGGTATCGGTGCCGTTTTGATTGAAGGACCTAAATGGTGCGGTAAAACTACAACTGCGGAGCAACAGGCGTCCACAATCATCTACATGGACGATCCTTTGTACAAAGAACAGAATCTCCGTATGGCTGATATAAATCCGAAAGCGTTGTTGGTCGGAGAATGTCCCATATTGGTAGATGAATGGCAACTTGCTCCCAAATTATGGGATACAATCCGCTTTGAAGTCGATCACAGAGAAGGCGAAGGTCTTTTTATTTTAACTGGTTCGGCTGTTCCTGCAAAAACAGAAGAAATTCATCATTCAGGAGCAGGTAGATTTGCATGGCTAACTATGCGTCCCATGAGTTTATACGAGTCGGGGGAATCTTCTGGAGAAGTGAGTTTGGAGGGAATGTTTGAAACCCTAGATAATATAATGGGAATCAACAAATTGTCGCTTGATAATATTGCTTTTTTAATTTGTCGAGGTGGGTGGCCTCGTGCATCATTGCAAACAGGAGATATTGCGCTGGATCAAGTGAAATACTATTATGACGCTGTGACGCGTTCGGATATTTCTCGAGTAGATGGCGTTCGACGCAATCAAGAACGGGCAAAACGATTGATGCGTTCATATGCTCGACATCAAGGTTCTCAGGCTCCAATCAGTACTATTGTAGAAGATATGCGAGTGAATGATGAGGAATCAACGGATGTAAAAACAGTTACTTCTTATATTGACGCTCTGAAAAAAATTTTTGTCATAGAAGATTCTGTTGCATGGAATCCTAATCTGCGCTCAAAGACAGCTATTCGGACATCTGATACCAGGTACTTTGTTGATCCGTCAATTGCTGTTGCTGCTTTGGGTCTTGGCCCCAAGGACCTGATTAATGATCTGAATACAATGGGGTTGTTGTTTGAGACGCTTTGCATCCGGGATTTACGCGTATTTGCGAGCGCTTTAGATGGACAAGTTTATCATTTTCGAGACAAGTACGGCCTCGAATGTGACGCAGTTGTTCATCTGCGCAATGGTAAATTTGGCCTTATTGAAATAAAACTTGGCGGAGACCAACTTATAGAGCAAGGCGCAACTACCTTAAAAACATTGGCTGCAAAGATAGATACGGATAAAATGAAAGCCCCGTCTTTCTTAATGGTATTGACGGCTACAGGAAAATTTGCCTATCGACGTGCAGACGGAGTTTATGTGGTTCCTATTGGATGCTTAAAAGACTAATAAACGATATGACACAGATACAACATAACCAACTGGTCTCATTTATATGGAATATTGCTAACGATGTTCTTGTAAACGTATATAACAAGGGGGATTACCGTAAAGTGATTCTCCCGATGATTGTATTGAGACGCTTCGATGCCGTTTTAGAGGATACGAAAAAAGAGGTTTTAGCGATGAAAGAACGCTTAACCGCAGCCAATATCATTCAACAAGACGAAGCATTGTGTGCTGTTGCTGGACAAGCATTCTGCAACAGTTCTCCATTTACGCTCAAAGATTTGAAATCAAGGACCAATTCCCAACAATTAAAATTGGATTTCATTGCTTATTTGGATGGCTTTAGTGCCAATGTTCAGGACATTATTACAAAATTCAAATTTCGCAATGAGATAGATACACTGGTCGAAGGCGGCGTATTGGGGTTGCTCATCGAAAAATTTGTCGACAATAGAATCAATTTAAGTAATCGTCCCGTCTTATTTGATGATGGCTCTGTGCGTTTGCCAGCTCTTGACAATCATTCTATCGGTACCGTCTTTGAGGAGTTGTTACGTCGATTCAACGAAGAAAACAATGTAACCGAAGCAGGAGAGCACTTTACGCCTCGTGATATTGTCACATTGATGGCCGAAATTGCATTTGTTCCCATCATGGATAAAATTACTGACAGTTCTTATTTGATTTATGACGGGGCTTGTGGTACCGGAGGTATTCTATCCGTAAGCGAAGAGCGCCTTCAGCAACTTGCCGAAGCTTGCGGCAAACGCATCAATACGCATATTTTTGGTCAAGAATTACAGCCGGAGACATATGCGACATGCAAATCAGACCTCCTTATAAAAGGAGACGGAGAAGAAGCAAATAATATCTCGTTTGGTTCGACCATTTCCGAAGACGGTAAAGCTGGTATGAAGTTCGATTTCTGTATTTCCAATCCACCATTCGGGACTCCTTGGAAACGAGATTTGGAGAATTGGGGATTGAAAGATAAAAAGGATATTACCGATGGCAGATTCCTGATAGCATACGATGGAAATCCGGCCTATTCATTGGTTCCTAATATTGGTGATCCCCAAATGTTATTTTTGGCGAACAATATTAGTCGAATGAAGGATACCACCGAGTTGGGAACTCGTATTGTTGAAGTCCATAATGGTTCGTCGCTTTTTACTGGTAATGCAGGAGGCGGTGAAAGTAACTTACGGAGATATATTATTGAAAATGATCTTTTGGAGGCCATTATTGCTGTTCCCGAGAAGATGTTCTACAATACAGGCATTGGAACTTTCATTTGGATTGTCACGAACCGTAAGGAATCCCGAAGGAAAGGAAAAATACAATTGATTGATGCTACCGGTCTGAAATCACCTCTTCGTAAGAACCTCGGTGAGAAAAATTGTGAATTTACGCCGGAAATCAATGAACAGATACTTCGTGCTTATATGGATTTTGAAGAGACGCCTATCAGCAAGATTTTCGATAATTCCGAATTTGGGTACTGGGAAATCACGGTTGATCGTCCTAAACGCGACGAACAAGGCGTTATCGTCAAGAACAAACGAGGTAAAATCGAAATCGACAAGACGTTACGTGATAAAGAACAAGTTCCCCTAACATATGAAGGAGGTATCGAAGCTTTTGTTCGGAACGAGATTCTTCCATATACGCCCGATGCCATTGTTAATACGGACGATTATGTAATTGGTTATGAATTGAGTTTCACCAAATATTTCTATAAGCCCAAGCAGTTGCGAACGCTCGATGAGATTCGTGCCGACATTCGGGCAATAGAGGAATCGACAAAAGGATTGTTGAACCAAATATTAAATTAATTATGGAGATCAATCTAAAACAAGCTATTTCAATGTTTTTTTCACAGTCTTCATTTGATATGGTTTATCTGGAGGCTGTCGCTAATGCATTGGACGCAGGAGCCTCAAAAATACATATTCATTTTTCTGCATCTACGCTTTCGAACATAAAGTCTTTCCATTTGACAATTTCCGATAATGGTATTGGTTTTACTGATGAGCGATACACAAAGTTTTGTCGCCTTTTGGAAGTTGACAAAGACGACAAAACACATCGTGGCCTTGGGCGATTGGTTTACCTGTTCTATTTTGATAACGTTAAGGTAATCAGCTACTATAATGGAAATCAATATCGTGAGTTTAATTTTGATAAGGAATTTGGGGCTGATGCTCCGAACAATAGTTCTACTTTAGATAGTGAGCACGAGAGCGGCAGTACTCTGGAAATGACAGGATATAATTTATCTAAATTAAAAGAGAAAAATTTTGCTGATGCCGAATGGATAAGAAGACGAATTTTAAAGAAATTTTATTCTCTACTATACAAAGCAAAAAAGAATGGTAATGATATAAATATCACTATCCAATCTACCATAGGTAAAACAACCGTAGTACGCACAATTAGTGCAGCTTCAATTCCTGAGTTGAATGAGAAAACAATTGTGTCTAAATATTCCCTTGACGGGGAGATGACACTGTATTACTCTGTTAAAGAGTGCGATATAAAAGATTCATCGGTAATTACTGCTATCTCTATTGATAATCGAAATGAATCAATAGATATTTTTGCTGATGAGAGTATCCCCAAAGGATATGATATGGTATTTATTTTATACTCAGATTCTTTTCAAGGACAAACGGATGCTACTCGGCAGGTCATAACGATTAAACCGTCTGACATGAGAATGCTCCAAAAAATATTTAGAGACGAAATAATAACCATACTTTCTGATTTGGCACCCAAAATAATAGAACAGACACAGCGTACATCCGAACAATTAAACAATCAATTTCCCCATTTGAGAGGCTATTTTGAAGAAGATACTATTGGAATAAGTTCGAAAAATGAAGTTATCAAGGAAGCGCAGACGCGTTTTATCAAAGATCAGCGAGATATTCTTTGTAAGTCAACCGATTTAACTGAGCCTGAATTCGAAAAGTCAATGAATTTGGCTGGTAGGGCATTAACAGAATATGTGCTATTCCGCCAGAAAACGATTGACCGATTAAAAAAGATTGATAAAAAGGATCGAGAGTCTGAAATTCACAACATATTGGTTCCGATGAAAAGGATTCTTCGTTCCGGAGATTTCAGCCAAGATATTTACATAAACAATACATGGATATTAGATGACAAGTTTATGACGTATTCCACAGTCTTAAGTGATATGGAAATGACAGACTTGCTTCGAGAATTAACAAAAGGCGAGGTTATAAAAGATGATGATAGACCGGATATTGCAATTATCTTTTCAGACGATCCAAAAACAACAGAAAAGTTTGATGTCGTAATTGTTGAATTAAAGCGCAAAGGATTAAAGCCAGAGGACAATGTTCGGGTTGAAGTTCAACTCGAGAAAAGAGCGAGAGGATTATATGGATTGTACCCCGGTAAAGTGCAATCATTGTGGCTATACGGAGTAGTTGAACTTGACAATGATTACAAATCACATTTATCATCAGCAGGATACCATCCTCTATATTCTAAAGGGAATGTTTTTGTAAATACGAATGATATTACTGTAGATTGGGAATCGGGTATAAAGATTCCGGCGGTACGTTATATTCTGGATCTTGATGCAGTTGTTAATGATGCAGATGCAAGAAATCTAACATTCTTGAATCTGATTAAAAGTAAATTTGAGGCACAATAGGAAATGACAAAATATCCAACATATAAAGATAGCGGCATAGAATGGCTTGGTCAAATCCCAACTCATTGGGAAATGCTTAAAGCAAAATATATGTTTCAGAAAAATAAAAGAGAGGTCCAAGATGGCGACAAAGTGATTACATGCTTTCGGGATGGTCAGGTTACTTTACGAGAAAATAGACGTACAACTGGATTCACAGAATCAATTACAGAAATCGGCTATCAAGGAATTAGGAAGGGAGATTTGGTTATACATCAAATGGATGCATTCGCTGGGGCAATAGGGGTTTCTGATGCAGATGGCAAAGGTACATCGGTGTATCATTGTTGTACCCCAAAAGGTGAATATCTAACATACTATTATGCACATGTCATTAGAGAAATGGCATTAAAAGGATATATTCAATCCTTGTATAGAGGAATTCGTGAGCGATCGTCAGATTTTAATTATGTAACATTTGGCAACTGCCTTTTGCCTGTTCCTTCTCCATCAGAACAACGGCAAATTGTTGCCTATCTGGATTATAAGTCAAACAAGATAAATGAACGTATATGTCAGAGAGAGAGAGAGAGTTACAAACTCTATCTGAATTAAAGCAGGCGGAAATTGCCGCCGTTGTTACCCGTGGTCTCGATCCCAATGTCCCAATGAAAAAGAGCGGAATCGAATGGTTGGGAAAAATTCCGGCTCATTGGGAAGTTCGTAAAATAAAGAATTGTTTACAAGAAAGGAGTGAAAAGGGATATCCTAATGAACCAATTTTATGTGCTACACAGTCAAGGGGAGTAATACCTCAAGATATGTATGATAATAGAGTTGTAGTTGTAAACAAAGATTTTGATAAACTTAAATTGGTAAAGTGTGGTGATTTTGTGATTAGCCTTCGTTCGTTTCAAGGAGGTATAGAGTACGCATACTATCAAGGAATAATTAGTGCCGCATATACAATATTGACCCCAAAGGATAAACGTAATAGTGAATATTTCAAGCATTTATTTAAATCGCATGATTTTATTCAGTTGTTACAAACGTGTGTTACAGGTATTCGAGAAGGACAGAATATCAATTATGCAATGTTAGCAAAGCATTTTATTCCTATTCCTCCTATTGAAGAACAGCAAAAGATTGTCCTGTATATTAAAAATCGACTATATGTCATAGACGAATATATCGCAAAACTTAAGACCGAAATCAATTACCTGCAAGAGTATAAGCAACGTCTAATTTCTGATGTCGTAACAGGGAAAGTCGATGTCAGAGGAGTAGAAATACCAAACGAAGAATAAAAAGGAGAAATATTATGGCAACAGATATCAGCGAAGCCGGTTTGGAGAAGATAATATCCGACTATCTGGTCGATGTGAATGGTTACGAGCTCGGCAAGGCTGCCGAGTTCAATAAGGAGTATGCGCTCGATGAAGGGCGGGTATTACGGTTCCTGCAAGCCACACAGCCCGAAAAGGTGAAAGCCGCACATATTCTGGATAGTGAATATGAGCGGAACAAATTTTTTGTCAGTCTGCGCAAGAAATTGGGCGAGGCTGGGATTATCGACATCCTTCGCAACGGTTTCAGATATCTGGCTTATAAATTCGACCTTTACTATTCTACACCCTCGGAACAAAATCCGATGGCGAAAGCATTGTATGCCCGGAACATTTTCAGTGTCACGAGGCAGGTGACCTATTCCAAGGAATTTCCCCGATTGGCTTTGGATTTGGCAATCTTTATAAACGGCTTGCCAATCGCTACATTCGAACTGAAGAACAGACTGACCAAACAAAATGTCGATGATGCGGTCAATCAATACATGAACGACCGCGACCCGAAGGAGTTGATCTTTAACTTCAAGCGATGTGCAGTACATTTTGCGGTCGATGACAACGAGGTGAAAATGTGTACACGGTTGTGCGGTAAGGCGTCCTGGTTTCTGCCGTTCAACAAGGGGAACAATGACGGTGCAGGCAATCCGCCCAATCCGGATGGCATCAAGACCGATTATCTCTGGAAAGAGATTCTGACCAAGGAATCGTTGTCGAATATTTTGGAGAATTATTCGCAGGTGGTCGAGAAAATCGATCGAAAGACGAACAAGGTTATCGGCGAAACCATGATTTTCCCACGTTATCATCAATTGACGGTGGTTCGCAAACTGTTGGCCGATACCCTTCGGAATGAAGTGGGGAAACGCTATTTGATTCAACACAGCGCAGGGAGCGGCAAATCGAATTCGATTGCATGGCTGGCATATCAGTTGGTCAAACTGGAGAAAAGCGGAAAAAACTTTTTCGATTCAATTATCGTGGTTACAGACCGTGTGAATCTTGACCGGCAGATTCGGGACACAATAAGACAATTCATGCAGGAGCGGAGCGTTGTTGGCTGGGCCGACGACTCTTCCACACTCGGTTCGCTGCTTAATGCGGGGAAGAAGATAATTATTACAACCATTCACAAATTCCCGTTCATTTTGTCGAGTATAGGCACGGAAAATAAGGACAAACAGTTTGCCATCATTATTGACGAGGCCCATTCGAGCCAGACGGGAAGCCTGTTTGCCAAGATGAATATGGCCGTTTCGGGAAATGTATGCGACGACGAGGAAGATATCGAAGATAAAATCAACAAACTCATAGAAGGGCATCGGATGGTCCGAAATGCCAATTATTACGCATTCACCGCAACACCTAAAAACAAGACTTTGGAGATGTTTGGAGATGCGATACCACAGCCTGACGGGCAAGTACGACATGTGGCTTTTCATACCTATTCAATGCGTCAAGCGATTCAGGAACGATTTATTCTGGATGTGCTGGAACATTATACCCCGGTATCAAGTTTCTATAAACTTGTGAAAAAATCGGAAGATGACCCATTATTCGACAATGAAAAGGCACAAGCCAAACTCCGTGCCTATGTTGAAGGCGATCGAACTACAATCCACCACAAAGCGGCTATTATGGTTGAGCACTTCCATACGAATGTCATCAGCAAAGGGAAAATAGGAGGACAAGCTCGTGCAATGGTCGTGACCAGCAGTATCGAACGAGCTATAGATTACTATTTTGAATTTTGCCGATTGCTGGAAGAACGAGGAAGCCAGTATAAAGCCATAATAGCATTCTCCGGAGAAAAGGAGTTGCCAAATAAATACAAGGAGTACGGAAAGATGACCGAAGCCTCGTTGAATGGATTTCCGAGTGCTGAGATTGAAGATCGCTTCAAGAAAGACCCCTATCGTTTTCTTATTGTTGCCAATAAGTTCCAGACGGGCTATGATGAGCCGCTGCTTCATACGATGTATGTAGATAAGATTCTGACGGATATCAAAGCCGTACAAACTTTGTCTCGACTCAATCGGGCCCATCCCAAAAAACGAGACACATTTGTTCTTGATTTTGCCAATGATCCGGAAGACATTAAAAAATCGTTCCAGCGTTATTACAAAACGACTGAATTAGCCTCGGAAACCGATCCAAATAAGCTCAATGACCTTATTACTGAGTTGGAAAAACATCAAGTATATACGGCCGAAGATGTTGAACGTTTAGTGGGATTATTTCTTGGCGCATCGGATCGTGAAATGATTGATTCGATTTTGGACACATGTGCCGAGAATTACAAGACTCTGAATACCGATTCACAGGTAAAGTTCAAGAGCAGTGCCAAAAGTTTTATCAGAACCTATGCCTTCTTGGCTGCCATATTGCCTTTTGGGAGTGCAGAGTGGGAAAAGTTGAGTATTTTTCTCAATTTGCTTATTCACAAGTTGCCGACTCCGGAAGGAGATGATTATACAGAAGGGTTACTTGATGCTGTGGATTTCAATAGCTACAAAAATACGATTCAGGAAGAACAACGTATTATTTTGGACAATGAAAAAGCGGAAGTCCAAGCCATTCCCGTAGGACGGAGCGGAGGCATTACATCCCCGAATCTTCAGTCGCTGACAACGATTTTGGAAGAGTTCAACACTCGATTCGGTAATATTCCTTGGACGGATTCAGATCGTATCCGGCAACAAATCGCTGCTATTCCTAAAGAAGTTGCTAAAAATGAAGCTTATCAGAATGCAATTCGCAATTCTGATAGAGAGGTTGCGAGAATTGAAAGTGACAAAGCATTGATGTCGATTATCCTTAGGTCCATGACGTCTGGATTGGAGCTCTACAAAGAATACCAAGATAATCCATCATTTCAACGGTGGCTACAGGAGTTTGTTTTTGAAAGGACATATAATCAGAATCGTTAATATTGAGTAGAGACTATGTAAGTATAATACAGCGAAAAAAGAAAAAGACGAGCTTTACTTTATTCCCATCTTATATATATTCATTAAAGTAAAGTCAAACAAAGGGAAAAAGATGGCTGCGCCAAAACTGATTGGTTACAGCCATTTTTCTTTTGGCTGCATTGTTGAACAAGCTGAAAAAATTCAGTTTACTTTAGTCTATTAGCTCTATATATAAGCTAAACCAAAGTAAACTATATTTAGATAGGCATATTTGCTTGTCAGTATGCCTATGGCTATTACGGTAAAAGCGGTTTTGGTTGCCAATAAAAGGGAAGCAGAGGCTGAAGAGGATTCCGGTAAAATAAATAGTTTTCCGATAGGGAAAGCAATGTAAGAGATAATCAGAACATTATGCATTTTCTTTCTGGGAGGCTATTTAAAAAAAGCAGCAAATAAGGTAGTGATAAACGAGGTTTCGATTTCCAAATCGTTACCTCGTTTCTTTTGCCTCGTTCTTCGTATAAAAGTGATTTACAATCTCTTACGCTTTTATTCATCTTGACATAAGACTCTGCGGATTTTATTTTTGCACTCATTAAAAAGCAGAGTTTATGCGCAGCACATTCAAGGTTCTGTTCTACCTTAAAAGGAACAAAGAGAAGAAACCGGCGCTGGTTCCGGTTATGGGCCGGATTACGGTCAATGGCAGCATCGCGCAGTTCAGTGCTAAACTTTCCGTTCCGGAACATCTGTGGGAAGTCAGCGGCGGTCGCGCCAAAGGCCGGAGCGTCGAGGCCGACCGGATCAACCGCCATCTGGATAATATCCGTACCCAGATCGGCAAGCACTATCAGTCTATCTGCGACCGGGATTCGTTCGTCACGGCCGAGAAGGTCAAAAATGCCTACCTGGGTTTCGGTGAGAAATACCGCATGCTTCTCGAGGCATTCGAAAAGTTCACCGCCGATCTCCGGAAACGTGTCGGCATCGACCGCAGCCATGGCACATGGAAACGCTACCGCAAGTCCATCGACCATCTGCGTTCTTTCATGCGTAAGGAGTATAACGTGAGCGACATGCCTTTGGCCGAACTGGAACAGTCGTTCATCGAGCAGTACCATGTCTATCTGAAATCCGTTCTGGGTTTGAAACCCATGACCGTCTGCGGCTATCTCAGATGCCTTAAATACGTGGTCAAGATCGCCTTCAACAACGGCTGGATGCCCCGCAACCCCTTTGCCCTTTACCAGTATACGGCCCCGAATCCGGAGCGTGGTTTCCTGACCGAAGATGAACTTCGGCGTATGATGACCACCCGCCTGCGCCACAAGCGCCAGGATTATAACCGCGACATGTTCCTGTTCTCCTGCTTCACGGGTATCTGCTATGCCGACATGTCGGCGCTGACCTACGAGCAACTCGAACAGGATACGAACGGAGATTGGTGGATCAGCGGCAACCGCCAAAAGACCGAGACGAAATATGTCGTCAAACTGCTGCCTTATCCGCTATTCCTGCTGGATAAATACCGGGGCCTTGCCGGAAACCGTTACCTGTTCAAACTGTCTTCTCTGGATTCCATCGACGACAGCCTCAAAAACATAGCCCGGGAATGCGGCATCGACAAACAGCTCTCGTTCCACCTCGCCCGCCATACCTACGCCACGACGATCTGCCTGTCGAACGGCGTATCGTTGGAAACCCTCTCTAAAATGCTGGGACATAAGAATATCACGACGACCCAAATCTACGCACGGGTGACCCATCCGATGATCGACCGGGAGGTCGACATGCTCAAAGAAAAGCTGGCGGACAAATTCGCCGTCGTCTGAATCGTGCCGAACATCGGCCTTCCACCATAAAGTTCGTATCAGTAAATAGATACTGATACGAATACCGCGTGTTATCATGCCATCTTTGCAGCGGAAACAATCGACCGAAGCATTATGGAACACACGGAGGAGATACTCGAAATCGTGCGGGAGATCCGCGAGGATGTCTCCTATATGAAACGGCATCGCAACATGCTTTGCGGGATGCCGGTTCTGGAAGTCGACGAGGTCTGCGACCTGCTGAAGATGAGTGACCGTCAACTGCGCCGTTACCGCACTTCGGGCCAGCTCACCGGCTTCCGCTTCGGACGCCGTCTGCTGTTTTCGTCTGCGGAGATCACCCGTTTCATCGAACGTATCGAAGCAGACTGCCAACAGAAAAAATCGTTGAGAAAAGCTGTCCGCAATCTTTAATATATATCGTTATGTCAGACAACACAACAGAAAGAACCTATTGCCTGGTCGAATCCGGGATTTTCGAGCGGCTTCTTAAAACGTATTTCATGCAGGCACAATCGCTGCTGCTCTTCGAGCATCTGCTGGGTCAAAGCGACCGCCCGATGTTCCTCTCGGCCCGCAAGGTCTGCGAGGCCCTGGGGCTCGACCGCAACAAACTGGAACAATACCGGCGCAAACGCATTATCAAAGCCCGTGCTGTCAACGGACAGATGATGTACAGCGCTTACGACCTGATCGCCCTTACGGAACATCTTCAACGCCGTAAAATCCAGCGTATCCTTTCTGCGACCGCACGTTTCGTAATCCGCTGATGATGGTCCGTATCCTCGAATCGTAGCTTTATCTTTTCGCAAAGCTGTCCGATGCGTTTCAGACAGCTTTTTTTGACATTCTGTCGGGAGGTGGAAAAATATTTCCCTTGTGATCGCCGGCCCGGGGCAAGATAGTGTCAGGCGCTTACGCCCTTGTCGTAATTTTTCGCACGATCTCCACCCTTTGGGTCGTATCGCACGAAAAATTGCGCCTGCGGGCTGCACCTGCCACTGAAAATCCCGCCCCGAAGCCGGCGAACCACTATTCCAAAGCGGGTGTACCGGCGGTATGTCAAACCAAAACAGATTTCGAAGATGAAAACCACGAAATTCGAGATTGCGGTGGCGGGCTACGCCTACCGCTTCAAAACCTACGCCCGTGACGGCGTGGAGGCATCCGTAAAGATCAAATGCTTCCTCGGACAACCCGATGCGGAGTGTACGATCCTGACCCCTGCGTTGAACGATTACCTGCGGGACATCGAATCCTGCCGCAGGCAGGTGGCCCAGCGATGAGAAAGTGGATCGATCAGTCGACCTTCGACGAACTGCTGCTCGCCAATGCCGAGGATAACATGGAGCGGGCCATTCAAGGTGCATCGGCCGTGTTGGAAACCATGCAGGAGTTCGTTCCGGAGGCAGCCTTGTTCTACCGTGTTACACACGCTGCAGACAGCCTGAAAAACTATTTCGAGGAGGTGTGCGCCGGTTTTCGCAGAAACGGCATCCTGTTTCTCGTCCGCAAACACACTTACCCGAAACCCTATTACGACCTATGTTGCGATTGGTCGTTCCTCCGATATGCGGATAACTACTCCTACGGCAAGGCTTTCGACAAGCAATCCGAACCGAACCGCATCGGGGTCTTTACCAAAAGGAAGCTCGACGACTGGGTGGAATACCTCACGCAGGGTTTCCGGAACCTCGAACGTATCGATGCGGAGAACGAACGAAAAATAACCGGATACCGCAACCGCTTGGAGGCTTTGCCCGATGTGGTTTGGGTCCATGACAAAAGCCACGGTCAGATCACTCGCAACGGCCTGACCTATACTTTCGACATCAGGCAAACGGATTACAGCGAAAAGATTTCTTTGGACTATCGCTGCCGCACGCTCGATGATTTCCTCGCGCTCTCCGACAACAAACTCATACTTAAACCCTGATCGACTACAGCTATGAGTACTACTAAAGCCATCGACTTGCAAAAATACGTCTGGGAAGGTTGGGCGGTCGGAGATTTCATCGACAGCCTGTCTCCGAAGGTCGAACGGATTATGACCGGAAGAAGTTGGCGCAAACCTTTTACCTCGAAGCAGGAACTCGCCGCATGGTGCAGGGACAACCAGCCCTACTATAAGAAACACATTCCGGGTGTTGTCAGCTATTTTGCCCGGAAGTATCATCTGAACTGAAAATCTTGAAACGATGGAACGCAACCATGTCATTGAAAGCATCTGCACGGTATGCCATTGTGCTGCGCGCCGTGCCGAGGAATACCTCGATAACGAACTCATCCGCCTGCGGGCATTGTACGACGCCGGCGAGCTGTGCTACGGCGATCTGGAAACGGCCTGCTCCGATCTGGGATTGGAGTACGACTATGCGGAATACTTTCTTGCGGCGATTGCCCGATAGCCGAGCGATGACTGCGATCTGCTACAATCGCTTCCGTATTGCGACCCGAAGTCCGGACAACCAACGACGGATACTGCGCTGGTTGTTCCGGAACTTCATGGTCTACGAGTTCGACGTTTCGGACTCGACGGCCTGCGGACGCTTCATGGTGCCCGGACCCGTGTTTCCCCGAAATGCATTCCGGGAGCTGACGTTCTCGCTGCGCGGCGATCAGACGCTATATATCCGAATCATTTCCTACGACCTATGGACGCTTTATCTGGAAGGCAATGTCTACAAGTACGGACGATGGCACCATATTACACTTTGATTCGACGGCCCCGCAAAGGGGCCGTCTTTATTTAAAAACTACAATCATGGCAAATATCTGTTCAAACCGAATCTATGATGAACTTTCTGCGGAGCAATTCTAATTCTGTAAATTATGGCATACGAATCATCTATTTCTTTCGCGGCTATCAAGGATTTCCGCGACGCCGAGATCAACGGCATCCCGGCCCTTTTCACCATGTGCCGCCTCGATTCCGAAACCCTCCCCACAGGATTTCACTCCTGCGAGGTCATGGGCGGCCGGGGCAGCGATTTTCAGTGGCTCGTGCCGCTGGCTCTGGCAAACTTCACCGGAACGTTCGTCACCCGGCAGCCTCTGCTCCGGGAAGGACAGGCATACGCCGAAATACACCGGTACGGTGTCTACGACGCGATAACTTTCGACGAATGGTCTGAAAACAACGACATTAAATCATCATCACTATGCGACGAAAATTCAAACTGAAGGTCAGCTATACCTTCAACGGCTGTTTTATCCTGCGTGCGGCTTCCGGAAAGGAGGCCGCGCGTCTTGTTTTCGAACAGTGCGGAAACGTGCTGGATGACATTCAGACGACACTTGGCGAAGATGCCGAAATCGACTGGAATTTCGGCAAACATCCTGCTTTGACGATCCGTGAAGTCTGTGCTCTCGGGGAATCCATCGATGGAGAAACACTCCCGAAAGTACGGATTTTTCATCCCGGGCAGCGGGTCTTCCGGCGCGATCCCGCAGGCAAAACGTCGGGCTACTACACGGTCGGATCTGGTAATGACAATAAGGCGGAACCCTCGGAGGATGACATCATTCGGATTTATTCTTCGGCTTCCGAAGCCGAAGTCTCCCCGTGTGAACTACGCCCGGTATTCCGTAAACACTAAACTCTTACTCGTATGAAAATGCACCCCGAAGATTTCCGCCGTGCGCTGGAGATCATCACCTCGAACAACCGGATTACCGTATCGTTCAATACGCCGGTAAAGGATAACTACTCAAACACGCATCCGATTCTCATCCACGAGAGCAACGCTGCGGTGCTGAAACAGCTCCAGCAGGAAGGCTATTCGCTCTCGATGACGAAGAAAGGCTTGCGGATAGATAAATACTAATAACTGAAATTATGACACGCTACAAATTCTCACAAGACCGGAAACACACGATCTGGACCAGAACCCATTTTACAATCGACGCTCCGACTCAGGCGGAAGCCATCGCAAAGGCGGCAACCCTTGTCGGGCAAGATGTCGAAGATGCAGAGGCCGAAGATGAACGGATCAGCATCGAGGAGTCGGAAACGCTTTACGATACGATGGACGAAATTCCAGTCGAAGACAACGACGGCAACTCAACCATTGATATCATTTTCGATAACGGGGACGACCTTGCCGACAACGTGACAGGCGCAGTCTGGGACTACTGGTGGAAAGAGTCCGACGATGAAGTGCTGGAATCTATTACGGGCCTGCGACGGTCGGACTTCGATCCCGCGGACGGATGCCGGGCTTTCACGAAAGCCTGCGAGGAGTGGTGGAATAAGCACTCCGACCTTGAGAAAATCGAAATCTGGATGCAGCAGACCGCTGCGGCCCAGCGATACTGTCCGCACTGCGGACGCCGCCTCTCCGGCTCCCATGTCGGGGACTATGCCTTTCAATGCAAGTACTGCGATGAGGATTTTTACAGCTCCGAAGTTCTCACTTCACCCTCGGCACGACCGTCGGATTTAACTGAATAATAACTTTTACACGATGAAACACAAAAGCTATCTCATTGAAACAACGCCGGCGGGCAATACGGACATCGACCATGTAAAAGATGTCTGCTGCACGGTCTACCGCAGCGGGAGCGAAGTAGGCCGCTTTACCGTAACGCAAAACGAACTGGGAGAATACGACTCTCTCGAAAAGGCAGTGAAGGCCTATATGCAACGGGATTATCCCGACAACGCATGGCGGGACGAAGCCCGTTACCGCAGGATACGGAAAACGGAAACGCGCCTGCAAAAACGCCAGAGAGCACTGCTGACAGCTATTCTCCGGTGCAACGGCGGCCGTGTTACCTCGTATCCCGTGCCCGACGAGGATGGAGGCGTCGAATATCCGGTTACGATGGCTGGCTCCGGGAAATACGGCAATCCGAAAATCAGCATTACCGACGTGTATTTGGATGAATATGGCGAGCTATACGTCGACGGTATCGACGAATCGACGGGAGCCGCCGAACGTAATTATCCGGTTTGTCCGGAGCAGTACTCGTGGGCGCTCGCTTTCCTCGGCATCGCGCTCGGTTTTCGTAAACACGCTCCGCTGTCGGAGTTTTTCTCCCGACTGAAAGAACGGTTCCATGTTTAAGATTCTCGAATCACCAAATAAAAAAGAAGACATGACAAACCTGCATCGATATTACAAGGACCGCAAAGACGACATCAACTCGTCGATTATGGAACTCGCCTGTGATCTGGCCGCCGCCCGTCTGATGAACGAACATGGCCAGCCTTTCGAAGCATTCATCGAGCCGGACGACCCCGACGATCCGGAGGGCGGTACGCATTACAAGAAGGAGTTTCAGGATGAATTCGACCGCTACTACGACGAGCAGTACGACCGTATCGCCCGCCTGATGAAATTCGACCTTAACGCTGACGACGGTGTGGCGCACGACAACGCAGCCGGTAGTTCCGAGGAGACAGAGGCATCGTTGCCCGACACGCTCGAATTCATCGAGAGGCATGGGCCGGACAGCACCCCTGACGAAAAGAATATTGAAGAGTTTCGGGAATGGATTGCTCCCGGAAAAAAACAGAGTAAGAAAAAAGAACTTTATGCTTTCGTCTGGCCCTGCGTTCTGATGGAGCGCAACGTCAGCGATCAGGGAATCCTTGCGGCTTACGAAACGGAGGACGGGGTGGAAAAACTCACGCCGGACGAACTGGCCGCCGAGATCAACGACGGCGACTGCCCGTTCGGACAATGTTACGTCCGTTTCATCGAAACCGAATAACAGCATCCTACACATTATTTGCTGTCTGTCAAATACCTGCCCGTATTTGATTCAACCCGGCCATGAGAATCATCAGAATAATAACTTTTCCATAAAATTGAAGATACAATGAAAACCTTTGAAAAAATTGCAAAGCGCTACGCGCTGACGAACAGCTACTACAAACACCGGCAAATGGGATGGCCCGATACGCTGGCCGAAATTTACGACTACCTGCAGCAGCACGGTGAACTGCCGTTCCGCTATGAGGATGACAACTGGTCTTACAACGCACTATGCGAGCGTCAGCGCCGCAAGGGCGTCTATGCTTCGCAATACCTGACACCCGACCGCACGGCACGACAGATGGCGGCGCTGGCCGTACGGTATTTCGACAACGACAGCCGGATCGTCGATGCCTGTTGCGGCACGGGGCAGCTGACACGCGCATTGATTGCCGAGGGGGTACATCCCTCGGCAATCGTCGGCTTCGATACCGATGCGGAGCTGGTCGATCTTTACGAACGCCTCTATCCCGGAACTGCGGCTTTGCGGATGCAGTTCCATGAGGTCGATTTCCGCTGTGAGAATGTCATCGCCAACCCGCCGTTCGAAATCGGGGAGTGTACGGCCTTCCTGCAATGGCTTTTCCGCACGCAGCGCTCGGGCGACCGATCCGTGCTGCTCCTGCCGTACGGTTTTATCGACAAGCAGCGGCCGAAAGCCGTGCAGGAAACGATGCGACGCTTTCTTGTCCGCCACCGGACATCCATGCAGGAGCCGTTCGCACGCACGAACTGCCGTGCGGAGATCGTTATTCTGGAACGAGTATAGCTTGTTCCGATGCAGGGCTGTCTTTCAATCCAAAATAATCCGCAGACATCCCGTTCGGGTCTGTCTGCGGATTATTTTGTGCGCCTGTGGGATATCCTCGCGGCAACGTATCGGGGGCGCCGTATACCCGGCTGCGTTGCTATTCCGGGATTTTTTCCGTAGTTTTACAAGGTATTTAGTATCGTCCGCTTTATGAACGTCACTCCGACGACAAACCTGCGCTGCGTCGTGGAGCGCATCACCTACCAGAACCCCGAGAACGGCTACTCGGTGCTGAAGGTCAGGGTGAAGGGCTACAGCGACCTCGTTACGCTCGTGGGCAACCTGCTGGAAGTTCCGGTGGGGAGTGTTCTTCTGTGCCGCGGCGAGTGGAAGGTGGACAAACGCTACGGCAGCCAGTTCGTCGCCGCGACATGGGAGGAGACGATGCCCGCCACGGTGTACGGCATCGAGAAGTACCTCGGCAGCGGACTGGTCAAGGGCATCGGCCCGCGGTTCGCCCGGGCCATCGTCCAGAGGTTCGGAACGGAAACCATCAACATCATCGAGACCGACATCGAACGGCTCTACGAAGTCCCCAACATCGGACGCAAGCGCGTGGCAAAGATCCGTGAGAGCTGGGAGAAACAGAAAGACATCAAGAACGTCATGCTCTTTTTGCAGGGCTACGGCGTGAGTACGGCCTATGCGGCCAAAATCTACCGGGAATACGGCAAGGAGAGCATCGAGAAGGTGCGGGAGAATCCCTACCGCCTTGCCGACGACATCTGGGGCATCGGCTTCAAGACCGCCGACGGCATCGCCGGGAAAATGGGATATGGGAAGGAAGATCCGCGGCGGTGCCGGAGCGGTATCCTCTATACACTGGGACAGCTCTCGGACGAAGGGCATGTCTATGCCGAAGAGGAGCAGTTGGTGAAGACCGCCGGAGAGCTTCTCGAAGCCGGCGAAGCTCCTATCCGGGAGGTTCTGGAGCAGATGATCCGATCCGAAGACTTGATCTTTGACAAGGAAGCGATCTACCTTCCGCCGTTCTACCATGCCGAATGCGGCACGGCACGGCGTCTGCGGGATCTGGCAGCGCCCGCAGGCCGTTCGCTCTTCGACACTCCGTTCGACCCGGGGCTTCTCACCGCAGAGACCGGCATCGAATACGACGAAGTGCAGGCCGCGGCTATCCGGCAGGCCGTTATGTCCAAGGTCATGGTGCTGACGGGCGGCCCCGGAACGGGCAAGACGACAACGACGCAAGGGATTATTGCGGCCTTACAGAAGGCCGGGCTGCGCATCCTGCTGGCGGCTCCGACAGGACGTGCCGCCAAGCGTATGAGCGAGGCCACGGGCATGGAAGCCAAGACCATTCACCGTCTGCTGGAATACAACCCGCAGGACGGCTACAAGCGCAATGACGAGAATCCGCTCGAGGGCGACGCCCTGATTGTAGACGAATGTTCGATGATCGATATCCTGCTGATGAACAATCTGCTGAAAGCCGTTCCGGCAACGATGCGGCTGGTACTCGTGGGCGATATCGACCAGCTGCCGAGCGTCGGTGCGGGCAACGTCCTGCGCGACATCATCGACTCGCAGCACGTCCCTGTCGTGCGTCTCACCCGCATCTTCCGTCAGGCGCAGAAAAGCCGTATCGTGATGAGCGCCCACGCCATCAATCAGGGAAAATTCCCCGATACGAGCAACGGCCGTGACACCGATTTTTTCTTTATGAAGGAGGACGACCCCGAAAAGGCTGCAGCAGCCATCGTCCGGCTGGTCAAGGAACGTTTGCCCCGCGCCTATCGGGAGAGTCCCGACCGGATTCAGGTGCTTACGCCGATGCAGCGGGGCGTCGTGGGGGCCGCCAGTCTGAACCTCGCCCTGCAGGAGGCCCTGAACCCTTCGGGTCCGAGCCTCAGCCGCGGCGGATATACCTACCGGCAGGGCGACCGTGTGATGCAAATACGCAATAACTACGACAAGGATGTCTTCAACGGCGACTCGGGTTACATTCGGGAAGTGGATACGGAGGACAGGACGCTGACGGTGGATTTCGATGGTAAATGGGTCGAGTACGACGTAACGGAACTCGATGAACTGACGCTGGCCTATGCCACGACGATCCACAAGGCGCAGGGGTCGGAATACCCGATCGTGGTCATGCCGCTGCTGATGACCCACTTCGTGATGCTCCAGCGCAACCTGATCTATACGGGTATTACGCGCGCCAAGAAGCTCTGCGTGCTGATCGGTGCCGCGAAAGCCCTGGCCTATGCCGTTCGAAACATGTCCGTGCTGAAACGCAATACGCACCTTCGGGAGCGGTTGAATCCGTCCCTGACAACTGACGGGAAGCTCCGGAGTTGAATCTTTCTACGGCTCTGCTGACACTTTTTTTGCCGATAAGGCTGCAACGGTCAGAAAAAAGGGTGTCTTCGAAAAAACGCCTTGTGCCCTGCAATGAAAACAAGCTATTTGGCAGCTGCTGCAAGTGACGTTTCCGGAACTCGTTGAGTTTTTCTCAAGCCCAATGGCATTTTACGGGCGTGTTGTCCCGCAACGTTGTGATTTTTCCCCGCCTGAAGTTCTGCGTCGGTCCTGAATGCTGCATAGGGCCGTCGACAGTCTTTACCAGCTCATTCAGGGTCGTGTGGAATTTAATCGCCCAACATGTGAATACATCGTTTTTCGCAAATACGGCTTTTGAGGTGCTGTTTTTCGGACGACTCTCTCGGAATATGCTGTCCCCGAAAGCATTTCCCTGCAAGCCATCTCCCAAAGCTGCACGAGGGTTTCGTATGCGGATGTATCCGTGCCGTCAATTTACAGCTCCGGATTCCACAGCCGCCTGTGCTCCAAGAACGCTTCCCGGGTCCTATCGTCGAATTCCGAGAGATCGTTCTCCGTCAGGATTCCGTTATAAAAAAGGCTGAATACCGCCAAGGCATAGCTGGAGCCGGTCAGATCGTCATACTGACAGCTTATATATTTGTCGAATGCCCGTACGCTCTTATATACGTCCAGATATTTTTCATGGCTGGACTGCGCTTTTTCGTTCTGCTGGAGTTGTCGTTGCAGTTTCGTCAGGAAAACGCTGCATTCACGCTCCAAGGCACGGCTTATGAGTGCCCGGGCAATTTTCTTTTGGCTTTTGTCCAATTCTACCATACGGCTTTCGGGGATTCTGTTTTTTACCATACCAAAATAGTGATTTCCGCGCTATTATACAAACCGAATATCGGTCTGCAGGCGAAAATCCCAAAACCGGAGTGCCGCCGTAAAAAATGCAGACATCCGATGACGGACTGCCGGAAGCTGAAAAATCGGAGCACGGTTTGCTGCTTTCGGAAAGAATCCGTATTCTTTTGTGTAAGATGTCGCAAGACAATGAATTGCCAACTCCGGATACTGTCGGGAAAGGATATCCGGAGTGTTTATGTCGCTATATGGATCCGAATATCTGAAAATTCCATACAAAAATATTTCCATCTGCCCGGACAGGCCGCCCGATGTGGTTGCGGCCGCTATCATGCCATAAAAATTCCGTCAAGAGCAACCGAATGCAGCGACATGTGGTATTCCCCGAAAGAATGGAGCCGTCCGAAACGGTATATATACATCGGAACATAAACAGGAAACCCGAATTTCGGACGCAGGACAGCCGGACATTTTATTTCCCCGAAATCCCGATATACGACTTCCCCGCTTTCCGGACATTCGTTGTCGCCCGACCTTTGAGCATCCTGTTCGTCCGAAGGCTAAATGATGAGCCGGCGCAGGCGGTAGACGTAATAATCTACGGCATGCAAACCGGCAGCGAATCCTTTTCTGTGTACCCTTGCGACGAGTCCGGCAACGCCCGAAATACCGTATGTGACGCAACACATTGATAAAAACGCAGCGCGCAGGCGCACTTGGCCTCCCCGCTGGAACATGGATACGGCAAGACGGGCTTCCGCCGTCTGCAAGACACGAGTTTGACTTAAATCGGAATTGTAGATACGCTCACACAGCCATTGGTCGGCAAGCAAATTTCCCCCCCCCACGGTTTAGAACTATTTCATTCATAAAGTTCCGTGAATCGCCCGGCATGTTCTCCGACTTCTTGCAGAGCAGGCAAAACATGCAAACCGTTAGCAGTATGAATATCAATTTACGCATTCCGACAAACCGGATCTGTTACAAAATTAACGATTCTCCCTAGACCGGCAAATTTCCCGGAAATTTATACCGGAAACAGAGATGAATCCGACCTAATGCAGGATATTGCCGGATGCTTCGAGCTGAACGGGTGTGCAATATGACATCGAAGCTGCGGATTCAGATACTTGTCACGGCAGAAACAAATAGAAATTGCCATCCTGCCGGTTGCCGTCGGGAAAGATAAGCCCGGGCCGGGCCGCTTTGCGTCCCTCTCCGGCTCCGGGGCGGAAAAATCATCCTCGCCTGCGCTGCGGTATTTTTCCGCCCCTGCACCTGCGCCTCGGGCTTATGGACCTTCCCGAGGCAACCGATCCATTCGGGATAAAAAAGCCTCATAACATATTATTTATTGCTTGCGCAATTCAAATAAGATAAAGATTGTGCGGGCGTCAAAGACGTGAGACACACGGTAAAAACTGTTCGATGTTATGCAGACTATGAAATCGGATTCGAAATCGAAGAAGAGCGGCAAAGGTGCAGCTGCGGCAGTAATCGTTCCGGTCGCTGTTACTCCGGAAACGCAGGGGCAGACCTCCGCTGAAACTGCTGCAACGCAGGATTCGGGTGCCGAGGTACAGGCTTCGGTTGCCCCAACGGTACCAGTGCAGCAGGAGGAACCGCTGGTTCAGCTTCTGGATCTGAACAAGATCGTCAATTCGACCTACAACCCCCGCAAGGATTTTCGGGAGGAGACGCTGCTGGAGCTTTCCGAGAGCATCCGGCAGTCGGGTGTGCTGCAACCGATCTGCGTGCGCCCCAAGGACGAGGGCTTCGAGATCGTCTACGGCGAGCGCCGTTACTGGGCAGCTGCAATGGCGGGACTGAAATACATTCCGGCCCTTGTCCGGGAGCTTACGGACGCCGAGGCCGAGGATGCGGCCATCACGGAGAACCTGCAGCGTGAGGATGTGAAACCGCGCGAGGAGGCCGCGGCCTATAACAAGGCCATCCAGTCGGGGCGCCATACCATCGAGTCGCTGGTGGGTAAGTTCGGCAAGTCAGAAGCCTACATCCGCTCGCGGTTGAAACTGTGCGGGCTGATCGACGCTCTGGCTGAGCAACTCGACAAGGAGGAGATTTCGGTAGGCGTCGCCACCGAGATCGCCAAATACCCCGCGGAGGTCCAACAGCAGGTCTTCGACGAGCACTTCGCCGAAGGGTGTTATTCCTCGTGGAAAAACGCCCGTGTCAAAGAGATCGCCCGGCGGCTCTACGAGCGTTACATGACCAAGTTGGAAAGCTACAACTTCGATAAGACGGAGTGCCTTTCGTGCCAGCACAATACGGCCAATCAGGTGCTGTTCCGGGACGAATGTTCGGGCGGCTGCGCCGGCTGCCAGAACCGGGAGTGCATGATCCGCAAGAACGAGGAGTTCCTCGTGCAGAAAGCGCTGAAGCTGCTGAAAGACGATCCCCGCACGACGCTTGCTACGACCGGAGATACGCCCGTGGCGGTCCTTGAAGCCCTTGGAAAGGAGGGTTATCACGTCGAAGAGTTGGAATACCACATCAGCTATTACGACGAGGCCCCGCAGATGCCCGACACTCCGCAAGCTGAAAATTATGTGTCGGAAACGGACTTTGCCGAGGCTCAGGAGAGGTATGAAGCCCGGATGGCTCGCTTTGCGGAACAGACGCAGCAGCTGGAGTTCGACGTTTCGGAAGGCCGGGTCCGCAAATATGCCGTTATCCGCAGCCTCGACATCGAGTTCCGCTACGAGGAGCTCGACGACGAAGAGCGGGAAGTGACGGTGGACGACGGGCAAGGCGGACATACGGTACATGTGACGGTCGTCCCGCCTTCTCCACTGGAAGGGCTGTTGCAACAGGATCGCCGTAACCGGGAAATCTGCTACGAGCATATCACGACCGATATGAAGCGTGTCTTCCTCGA
>OGEP01000560.1_pt1 | contig 54199 bp, 53 predicted proteins | sample 1570721 | NCBI WGS metagenome assembly OGEP01 (sample SAMEA2582131, study PRJEB24529) | metagenome | biome: Human gut stool | place: China | collected 2011 | reverse complement strand
AGTAGTTGGAAGTCTTAACCTAGATTATGTAATAGAAGTAGAAAATATGCCAAAAGCTGAAGAAACAATTTTTGGAAAAAGCCTTAAAAAAGTACCTGGTGGAAAAGGTGCAAACCAAGCCTATGCAATTGGAAAACTTGGCGGAGATGTGGCTATGATTGGGGCAGTTGGAGATGATGATGCAGGACAGATACTATTAAATAATCTAAAAAGCGTAAATGTAGATATAAGAGGAATAGAAATTATAAAGGACAATGTTACAGGTCAGGCGTACATATATGTAGATGCTAATGGTCAAAACTGTATAACTGTAATATCTGGTGCAAATGCGGTTGTAGATAGAGATATGATTAATAGAAATATGGAGTTAATTGACGATGCAGAGTATATTGTTATGCAGTTTGAAGTACCAGTAGATACCGTAAAATACGTAAAAGATATAGCTGTATCAAAAGGAAAGAAAGTGATAATAGATCCTGCTCCTACTATAAAAAATCCAAATATAAATCTTTGGAAGGGTTGCCATATAATTAAGCCAAATGAGTTAGAATTAGCTACATTAATTGGAAAAGAATTGAGCAATATAGAAGAATATAAAGAAGCTGTAACAGAACTTCATAAAACAGGTGTAGATTATGTTATATCTACTCTTGGTGGAGATGGAGCAATAATGCATGACGGAGAAAATTTAAAAAGCTTTGATTGTAAAAAGACAAAAGTTGTAGACACAACAGCAGCAGGAGATACATTTACTGCTGGACTTGTAATTGCATTAAATGAAGGAAAAAGTATAGAAGAAGCTATCGACTTTGGGCAGAGTGCAGCTGCAATAGCTGTTTCAAAAAAGGGTGCACAGACATCAATTCCTTCAAGAGATGAAATACAATAAGATTATAGAAAATAAGAAAGGGACTGACATGAAATATACAACAGTCCCTTTTAGAATTTAAAAACTTGATATTTACTTTTAAAATTATCTATAAAATCGTTGTACTCTTTTTGATTTCTTATAACTAAAACTTTATCTCCATATTTTTCAAAAGCGTATTTATAATTATCAGTTTGGGATTTCTTCCTAGAGTCCCATAAAATCCATTTTATAAATTCGAAATCGACCTTTTCTATACAATTATCTGCCATAGATTCTCTAGTTTTTCCTCTATTTTCAAAAAGTCTTTTAAAGGCCCTAAATAAACAATTAAACCTATTAAAACTCATAAAAATAATCAAATCAGCGGATTCTAATCTTTCGTTGTACGACATATGAGAATAATTTCCGTCGATTACCCAACTATCATTATCTTTTAAAAAACTGGATACAATCTTACACTCAGTTTTTGCATCGTTTTCAATCCAATTTGGCAGCCAATGAACCTTATCCAAATATAGAACGGGAATGTTTAAAATATCAGAAATCATCTTTGAAATTGTAGATTTTCCAGAACCACTAAACCCTATAACCATAACTTTAGATGGAAATATTTTATCTTTAGGCATTATCTTCCTCATATGATTTTTTGTAGTTTATTCCCCAATCCCACATAGCATCTAAAATAGGTTTTAAACTAAGCCCAGCTTCTGTAAGAGAATACTCAACTCTTGGAGGAACTTCAGCGTATACAGTTCTCTCAATTAATCCATTTTCTTCAAGGTTTCGTAAATTAGAAGTTAAAACCTTTTGTGAAATATTGTTTATAGATTTTTTCAATTCATTAAATCTCTTTGTACCAGTTAATAATTCTCTTATAATCAAAACAGTCCATCTACTGCTGATAAGAGAAAGAGTTGTTTCAACTGGACAAGCAGGTAATTCTTTTATCATAATTAAGCCTCCTCAAAGGTTACCCAAAGGTAACCAAACCACTTAAAAGTGCGTACTTTTCAAGTATTTCATCTAGGTTTATTATATATTTAAAGAAAGAAAAAAACAACAAACTAGCTAGTTAAAGTGACAAATTATAACAATAAAGGAGATATTAAAAATGAAAAGAATAGTAGAATTTTTAAATGAAAACCCAGTTCAGACATTAGCAACAGTAAGTTTAGATGGAAAGGCAAAAGCAAGACCATTTATGTTTATAGCAGAAAAAGATGGAAAATTATGGTTCTGTACAAATAATCAGAAAGATGTATATAAAGAAATGCAGAAAAATCCATCAGTAGCGGTATCAGTTAGCAATGAGAAATACGAATATCTAAGATTAACAGGAGATGCAGTATTTGAAAATAATATGGAAGTGAAAGAAATCTGTATGGAAAACCCAATTGTAAAAGGACAGTATGAAAGTGCTACAAATCCAATATTTGAAGTATTTTATATAGCAAATTCTAAAGCAACAATAGCAGATTTTTCTGGAAACCCTCCATATGAAGCAAAATTCTAATAACAGAAAGTATATATAATTTTATTAATAATGATTAAAAAATCTCCTATAAAGAGGAGATTTTTTTCTATATATTATATAATATATTTATCTAAATAAACAAAAGGTGGGATAAATATGAAATTATTAACAGAAATTTTTAGTTGTCTAGTAGATGAAATACATACATCTGTAATAGCTACAATAGATGAAAATAATTTACCAGTGACATGTGCGGTAGATATAATGGATTACGATGATGAAGGGGTATATTTTTTAACATCAAAAGGAAAAGGATTCTATAAAAGGCTAAGTAATAATAACAATATATCATTAACAGCAATGAAGGGGAATTCAACATTAGAAACTATTTCAATAACAATAAAAGGAACAGTAAAAGAACTTGGATCAGAAAAAATAGGATACCTATTCTCAAAAAACGAGTATATGAATAAGATATATCCTACAGAAAAATCTAGATTAAATTTAACTGTCTTTAAATTATACAAAGGAAACGGAGAGTTCTTTGATTTAAGTGTAAGACCTATTAAGAGAATTGAGTTTTCATTTGGAGGGGAAAAGAAAGAGAAAAAAGGATATTTTGTCACAGATAAGTGTATAAACTGTGGAAGATGTAAGGAAGTATGTCCACAGAATTGTATAGTTGAGGATAAGAAAAACTGGCACCAAGTGAAAATTAATCACGAGAGCTGCTTAAACTGTGGAAACTGTATACAAGTATGTCCTGTTGAAGCGATATTAAAACGGATTTAATAGAAAATAAAAGGCGGTGGTCTTATGGAATTTCAAAATGAATCAAATCAAGTAGAAAGAAGAATATATTTAATAGAAAGATTACTGGATGAGAGAAAAAATGAAAGCGATGGAAAAGCACTAATAGCCTATTACAATATAGAAAGAAAAAAGAAAGATTGGTTGAAAAATGAAGAAGCTCAAAAAAGAATATTGAGGGCGCTTTTTAATACTAGGATGCCAGATAAAATAGACGGAGAATTTTTATCGGTGCAAGACGAGTATTTACAAGAGGAAACTAGAAAAAAAGATTTTGTAGAATTAAAAGATATGGAAAAACTCGAAAATGGGATATACATTTGGAGAGGTGATATCACGAGAATTAAAGCAGATGCCATTGTAAATGCTGCGAATTCTCAGATGTTAGGATGCTTTATCCCAAACCACAAGTGTATAGATAATGCAATTCATACATTTGCTGGAGTACAGCTTAGAATATACTGCAATGAAATGATGAAAAATCAAGGACATGAAGAGGAAACAGGAAAGGCCAAAATAACTCCAGGATTTAACCTTCCTGCAAGAAATATAATTCACACAGTTGGACCAATAGTATATGGAGAACTTACAAAAAGAGAGTGTGAACTACTTAAATCATGCTATAAATCTTGCTTAGAGCTAGCTGTAAAAAATGGATTAAAATATATAGCATTTTGTTGCATATCTACAGGAGAGTTTAGATTTCCTAATGAAAAAGCAGCAGAGATAGCTGTTGAAACAGTTAGAGAATTTCTAAAGGATAACGATATTGAGGTGATATTCAATGTTTTTAAGGAAGAAGATGAAAGAATCTACAGAAACATATTTAGATAAAGTTAAAATAATAAAAAAAGAAATAAATTCAGCAGAGGCAATAGTGATTGGAGCAGGAGCTGGTCTTTCAACATCAGCAGGAGCAGTGTACGATGGAGATAGATTTGAAAAATATTTTTCTGATTTTAGAGAAAGATATGGATTTGAAGATATGTACAGTGGTGGATTTTATCCATTTGAATCTGATGAAATATACTGGGCATATTGGTCGAGATACATAAACATAAATAGGTACGAAGATGTAGACAATGGAACATATAAAAATCTGTACGAACTATTAAAAGATAAAAACTACTTTGTAATCACTACAAATGTGGATCATATGTTTCAAAAGGCAGGATTTGATAAATCGAGATTATTCTACACTCAAGGAGATTATGGACTATTTCAGTGTAGTGTCCCATGTTGCCAAAAGACTTTTGACAATGAGGATATAGTAAAGAAAATAGTAGAGCAGCAAAAAGATATGAAGATACCTTCAGAGCTTGTACCTATATGTCCAAACTGTGGCGCCAAAATGACTATGAATCTAAGAGCAGATGATAAATTTGTCGAGGATGAAGGATGGCATAAGGCTAAAGATAGATATGTAAAATTTTTAGAGAATAACCTAGATAAAAAAATATTGTTTTTAGAATTGGGTGTAGGTTTAAATACTCCAGGTATAATAAAATACCCATTCTGGAGAATGGTGAAGAATAGAGAAAATGCAAAGTATATATCAATAAGCCTTGATTCTACATATATACCAGAGAAAATAGCAGATAGGTCTATGTGTATAAATGATGATATAGGAAAAGTACTGACAGATATAAAAAAATAGCTACAAAATAATTTTTGGAGTGAATTATGAAAAATAATAAAAGGAAAATAATATCGATATTGGCTGTTGTTATTTCTTTGATAGCTAGTTTTTCGATTGGATATAATATAAAAACAAAAGATAATTATGCGAAAAGTATTGATAAAAAGGAAAGCATTGAAATAACGACATCTGATACTGAATACAATGGAAAGAAACCAAAGTATATATTTTTGTTCATAGGTGATGGAATGAGCTATTCTCAGCTGCAACTAGCAGATTATTACCTAAAGGAAACGGAAAATAATGGACTAGATATATTGAAACTGAGCACAAGTGGAACTATGCAAAATCCAGACAAGACATCGATAATTCCAGACTCAGCATCGACAGCAACTGCTATGGCTACTGGAGAAAAAACTAAAAGTGGAAATATAAATGTAAGTGAAGATGGAAAAGAAAAATACGAAACAATTACACAGAAATTAAAAAAAGATGGATATAAGATTGGAATTGCTACAACTGTGAATATAAATCACGCTACACCGGCTGGATTTTCTGCCCATCGGGAATCTAGAAAAGGATACTATGAAATAGGCAAAGAAATGTTAAATACAGAAGTTGACTATTTTGCAGGTGGAGATTTTAAGGATAAAAAAGGAGAAAATGGAGATAAGAAAAGTCTTGAAAAAATAGCCGAGGAAAAAGGATATACTGTGGCCGATAGTGAGGAAGAATTTGAAAAGTTGGGAAATAATTCTAAGGAAGAAAATTCTTCAAATGATGAAAAGTACTTGGTAATAGCTGATGATAGAGAAAAAACAGATGCTATGAAGTACAGTATAGACAAAAGATATGAACAGGAAAATAGAGAAGAGAAGTCTGATTCTCTTTCAGATTATGTTAAAAAGGGAATAGATCTTTTACATAATAAAGATAAAAAAGATAAAGGATTCTTTATGATGATTGAAGGTGGAAAAATAGACTGGGCTTGTCATAAAAATGATGCAGCATCAGCACTTTATGAAACTATTGACTTAGATAATGCGGTTGATGAAACGCTTAAATTCTATAATAATCACAAAGATGAAACTCTGATTATCGTTACGGGTGACCATGAAACAGGCGGACTAGCAATAGGAAATTCAAACTCAGAATACGACACACACCTTGAAAATCTAGGATTACAAAAGATTTCGTGTGACAGATTCAATGAAGAGTATGTTTCTAAATATAAAAAGGAAAAAACTGATTTTAAAGAAGTACTAAAAGATATAGAGTATGTGTTTGGACTTAAGAAACCTTTAGTATTTAAAGAAGAAAAGGCAAACGAGGATTCTGATGATGATCACAAACATTCAGACGAAAATAGCTTGGAACTTAGTAAATCTGAATATAAAAGGTTAAAAAAGGCGTACAATTTGACTCTTGAAAATAGAAAAAATAGGACTAAAGAAGAGAGTATATTGTACGGAAGCTACAAACCTATTACGGTTGAAGCAGCTAGAATTTTAGCTGAAAAAAGCGGAGTGGCATTTACTTCATTTTCTCATACAGCGGCTCCAATGGCGGTGTTTGCAGAGGGGGTTGGAGCAAGTGAGTTTGATGGGGTGTATGATAACACTGAGTTGTATGAAAAATTGATAGAGGTTATATACTAAAAATAATGGACTATTGTATTAGAAAAATTAATACAATAGTCCATTTAAATTTATAAAAATTTTATTTCTAAAGTTTTACCCATACCTTCAGCAAGTCTTTTTAATGTTTTTAAAGAAGGATTTCCACTTCCATTTTCATATCTGCTTATATCAGCTTGATTAATTCCAGTTATTTCTGCTAGTTGCTTTTGGGTTATTCCAGTTTCTTTTCTAGATTCTAAGATAGCTCTTACAATCTGATATTCGGGTTCAAGAGAATCCCATTCCTTTTTGAATTTTGGATTTTTTAATTCTTTATTTAATGTTTCTCTAAAATTTTTAGACATTATTAATTCACCTCACGATTAAAATATTCATTTCTTCTGCTTAAGGCAAGATTAATTTCCTTTTGAGGAGTTTTTTGTGTTTTTTTGACAAATCCATTAGTTAAAATTATTTTTTTGCCTAAGACAAAGAAATATAAGATTCTTGTTATATCTGATTTAACTCTAGTTCTAATTTCAAAAATTCCATTCCCTAAAGATTTTGAATATGGCTCTCTTAACATATCTCCATGAGATGCTAATAATTCAAGATTTCTAAAAATTTTAGCTCTCATTTTAATATCTTGACTTAGAATAAATTCTTCTACTGGAAAACTTCCATCGTCTTTTTCAAAAAATTCTACTTCAAAATTATCCATTTTTCCTCCTGTGATATGTTATATATACCATATACAAAATTATATGTTATATATAACATATTGTCAAATTAGTTTATTTTTATCTTCTAAATATAATTATTGACAATAAATTTATTTTTATTAAAAAATTAATATATTATATGAGAAATTTTAGTGTGCTATAATTTTAGTAAATAAAATTAAGAGGTGAAAAAAATGGATATGTTAGAGATAATGAAAACACAACAAAAGTATTGTTCAGATCATAGAGATATGCCAAATGAATTACAGATAAAAGCAAAGAGTCTTTGTTGGGAATACAATCAGAGTAGACCTGATGAGTCAGAAAAGAGAGCCGAAATTCTTCAAAATCTTTTTGGAACTTGTTATCCACTTACATTTGTCGAGCCATCTTTTAGATGTGACTACGGGTTTAATATACACACTCATGGACTTACAATAATCAACTACAATTGCGTTATTTTAGATACATCGCCTGTAAATATTGGAAAGAATGCGTTTATTGCGCCTGGGGTTTGTTTAGCTTGTGCAGGTCATGCAATAGATGCTGAACAAAGAGCATATGGGATTGGTACATCTGCACCGATAACGATTGGGGATGATGTTTGGATTGGAGCAAATTCTACTGTTTGTGGAGGTGTTACTATAGGTAACGGGACCATTATAGGTGCTGGCAGCGTGGTAACGAAGGATATTCCAAGTGGAGTGATTGCTGTTGGAAATCCTTGTAGGGTGCTTAGAGAGATTACGGAAGAAGATAAGATGGAGCCATTAAAATTTTAAGTTATATTTTAAGTTTCGAGAGTATAATATAAGAAAAAACTTGAAACTTACGGACGGTGAAAAAAATGAAACTATTATTAGCAGAGGACGAAAAAGAATTATCAAAGGCATTAAAAGCTATTTTGGAAAGTAATAGATATTCTGTAGATGCGGTTTATGACGGAGAAGATGCAATCTACTACATGGAAAACAGTGAATATGATGCAGTTATTTTGGATATAATGATGCCAAAAGTGGACGGAATAACTGCTTTAAAAACTGTCAGAGGAAAAGGAATCGATGTACCTATAATAATGCTTACTGCAAAATCTGAAGTGGATGACAAGGTACTGGGATTGGATAGTGGTGCAAATGATTATCTAACAAAGCCGTTTTCAGCTAAGGAATTACTTGCTAGACTTAGAGTTTTAACTAGAAAAAAATCTGTAAGTAATACTTCAATAATAACTGTTGGTAACGTATCTTTGGATACAACAACATTTGAAATGTATTCTTCAAGTGGAAAATTTAGACTAACAAACAAAGAATATCAAATGATGGAGCTATTTATGAGAAATCCAAAACACATAGTGTCTACAGATCAATTTATAGAAAAAATATGGGGTTATGATAGCGACATGGAGAATAGTGTTGTGTGGGTATACATATCATACTTAAGAAAAAAACTAACATCATTAAAAGCTAATATAGCAATAAAGGCAAATAGAAATCTTGGATATTCACTTGAAAAGATTGAAAATGACAATAAATAGGTCGGAGAAGATTTAAAATGATTGGAAAACTAAGGAAAAAATTTATAGCGGTTTCGGTATTGTCTACATTTATAGTTTTATATGTAATAATGTCTGGAATACATATAATGAACTACAACAGAATAGAAAGAAATTCAGATAGAATGCTTAGTTTAATAGCTGAAAATGATGGGAAAATGCCTTTTGGAAAACCAAAATTTGAAATGGGAAAAAAAGATGATTTTGGCAAAAGGGACATGATAAAATTCTCGCCAGAAACTCCATACGAAACGAGATATTTCTCTGTCGTAATAGGAGCAAATGGTATTGTTGAAAGGTCTGATACGGGGAAAATAGCTGCTATAGATACAGAAAGTGCAGTACAGTATGCTAAGGAAATATATAATGGAAATAAAAGTAGCGGATTTGAAGGAAATTATAGATTTTTAGAATCTGAGAAAGATGGCAAAACAATAATAACATTTCTAGATTGTACAAGAGAATTAGAAGGATTTAGATCTTTCATTATAATAAGTATAATAGTATCTGCGTTGGGACTATTAGCTGTATCTGTATTGATTGTAATAGCGTCAAAGGTGATATTAAAACCAGTTGAAGAAAGTTATACAAAGCAGAAACAGTTTATCACTAATGCAGGTCACGAAATTAAAACTCCACTTACAATAATAGATGCTAATACAGAAGTAATAGAGATGATAAATGGAGAAAGTGAGTGGACAGAAAGTATAAAAAATCAGGTAAAAAGACTTTCATCTCTTACAGCAGACTTGATTTCTCTTTCTAGAATGGAGGAGGAAAGTCGGTTTGAGATGAATGATTTCCCTATATCTGATGTTGTAGAAGAAGAGTGTGATGTATTTAAGGGAATGGCAGAGATAAAAGGAAAAGAATTGACTTCAGAAATCGAAAAAAATCTTAGTTATAATGCTGATGAAAAAGCTATTAGGCAGCTTACATCAATTTTATTAGATAATGCAATAAAATATACAGACGAAAATGGAACTATAATTGTAAAACTAAGAAAATCAGGAAGAAAAATCAATCTATCTGTATATAACACAGTTGAAAGTATAACAAAAGAGGACACAGAGAGAATGTTTGAAAGATTTTATAGGGCAGATTTTTCAAGAAATTCAGAAACTGGTGGATATGGAATAGGGCTTTCAATAGCTAGTGCAATAGTTTCTGCCCATAAAGGAAAAATAAACGCTGAGACAGAGGATGGAAAATCCTTAAAAATAAATATAACAATTTAAGTTTAAGAGAGAAAAAATAGTGGATCTAGATAGATTCGCTATTTTTTTATTTTTAAAAACATTGAAAACAAGGCATTTTGATGAGGTAGTATAAAAAATAAAATAAATTTAAAAACTTTTAAGTTTGTTTAAGGTTCGCTGAATATACTATATCCATAAAATAAAAGAAAGGAGGAAAATAGATGAGTGAATATCAGCATATATTTAAAAGATATGAGATGAAATTTCTCTTAAATAGAGAACAAAAGGAAAGACTAAAAAAACTGATGTTAAATTATATGGAGGAAGATTATTATGGAAGAAGCACCATACGAAGTCTATACTTCGATACTCCAACATATAGAATTATAAGGGCATCTATCGAAAAACCAGTATACAGAGAAAAATTGAGAATAAGGAGCTACAAAAAGGCAGAACACGACGATGAAATATTTGTAGAGTTAAAGAAAAAATATAAAAAAGTTGTGTACAAAAGAAGAATAAATATGACAGAACAAGAGGCTATGAACTATATCTGTTGTAGAAACGACAAAGATATTGAAAAATCTCAGATAAAAAATGAGATAGACTACTTCTTAGACTACTACAAAGATATCAGACCATCAGTACTGATAACATACGACAGAGAGGCATTCTATGAAGTTGGAAACAGGGATTTTAGAGTGACATTTGACGAAAATATACTTTGGAGGAAAGAAGACTTATCTCTATGTAGTGAAATATACGGAGATGCACTATTAGATGAAGGATATACATTGATGGAAGTAAAGACAATTGGAGGAATTCCAGTTTGGATGACAGACTTTCTAACAGAAGAAAAAATATACAAGGCTACTTTTTCAAAATACGGATTTGCATATAGAAGAATATTTGGAGAAAAGAAGGTAGCCTAAAAATTGGGATTATGTAACTAAAAAATGACTATAAAAACTAGGGATATAAAGATTGTAAAATAAATTTGAATGATAAAAACTAAAAAAGGGGAAGATATATGAACATATTATTTACAGGGATATTTAGCAGTGGGGTAACGGAAACTCTAGCTGTATCAAAATTTTTAATTTGCATAGGTGCATCGATAGTAATAGGGATTATACTAACTTTGGCTTATATGTACAAAACAAAATATACTAAAAGCTTTGCAGCCACATTAGCAATACTACCAACAGTGGTGTGTGTGATAATTATGATGGTAAATGGCAATGTAGGTGCAGGGGTTGCAGTAGCAGGGGCGTTCAGTTTGGTAAGATTTAGATCTGTTCCAGGTACTGCAAAAGAAATTGGAGCGATATTTATAGCAATGGGTGTTGGGCTAATAACAGGAATGGGATACATAGGATTTGCATTTCTGTTCTCAGTAATAATAGGTGCAGTTGAAATGATATACTCGTCTATTGAATTTGGAAATACAAAAAATGAGAAGTACAAAACAATTACAATAACAATACCAGAGGATTTAGACTACCCAGGAGTTTTTGGTGGGATATTTAAAGAATATACAGATGAATATGAATTGGTACAGGTAAAGACAACTAACATGGGAAGCTTATTTAGACTTACATACGATATAAGCATGAAAAAGGGAATGTCTGAAAAAGAATTTATGGATAAATTAAGATGCAGAAATGGAAATCTAGAAATATGTATGTCAAAACAGGTGACTACAATAGGGGAACTGTAGGCATATTAAAGGGGGGATGACTATGAATAAGAAACTAATGTCGCTATTAACAGCAGGTGCGATAGTAGTTTCTCTTTCCGGATGCACTAATAGCACAGCGGATTCTAAAGAGAAAACCAAAACAACAGTAGCAACTGCAAGTGAAATAAATGTATCTGAGATGTTTACCGACAGCGATAAAGAAGTAGGTTACGATGAAGAAAATTCAACAAAAATAGAATTGAATAAAACTAAGGCAACATCAAATTCTAATGATGTTTCAATAGATGGTACTACAGTTACGATAAAAAATGAAGGCACATATATTGTAAGTGGAGAGTTAGAAAATGGGAAGATAGTAGTCGACTCAGAAAAAACTGACAAACTACAAATAGTACTAAATGGGGTAAATATATCTTGTGAAGGTTCTGCTCCAATATATGTAAAACAAGCAGATAAGGTATTTGTAACATTGGCCAACGATACTACAAATACACTTACATCTACAGGGGAATATAAAACCAGTGAAGATAATGTCGATGCAACAATATTTTCAAAGGACGATCTGACATTAAATGGAACAGGAACATTGACAGTAAAAAGCGAATCTGGTCATGGTATTGTATCTAAAGATGATTTAGTGGTAACTAGTGGAACATATAGTATAAATGCAGCATCACATGGACTATCAGCTAACGATAGTATAAGAATTGCAGATGGAAAATTTAGCATAACATCTGGAAAAGATGGACTTCACTCAGAAAATACAGATGATACAAAACAGGGATATATATATGTAGCAGATGGAGAATTTAAAATAACAGCAGGATATGATGCACTAGATGCCAGCAGTGCAATACAGGCAGATGGAGGAAAATTTGATGTGACAACAGGCGGAGGAAGTTCAAAGGCAGCTTCAAAACATGGAGGTGCTCCTGAAGGAGAAAAATCATCTGGAGAACATCCTAAAATACCAAGTGGAGGTGGGGAAAAACCAACAGGTGAGCCACCAACAGATATGCAAAATGGAGAAAAACCAACAGGAAATCCTCCATCAGGCCGTGAAAATGGAGAGCCTCCAGCAAAACCAGATGTAGAATCTTCTCAGCAGAATAGCACAAGTGAAAGTGGAAATACTACAAAAGAAAATACTAGCAATAAAAGTGAGAATACTAATACAACGGAAAATACAAGTACTGAAGAAAGTACAAATAGTATGAAGGGATTAAAAGCGGAAACAAATCTTGTTTTAAACGGAGGTACATACAATATAGATTCTTGTGATGACTCAATTCATTCAAACAAGATAGTTACGATAACAAATGGTACATACAGTATAAAATCAGGAGATGATGCTGTTCATGCTGAAGAAACAACAAAAATAACTAACGGAAATATAAATGTAACCAAGAGTTATGAAGGGATAGAAGGTTTAGATATAGAGTTAAAAGGTGGAAAAATAACTATTGTAGCTGACGATGATGGTATAAATGCAGCTGGTGGAAATGATGATAGTGGAACAGTAGAGCCTTTTGAAAATAAAGGTGGAATGAATGAAGCAACAAATGGAAGCATAACTATTTCTGGTGGGACAATAGATATCAATGCATCTGGAGATGGAATAGATGCAAATGGAAATCTAACTGTAACAGGTGGAACAACTTATGTTTCAGGATCTGAAAATGGTGGAAACTCAGCCCTAGATTATTCTGGAGAGGCAAAGATAACAGGTGGTACATTTGTAGCTGTAGGAATGTCAGAGATGAGTCAGAACTTTGGTGACGAATCTACACAAGGTGTGATTATGATAAATAAGGATAATACTCAGAAGAAGGGTGCGAAGATCAGCTTGAAAGATAGTAATGGAGAAGAGCTAGTTTCGTATACTTCTAAGAAGTCTTTCAATTCTGTGCTTGTTAGTTGTAAGGGAATTGAGAAGGGAAGTAGTTATACTATGAGTATTGGAGATGAAGACAGTGCAGTTCAGATGAGTTCTCTTGTGTATTCTGAGGGAACAAAGTCTAGAACGATGAAATAAATCCTCAATCAAACATACTAAACTGGGAAAACAGAGTCTAGAGATAGACTCTGTTTTCTTTTTTTGTGTGGAAAGTTATTAATATACAAATTATTGATCATTATGATTTTAAATGATATAATAATTATAAATAAGAGCCCTATAGTGTAATTACTATGATTTTTAAGAATTACTTAAAGATGCTTTTCTTATTAAGATACAATAAGAGTATAATTTTTTATAAGTTGGCTTAATTTTATATTTAAATTAGGTGTTATTATTTATTGACAGGGGCTCTTATTATAAATAATGAGGAGAAATTTTATGGAAGAAAAAATTGATGATTTAAAACAAAAAATATGGATTACTAGAAAATCTAGAATAAATGCAGAAAAGAGATTAATAAATCAAGAAAAATTAATACAATATTTAAATATATGGTATGCAATTATTTTAAGTGGAATTTCATTATATAGTTTAGTGTATGATGTTAGTAAAAATATCTCAATAATATCAGTAATTCTTTCATTTGGAATAACTATATCTTTAATTTATTTTAGCAATCAAAATTGGAGTATAAGGGCAGAAAATATGAAAAGGAATTATATCAATTTGCAAAGTATATATCTTGAATTGGATTCTGAAGAAGATATAGATAATAAAAAACTAAAAGAGTTTCAAAATAAGTATATAGAAATTTTAAATAGTTGTGAAAATCATAAAGAGATAGACTATTATGAGGTAATGAAGGATAAGGATAAAAAAATATATTTTGAATATATTTTTTTAAAAATAATTCAATTTTTACTAATTACTTTATATTTTTTATTGCCAATAATAATAATAATTTTCTTGAGGGGATAAAAATGAGTAATGATTATTTTAGAAGTATATATAAAAAAGAAAATATATTAATATATTATAATGAAAAAATGAAAAAAAATTCAGCAATTGGATTAGATAAGATAAGTTCTCGTAGATTTAGAGAAAATTTAAAAGAAAATATTGATATTATAAACAGAAAAGTTATTAATAATACATATAAATTTACAAAATATAGACAAGTATTAATTTCTAAAGGAGAAGAAAAGCCACCGAGAGTTATATCCATACCAACAATAAGAGATAGCTTAGTTCTAGGTATATTAAATGAATTCTTACGAAAGAAGTATGGTGAATCATCTATATCAAAAAGACCGCAATTAATAATAAATGATATTATAAAAGCAATTAATGAGAAGGATAATTTTAATGATAGAAAATATGATACTTTTATAAAAATAGATATTAAAAGTTATTATAAATCAATAAATCATCAAATATTAAAGAATGAATTTATGAATAAAATTGATACTATTGATATAATAGATTTCATTTTTTTAGCTATAAATACAGAAACAATATCCATACCAGTAAGAAGTAAACAAAATAAAAAAAGAAATAGAATAAAAGAAAATGGTATACCAGAAGGTTTATCTATTTCAAATTCAATCGCAAATATATATTTGAAAAATATAGATGAAAAATATATAAATGAACCAGATTTTAAATATTTTAGATATGTAGATGATATATTAATTTTGTGTAAGCATGACGAGAGAATAAATATTTATGAAAATATAAAACAGGATTTATTGAGCTTGAAGTTGGAAACTAATGAAAAAGAAGATTCAGGAAGTTTATCAAATGGATTTGATTATCTAGGATACAGAATAAGTTCAGATAAAATAACTGTAAGAGAATCTAGTATTTTAAGATTAGAACAGAATTTGGAAAAGCTATTTGTCGAATATAAGAGAAGTAAGGAAAAAAATATAAAATTATTAGAGTTTAAATTAAATCTGAGAATCACAGGTTTTATATATAAAAATATGAAATATGGATGGATGTTTTTCTTTTCTCAAATGGATGATAAAACATTACTATCTAAATTAGATTGGTTAGTAAAAAAATTATCTAAAAGATATAAATTAGATGGTATTATGGATTTAAAAAAATTTAAAAGAACAAAATATGAAATAGATTATAAAATGCATAAAAGTAAATATATAAAAAATTTTGATAAATATGATATAAATGATAAAAAAGAATTAATTGAAATGATTTACAAACAAACAATAATTTCTAATAAAGAAGAAGATATTAATGAAATATTTGAAAGAATAATATATGAGGAAATAAAAGATTTAGAAAAAGATATACAACCATTTTCTTAAATATTTGTACCACTTTTTTTGATAATTGTTAAACTTTTGTTGATCTTTAGGAGCTATTGTGCTATAATAAGATCTGAAATGAGGACAAGAAAGGTGCGTAAAACAATGAAAAAGACAGTATGTGAGTTATTTGCCGGGGTTGGAGGATTCAGACTTGGTTTAAACAGAGCAGCAGACGATTGGGATTTTGTTTGGGCAGACCAATGGGAACCAAGCAGAAAATTACAACATGCGTTCAACTGCTACTGTAAAAACTTTGGAGACACCGAAAACCATATAAATATTGATATATCACAAATTGATAAAAAAACTATCCCAGACCATAATCTTTTAGTAGGTGGATTTCCTTGTCAGGATTATTCTGTTGCTAGAACACTATCTGGAAATACAGGAATACAAGGAAAAAAGGGTGTATTATGGTGGGAAATTAGAGAAGTCTTAAAAGAAAAAAGACCAGCTTTTGTGCTATTAGAAAACGTAGATAGATTACTAAAATCACCTTCTACTCAGAGGGGAAGAGATTTTGGTATAATGTTAGCTTCATTCAAAGAATTTGGATACAATGTTGAATGGAGGGTTATAAATGCTGCCGAGTATGGTGGAACACAGAGAAGAAGAAGAACATTTATATTTGCATATAATGAAACAACTAATTATGCAAAAGAAATGGAAGAATTTTCACCATTAGAAAGAATAAATGAAAAAGGATTCTTTGCTAATGGATTCCACATTGAAAGAGTAGAGAAGTTAAATGAAACAGAAGTAGAAGGCGATTTAGTGGATGTATCTGAGTCATTTAAATTTGAATTTAAAAACTCTGGATGCTTAATAGGAAATAAAGTTTATACATCAGAGGTTACGCCTATATATGAAGAACCAATACCACTGAGAGAACTTCTTGAAAAAGATGTGGATGAGAAGTATTATTTAGGTGATAAATTAGAGAAATGGGAATACCTAAAAGGAGCTAAAAAAATAGAAAGAGTTAGCAAAACTGGTCACAAGTATATTTTTAGTGAAGGACCAGTAGGATTCCCTGATGATATAGATAAACCAGCTAGAACTATGCTTACAAGTGAGTCTAGTGTAAATAGAAGTACTCATGTTGTCAGAGATCCGCAGACAGGAAGGCTTAGACTAATAACTCCAGTAGAAGCTGAAAGAATAAATGGATTTGATGATAACTGGACTAAAACAGAAAAAATGCCAGAGAAATTTAGATATTTCTGTATGGGTAATGCCTTAGTTGTTCCAATGGTAACAAGAATGGGAAAAATATTAAATAAAATTTTTGATAATGAAAAGTAAAAAAGTACTGTTGTAAAAATGATTTAAAATTACATTTTACAACAGTACTTTTTTTATGAACTAAGAGAAAAATAATTATAGAAAAAATATATAAATATATAGAAATAAACTATTTTTTTAAAGAAGGGAAAAATGATAGTATAAGAGTTGGGAAAATATATATTAATTAAAGTTTAATATAAAAAAAGAAATAAAAAAATTAATTAATAAAATAAAATAAGATTTATACAAAATAATATTAATGTAAACTAAGGAGATAGGAAATGAAACGAGGAAAAAAAATAGTATTAATATCTCACTGTATATTAAATGTTAATGCAAAAGTCGAAGGAATAGCAAACTATTCTTCAGGACTAAAAGAGGTAATTTGTACACTTATAGAAAACGATTTCGGAATAATACAGCTTCCTTGTATAGAACAAGCTATGGGAGGTATAAACAGATGGGGACAGGTTAAGGAGCAGTTAGATTTCCCTAGCTTTAGAGATAAATGCAAAGAAATGCTTATACCTGTAATAAATCAAGTAGAGGACTTTTATAAAAATGGATATGAAATATCTGCAGTAATAGGTGTAGATGGGAGTCCTACTTGTGGTGTAAGCAAAACTTGTAGTGGAAAATGGAATGGCGAAATATGTGGTCAAAATAATATAGAAGAAAAGATAGCTACACTAAAAGAGATTGAATCATCAGGAGTTATGATGGAGGAATTAAAGATATTATTAGAATTAAAAGGAATTGATGTTAGATTTTTTGGGATTAATGAGTCAAATCCTCAAAATGGTATAAATACTATTTTGGAGAATATATGTAAAAAAAATTAATTATTTAGGAGGGCTTTTTATTATGAAATTAAAAAAAGCATTAGGTTTAATAATGGCATGTACAATGGCATTAACTGTATTTACTGGATGCGGTAATACAAAAGAAGAAAGTAAAAATGAAACAACACAGGAAGCAACAGATACTTCTTGGGAAGATTTAAAATCTAAAGGAACATTAAAAATAGGGATGTGTCCTGAATATCCACCATTTGAATCTATAAATGATTCAGGAGAAATAGAAGGGTTTGATGTTGATTTAGCAACAGCTATAGGAGAAGAAATGGGTATAAAGGTTGAATTTGCTAATATACCATGGGAAGGACTTATATCAGGACTTAATAATAGTGAATTTGACATGATAATGTCAGCAATGTCTCCAGAAGAAGCATCTGCAGCTAAGGATTCAGTAGAAGTAAGTGATGATTATTATGATATAAGTACAGTTATGGCTGTTAGATCAGACGATGATAGTATAAAGTCTAAAGAAGATTTAGCAGGAAAAACAATTGGTTATCAGACAGGAAGCTCTTCAGAACAGGTAGCTGCTAAATTAAAAGATATGGGTATAGAAGTTAAAGCTGAAAATCCATATAATAGAAATTCAGATGCATTTGCAGACCTTGAAAATGGTAGAATAGATGCAGTTATAGTTTCATTCCCATATGCTGTAACACAGTCAAAAGAAGATAAAAACTTTAAAGTTGTAAACGATGCTATAGATAAAACAAGTGTTGTAGCAGTAGTTAAAAAAGGATCTAAATCAATAATAGAAGAATACAATAAAGCTTTAAAAACTGTAAGAGATAGTGGAAAATATAAAGAAATAGAAAGTAAATGGCTTTCAGTAGAATAGTAGTGATATAAAATGATGAATTTAGACTTTTCAATATTATTACCATTTACAAACTTAGTTTGGGAAGCAGCAGAAATAACTATAAAAATAGGAGTTTTATCCTTTGTATTAGCATTAGTACTTGCTATAATAGTAGGTTCATTAAGAGCTGCTAATATACCTAAAGTTTTAAAATTAATATTATCTGTATATGTTGAGTTTTTTAGAGGAACACCATTAATGGTACAACTATTTATATTCTACTATGGATTACCATCTTTTGGAATGAAAGTAGACCCTATATTAGCATCTGTTTTAACTATGGGGTTAAATAGTGGTGCTTATTTATCAGAAGTTGTAAGAGCTGCTGTTTTATCAGTTGATAGAGGACAGTATGATGCGGCTGCAGTTTTAGGTTATAATCATATACAAACAACTGTACATATAGTATTACCTCAGGCATTCAGAATTGCTGTACCAACATTTATGAATGGATTTTCTTCTATAGTAAAAGAGACTTCTTTAGTATCTGTACTTCCTATAATAGAACTTACTAAATTAGGAAACCAAGTTTATGCAAAAACATATCATCCATTTGAAGTGTATATATCTTTAGCTATAATTTACTTTATAATGACATATACAGTTACATTTTTAGCTAAATGGATAGAAAGGAGATTATCAATATGGATAGATTAATAGAAATAGATAATGTCCGTAAGTCATATGGAGAAAACCAAGTACTTAATGGGATTAGTATGGATGTTAAAAAGGGAGAAGTAATTGCAATTATAGGAGCAAGTGGATGTGGAAAAAGTACATTAGTTAAATGTATTTCAGGATTAGAAAATATACAAGATGGAACTATAACTATAGATGGAAAAGAAGTTAAAAGTGTTAAAGATACCGCAGGAAATGTAGGTATGGTTTTTCAAAGTTTTAATTTATTTCCACACTATACTGTTCTTGAAAATGTATCAAAACCATTAATGACAATAAAAAAAGTTAGTAAGTCTGAAGCGGAAAAAAAAGGATATGAACTGTTAAGTAAGGTTCAGCTAGAAAAACAATCTAGTCAATATCCATCAACTTTATCAGGTGGACAAAAGCAAAGAGTTGCTATAGCTAGAGCTTTAGCTATGAATCCAAAGATAATGATTTTTGATGAACCGACTTCAGCGTTAGATCCGGAGCTTTCTAGAGAAGTATTTAAGAGTATAAAAGATTTAGCAAAAGATGGTCAAACTATGTTGATTGTAACGCATGAAATAAATGCTATTAAAAATTTTGCTACAAGAGTGATATTCTTAAAAGATGGAAATATAGAAGCACAGGGAAGTATAGATGAAATATTCGAAGAAGGTAGAAATAAAAATTTAGATAAATTTATCAGAATGGTAGATTTTGAAGATTTAGATGATTAAAATAAAAATGCTGTTGTATAAATTTGTGTACAACAGCATTTTTTTATTTGAATTTGAAATATTTATTCGGTATAGTTTATTCAAAAAATCTATCTTCTAATTGAGATAATACGTATGTATTATTTAACCAGAAACATTGTTTGGTATAAGTATCTCCTGAAGGAAGAACATCGGGTTTAGTGTCCTTTGTACTATGAGGTCTAACATGAGATACTCTATTTTCACTTGCTTTAGGGAAATTAGTTCTAACTCTTTTACCTTTATTAGTAGTGTCTATTATATTGTTATCTAAAATAACTTGCTTGGTTTTTTCAAATACAGATTTAACATCTACATTTAAATCTTCATAAGGTATATTCCAAAATTGACAACCTTTAAGTATATATTTTTTATTCTCAATTTCCTTAAATACTACAAATAGAAATTTTGTTTCACTTAATTCTCTGTAAAAATCAGATTCATCCCATTCCTGTTCTGCAATATCCATAAACTTAAATGCAGGGAAAGACATACTTTCTTTGATTTTATTATCCTTATTTAATCTAATAGTTTTAATCTTTATATTAGCTTTTTCAAATTCAGCAGCATGATTTCCTTTTATGCCTAAGAGAGCATATACAATATTGGCTTTAGAACTTTTTGCTTTAGCTCCAACTTTAAAGTAGTCAAATAATTCGTCGACATCTCTATCTTTATATTCATTTATTCTATCTACAACATACTGCTCAAAGGTAGTATTAATAAGTCTATCTTTAATTATGTTATTATCAGTATTGATAGTTACATTAGGTTTATAAGTATCTATTCCTTGAGAAATATAGTCCCTGAGTATATAAGTCATGTAAGAGTTTTTAAAGGCAAAAGCTCTTGGTTTGGCAGGAATATCACTAAAAGGTTGGCTTCTTCTATTTTCTGAAGTTGCTGCTTTTGGAGCAGCTTCAAGGTATAGAGTGTCAGAGCCAGATAATTCGTGAGCTTTACCAGCTTTTACTTTATTTACTATTGTATTAAAGTCATTTTCTATTATATCTAAATCAGCTTCTGGTGGAGTAAATAAAGATGCAAAATCAATTTTAAAATCTAATCTATTTTTAACGTCTTTTTCGTATAAGTAGTAGATTAAAAGTATTAGATGAGCCTTATTCCAAAAGTGACTATCGTAAAAAGTTTCATCAACTACTGTATGATAGTCAATCATATTTACAACTAATCTTTCTTTAGCTGATATTTGTCCATTTTTCAATTTTTTATATGGTGTTACCTTTAATTCAACACCAGCTTTGTCAAAATCTGGAGTTGGATCTGAATTAGCTTTATAATGGAAATGACATTCTTCTATTAACTCACCAAGACCACCTTTTCTCTTCTTATTTTCGTGAGATACTGCATATTCTGAACTATCTTCACTTACTAAAGTATTAATATTTTTCTCGTTTTCTTGTATAACATCATTGAAAGTTTTTCCAATTAATTTTTTTGCATAAGATTCTATGCTTAGAGGATTTGTTTCATCGTATAAATTGTTCATATGAATCACCATCTTTAATATAAATTAAAATTAAACTATTTATATATTATATCACATAAATAAAAATTGAAAGAAAAGAATAAGCATAATATTTCTAGATTAAACAACAAAAAAATAGTATAAAATTATGTTATTATAAGTATATAACTTTATATGTAAATAATACAGAATATGAATAATTAAAAAATAGTACAAAATATAAATGCCTTGTTTATATATTGAAAAGTAAACAGCAAGGGAATTTTGAAAAGAATAATTTTAATAAAGGAGAGAATAATGATATTAAGTAATTATCTTAAAAAAGTTGAAGAAGAGGTTGATAGTTTAATAGAAAGGCATAAAAAAGTTACAAATACTAATTGCTTAATTGCATTTAGAGGTGAAAATAAAGATTATGAAGAAACAAAATTAATGCCTTCGCTATTTCGTAATGAAAACTATATAGAAAAAGAGAAATATTTATTTGAACTTTTAGATGACTATGGGTTTATTCAACCAAATCAAAAGAGAAATATTGAAAAAGCTATAGAAGCTCAACATTATATTGCTATAAGTAGAATGTTAGATATAACTTTTAATTTATTTGTTGCAATATTTTTTGCTTGCAAGGGAAACGAGAATGAGAATGGAATTATATATATTTTCTGTTTTCCAGAACATTATTCACCACACTCACAATATATAGAAGAATTTTATACTCATATTTTGAATGATAAAAATATTTCTTATTCAAGCAATTTTAAAGTAATTTCACATAGTCATTCTAATAATAGAATAAAAGCCCAAAATGGAGGATTTATATTTTTTACAGGAAAAGAATTCAGACCAATTCCAAATGTATATTATAAAAAAGTAATAATAGAAAAAAATGATAAACGAAAAATATTTAAAGAACTAGACTTGATTTTTAATATGAATGAATCAACAATTTTTCCGGAAAAAGAAAAAATAATTCAAGTAGTTAAGCAAAAGTTTGAGCAAGGAGTATATAAGAAACGATTAATTACTATAGAAGGAGAAGTAGATTCATATTTTGAAAGAATTGATTATGAATTAAGTATGAATTGTTATGGAGATAATATTGATTTATTAAGATACTTGCGAAAGGAAAAAAGTGATTTACTATATTATATAAGTCAAAATTATTGCAATAGTATAGACAATAATATATCTGACAATCATATGTTAGAGAAAGAATTAATAAAAAAAATCGAGAATTCATTTAATTTCTTATTATTAAAGTATAGGAGGATATAAAGATGAGAGATTTTATAAATGAAATAATTGAAAAATTTCAAATAGATATAGAAAGTATTATTCAATTTCCAAAAGGAAGTCAAAGAAGTTGGCTTATTGAAGGAGAGGAAAAAAATGGAATAGAGAAAAAATTATTAGTTTATGATTGTTCTGGTGGAAAAAATAAATTTGATTATTATGAGTATACTAAAAATATAGAAGAAAAAGGTGAAATATTTCAATTAATAATGATATTTGATAATTGGGATAGTGAATGGAAAATTATGAAAGATGCGTATAAAAAATTAAAAAATTCTAAGGATAGGAAAGATTTATTGTATTTATTTGATAATAAAATTTCATATTATATTGATTTAAGTAACTCACTAAAAATAGAAGTTGATGAACAAGGAGAAAATTATCTAGAGTATTACAATTATGATAATGATGAGAATATAATAAGTTTAAAGGGAAGAGTTTATAATATTTCATTCAAGGAACTGAAAAAAATTTTTAATGTAACAGGTAAAGAACTTTTCAGAGAAAATGTAAGATATGGTTTGAAAAAAAATTCTCTTGGAAATTCATTGCAATTAAAATTTAAGGAATATATAAAAATTGGTGCATATATGAAATGGAATGAAGAAAATAAAGATTGTGATGATGAAAAAATAAAACAAGTATTCGAAATTGATAATGATTATAAAATAAGAAGTCCTAGAAACTTTTGGTTTTATCATAATGGAATTACAATATATGGGAAAGATGCATTTGACTTTAGTGGAAAATATGTAAGGGTGAATCCCAAAAATATAAGTGTTATAAATGGCGCCCAAACATTAACCAATTTTTTTGAGTGTACAAAATCATTGCCAGAAGAATTTAATAATATATGTGAAAATATTATTGATGATGAGGGTTTGAAGTTAGAATTAAAAAAACATATGGAATTATTTATATTAGAAGTAAAAGATATTATGAAAGTAAAAACTATTTTTATTGAAGGTAAAAAAGAATACTTACAACCTATCACTTGTGGTTTAAATACTCAAATTCCAATTAAAGAATCAGATATTTTAGCTATTTCTGATGATGTTAAGACAATTAATAAATATCTTCTAAAAAGAAATATGAAAATTGTAAAAGATGGCGAAAACTTGAATGTTGAAAAAATGTTTTCTGTAGTAGAATTTATTAAATATTATTTAATGATAAAAAATAAGCCAGGTGAAAGTAAAAATTTAAATCGTAAAGATATAAACAAATATTTAGTTGAAGCAAAAGAAGAATTTGAAAATGCTAAATATATTAATCAATTATTAGAAGCATTAATAAAAATAAATCGTATTGAATGCTGGTGGATTGAATCTAAAAAAATGAGAAATGAAATGTATAATAAAGAATCTGAAAAAAAATATTCAAAATATGGTAAAAATTATTTTTCTAGCTTTATGCTAAAACAGGATATAGATTTTTTAGATGATGAGTCACTTATTCAATTTTATGATATTTTTATAAAAACTTTTATGGAAATAAGTAGTTCTCCAGATTTATCTGAATTTAAAAATGATAAACTATTTGAAAAGTATTTAGAAGAAATTAATAAGAATAAATCAAAAGCAACACAATTATTTATAGATGATTATGATGATTTAAAAAAATATTTAAATTCTAATAAAAAATCACAATATACTCTTCAAAAGAGTATTCGTGAGTATTTAACTTTAAAAAATAAGGATATTTCAAAATTTATTTTTAGAGTAGTTTCAAGAAGTAATAACAAAGTTAATGAGGCATTTTCATTTCCAAATACTACTTTTAGTGATATATATCAAAATCAAAATATTGATGAGGGAAAAATATATACGGAGTTTAAAAATTCTCAATTCTATAAAGATATAAAAAAAATATTTCCAGTATTTATAATTGATTGGGAAAAAAAGAATAATGAAAAAATTATAAAAAATATAGGTTTAATAGAAGAATTTAGTTTTAAATCTCTAGAAGAAGAAGCTAAAAATGTATATGATAAAACAATAGAGGCTTTTAAAGAAGGTGATGAAACAAAATTTCCAAAAATGAGTGATAAATTATCATTTCATGTTAGACCAAAGGCTATTAACTCAGATGATACATTTGAATTTACAAATGGTATAGAAATTACAAAAAGAACATTTTGGGCAAATAAAGAAACAATGAATAAGTTAATAGATGAAATGTACAAAAATAGTTAGTAAAATATTTTAAATACATAATTATAATATAAAGATTTGTAGGTAAGATAATGTATTAAAACCTATAAAGTAATCTAAATATAAAAATTCTTTATGAGGTCCCAATTTGTTAAACTTTTGAAATATAGTTATTTCACAAAAGTTCAACAAATTGGGACTTCATCATATTTTTGAGTCATAAGTTGAATTTCTCTAACCTTCATTCCCATATCATTTCCAGAAAAACTATTCCAATCAGCTAAAACAACAATTTCATCTCCTGATTCAAAATCATCTAATGATAATCTTTTTAAATAGTCTGATGCAAATTCAGCATAAATTAAATCAGCATTAGAACAATCTAAATATCTGGGAGAACCAAAATCATTTCCATTATCTACTGATTCAGTATATAGTCTATTATTACTTGAATCAATTTTTGTGACGACTGCATTAAAAGAGATTGAATCAGAAGAATTTGAATTATCCTTTGTACAAGAAGTTGCTCCTAAAGATAAAGAAAGAGTAAACAATATTAAAATTAATTTATTTAAAAATAATTTATTAAAAATTTTTATTCAAAAATCCTCCTAAAATTCCTATTTAACTAAATATATAACATAAAATGAGAAAAATAACATTAAAATCATTAAAAAAGATAATTATTATCGTTGTTAAATAGTATAATATAAGATAGGAAAATTATACGTTGAAAGGAGTGAAATTTTTGAAAGGAAAAATAATGTTTCAAGGAACTGCATCCAATGTAGGAAAGAGTATAATCGCTGCAGGTATGTGCAGAATTTTTGCTCAGGACGGATACAAAGTAGCTCCTTTTAAACCACAGAACATGGCACTAAACTCTTTCATAACAGATGAAGGACTAGAGATGGGAAGAGCTCAGGTATTTCAGGCAGAAGCAGCAGGGATAAAGCCAAAAGCAGACATGAATCCAATTCTATTAAAGCCATGCGGAAATCATAGAAGTCAGGTGATTGTTAGAGGAAAAGTTGTTGGAGAGATGCATTCCTCTGAATATCATGAATATAAATTAGAGTTAGTAGATATTTTAAAGGACACATTTTCTGATTTAGAAAATGAGTATGACGTAATTGTTATGGAAGGGGCAGGAAGTTGTGCCGAGATAAATTTAAAAGAAAGAGATATCTCAAATATGGGAATGGCACAAATAGCCGATGCTCCAGTTGTTTTGGTATCTGATATAGATCGAGGTGGAGTATTTGCCTCTATTGTAGGTACACTTGCACTTTTAACTGAGGACGAGAGAAAAAGAGTGAAAGGTGTAATTATCAATAAATTTAGAGGAAAAAAAGAGTACTTTGCTGAAGGTGTGAAGATGCTTGAGGATATCATACATATACCTGTTTTGGGAGTTGTTCCGTACTCTGATATTAAGATTGAGGACGAGGACAGTGTAACTACTAGATTTAAAAAGGCAACAAAGAAAAACGATATAAATATCGAAATAGTTAGGACTCCACATATGTCAAACTTTACAGATTTCAATATCTTTGAAACACAGAGTGATGTAAGTCTTAGATATGTTGATTTTGGTGAGTCTATTGGAAATCCAGATATGTTAATCATACCAGGGACTAAGAGTACAGTAGATGATTTAAAATATCTAAGAGAAACTGGACTTGAGGAGCAGATAAAGGAATGTGCTAGAAGAGGAAAGTTAGTATTTGGAATCTGTGGTGGATATCAGATGCTAGGCAAAAAAATCGTCGATAAATATGGTGTTGAAAGTGATGATTTAGAGGTAGAAGGAATAGGACTTTTAAATACTGTAACTGAATTTGAAAAAGAAAAAACTACTGTGCAGACAGAGAGGGTTATTTCTGATAGTGTGCAAGGATATTTAAATGATGTAGCAGGAAAAAAAGTTAAAGGATATGAGATACATATGGGAACTACAACAAAACTAGATGAATGTGTAGACGAAATATTTGCGAGTGAGCCTACAGGTTTAATAGATAAAAATATTGAGAACTGTTTAATAGGATGCTCAAATTCAGAAGGAAATGTTGTAGGTACGTACTTACATGGAATTTTTGATGAGATAGACTTTACTAGAACTCTTCTAAACACAATAAGAGCTAAGAAGGGACTAGAACCTGTAGCTAGTGAAGTAGAATCATTTAAAGAGTTTAAAAATAGAGAATATGACAGACTTGCGGATATGCTAAGAGAAAACCTAGACATGGAAAAAATATACGAAATAGTTGAAAATTCAAGCAAGTAAATAGTTAATGCTATTAATTAATAGGAGATTTGATAAATGAAAAAGATTATGATTGCAGGGACTTCAAGTGGAGTTGGAAAGACTACAATTTCGCTTGGGATTATGCGGGCACTTACAAAGAGAAATCTAAAGGTGCAGCCATACAAGGTTGGGCCTGATTATATAGATCCGTCTTTTCACACATTTATAACTTGTAGAGATTCTAGAAATCTAGACTCTTATATGTTAGACGATGAAAAGATTAAATACATAGTAAATACTGCATCAAAGGATGCTGATATTTCTGTGATAGAAGGTGTTATGGGGCTTTATGATGGATTTGGAACTGATATAGATAACTGTAGCAGTTCTTACACGTCAAAGATTACCAAAACTCCAGTAATACTAGTTATAAATGGTAAGGCAATGGCTGCATCTGCTGCAGCAACAGTACTTGGTTATTTAAACTTAGATAAAGATGTAAATATCATAGGTGTTATTGCAAATAACGTAAAAACTGAAAGCCACTTCAACATAATAAAAGAATCTATAAAAAAATACTGTGGACTAGAAGTTTTTGGATACTTCCCACTAAATAATAAATTTGCACTTGAGTCAAGACATCTAGGGCTTGTTCCAATGGATGAGGTTGAAAAATTATCTGAGAAATTCTCATCACTTGCGGATGAAATTGAAAAGTATATAGATGTAGATAGAATTATAGAATTATCAGAGAGCGAAGAGGTTGTCAGCAAATTTGACTTAGCTGAGGAAATGGAAAAGAAGAATTTATTTGAATTAGCTAAGGGAAAAACTGTTGCGATTGCATATGATAAGGCATTTAACTTCTACTATAGAGAAAATATAGAGATTTTTGAAAAACTTGGAATAGACATAAAATACTTTAGTCCTCTTGAGGATGTAGATGTTCCGACGTGTGACTTTGTCTACATTGGTGGCGGATTCCCAGAAATTTTTGCTGAGGAATTAGAGAAAAATGAGTCTATAAGAAAATCAATATTTGACTTGTACGAAAACAATACTCCAATATATGCAGAATGTGGAGGACTTATGTATTTAGGAAAATCTATTATAGATAAGTCTGGAGTTGAAAGAAGTATGGTTGGGATTTTTGAAGGTGTCAGTGAAATGACTCCTAGACTTAGAAGATTTGGATATTGTGAAGGAAAAGCCATAGAAAAGACAGTTATCTCAAAAGAAGGAGCTTGTATAAGAGGGCACGAATTCCACCACTCAATATTTAAAAGTGACGAAAAATGCGCTTATAAGATGAGAAAAATTAGAGATGGAAAAGTTGTAGATGAATGGGAAGGAGGATATAGCAAGAAAAATACACTTGCGACATATCTTCACACTCATTTTTACAACAATTTGGATTGTATAGAAAATATACTTAAAAACTGTGAAAGATAATAGAAGGAAATTTTGATTATGGGAAATTTATTTACACCACAGGTAACAAGTACGGTTGTTTTTACTGTGATAGGATATAGTTTTGCAAATATACTTATTATGATTCTTGGCTACATAATGGACTTGGTGTTTGGGGATCCTTATTGGTTTCCACATCCAGTTAGATTTATAGGTAAGTTGATAAGCAAGACAGAAAAATTTATAAGAAAGCATGCGAAATCAGAGAAATCTCTAAAATATTGGGGAATTTTGATATGGTTAGTGCCTGTTGTTACAACAGCGCTTGTTACAGCATTGATTGTAAAGATTGCAAGCTTCAATAAATATGTAGAAATTTTTGTTAGTGCATTTATAATCTACACAACACTTTCTACAAAGTGTTTAAAAGATGAGGCTACAAAGATTTACAACGTACTTGAAACTGGAGATATAAAAAAATCGAGAGTGCAGCTTTCATATATAGTAGGTCGTGATACTACAAATCTTAGCCAATCTGAGATAATAAGGGCTACAGTTGAAACAGTTGCCGAAAATACTGTAGATGGAACAATTTCGCCTATGTTCTACGGATTTTTATTCGGACCTGTAGGAGCAATGACTTATAAGGCGATAAATACATTAGACTCAATGGTTGGATATAAGAATGATAAATATTTAAACCTTGGATGTGTATCTGCAAAATTAGATGATGTAGCCAACTTTATTCCAGCAAGATTAACTGCGATATTTATGCCTTTAGGAGCATTTTTATGCGGTATGAATGGATCAAACTCGTTTAAAATAGCGATTAGAGATAGAAAAAATCACAAAAGTCCAAACTGTGCATTTGCAGAAGGTGCAGCAGCTGGAGCTATTGGAGTACAGCTTGGAGGGACAAATATCTACTTTGGGAAGGAAGTATATAAACCTACTATTGGAGATAAGAAAAGAGAATTAGAAAACTACGACATAGTTAGAATGAATAAGCTTATGTATGCGACAACAGCTAATGCACTTTTAATTTTATCAGCGCTGTTTTGCATTATGATATAATATATTAATACTGTTAAAAGGAGAGTTTGGAAAGAATTGATGAAAAATAATTTTAGTAAAAAAAATAAATCTACCAAAGAAAAAGAGTTCAACAAAGAAAAAGTTAATATAAACTCAGTTCATGGAGCAGATATCAATTCAGCAGCCGAACTCTATGGACTTGAAGCAGATAAAATTATCGACTTTAGCTCAAATATTAATCCATTTATTGTAGATAGTATGGATAAGATTGTCGCAGCTGGAGTAGGTAGTTTACAAAAGTATCCAGATATAAAATACAGACGACTTAGAAAAAATATATCAGACTACCTTGGAGTAGATGATAGTCAAGTTATTCCTGGAAATGGAGCAACGGAGATAATCTATCTTCTTATGAGAAGTCTAAGTGGTAGACTTGCTATAATCAATCCAACTTTTTCTGAGTATAGAAAAGGTGCAGAGCTTGCAGGTCTAAGTGTAGTAGATTTTGTGATGGATTGGAAGAAAGATTTTAAACTTGATTTAGACGAAATTTACAGAAGAAAAGACGAATTTGATAGTATATTTATCTGCAATCCAAACAATCCAGATGGATCTGTTAGAGAAATAAAAAAACTATTGGAATTTGCGGAAAAAGAAGGGAAGTTGCTTATAGTGGACGAAACCTTTATCGAATTTGCTGACTCTGAAAAAGATAGAAGTCTTGTAAATATGGTCGAAAAATCAAAGAACTTATTCATAATTAGAGCAGTTACAAAATTCTTTGGAATACCTGGAATTAGGCTAGGTTATGGAATAAGCTCAAATAGGGAATTACTTCAAAAAATGTACGATGAAAAAGAGCCTTGGACGATAAACTCATTTGCAGATTCTGCATCTGATTTTATATTTAAAGAGGAGGAGTACATAAGAAAAAGCAAGGAGTATTTTTCTAAAGAAAGAGTATGTATGATAAATGAAATAAATAAAATAGATGGAATAAAGGCATTTAATTCAGATGCGAATTTTATTCTAGTTAGATTTGAAAATAGAAATGTATTGGATGTGAAAGAAAATTTATTAAAAAGGGCAGGTCTTCTCATTAGAGATGCGTCTAATTTTATTGGTTTAGACTCTAGTTTTGCTAGAGTAGCTATTAAAAATCATGAACAAAATACTGTACTTGTAGATGCACTTAGATCTGTATTGGGTGAATAGAGTGAAAGGTTACGCAAAATGCCCTGCTTCTTGTGGAGAGTTTGTTCAGGGAATGATAGGAAATGAAGAGTACCTCTGCTCCTATGCAGTAAATCTTTTTTCAGAAGTTTACCTTGAAGAGAGAAAAGATGGTGAGGAAGAGGATTTAACTGAAAGAGTTAAAGGAACAGAAAAGAAAATATACATAAGAAATGTAAAAAAATCGAGATTGGCTATAAGAAAAGTATTTGAAAAATACGATATACCAGTTGAAACACTAAACAATTTATCTGTAAAAATAATAAGTGAGGTTCCTGTAAGCAAGGGAATGGGTAGCTCAACTGCAGATATAGGAGCTGCTATAGGAGCTGCATTAAATCTTATAGGAGAAAAGATGACTCCAGAAGAAATTGCAGAAATAGCTTCGTCAATAGAGCCTACAGATTCTGTATTTATGGAGGATAATGTGATATTTAACCCAGTTAAGGGTAAAGTGAAGGAAAAACTTGGGTATATAGACGATATGAAAGTTTTACTGCTTGAGCCAAATAAATACTTAAACACTGTAGACCTTAGAAAGAACAGAATGTACAAAGAGGCAAAGATGAAAAATAGAGAAATCATTGAAAATGCCTTTAGAATGCTTAAAAAGGGATTCACAGAAAAAGATAGAGAGATGATAGGCAGAGCTTGTACTGCTAGTAGTTTAGCCAATGAAAATATCTGTAAAAAAGAGTATCTACATGAGATTATCGAGGTATCTGATAAATGTGGTGGATTTGGAGTAAATGTAGCACATAGTGGTACAATAGTCGGAATTTTAGTGGATAAAGACTTTGATTGTACTGAGATGATAGCTGAATTAAAAAGAAGAGAGATAGACAAAGTTTATTCAGATATGTACACACTAGATATTATCAAAGGTGGAATAAGATACGAATAAAAAATAAAAGGAGGGATTTTTTTGGATTATATTAAAAACCCTATGAAGATTGAAGAGAGAAGTTTTGAGATTATACAGGGAATAATAGACGATATAAGACCTGGATACGAGTACAAAAGTAAAATAGAAGAAAAAATAATAAAAAGAGCGATACACACAACTGCTGATTTTGAGTATTTAGATATTCTAAAAATATCTGATAATGCAGCTGAGATAATAAAGGATGCTCTTGAAAATAAGGCGAGTATTTACACAGATACTACTATGGCTTTAAGTGGAATAAACAAGAGAAAATTAGATAAATTAGGTTGTAATTATGCTTGTTTAGTTGCAGATGAGAGAACTGTTGCAAGAGCTAAGGAAAAAGAGATTACAAGATCTATGGCTGCAGTTGAGATAGCTGCTGAGGACAAAGGAAGAAAGATTTTTGTTCTTGGAAATGCGCCAACAGCATTGTTTAAGGTTATAGAAATGGTAGAGGCAGGAGAGATGGAAGTCGATGCAGTTATAGGTGTTCCTGTTGGATTTGTTGGAGCAGCTGAGTCAAAAGAAAGACTTGCGGAAACAGACATACCATATATACTTTCTGAAGGAAGAAAAGGTGGAAGTAATCTAGCTGCTGCAATAATCAATGCAATACTTTACAGCATAGAGAGATAGTTTGTATTATGGAAGAATTTGTATATATAGACGGAAAAAAATACAGAAGAGGATATACAACAGGATCTTGTGCAACTGCAGTTTCAAAGGCTGCTGTGTATATGCTTTTAACTAATGAAAAAATAGATACGGTAAATATAGATACACCAAAGGGGATATACTTATCTATTCCTGTTGTTTCTAGTGAGATTAAAAAGAATGAGGATACGAGAGAAATTTATTCAATCTGCTCTGTAGAAAAAGACGGTGGAGATGATATAGACGCAACAAATGGGATAGAGATATTTGCAAAGGCAACTTGGGTGTATGAAGATGAGATAGATAAAAGCGAGAAAAATTTTTCTTTTGAAGGAGATGGATTCTGTGTATTTTCTGGAGAGGGAGTAGGAATTATCACTAAAAAAGGTTTGAGTGTAGAACCAGGTAGACCTGCGATAAACCCAGTTCCACAGAAGATGATTGCAAAAGAAGTAGAGTCCATTTTAAAAGCAAGTGGAGAAAATGTATTAAACGATAAAAATAGTTTAGATAATCGAAAAAAAGTAATAAAGATAACTATTTTTATTCCTAAGGGAGAAGAAGTTGCAAATAAGACATTTAACCCTAGACTTGGAATTGTAGGTGGGATATCTATAATTGGAACAAGCGGCATTGTTGAGCCAATGAGCGATGATGGTTGGAAAAAGTCGCTTTCAATAGAGCTTAATATGAAAAAAGAGCTTGGAATGGATAAGATTATACTCGTTCCGGGAAATCATGGAGAGAGCTTTATTTCAGATAGGATTGGAGAAAATAGTTCTGTTGTTAGGACGAGCAATTTCTTAGGATATATGTTAATGGAGGCTAAGAGAATGGGATTTAAAAAAATTCTTTTGGCCGGACATATTGGTAAATTTATAAAATTATCTGCAGGAATTTTTAATACTCATAGCAAGGTCGCAGATGCTAGAAATGAGATACTTATAGCAAATTTAGCGTTGATGGGTGCTTCAACAGAGTTAGTGAGAAAGATTGACTCTTGCCTTACAACTGAGGAAGCTACAGATATTGTATATGAAAATGGATTTGGAGAAGTTTTCGATATAATTTGCGAAAAGTGTAAAAAAAGAGCAGAGATGCATGTAGATAATGAGATTGAGATAGAAGTATTTATTTTTAAAATGGATAAGACAGTACTTGGAAAGAGTAAAAATGCCGAGGAAATGTTGGACAGTTTTAGAAAATAAAATATTGATAGAGTTTTAATTCTTTGGAGGAAGATATGCTAAATGTAGTTGGGATAGGACCTGGAAACGAGGGCTATATAACTGAGGTTGGCAAAAAAATTATCGCTGAATCTGATGTATTAATCGGTGGTAAGAGAAATCTTGAGATTTTTGAGAATTTTTGTGGCGAGAAAATTGTTTTAGGTGCTAATCTAGTGGAAATAAAAAATTATATAAATGAAAATATAGAAAAAAATATAACTGTTATAGCATCTGGAGATCCATCTGTCTACGGAATCGGCAAATATCTGAGCAAAAATGTAGATAATGAAAAGATGGAAATAATTCCAGGAATTAGCTCAATGCAGTATATGTTTTCGAGAATAAAAGTAGATATGAACGATTTATATATGACTAGCAGTCATGGAAGAGAGCCTGATTTTAATTATCTGCTATCTCATAGTAAAGTGTGTATGGTTACGGATTCAAAGATTGGGCCTAGAGAAATTGCCCGGGAAATAATCAAAAGGGATTTGAAAAAAACTATGGCTGTCGGCGAAAATCTTTCATATGATAATGAAAAAATAACTATTGGAAAACCAGAGGATATTTTAAAAATAGAAAACTACGATATGAATATCGTTGTAATATTGGACGATGAGCAATAGTTGATATATTAATAATAGACATATAAATAGAAATATATATTTTACGTAAATAATAGATTTTACAGAAATAGGTGAAACTTAATGAAAAATAGTAGCTTTATTACAGGTAAAGTGCCTATAACAAAGGAAGAAGTTAGGGCAATTGCACTTTCTAAGCTAGAAATAGAGAATGCCAAAAGTTTTCTGGATGTCGGAGCTGGAACAGGGAGCGTATGTATAGAAGCAGCGTTAAAAAATCCTAACATGAGGGTTGTAGCTGTTGAAAGACATGAGCATGCAGTTGAACTGATTGAGGCTAACAAGGAAAAATTTGGTGTGAAAAATCTAGAGATTTTAGAAGGATATGCTCCTTTTGAAACAGATGAAAAGTTTGATGCTGTTTTTATAGGAGGGACTGCAAAAAAATTAGAGGAAATAGTGGATTGGACATATGAAATTTTAAACGAAGGTGGAAAATTATGTGCCAATTTTATTATAATAGACACTTTTTATAAAGCATTAGAGCTTTTAAGAAATAAGGGATTTAAGGATATAGATGTAAGTCAGGTATCTGTATCAAAGCTAGAAAAATTGGGTAGTGGGGATTATTTTAAACCACAAAACCCTATTTTTTTAATATCAGCGGAAAAATAAATTAATTTGGAGGTTTGCTATGAGTAAAGTTCATTTTGTCGGAGCTGGACCTGGAGATAAAGAGCTTATAACTTTAAAAGGTTACAAGCTTTTAAAAAATGCAGATATAGTTATATACGCAGGTTCTTTAGTAAATCCAGAGCTATTAGACTACTGTAAAGAAGATTGCGAGATATACAATAGTGCGGTTATGGATTTAGGTGAAATAATAGATGTTATGGAAAGAGGAGTTAGAGAAAATAAAGAAGTTGTAAGACTTCAGACAGGAGATTTCTCTATATACGGATCAATAAGAGAACAGGTTGAGGAGCTAAATAAAGTCGATGTAGGATTTGACTGTACTCCAGGAGTTAGCTCGTTCTTAGGTGCATCTTCTGCACTTGGTGTTGAATATACAGTTCCTGAAATTTCTCAGAGTGTGATTATAACTAGAATGGAAGGAAGAACTCCTGTCCCAGAAAAAGAGTCTATACAGGAATTTGCAAAACACCAGACTTCTATGGTTATTTTCCTATCTGTTCAGGAAATAGAAAAAGTTGTTGAAAGATTAATCGAGGGTGGATATCCAGAAGATACTCCAGTTGCAGTAGTTTATAAGGCTACTTGGCCAGATGAAATGGCTTTAAGAGGAACACTTACAGACATTGCAGCAAAGGTAAGAGAAAATGGAATAAACAAGACTGCTCTTATAATGGTTGGAAGATTTTTAGGTCAGGACTACAACAACTCTAAACTATACGATAAAGATTTTGTACACGAGTACAGAGGAAACGAAGATGGAGAAAAATAAGTTCGATTTGGATACTATTTCTATAGATAAAAATATTGATTCAAAGAATGAAGTAGACAGGATTTTAGAAAATGGAATATCTAAAAAAGATATTGTCATTGCTAAGAAAAATATAAGAATAGCTATTATAGCTGTTACAGAAAAAGGTAAAAATACTGCAGAAAAAATAGCTTCAGAGCTAGAAAATGTAGATGTATTTTTCCGAAAGAGAGGAATAAAAGATCTTACAGGAGAGCTTTTTGATAAATACGAATGTATAATTTTTGTATCTGCCTGTGGGATTGCGGTTAGATGTATTTCTCCATTTTTAAAGAGTAAGTTTGAAGATCCAGCTGTGTTGGTTGTGGACGATAATGGGAATAATGTGATTAGTTTACTAAGTGGACATATAGGTGGAGCAAACGAAATAACTTTAAAAATAGCAGATATTTTAAACGCAAATCCAGTGATTACAACATCTACAGATACTAATAAAAAGGGTGCTTTAGATGTAATTGTGTCTAAAATCGGTGGATATGTGGAAAACCTTAGAGAATCTGCAAAGCTTGTAAATTCATATCTTGTGGATGACAAGCGAGTGGGGATATATTTTGATTCGGATTATGAAATTGAAAAAGATAGTCTAAATCTATCTGGATTTGAGTTGATAGATGAAAAAACTGAGATTGATGCAATATCAAAACTAGATGCACTCATTTCAGTTACTGATAAGCTTAGATGCTGGGTAGATGAGATTATTTATAATATAAAGAAAGATAATGAAGAAAAAGAAGATTTAATCTATATAAAGCTAGTTCCAAGAAGAATTGCACTTGGGATGGGGTGTAGAAAGAATACAGAAACTGAAAAAATGATTGAAGAGTTTTCTACGTTTTCTGCTTTGAACAATATACATCCTGCTGCAATTGTAAAGACAGGGAGCTTGATTATAAAAAAAGACGAAAAATGTATGATAGATTTATCAAAAGCTCTTTGTGCAGAGTTTAATCTATTTGATGTGGATGAGATTTGCACTTGTGACTATATGTTTGATAAATCGGAATTTGTAAAGAAAAACACTGGGGTTTATTCTGTTGCACAGCCTTCAGCATATCTCCTAAGTGGAAATGTTATTTCGGATAAGTATAAAAATAATGGAACAACTTTTGCTTTTGGCAGAATGAAAGGATAAAGTTATGATTTACGTTATAGGAATTGGTCCTGGTGGAAAAGAGTACATGACTCTTGAAGCTATTGAGGTGATAAAAAATTCAGATGTAATAGTTGGATATAAGACATATATTAATTTAATAGAAGATATGATTTCTGATAAGGAAGTCGTACAAAATGGTATGAGAAAAGAAATTGACAGATGTAAGATGGCTGTCGAAATAGCTAAAGAAGGAAAAAATGTAGCTGTTGTAAGTAGTGGAGATTCTGGAATTTACGGAATGGCAGGACTTATTCTTGAGCTTGTTGTCAAAGAGGACGAGGATATTAAGGTCAAAGTTGTACCTGGAGTTACTGCAAGTATTGCGGCAGCTTCTGTTTTAGGTGCGCCGATAATGCACGACTTCTGTCATATAAGTCTTAGTGATCTTCTAACTCCTTGGGAAGTTATAGAAAAAAGATTAAGACTTGCAGCTGAGGCAGATTTTGTAGTTTGCCTATACAATCCAAGAAGCAAGGGAAGAAGTGAACATCTTTCTAGAGCCTTTGAAATAATGGGAGAATTTAAAGATGGAAGTACTCCTGTTGGAATTGTAAAAGATGCAGGAAGAGAAGGCGAAGAAAAACATATCTGCACATTTGATACAATGAATTTTGAAATAGTTGATATGACTACTATGGTAATTGTTGGCAATAAATCGACATTTATAGATAAGGATATGATGATAACTCCTAGAGGTTATACAGTTTAGAAAAGGGAGTGATTTTTTGGTACTAGTTTTAGGTGGTACTTCAGACAGCATAAAAATATGCGAATTAATAAATAAAAAAGGATTTTGTAATAGATATATACTTTCTGTAACAACTGAATACGGAAAAGATTTAGCTGAGGGAAAGGTGCAGCAGATTCATCTTGGTAAAATGACAGAGGAAGATATGGAGAAATTCATTATGGAAAATAAGATTTCGTTCATAATAGATGCAACTCACCCTTATGCTACAGAGGTTTCAAAAAATGCTATAAAAGCTGCTGAAAAGACGGATACAGGATATATAAGATACGAGAGAAAATCCTTACTTGAAGAGATAGATTATAAAGGATGTCGTTTTGCAGATAGTATTGATGAGATGTGTGAAATGGCTAAAGATGGTGGGTATAAAAGAATACTTATAGGAACTGGAAGCAAGAATTTAGCTAAGTATAGAGAAAATTTACCTGAGATAGAATTATTCCCTAGAGTGCTTCCAACATCAGAAGTTATTATAGAATGTGAAAAACTTGGATTCAATGCAGATAATATAATTGCGATGAAGGGTCCATTTTCAAAAGATATGAATGTAGAAATGATCAAGCACTACGACATAGACCTTATGCTAACTAAAGAAAGTGGAGCTGCAGGTGGATTTTTAGAAAAAATCGACGCTTGTGAGGAATGTGGGATAGATGTGCTTGTTCTTAAAAGACAGAGAATGGACTATCCAAATCAGACTAGTGAATTAAAAGATATTGAAGAGATACTAGATATTTGGAAAGACGAAGCAAAATTTGATTGCTAGTTTTTTGAAAGATTAAATAAAATTTTATTAAATGAATGGAGATTAGGTACATGAAAAAAGCGATACTTGTTGTAAGTTTTGGTACTAGCTACCACGATACTAGAGAAAAAACTATACATGTAGTTGAGGATAAGATAAAAGCTGCTTTTGAAGGATATGATTTCTTTAGAGCTTTTACATCTAATATGATAATAAATAAATTGAAAAAAAGAGATGGAATAGAAATAGATAATCCAATTCAGGCTATGGATAGACTTTATGAAATGGGATACGAAGAAGTAGTTATCCAGACATTACACATAATATGTGGACATGAATATGTAAAATTAAAAAATCAGATAGCTGAGTACAAGGATAAATTTAAGAGCATAAAATTTGGTAGACCACTTCTTTTTGGAATAGAGGACTACAAAGAAACTGTTGAAGCTGTAAAAGAAGTAACAGATGAAATGGACTCTACTGTTGTTCTTATGGGACATGGTACTGACCATGAAAGCCACAGTGCATACCCCGCAATAGAGTACTATTTTAGAGATATGGGTGCAGATGTATATGTTGGTACTGTTGAAGGTTATCCAGAAATAGACAGTGTAGTGAAAAGATTAAAAGAAAGAGATGTTAAAAAAGTACACCTTATGCCACTTATGCTTGTTGCAGGAGATCATGCACAGAATGATATGGCGGGAGATGAAGAGGACTCTTGGAAAACTATAATAGAGTCTGAAGGAATAGAAACAGAAGTTCATTTAAAAGGACTTGGAGAGATAGAAAAAATTCAGCAGAAATTTGTACAGCACGCATTAGAAGCTGAAGAGGTTTAGAGGAGAAAAGAATGGCAAAATTTTACGGAATAGGTACAGGGCCTGGAGATAGCTCATTACTTACGATAAAAGCAGTGGAAACTTTAAAAAAGATAGATATACTATTTACTCCAGAGCCTAAAAAGGGTGGAGAAAGCTTAGCTTTATCTATAGTTAAAGACTATTTACCAGAGGATTTAGAGATAAGACAGAGACATTTCCCAATGAATTTTAACGGAGAAGAGAAGATAAAGGCTTGGGAAGAGATAGCTCTAGAGATAGAAGATGAGATAAATATAAATGGAAAAGATGTAGGATTTGTAACTCTTGGAGATCCAATGATTTACAGTACTTATGTCTATATAATGGAAAGACTTAGCGAGGATGTGGAAGTGGTTACAATACCTGGAATTTCTTCGTTTTCTAATATAGCATCTTCTAATAATTTCCCTCTAGTTATGGATACGGATGCACTTGTTGTAACTCCATGCACAATAGAAGAAGAAAAGTTAGACTTTATACTTCAAAACTACAACTGTATAGTTTTGATGAAAGTTTATAAGAATTTTAAAGAAGTAATAGCTAAGTTAGAAGAGTATGGATTAATTGACAATGCAATACTTGTCAGCAATTCATCTCAGGAGAGAGAAGTTATCTATAAGGATTTAAGAGAGGCTGGACTTGAGGATAAGATTTCATATTTCTCAACAATTTTAGTAAACAAAAGCTATAAAAATAAATAGAAAGGCGATAAAAATGAAGATACGAGTAGGAACTAGGGGAAGTAATTTAGCGCTTATACAGACAAATTGGGCGATTGATAGATTAAAAGAAAAATTCCCTGAAGTTGAGTTTGAAGTTAAGATAATAAAAACAAAGGGAGATAAAATCCTACATTTATCATTAGATAAGATAGGGGATAAGGGACTTTTTGTTAAAGAGATAGAAAGTCAGCTACTAGAAGGTGAGATAGATTTAGCTGTTCACAGTATGAAGGATATGCCAGCTGAGGTGGTTAAAGGTTTAAAATTTGCAGCAGTTCCAAAGAGAGAAGACCCTAGAGATGTAATTATACTTAGAGAAGGGTTAAATAGTTTTGATGAACTTCCAATAGGAGCTACTATAGGAACTGGGAGCAAGAGAAGAAAATATCAGCTTTTAAGAAAAAGACCAGATTTGAATATTGTTCCAATAAGAGGAAACATAGAAACTAGAATATCTAAAATTGAATCTGAAAATTTAGATGGGATAGTTTTAGCTGCATCTGGTGTAATTAGAGCAGATTTAGAGGAAAAGATAACAGAATTTCTTCCTGTAGATTTAATGATACCAGCACCAGCACAGGGAGCACTTGCTTTAGAAATAAGGGAAAATGATGAAGAGCTTGAAAAGATGATAGACGCTATAAAGGACGAGATTTCTCAAATTCAGACTGATGCAGAGAGAAGTTATCTTGCTGGAATAGATGGAAGCTGTCATATTCCAATGGGTGCATACTGTGAGGTAGACGGAGAAAAGCTGACTCTTACTGGAATTTTTGGAGATGAGGACGGAGAAAAGATAACTGTTGCATCTCTTGAAGGTGATAGAGATAATCCAAAAGAGCTTGGAAGTAATTTGGCTAAGCTTGTTTTGAAAAAGCACAGAGAAGAATAAACTAAATTAAATAGATAGAAATGAGGATTTTTGATGAAAGGAAAGGTATATCTTGTAGGTGCGGGGCCTGGAGATACAAAACTTATGACTTTAAAAGGTCTTGAGTGTATCAAAAAGTCCGATGTAATAATATACGATAGACTTGCAAATGATGAATTTTTAAAAGAGGCCAAAGAAGATTGTGAGTTTATTTATGTTGGGAAGAAGTCGAGCAATCATATTCTTCCACAGGATATGATAAACGAGGTAATCTCAAAAAAGGCACTTGAAGGAAAGACAGTAACTAGATTAAAGGGTGGAGACCCGTATGTTTTTGGTAGAGGTGGAGAAGAAGCCGAGGTACTTTATGATCAAGGGATAGACTTTGAAATTGTACCAGGGATAACTTCTGCAATAGGTGGACTTTGTTACGCAGGAATACCAATAACTCACAGAGATTATGCGTCTTCATTCCATGTAATTACAGGACATCTAAGAGAAGACGAGGACAAGGAAATTAATTGGAATGCACTTGCTAACTGCAAGGGAACACTAGTATTTTTAATGGGTATAGGAAATCTTAAACATATAAGTGATAGACTTATAGAAGAAGGTAGAAATCCTAAAACACCTGTTGCTTTTGTAAGTTGGGCTACTAGATACAATCAGAGAACGGTAGTTACAGATTTAGAAAATGCGTATGAAGTTGCACAGGAGAAAAAGGTAAAAGCTCCATCGTTAATCGCTGTTGGAGATGTTGTAAAGGTGAGAGATAAGCTGAATTTCTTTGAAAATAGAGATTTATTTGGCAAGAAAGTGGTTGTGACTAGAGCTAGAAAACAGAGCAGCGACCTTTCTGAAAAAATAAACTCTCTTGGAGGAAAGGCAGTAGAGCTTCCAGTTATCAAAATTGAGAAAAACGACGATACAGAGCTTAGAAAAGAGATAGAGAATTTAAGAGATTATACACATATTGTATTTACAAGTAGAAATGGTGTTGAACTATTCTTTGAAACTTTAGACGATATGGGACTTGATTCTAGGGTGTTCTTTGGAGTGAAAGTCTGTTCAATAGGAGCAGGTACATCTGAGGAACTTATGAAGAGAGGTATAAAAGCCGATATAGTTCCTGAAAGATTTGTGGCAGAGTCGCTGTTTGAAGAGATGAAAAAGACTGTGAAAAGCAGCGATAAAATTTTAATTCCTAGATCTGAAAATGCTAGAGAGTTTTTAGCAGATAGGTTGAAGGAAATATGTGATATAACTGAGGTATTTAGTTATAAGACTGTGATAGATGAGAAGAGTAGAGAGATTGCAGAGGATGTACTGAAATCTGATGTAGATTATGTTACGTTTACAAGTAGCTCTACTGTTAAGAATCTTGTTGAGATTGCTGGAGAGAATTATAAGGAGTTGCTTGAAGGCAAGAAGCTTGTGTCTATTGGGCCTGTGACTAGTAGGACGATAGAGGAGTTTGGGCTTGAGATATATAAAGAGGCTGAAGTAAGTACGATTCAGGGAGTTATGGACGTGCTTGTAGGAGATAGATAAAAAGAAAAAAGCTACGAGTAGTATAGAAAACTCGTAGCTTTTTTCTTTTTTTAGTTTTATTAATATAAGGATTTAATATGGTAAGCTTTTTTAGTGTCTGACCTTCAAGGAAGAAACTTCTGTTTGAAGGCCAGAGCTATATATATATTTTAGAGTGTATTGCTATCTATTTTAAGAAACCTTTTTTAGTAAGGGCAAGTATTACCTGATCTCTACCTTCAGAAGTACCTTCTATTATTCTTCTAGCACGCATACTGTCCCCAACGTTTATTATTTCAACACCTTCTTTATCGAAAGCTTCATGAAGTCCTGATAATACTGGAGTCTGAGCTTTCATTCCTAAGCAGATAAATCCGTAATCAAAGTATAAATCTTTAGGACCTTCTTTTGTTTCAACGTGGAAGTGATCTGCAAATACTTCTTTAAGTGCTGTATTAGGCATCTGGTTTACACCGTATTTATTCATTAATGTGTTTATATCAACTTTTGTTATTGGGTCTATTCCTGCACCGATTGCCGGCATCATTTCTATTATGCTAACTTCTGCGCCTCTTGGTGCAAAGAATTCTACAACATCAAGACCAACAGCTCCACCACCGATTACAGCAACTTTTTTGCCAGTTAAATCAGCTGGATATGAGTCTATGTGGTTTATCATATTTACTATTGAAGAAACTTTTCCATCTTCTTTATCTATATTGTCGTGAAGTCCTTTTATTGGTGGAAGAAGAGGAGCTGAACCTGTAGCATTAACTATTAAATCTGGGTTTAGTCCTTTTATAAATTCTGGATCTCCATTATTTGATGTAAATATGAATAAGTTGTGTAATTTTTTAGCTCTATTTATTAAATATTTAGGGAAATCACCTAATCTGTTTTTATCTGGTATCTGAGATATTAGAGCAGATAATCCACCTAAATGGTCATTCTTTTCTAATAGGAATGTTGTGCATCCTAATTCTGCTGCAGTACAAGCTGCTTCAAGTCCTGCTGTACCACCACCTACAATTACTACATTACAAGCTTTTTTTACTTTTTTATTCTTGTATTCTTCACCGTTTATAACTGATGGGTTTATAGTACATCTTATTGGTTTATTAAGTCCTATACGATGTCCTGCACAACCTATATTACAAGATATACATTTTCTTAAGCAATCTAATTTACCAGCTTCAACCTTGTTTACCCATTCAGGATCTGCTATAAGTCCACGTCCCATACCTATTATATCTGCATCTCCATCTGATAATATTTTTTCAGCAACTTCTGGGTTTCTTATATTACCTGTTGTAACGCAAGGTTTACCAAATTTTTCTTTAACAGCTTTAGCCATGTAAGATCTCCATCCGTCTTTCATGTAGTTTGCATCTATCTGATACTGAAGTGATGCATTAAGAGCAGCTGATACGTCTAATACGTCTGCCTCTTCCTGGAAATATTCAAGAAGTTCAAGAGTATTTTCTAAAGTATTTCCACCTTCAACAAAATCTTCTGCACTAAATCTTAAGAATATAGGGAAGAATGGTCCAACCTGTTTTCTAACTTCTTCTAAAACTAATTTAGCAAATCTTGCTCTGTTTTCTGGACATCCACCAAATTCATCAGTTCTTTTGTTATATACTGGTGAAAGGAACTGGCATAAAAGATATGAGTGCCCTGCATGTATTTCAACTGCATCAAATCCAGCTATCTGAGCTCTTTTTGCTGCTTCTCCGTATTTTTTTACAATAGCGTATATTTCTTCAACTTCTAGTGGTCTAGGAATTTCTCCACCGTCTTTTGATGGGATATTAGATGCTGATACTGGCTGCATTCCTGTTCTTGAAGACATTGCAGATGCTCCAGCATGATTTATCTGAATTCCTATACAAGCTCCATATTTATGTACTGTTTCTGTAAGATTGTAAAGACCTGGGATGTAGCTATCGTGGTCTATTCTTAACTGAGTAGTTCCGTTTGATCCTTCTGGTGATGAAACACTTGCATTTTCAACCATTATAAGACCAGTTCCACCTTTTGCTCTCTGTTCGTAGTATTTTATATGTTTTTCATTTATTTCTCCGTTCTGTCCTGCAAAGTTTGTTCCCATTGGAGTCATCATAACTCTGTTTTTCATTGTCATTCTTCTTATAGTAAGCGGTTCAAAAATATGATTATACATTTTAATTCTCCTTTAATAATCTGTTTAAATTTTTAATTTATAAGTTGTTGTTAAAAAGTGTTCAATATCTCTAGAGGTTGTTATTTTAAAAATTTTTAGTTTGAAAATCATTAGAATGTCTAAAAACTAATGCTTTGTTTGTTGTGATAATTATATAACGACTTTAATGATAAATCTAATACTAATTTAATTCAAAATTGATAGTTTATAACTATCAATGAAACGTTTTTATTTTTAAAAAATTAACAGACTATATTTTAGCTATAATTAGCAGTGGAGTTTTGATGTAATTAAAAATTTTAAAAGTAAAGAGTCAAATGAAAAATGATATTTGAAAAAATAAAATAAAAACTGCAAATAAAAAGAGCTCAATTTTATTCGAGCTCAAAAGTATTTACGAATTTTATGAAGTTTTTAAGTGATTTTGGTTGGAAACTGTCTTTTTTATAGGCTAGATAAACTCTGTGGTATAAATTTTCTCCGTCTATCTTTATTTTTTTTATATTGTAGTTTTCAAGAGAGTCTATATCAGCGACAATTGCAATTCCGAAATCTTCAGCAACTAGTGAGGCGATAGAGTTTTCATCTGGACATTCATAGATTATATCTGGATGTATTTCATTCTTTTTTAAAATAGATCTAGTGTAGTTACCTAAGGCAGATGTTTTATCGTATCCTATAAACGGATATTTTTCGATATCTTCTAGTTTTATAGAATCTTCATTTGCAAGTTCGTGGTCAAAAGATGTTATAATGACCATTTCTTGTTTTATAAGTGGGGTAAATTCTATATCGTTTTGATAGTCCTCAACAAAAGCACAGAATCCAGCATCGTATTTATCCTTCATTATCCCGTACAATACGTCCTTAGTTAAACATTGGTGGAAACTAAATGTGACTTCTTTATTTTCATCTTCTTCTAGGAAGTTTCTTATTAGTTTTGGGATGTATATATAAGATAGAGGAGCAACATATGCAATATCTATATGACCTCTATTCCCAGAAAGCCGCTTCATCTGCTTTTCTGCTAGATGAATTTCAAATAATATAGAGTCTACTTTTTCTAAGAAAATCTTTCCATATTTTGTTAGAGTTACATTCCTTCCGTTTCTTTGAAATAATTTTACTCCTAGCTCATCTTCTAAAGATGCTATTGAATGACTAAGGCTTGGCTGAGAAATATTTAATTCTTCGGCAGCTTTTCTAAAATGTTCTAATTTAGCTACAGTTTGAAAGTATAGAAGTTGATTTAATGTCATTGTTCTCCTCCTTATAAAAATCTAATATGATAACAATTTATTTTGTATTTATTATTTTTAAAGTTAAATGGATTAATAAAATACAGTTTTAATTTATTAATAGCATTTAATTTATATTGATTATAACACAATTGATAGTTTTATACTATCAAAAAACAATGAAAGATATATTGGAATTATTAATAGAGCGTATATATAATATGGGTAAAGAGGTTGTTTGATAAATATTAAATAAAGTATCTGTGATAGAACAGACTTGAAACAAAAATATACTTTATAACTTTTGGAGGAAAAGAAAATGGCAGAAAGAATAACAGGACATACAGAATTAATAGGATTAATGGCTTACCCAATAAGACATTCAAGCTCACCAGCAATGCAGAATGAAGCTTTTGCAAAATTAGGTTTAGACTACGCATACCTAGCATTTGAAGTAGATAACGATACTTTAGAAGATGCAATAACAGGACTTAGAGCATTAAAAATGAGAGGATCAAATGTTTCAATGCCTAACAAAACAGTAGTTCATAAATATTTAGATGAGTTATCACCAGCAGCAGAAATGTGTGGAGCTGTAAATACAATAGTAAACGATAACGGAAAATTAACAGGACATATAACAGACGGAATAGGATATATGCAGTCATTAAAAGACAATGATATCGATGTCATCGGTAAAAAAATGACAATAGTTGGTGCAGGTGGAGCTGCAACAGCAATAGAAATACAGGCAGCACTTGACGGTGTAGCAGAAATATCTATATTCAACAGAAGAGATGAATTTTGGGCAAATGCAGAAAAAACTGTAGAAAAAATAAACACAAAAACAAATTGTAAAGCTACTTTATATGATTTAGCAGACTTAGATAAATTAAAAGAAGAAATAGCAGATAGTTATCTATTTGCAAATGCAACAGGAATGGGAATGAAACCACTTGAAGGACAGACTTATATACCTGATAAATCATTCTTTAGAAAAGATTTAATAGTTACAGATGTTGTTTACTTCCCAAGAGAAACAGAAATGTTAAGAATGGCTAAAGAAGTTGGATGTAAAACAATGAATGGTTTAGGAATGATGTTATTCCAGGGATCAGCAGCATTTGAATTATGGACTGGACAGCCAATGCCAATAGAATACATGAAAGAAACTCTAGGAATAAAATACTAAAAAAGAAATAAACACCTTATAGAAATAGAAAAAATAAACATAAAAAACGGGAATAGATATAAAAAAACTAAAAAAGGGTAGATTTAAAAATATTAAATGGATGGAGATTTAAAATGGGAAATACTCAGACACAGGAAAAGAAATTATACTCAAGTGCTTTTATACTGTACCTTAACTATTTTATACATGGTATAGGTTGTAGTATATTAGGACAGCAGGTTATAAAAGAATCATTAGCTATGCAGTGGAATTCATCAGTGGACTCAGTTACTATGATAGCTGCAGCATTGGGACTTGGAAGACTTATAACACTTCCATTCTCAGGGCCGATATCAGATAAATTAGGAAGAAGAATATGTTCTCTTATAGGTGTAGCATCTTATGCAATATTCTTTATAGGATTAGCATTTTCACCAAATGTTCAGGTTGCTTATATAGTAGCAATATTAGGTGGGGTAGCAAACTCATTCCTTGATACAGGGGTAATACCAGCATGTGTTGAAATACTTGCTCCAAAATCAGGACTTGCTACAATGCTTACAAAATTATTCATATCAGCAGCTCAGTTATTATTACCAATAACTCTTGGATTATTTGCAACAAACAATATATCTTACTCAACATTTATGATAGGTTGTGCAGTAGCTTTAGTAGTTATAGGTTTATTAGTTACTAGAATAAAACTTCCAGAAATTAAGGTTGAAAAAGGAGAAAAAGCTCCTGGTCTTATAGAAAATATAAAACATACTAAATTTACAAAAGAAAGTGTAGCTTTAATAGCTATAGGATTTACATGTACAGCTACATTCCAGTTATGGTTAAACTGTGCTCAGACTTTTGGGACAGAAGTAGCGGGAATGCGGGATGCAGGACAGATGCAGGTATGGTACTCAGCAGGTACAATAGTTGCGATAATACTTACTTCAATACTTGTAAACAAAATAAAAGAAGTTAGATTCTTATTCTTATATCCATTAATATCTTTAGCGATGTTAGTTGCTGTATTAATGATAAAAACTCCAACAATATGTATGATAGGATCATTTGTTATAGGTTATTCAGCAGCAGGTGGGGTTTTACAGCTTGCAACAGCTACAGTAAACGACTTATTTCCTAAAATAAAGGGAACTATAACAAGTATAATAATGATAGCTTCATCATTATCAAACTATACTATATTAACAGCTGCTGGTAAAATAGGTGCTACAAGTGGACCAGAAGCAGTTATGATGATGAACATAGTTATAACAGCTATAGGTGTTTTACTTGCACTTCTAGTAAATATGAGATTTTCTAAATTAGAAGAAGCAGCTAGAGAAAACTAATAGAAATAAAGTATAGATATAGTAGAAAAGAAAACATAGACAAACGGTGAAATCATAAGATATATTTTAAATTAATATAGTTAGAGTATATCGGACAAATAAAAGGAAATAAGGTTATTAAAATAAAAAATAGAGTTAGATTTGTGGAGGAAAGTATGAATACTTGTAAAATAAGAAATATAGTACTAGGAGAAGGGACTCCAAAAGTATGTGTACCAATAGTAGGACAGACAAAAGAAGAAATAATAGATTCAGCTAAAAAAATAAATGAAGTTGGAGCTGATATAGTAGAGTTCAGAGTTGACTGGTTTAATGATATATTCGACTTTGGAAAAACTGAAGAAGTTTTAAAAGAACTTAGAGAAGCTCTAGGAGAAACGCCAATATTATTCACTTTCAGAACTTCAAAAGAAGGTGGAGAAAAAGCAATAGAAGCAGATAAATACGTTGAATTAAATATAAATGCTGCAAAAACTGGTTTAGTAGATGCAGTTGACGTTGAAGCATTTACAGGAGATGAATATGTTAAAGCTGTTGTAGAAGCAGCTCACGAAAATGGAGTAAAAGTAGTTGGATCAAACCACGATTTCGACAAAACTCCAGAAAAAGACGATATAGTAGGTAGATTAAGAAAAATGCAGGAATTAGGAGTGGATGTTCCTAAGATAGCAGTTATGCCTCAGAATAAAAAAGATGTTATAACTCTTCTTGCAGCTACTGAAGAAATGTTCACTAATTACGCTGATAGACCTATAATAACAATGTCAATGGCAGGAACAGGGGCTATAAGTAGATTAAGTGGAGAAGCATTTGGATCAGCACTTACTTTTGGAGCTGTAGGTAAATTATCTGCTCCAGGACAGATAAATGTTGAGGATTTAAAAACTGTTTTAAATATAGTACACGCTAGTTTATAATAGTAGAAATTATATATTGTAGAGAATACGCCCTTTTCAAGTAGTATTGATTTATTGAATTAAATTGAATGAGATAGAGAAATGCTTTTGAAAGGGCGTAATTAATTTGAAAGGAGATATGGCGGTGAAGAAGATAATACCGGATAGATTTGAAGAGGTTTTGCTGGTTTTACTTTTAATAAGTATGACCTTAGTGTTGGGGGTTCAAATTATAGCTAGATATGTATTCCAAAATTCACTAACATGGTCTGAAGAGTTAGTAAGATATCTATTTATATGGTCAGCTTTTTTAGGTGTACCTTATTGTATTAATAAAGGCGCATCATTAAAGGTTGTGCAGTTTATAGATTATTTACCAGCGAAATTAAAAAATATTGTATTGATGATAGATAGAGTCTTAATGGTTGTATTTTTCGCTGCGATATTTGTTTTTGGACTTTTGGTTGTTAAGAACTCATTTTTAAATGGACAGAGAAGTCCAGCTTTAGGACTACCTATGTATATAGTTTATTTGTCAGTTGTTGTAGGTAGTGGACTAGCTATAATTAGGGTAATTGAAAAGATTGTATTGTGTTTAAAGAATAAGGATGAAAGAATAAAGTCGGATTTTTAAGGAGGTTATTATGGCAGTAGGAGTTTTAATGTTTTTATTTGCACTGTTGCTTGTAGCTGGGCTGCCAGTTGGGGCAGTACTGGGTTCAATTAGTATATTGCCTAATTTAGCGGATCCTTGGTTTCCGGCAGATGCACAATATATTATAAGATCTATGATAAATGGAGTTAATAGTTTCCCTATTTTAGCGGTTCCAATGTTTATTTTATCTGGGAATATTATGGCTAGAGGAAAGATTTCAGAGAAATTATTTGATTTCTTTGCATATTTTGTATCAGATAAGACAGCAGGATTACCTATAGCAGTTATTTGTACTTGTTTGTTTTATGGGGCTATTTCTGGATCTGGACCTGCAACCACTGCAGCTGTAGGTGCGATGACAATTCCAATATTGGCAAGAGCAGGTTATAAGAAGGAGTTCAGTACAGCACTTGTTGCTGTTGCTGGAGGGATAGGTGTTATAATTCCACCTTCTATTCCATTTATTTTCTATGGGCAGGCATCAGGTTCATCTGTGTCTGATTTGTTCAAGGCAGGTATAATTCCAGGGCTACTTATAGGATTTGCACTTATGGTTTATTCTTGGATGTACTGTAAGAAATATGGTGAAGATAAGGAAAAATTAAACGAGTATAGAGATAGTATTAAAGCTATGGGATTTTTAAATTTAATTAAGGATAGTTTTTTAGCCCTAGTATGTCCTATAATCGTTCTTGGTTCTATATATAGTGGGATAGCTTCTCCAACAGAGGCGGCAGTTATATCTGTGTTTTATGCACTTATACTTTCTGTTTGTGTGTATAAAACGCTTAAAATTAAAGATGTTTGGGATGTTTTAGTTGAGTCAGTGAAAACTTATTCTACTATATTATTTATAATAGCAGTTGCGACTGCTTTTTCTAGGGTATTGATTTTCTTAAAGGTACCTGAAATGATGACAGATATGATTACAGGTTCTGTGTCTAGTAAGTTTGTCCTTTTAATTTTAATAAATTTACTTTTATTATTTGTAGGTATGATTATGGATACAACACCAGCAATTTTAATTCTTACACCAATACTTTTACCAATAGTGCAGAGCTACGGAATGGATCCAATTCACTTTGGTATTATGATGGTTGTAAACTTGGCGATAGGATTTGTAACTCCTCCACTTGGTGTAAATTTATTTGTTGCGAGTACAATAACGAATATAAAGATGGAAGATATTATACAGAGTGCAATTCCATTTATTATTGCGTTTATGGTGGTGTTAGTATTGATAACATTCATACCTCAGCTGAGTTTGGCGCTGCTATAGGTTTCTAGGAGGTGAAATTTTTGAACAGAAAGACGAATTTATTTGCTAAAAAGTTTAAAAAGTTAATATCTTTAGGAGTTTTATCTGTTTTAGCCTTTTCTATGGTAGGGTGTTCTTCATTAGATAGTGCAGAGAGAAGGGAAAAATCTGCTAGAACTGGTGAGAATGTTACTCTTTATGCAGCTTGTGATTCTGGTGCAGATACTGTTACAGCAAAGTTTATGAGAGATTTTGCGAAGAGAGTAGAGGAGAAATCTAATGGAAAGATAAAAGTTGAGACGTATAGTGATTCTCAGGTTGGAGGAGATAGTGAAATTTTTGAGGCTTGCCAAGGTGGAAATATTAGCTTTGTTTTTCAGGCGACTTCACCACAGGTTTCTTTTATTCCCGAAGCAGCTGTGTTAGATGCTCCTATGGCATTTGATAATATTGAGATTGCTAGAAAAGTTCTTGATGGAGAGCTTTTTGAAAAGTTAAAAGGATATTATAGTGAAAAGGATCTAGAGCTTCTTGGGATTGCAGATCAAGGCTTTAGAGAGACTACTTCCAACAAGAAGATAGAGAAATTGAGCGATTTTAAGGGATTAAAGATAAGAACTATGGAAAATCCATATCATATAAATTTCTGGAAATCATTAGGTGCAAATCCGACACCTATGTCTTATTCTGAGGTTTATATTGGTCTTCAGCAGGGGACTATAGATGCTCAGGAAAATCCGCTAGAGGCGATAATTGTTCCAAGATTTTATGAGCAACAGGATTATCTTGTAAATACTAATCATTTTATACATCCAGTTACTTGCATCGCTTCATCTAAGGTTATGAATTCGCTTACTGATGAAGAAAGAGCTATTGTTTATGAGGCTACAGAAGAGTCTAAGGTATGGGCGAGAAATACTACAGATAAACAGCTTGATGATAGAATTAAGGTTATTGTGAATAGTGGAACAGAGATTATAAACCTTGATAAGAAAACTTTAGAGGAGATGAAAAGGGCAAGTGAGTCGGTTTGGGATGATATTGAAAATGATATAGGTTCTGATTTGATAGATACACTTAGAGAAGAGATAGAAAAGTATAGTTAGATTACTTGGGAAAATCTTTTAGTTTAAAGTTAGACAAAGTAGTTTAGTTGATATATAATAAATGAATACGGGGAAAAGGGGGGCTAATATTTTAGGCTCCCTTTTTTTGCTAGTGGGGACTAGCTCTTGAAAGGGATGAATAGATAATGCAGTATAAAGATAGAAATTTGGTTGTTAATTTTAGTAATACATACTCTAAGGAGATAGCAGAGAGTTTAGGAGATACAGATTGGATAGATTGTTCAGATATATCTGGGACAAATATGTATTGTACAGATGACGCAGCTAATGAAATAAAAAGAAGGTTAGAAGGATACAGTCCAAATGGAGTGCATTTTATAGATTCTGGAAATTATCATTATATGACAGAGTTTTTTGTAGAAAAGCTAGAAGGTAAGTTTTCCCTTGTTTTGTTTGATTATCATAATGATATGCAAGTTCCTATGATCCATAGTTTTACTAGTTGCGGAGATTGGGCTAGGGAAGTATTAGAAAATAATGATAATTTAGAGCAATTGATTTTAATAGGTCCAAGCCAAAAAAATATAGATGATATTGATGGGATATCAAAGGAAAAGTTTGATAAGTTGGTGTGTATTAGCCTTAGAGATTTGGAAGAGAAAGTTGCTGAGGAGAAATTGGAGCTTATAAAAAATGATGTACCATTGTATGTTTCTATAGATAAAGATGTTTTGAGCAAGCATTATGCAAAGACTAATTGGAGTCAAGGAAAGATGTCGGTTGAGCTTTTGAAGAAGATATTGAAACGATTTTTAGTGGATCATGATATTATAGGTGCTGATATTTGTGGAGAACGGAATCCATATGAACCAATGCCAAAGTTTTTTGAAGATAGAGGGATTAATAAAAAAACAAATAAGTCACTTTATGATTTTTTAACTAGGGTTATTGGATAAAGTTATAATAGAGGTTATTATTTTGGGTGATTTTTTGAAAAGAGGTGAAGTTATTGTTTTATCCAGTAAATTTGAATTTAGATAATATGGAGATAATAATAGTCGGTGGAGGTAATGTAGCGCTGAGAAAGTGTATGAATTTTTTAGATTTTGGAAAAAGCGTTACTGTTTTAGCTCCAGATTTTGACAGTAGATTTTTAGAGCTTGGAAATAAAGTAGATTTAATAAATGATATTTTTAAAGAGGAGTATATAGATAAGTTTGATATAGTTGTAGCTGCTACTGATGATAAAGATGTTAATGAGGAGATTACTTGTATATGTAGAAAGAAGTCTAAATTGATAAATGTAGTAGATAGCAGAGATTTATCTGATTTTACTGTTTCTTCTTATGTAAAAAGAGGAGATTTATTGATAGGAATATCTACTGGAGGAAAAATTCCAGCTTTATCTGCAAAAATTAGAAGAGATTTAGAAGAAATTTATGATGAGTCTTTTGCTGAGTATGTAGATTTACTGGGGGAACTGAGAGAAAAAATTATAAAAAAATATGAAGATAAAACAGAAAGAAAAAAAGTTTTAAAAGCATTGGTAGAACTGGATATAGAAGAGTTAAAAGAAATTGAAAAAAATATATAAATCAATTGTTTATGAGAGTTTTTTAAAAAAAGTTTTAAAAAAGTGTTGACGCAAAATGTAAAAGCTGATATTATAATACTTGTCCTTGAGAGAGGGCAAGAAAATAAAAAATAAAACGAAAGTTTTAAATGAACTTTGAAAACTGAACAGCAGATATATTTAGTTCGAACAAA